>Ga0209579_10000361_pt1 | contig 50309 bp, 51 predicted proteins | sample Coa_R1_2_FD_187152 | JGI IMG/M metagenome (GOLD analysis project Ga0209579, IMG submission 187152) | Surface soil microbial communities from Centralia Pennsylvania, which are recovering from an underground coalmine fire - Coalmine... | ecosystem: Environmental > Terrestrial > Soil >...
GCTGCGCGCGCGAGCAGCGTGCGGCCCCGATGCTCCACCGTGCGCGCGTAGTGCCCGGTGGCGAGGCGGTCGCACCCGGCGCGGTCGGCGAACTCGAGCAGCTCCCGGAAGCGGAAGCTGCCGTTGCAGTGGATGCACGGGTTCGGCGTCTCGCCGCGCGCGTAGCCACGTACGAAGTTGCCGACGATCTCGTCGCGGAAGGCCTCGCGCAGATCGAGGGTGACGTGCGGCAGGCCGAGGCGGTGGCACGTCTCGCGCGCGGCGATGACCGCCTCGGGCGAGCAGCACGCGCGCTCTGCGTTGCGGCCGGCGGGATCGAGCCACAGGCGGAGCGTCACGCCGACGGCGTCGGGGAGCGAACGGAGGAGCGCGACGGCGCTGTCCACGCCGCCGCTCATCGCAACGGCGGTGCGGCCTGGCTTCGCGTCCGCGCGGAAGACGGGGCCGATCGCGTTCGCGAGTGCGTCGGCGACGAGCGTCTCGCCTGGAACGGCGGCCGCCTCGAGCAGCGTGAGCCCCGCGAGCTCCGGCCGGTCCGAGTCGACGATGCGGTCGCCGTCGACGACGAGGCGAACGCTCGCCCACTCCCCGTCGCGGGTGGAGTCTCCGTAGACGTCGATCATGGAATAGGTGGGCCCGGACCTAGGGAACCTGTCGAAACAGGTGGGTACCCTGCCGCCGCGAAGACGGACGCGGGTTCCCTTCATGGTGCTGTTGGTTCACCATTCGGCCCGGACCCGCTTCCACCTTACCTCGTAAGCCGCCATTCGACGCGTTGCGTGCCGTCGGCGCGGAGGATCCACACGGCGGCAAGCGCGACCGCGACCGCCAGGGACCGAGAGGGCGGTGAGGTACGCGGCCCGCAGCGGCCGCCGCGGTCACCCGCTCGGGAGGATGGGGCCGAAGCTCTGGCGGACGAGCTCGTGGAAGTCGACTGGCAGCGTTCCGTCGGGCCCGGCGAAGTCCCGGAGATACATGAGCAGGAAGGTCCGTTCCTCGTCGGCGAGCGCGTCCACCCCGGCATGCTCGCGCACGACCCGTTCGAGGTCCCAGATGTTCCACGAGCGCGGCGCTGCGGCGACCGGGATGGGAACGACGACCGCCGTCGGTTCAGGTGCGGGCGCGGAAGGCGGAGCAGGCGCAGGCTCAGGCTCGGGGACCGCGGCGACGGCGACCGGCACCGGGTCGGGCGCGGGCTCCGGCTCGGCGTGGATGACGCGGACTGCTTGCTGCGGCTCTGCGACCACCACGGGCACCGGATCCGGCACGACCGCCGGTCCGCCGCGCCGGCCTCGGTACCAGACGGCGCCCTCGACGGCGAGCACGAGCGCATACGCGACCGCTCCGGCGCCGACGATGGAGGGCCAGCCGAGACCAGCCTCGAGCGCGATGACGGGAACGGCGACGAGGAATGCGGCCTCGACGACGGTGCGTGGGCCGAAGAGCGGCTTCATGGACGAAAGGTTACGGCTGCGGTTCGGACGGCTCCGAGGGCTCCGGCTCGGCCTCGGGCTCGTGATCGTCCTCGGGCGCCGCAAGTCCGGTGGCCGGCGACGGCTCTTGCTCGGCGCCGTGCTGTGCACGCGCCATGACCGCGTGCGCCTGCATCCGTGACCACTCGAGCTGCTGCTCGACCTCGGCGCGTGCGCCGTTCGTCAGCTCGGTCGCCTGGTGGCGGGACTGCTCGAGGAGCTTCGCGCCGCGGGCCTCCGCCTCCTGGACCTCGCGCGTCGCCTCCGCCTGCGCCTTCGAGACGAGCTCCTTCGCCTCTGCCTCGACCTCGGACTTCCGGTTGCCCGCGGCGACCTGGAGGACCCGGAGCTGCGCCCGCAGCTGCGCGGCATGCCGGCGGAACGTCTCGAACGCCTCGCGCAGGCGTTCCGCATCGAGCCCGTCCCGCGCCCTCCTCGACCTACGGAAGGGCGGTCAGCTGCGTCGCGTTCGGTGCACTCGCCATGACTGGGAGCATGACCTACTCGCCCGCCGGGTTCACGATCGAGCGGATGCCGAGCTCGCGGAGAACGGCGTCCGGCATCGGCGTCGGCGCGCCCGTGAGGGGATCGCTTCCGCTCGCGACCTTCGGGAACGCGATCACCTGGCGGATGTCCGGCTCGCCGGCCATGAGCGCGACCACGCGGTCGATACCTGCCGCGAATCCGCCGTGCGGCGGCGCGCCCATCTTCAGCGCGTCGAGCAGGAACCCGAACTTCGCCTGCTGCTCCTCCTCACCGAGCCCCATGACGCGGAAGACCGCCTGTTGTACGGCGGCGTCGTGGATCCGGATCGAGCCGGAGCCGAGCTCCCACCCGTTGCAGATGAGGTCGTAGTGCTGGCTCAGCGCCGAGCCGGGATCGTCCTCGAACTCCTCGTGGCCGCGCATCGGCGCGGTGAACGGGTGGTGCATGAACGTCCAGCGCTCGTTGTCCTCGTCCCACTCGAACAGCGGGAAGTCGACGACCCAGTGCAACGAGTCCACGTCGTCGCGCGCGAGCCCCAGCTCGCGGCCGAGGTGTGTGCGCAGGCCGCCGAGGACGCGCGCGACCATGGCCTCGTCACCTGCCGCGAACAGCGTCGTCGTGCCGGATCCGCCCGTGAACGCCTTCAGCTCGTCCTCGGAGAGGAACTTCGCGATTGGCGAGCGCACCTCGTCGCCGTCGTGCACGAGGTACGCGAGGCCCTTCGCCCCCCATTGCTTCGCGACCTCCTCCAGCCGGTCGAGCTCCGAACGTGAGAACGCACGCGGGGCGACGAGATAGCGGACGACGGGCGCGTTGGCGAAGACGCCGAACTGCGAGCCGCGCGTGTGCTCGGTCGCGTCCTCGATCTGGAGGCCGAAGCGCAGGTCCGGCTTGTCGGTCCCATAGCGCGCCATCGCCTCCGCGTAGGACATACGGGCGAACGGACGCCTCGGTGGCGTGCGTCCCGCCGCTTCGAACGACGCGACCATGCAGCGCTCGAGCACGTCGAGCACGTCGGCTTGCTCGACGAACGACATCTCGAGGTCGAGCTGGCGGAACTCGAACTGCCGGTCGGCACGAAGGTCCTCGTCGCGCCAGCACGTCGCGATCTGGTAGTAGCGGTCGAGGCCGCCGATCATGCACAGCTGCTTGAAGAGCTGCGGCGACTGCGCGAGCGCGTAGAACGTCCCCGGCTGCAGGCGCACCGGGACGAGGAAGTCGCGCGCGCCCTCCGGCGTGCCCTTCGTCATGCTCGGCGTCCACACGTCGACGAACCCGAGGTCGTCCATCGTCCGGCGGATGGCGTTGATGATCGCGTGGTTCAGACGCAGGTTCCGCTGCATGCGGTCGCTGCGCATGTCGAGGTACCGGTAACGGAGGCGCAGCACTTCGTCGACGCTCTCGTCGCCGATCTGGAACGGCAGTGGCTGCGAGCGCGAAAGGATGCGCAGCGTCTCCACCTGCACCTCGACCTCGCCCGTGGCGATGTTCGGATTCACCGCCTCCGGCGCGCGCTTCACCACCTCGCCCTCCGCCTGGAGGACGAACTCGTTGCGCACGTCGTGCGCGACAGAAAGCGTCTCGGGGCGCACGACGAGCTGGATGACGCCCGTGTGGTCGCGCAGGTCGATGAAGACGAGCCCGCCGTGATCGCGGCGCGCGTTCGCCCAGCCGGCGAGGATGACGCGGCGGCCGGCCTCGGCTGCCGTGAGCTCGCCGCACATGGCGTCACGCCAGCTCACGCAAGGAGCTCCCTCAGCTCGTCGACGTCGTGCACGGCGACGTCGAGCTCGCCCTGGCGCCGCACCGTCCAGCCCTCCGCCTCGACGACGACCGTGACGCGCGCGTGCTTCTGCCCGTACGACACCTGGCCCTTGAGCGAGCGGCCGGCGTGATCGAAGTCGGCGGAGATGCCGAGCTTCCGCAACTCGTACACCGGCGCGAGCGCGGATTCTCCCGGCGCGGAGGCGAAGAACACGTCGAGAAGCGACGGCTCCGCCTCGATCCCCTCGAGGCCGAGAGACAGGACGAGCCGCTCGATGCCCGCCCCGAACCCGATGCCCGGAGTTGCCGGGCCGCCGATCTCCTCGACGAGGTAGTCGTAGCGGCCGCCGCCGCAGATGGTCGACGCCTGCGCGCTTTCGTCCGGACCGATGAACTCGAACGTCGTGCGCGTGTAGTAGTCGAGGCCGCGGACGAGCGTCGGAACGAGCGTGTACGGGACGCCGTACTCATCGAGGTCCGCACGCACGCGCGCGAAGTGCTCCGCGCACTCGTCGCAGAGGGAGTCGCCGATCTTCGGCGCATCCTCCAGCGCGGCGCGTACCTTCTCGCTCTTCACGTCGAAGACCCTGAGCGGGCTCGTCAGGCGCTTCTGCTTCGCGTCGTCGTCGAGCACGTCCTCGTGCTCGTCGAGCCACGCGTTCAGCCGCTCGATGTACGCGGGACGGCAGTTGCGGTCGCCGATCGAGTTCAGCTGCAGCTCGAAGTGCGTCACACCGAGCGCGCGCAGGAGCGTGTCGTAGTACAGGATGACCTCCGCGTCCACGGACGGCGCCTCCGAACCGATGCACTCGAGCGAGAGCTGCCAGTGCTCCCGATAGCGGCCGCGCTGCGGCGCCGCGTACCGGAACATCGGCGCGATCGTGTAGAGCTTCACCGGCTGAGGCTCGCGATACATCCCGTGCTCGATGTACGCGCGGCAGATGGGCGCCGTTCCCTCCGGCCGCAGCGTCAGCGAGCGGCCTCCCCGGTCCTCGAACGTGTACATCTCCTTCTGCACGATGTCGGAGCCGACGCCCGACGTGCGCTGAAAGAGCTCGGTGTCCTCGAACGCGGGCGTCTGGACGCGGTGGTAGCCGTACAACGCGCAGAGGCGCTCCATCTCCGTCGTCACCTTCTGCCAGAGCGGCTGGTCGGACGGGAGGACGTCGTGCGTGCCGCGCGGCGCCTCGATGCGCGTCAAGTCCGGAGCTCCGCGAGGAACGGGTTGCGGGAGAGCTCGTCGCCGAGCGTCGTCCTCGGCCCGTGGCCTGGGTAGACAATGGTGTCAGCAGGGAAGCGTTCGGTCAGCGAGCGGACCGAGGCGACGAGCGTGTCCCAGTCGGCGCCGGGGAGATCGACGCGGCCGACCGAGCCCGCGAAGAGGAGATCGCCGCTGAAGAGCGCGGTGTCAGCGTAGAACGCGACGTGCGCCGGCGAGTGCCCGGGGATGGCGAGGCACTCGAACGTGATCCCGGCGAGGTCGAGCGTCTCGCCGCCGTGGAGCGGGTGGTCGACCACGTGCGCACGTCCGGGCGCGCCGGCCGGCGCGAATTCGGGGTACCGCTCGAGTCGCTCGCGCTCTCCCTCGGGCATGTACACGGGCGCGCCGGTTCCCTCCGCGAGGTCGGCGACGCCGCCGACGTGGTCGAAGTGCCCGTGGGTGATGAGGATCGCCGCGGTGGTCGCTCCCATGCCCGCCAGCTCGAGGCGCAGCTCGGCCGCATTCCCGCCCGGGTCGATGACGACGGCCTCCGGCGCGCCGCGCTCCGAGCGGACGACGTAGCAGTTCGTCTGCAGCGGACCGAGCGCGTATGTGTCCACCACGAGCGGCATCGAGCGAGTCTAACGGGGTCGCTCAGCGCTTCTTCGCGGGCGCGTCCTGGCGCTGCAGGAAACGCTTGTACGCGAAGCGGTCGAGCGCATACGTGAAGGGCACGAAGAGCACCGTGTAGATCACCGCGACGAGCGCGGCGCCGCCGTAGTTGTGCGACTTGTTGAGCGTCGAGAAGATGATGAAGACGACGACGCCGAGCAGCACGGCGCGCCGTCCCGCACGCTGCCACGACGGCGGCTGGGGTTGCTTGCGCCCGCCGCGGGCGGGTGCAGCAGCCTTTGACGCCACGGGCTTCGACCCGTTCGTCCGGGTCTCAGCCTCGGGCGGCGGCTCGACCTCGTTGCCGTCGTCGTCGACGTAGACGATCTCGTAGTCGTGGCGCTTCGACTTCGCCTCGCGGCGCTTCTGTTTCCTCGTCGGCATGCGGGTTTAGGGTAGCTCGCCGCCGATCACGACCCGCTCGACGATATCCCCGCCGAGGTGGTAGGCGAGGTAGCGCCAGTCGTTCGCGGCCAGGAGCGCGATGTCGGCGCGGTAGCCCGGAGCGATCCGCCCGATCCGCCCGGCACGGCCGAGGACGTGCGCGGCGTTGACGGTGCAGGCCGAGAGCGCCTCCGCGGGCGAGAGCTTCAGCTGCGTCGCGGCGAGGGAGCAGCACAGCGGCAGGCTCTCGCAGAACGCGCTCCCGGGGTTGAAGTCGGTGGCGAGCGCGACCGCGGCGCCCGCGTCGACGAGCGCCCGTGCCGGCGGCATCGGCCGGCCGAGGAAGAGCGCGCTCGCCGGCAGGACGACGCCGATGACGTCGCTCTCGGCGAGGGCGCGAACCCCGAGCTCGCCGGTCGCCTCGAGGTGGTCGACGGAACGCGCGCCGAGCTCGATTGCGAGGGGGATGGCGCCGATCTCCATGAACTGGTCGCCGTGGAGGCGGAGCTCGAGCCCGGCCGCCTTGCACGCCTCGAGGTAGCGACGGGCGTGGTTGACGTCGAAGGCCCCGCGCTCGACGAACACGTCGGCCATCTCGGCGATCTGCGACGCCCTCGGGAGCACCTCGAAGATCGCGAAGTCGAGGTACGCGTCGGCATCCGCGAACTCGGGCGGGACGGCATGCGCGCCGAGCCACGTCGGCACGCCGCCGGCGTCGCGGATGGCGATGAGCGACTCGATCTCCGTCTCCCGGTCGAGGCCGTAGCCGGACTTCGCCTCGAAGGTGGTCGTTCCGTGCGCGCGCATCCAGCCGCGGTGCCGCTCGACCGCCGCGCGCAGTCCCTCGTCACCCGCGGCGCGCGTAGCACGCACCGTCGAGAGGATTCCGCCGCCCGCCGCGTGCAGCTCCTCGTACGAGGCACCCGATGCTCTGAGCGCGAACTCGTCCACGCGGTCGCCGCCGAACGCCGCGTGCGTGTGGCAGTCGACGAGGCCGGGGATGGCGCACCGTCCGCGGCCGTCGATCTCGACGACGTCGCCGTCGACGGCGGGGAGGTCGCGCATGCGCCCGACGGCGTCGATGGTGCCGCCGGCGCAGAGGACGAACGCGTCCTCGTACACCTCGACGGTGCCGAGCTCGTCGCCCCGGAGCGGCGTGCCGCGGCCGGCCGGCGTCGCCACTTGCGCGAGGTCGCGGATCAGAAGGGGCACATGAGGATCCTAGGATCCTCCAGAGTTCGACACCGGCGGCGATGACGACGGGGTCACGACGATCGAGGGGGCCTGCGCGGCAGGGGCCTGCGTGGCGGGGGTCTGCGTTTTCGCCTTCCTCTGTGTCTGTCTCGTCGTCGTCGTGGTGGTGGCGGCGGAGTGGCCGGTCGCGTTCGAGGCAAGCCCGGCGAAGATGCCGGTCGCGGTCACTGCCGCGCCGGCGACGAACGCCGTGAGCCGGCGCACGCGTGCGAGATTCCGGTCCCTCGCCTGCGGCGTCATCGAGCACGCTCCAGCGACAGGGCGAGCCGCGGGCACATCTTCACCGCGCGCCGGGCCGCGGGCTCGAGGGAAGCGGGGATCGGCCCCTCGAGGACGATCGGGTACCCCCACTCGTCGAGCTCGACGACTTCGGGAAGCAGCTCGGCGCACTGGCCGTAGCCGTCGCAAAGGATGGGATTCAGGCGGATCTGCATCGTCATCTCCAGTCTCGTGATGCTCCCAGCGGGAGCACGTGCGGATGGCTCGCGCCGCAGCAGTCGCCCTGCCCGTGGCGGCGGACCTCGGCGGCGAAGACGTCGACCGCGCTTGCGACGAACCGCGTCGCGCCGGTCGGATGTGCGCACGCGCCGCGACGCGCAACCTGCGGAGCGAGTCGCGCCAGACGGTCGACATCGAGCCGCTCGAGGGCGTCGGCCATCGCGGCGAGGCCGAAGACGCACGGCCCGCACTGGCCGGCGCTCTCGTCTGCGAGGTAGCGCGCGACGCGCGCCGACTCCGCGAGGCCGCACGCGTCCTGGGACAGGACGACGATCGCACGCGCGCCGAGCGACGCGCCCAACGGCTGCAGCGCGGCGTCGGTGAACGGAAGGTCGAGCACGTCGTGCGCGCGCACCCAGCTGCCGAAGTACCCGCCGATCAGCAGAGCCTGCGGAAGCGCGGAGAGCCCGCCGCACCGGAGGAGCACCTCGCGGATCGGCGTCCCGAGGTCGACCTCGACGACACCCGGGTTGCGGACGGCGCCCAGGATCGTCGCGAGGACCGTTCCCGGCTCGTCCGAGGTTCCGCGCTCACGGAACCACTCGCTGCCGTACCGCGCGACGAGCGCGAGGTTCGCAAGCGTCTCGACGCTCTGCACGAGGACGCCGCGCTCGTAGGGACGGTCGATCGTCGGCTTCGCCGGGCCGCCATTGACGGCGTGGAGGACCGCCGACTCCTCGCCGGCGACGAAACGGTCGGGAAGCGTTTGCACGCTGACCGCGACGCCGTCGTCGCGTTCTCGCAGTGCACGCGCGAGCCGCCGCTGGACGGTCGTGTTCGCGCGGCCGACGGCGAAGACGACCTCGTCGCTTCCGACGATGCGCGCCGCCGCGACCGCGCCGTCGATGACGAGGTGCGGGTTCTGGGCGAGGAGCACCTTGTCCTTCCAGCTCGCCGGCTCGCCTTCCACGCCGTTCGCGACGACCAGCGTGCGGTCGGCCTGCGCGACGGCGGCGAGCTTCCGCGCGGTGGGAAACGCCGCGCCGCCACGCCCCGTCAGGCCCGCTGCCTCGACGAGCGCGAGCAGCTCGGCCGCCGACCGGCGCGGCAGCGGCGCATCGATCGGCGTGAGGAGCCGCGAGGTCATCGCCGGGCTGGTCTCGACGGCGGCGGCGGCGCTCATGACGTGGTTCCGAGGTACTTCGGATAGGGCCGGCGACGCCCTAACAACCGCCAGACGATGGCGGCTCCGACGGCCGCGCCGCAGGCCGCCGCGACGTCGGCGAACCAGCCCGCGGAGGCATCGGTGCCGATGCCCGCGCTGTGGGCGAGCGCCACCGGCCACGACGCGTAGCCGAGCCAGTGCACCCCTTTCCACAGACGCTGGCTGAGCCGGTCGCGCAGCAAGCTCGTCGCGACGACCGCGAGGAACAGGTCGAGCGACAGCGCGCCGAGACCCAGGAAGGCGGAGTAGTGCGTCGTCCCCATCGGGACGAAGATCTGCGCCAAGCCGACGTGCGCGTAGACGTCCAGCATCGACGTCACGACATGGAGGCCGAGGAACGCGACGGCGAGCAGCGCGACATTGCGGTGCAGGCCGAGGGTGACGAATCTCGGCACCCGCGCAGGACGCCATCGGTTTGCCGTCGCGACACCGAGAAGCACGACGGTCGTGAAGAGGATGAGCGTGACGACGCCGCTGCCGCTGATGAGGTACCAGTCGGCGTTCCTCAAGCTGCGCATGCGAGCTCCTGAGGCGTCGGCCATCCCGGCGTGAATGTCGTGCGTCCGTCCGGCCGGACGAGGCGGGCCGCGAGCGCCCGTGCGTGGAGCCAGCCCGGCGCCTCCTCGCCGAGGACGATTGCGGCGGTCGACGCGACGTTCGCGTCGAGACAGCTCGCCGCGGCGACGCTCACGGTGCGCCAGACCTCCGGTGCCGGCCGGCCGGTCCGCGGATCGACGACGTGATGGGCGATGCCTTCGGTCGTGCGCCATCGGCGCACGGTGGTGCTCGAGGTCGCAAGCCCGCCGGCGGCGACCGCCACGACTTGACCATCCGCGTCGGAGGGGGTTGCGCGATGGTCGTCGCCGACGTGGATCGGCCAACCGCCGGCGGGCGCCGGCCCCGCGACGGCGATGTCGCCGCCGAGATTGACGAGCGCGGGCGTGCCCGCGAGACGGAACACCGCCGCGGCGGCACGGTCCGCAGCGAGCGCCTTAGCAGTCGAGCCGAGGTCGATCTCGACATCGGACGGGACGCGCACGCGTCCGCCGGCGTCGTCGATCTCGATGCAGCGCCATCCCGCAGCCGGGCGAATCTCGATTCGAGCGGGGGACTGCCGCGAGACGACGACGCGAAAGTCGGCGTCCCACCCTAGGGCGCGCATCGTGCCTCCCACGGTGGGGTCGACCACGCCGTCCGTCTGCTCGGCTGCGGCCACCGCGACGGACAGCGCCTCGCGGAGCAGGCGGCTCGCGCGCATCCAGCCGCCGTCGGCGCGGCCGAGCTGCCGCACCTCGGAGTCGTCCCGGAAGCGGCTGCAGGCGCGGTCGATGGCGTCGAGCTCGCGCTCGAGGACGTCGACCCCGTCGGCGAGCGCGAGCGGGTCGAGCGTGATCAGCTCGGCGGTGGTGCCGAGGGCGGGGAATGTGGCGGATGCGATCGACATGGCCACACTCCACACCCGCGGCATGAGCCGGACATGAGGCCTCGCTGAGAGCCTGCTGTGAGCGCTAGCGGTCGGCCGGAAGGCGCAGCCGGTGGTCGTGCGCGGTCTCGATCGCGGAGGGATAGCCCGCGTCAGCGTGGCGGAGGACGCCCATCCCCGGATCGGTCGTCAGCACCCGCTCGAGCCGCTCCGCCGCGTCGGCGGTGCCGTCGGCGAGGACGACCATCCCGGCGTGGATGGAGTTGCCGATGCCGACACCGCCGCCGTGGTGCACGCTCACCCAGGTCGCGCCCGCGGCGACGTTCACGAGCGCGTTCAGGATCGGCCAGTCGGCGATCGCGTCCGAGCCGTCGAGCATCGACTCGGTCTCGCGATACGGCGAGGCGACGGAACCGGCGTCGAGATGGTCGCGGCCGATGACGACGGGCGCCTTCACCGTGCCGTTGCGCACGAGCTCGTTGATGGCGAGCCCCGCCTTCGCGCGGTCGCCATAGCCGAGCCAGCAGATGCGGGCGGGCAGACCCTGGAACGCCACCCGTCCGGGCGCGAGCTCGAGCCACCGCTGCAGCAGCTCGTCCTCGGGGAAGAGCGTGCGAAGCGTCTCGTCGATCGCGGCGATGTCGGCCGGGTCCCCGGACAGCGCTGCCCAGCGAAACGGCCCCGCACCGCGGCAGAAGAGCGGCCGGATATAGGCCGGGACGAAGCCCGGGTATGCGAACGCGTCCTCTACCCCACCTGCACGGGCCTCACCTCGAAGGTTGTTGCCATAATCGAAAACATAGGCGCCGTGTCGGACGTACTCGAGCATTCCCTCGACGTGCGCGACGATCGACTCGCCTGCGCGCCGGAGGTACTCGTCCGGATCGGACGCGCGCAGCGCGTCCGCCTCCTCCACCGAGAGCCCGCGCGGGACGTAGCCGTTCAGCGGATCGTGCGCCGCCGTCTGATCGGTGACGAAGTCGAAGTGCTCGCCACGCGCCGCAAGCCCGGGCACGAGGTCGGCGGCGTTGCCGAGCAGCCCGACCGAGAGCGGGCGCCTCTCCGCCGCAGCGGCACGCACACGCGCCAATGCGTCGTCGAGCGAGTCCGTCGCCTCGTCGAGGTAGCCCGTTTCGAGCCGCCTCTCGATCCGGCGCGGGTCGACGTCGATGCAGAGGATGGCGGCGCCGGCCATCGTCGCCGCGAGCGGCTGCGCGCCGCCCATGCCGCCGAGCCCCGCGGTGAGAATGGTGCGGCCGCGCAGATCCGACGAGCCGAAGTGCACCTCGCCGGCCGCGGCGAACGTCTGGTACGTCCCCTGCAGGATCCCCTGCGTGCCGATGTAGATCCACGACCCGGCGGTCATCTGCCCGAACATCGTCAGACCGAGCGCCTCGAGCCGGCGGAACTCGTCCCACGTCGCCCAGTGAGGGACGAGCAGCGAGTTGGCGATGAGGACGCGCGGCGCGCCCTCGTGCGTCGTCATCACGCCGACCGGCTTGCCCGACTGCACGAGCAGCGTCTCGTCGGCGCCGAGCTCGAGCAGCGTCGCCACGATCGCGCGCAGCGCCTCCGGGCTCCTCGCGGCCTTGCCGGAGCCGCCGTAGACGATGAGCTCCTCTGGCTTCTCCGCGACCTCCGGGTCGAGATTGTTCAGCAGCATCCGCAACGGCGCCTCCGTCGACCACTGGCGTGCGTTCAACTCCGTTCCGCGCGGCGCGCGGATGTGCGAGAGATCGCCGCAGAGCTCTTCGACCCGTGACGCCGTGACGCTCATGCGACCGCTCCCTCGAGCTCGCCGTCGCGAATGGCGACCGCGACGTCCTCGATGTCGGGCGCGAGCGAGCGGTCGTCGCGCAGCCGCGGCGAGATCTCGCGCACGAAGGAGCGCGTGGCGCGCACGCCCTCGCCCGGCTCGAGCGGCGCGAGAAACTCGACGCCCTGCGCACCCGCGAGCAGCTCGATCGCGAGCGCGCGCTCGCAGTTCGAGAGCACCTGCCACGCCTTGAGCCCGGCGGCGTTGCCCATGGACACATGATCCTCCTGCCCGGCGCTCGTCGGGATCGAATCCACCGACGCAGGGTGCGTCAGGACCTTGTTCTCGGACACGAGCGACGCCGCGACGTACTGCGGGATCATGAAGCCGCTGTTGAGGCCGCCGTCGCTCGTGAGGAACGCCGGTAGGCCGTCGGACAGGTTGGGATTGACGAGGCGCTCGATGCGCCGCTCGGAGATGTTCGCCAGCTCGGCGACGGCCATGGCGAGCACGTCGAGCGCGAAGGCGAGCGGCTGGCCGTGGAAGTTGCCGTTCGAGACGAGTGCGTCCTCCTCCACGAGCACGAGCGGATTGTCGGTGGCGGAGTTCAGCTCGACGCCGATCGTGTACTCCACGTAGTCGAGCAAGTCGCGCGAGGCGCCGTGTACCTGCGCCGCGCAGCGGAGCGAGTACGCGTCCTGGACCTTGTCACACCAGCGATGCGACTCGATGATCGCGGAGCCGTCGAGCTGCGCGAGGATGTGGGCCGCGGAGTCGCGCTGACCGCGAAGCGGGCGCAACGCGTGGATCTCGGGCAGGAACGACGTGCGCGATCCCTGCAACGCCTCGAGCGACATCGCGCACGCGAGATCCGCAGCGTGCGCGAGGCGGCGCGCGCGCACGAGCCCGAGCGCCGTGAACGCCGCCATGAACTGCGTGCCGTTGATGAGCGAGAGCCCTTCCTTCGCGGCCGGCTGCACCGGCTCGAGGCCGACGCGCGTCAGGGCTTCGAGCCCCGGCATGCGCTCGCCTTCGAGGAATGCCTCGCCCTCGCCGACGAGCGGAAGCGCGAGATGCGCGAGTGGCGCGAGGTCTCCCGAGGCGCCGACGCTGCCGCGACTCGGCACGACCGGGACGACGCCGCGGTTGAGACACTCGAGCAGGAGCTCGACCGTGCGGACGTGCGCGCCGGAGTTGCCCTTCGCGAGCGTGTTCGCGCGCAGGAGCATGGCGGCGCGCACGATCTCGTCCGGGTATGGCTCGCCCACGCCGCATGCATGCGAACGAAGCAGGCGGAGCTGCAGCTCCTCCGTCAGCTCCTCGGGGATCGAGCGCGAGACGAACCGCCCAAAGCCTGTGTTGACGCCGTACGTGTGCTCGTGCGTACCGTGGGCCGCCCGTTCGACGAGGGCACGCGCGGCGCGCATCTTTTCCCGGGCGGCGTCGGTGAGCTCGGCCGGCGTCCGCTCGACGGCGACGGCCCAGACGTCCGCGACGGTCAGGTCGTCGCCGGTGAGCGCGACCGGAGGCACATGGGCAATCTACTTCGCGCGACGCGCCAGCTCGTCCTCGACCTCGCACAGATCGACGCCGGCCGCTGCGAGGAGGACGTACAGATGGAAGATCACGTCGGCGGCCTCGGCCACAACCGCATCGCGGTCGCCGGAGACGGCGGCGAGACCGACTTCGACCCCTTCCTCACCCACTTTCTGCGCCGCGCGCGCGACCCCGGCGTCGAGGAGCGAGACGACGTACGACCCCTCGGGGCGTTCCGTCTGCCGCTCGGAGATCGTCCGCCACAACGCCGGCGCGAAGCACGAGCGCGACCCGGTGTGGCACGCAGGCCCGGCCGCGCGTACGCGGACGAGGAGCGCGTCACCGTCGCAGTCGTCGCGAATCTCTTCCACCGCGAGCGTGTTCCCGGACGTCTCGCCCTTGCGCCACAGCTGTTCGCGCGAGCGGCTCCAGAACCACACTTCCCCGGTCTCGCGCGTGAGGCGCTCCGCTTCCGCATCCATCCAGGCGAGCATGAGCACGCGGCCGTCGGTCGCGTCCTGGACGATGGCTGCCCTCAGGTCAGGCTGCATCGCGGAGGGGGACGCCGAGATCGCGCAGCTCGTCGCGAAGCGACACGAGCCGCGCCGGGTTCTCGTGGAGGATCGACGCGAGCAGCGCCGCCTGCGCGACCTCGAGCGCGGCCGCGACGTGGCCGGCGTTCCCGGCTCCGCCCGACGCGATGACGGGAAGAGACACGGCGTCGCGCAATGCCGACAGCTGCTCGAGGTCGTAGCCGTCCTGCGTGCCGTCGCGGTCGATGGACGTGACGAGGAGCTCGCCCGCGCCGCGCGCCTCGCATTCCCTCGCCCACTCGACGGTGCCGCGCGCCGCGTCGCGCGTCGCCGCGTGCGACCGGACCCGGCCGCGCTCCGTGTCGATGGCGACGACGACCGCCTGGCTTCCGAGCGAGCGCGCGAGCTCGGAGATCAGCTCCGGCCGCGCGAGTGCCGCAGAGTTGACGCTGATCTTGTCCGCGCCCGCCTCCAGCAGCGCGGTCGCGTCGACGACGGTGCGGATGCCGCCGCCGAACGTGAACGGGATCGTCACGTGCTCGGCGACGCGCGCCGCGACGCCGACGGCGGCAGCGGACGACGAAAGCGTGGCGGAGATATCGAGGAACACGAGCTCGTCGGCGCCGCCGTCCGAGTACGCGGCGCCGAGCTCCACGGGGTCGCCGACGTCGCGCAACTCCTGGAAGCGCACGCCTTTGACGACGCGCCCGCCGGCGACGTCGAGGCACGGGATCAAACGCGGGAGAGGCATCGCTCGAGGAAGCGCAGTCCGGCCGCGCCGCTCTTCTCGGGGTGAAACTGCACACCGACGAACGAGCCGTGCTCCACGATCGCCGCGTGGCCTTCGCTCGTCGCCACCGTCGAGTCGGTCACCGCCTCGTACGAGTGCGCGAACCAGTACGCGTCGCCGCCCGGGTCAACCGTCGCCCAGCCGATGCGCGGCACGCGCTCGGACTCGAGACGAACCGCGCGGCCGGGAACGATCCCGAGGCCGGCGACGCCGCCGTCCTCGGCGCTCTCGTCGAGGGCGAGCTGCAGGCCGAGGCAGATGCCGAGGATCGCTCGTCCGCGCGCGTGGCGCTCGCGCAGGACATCGGCTGCGGGACCGAGCCCCTCCATGGCCGACCTCGCCGATCCCACGCCCGGGAGCACGGCGAGATCGGCGTCGCCGAGGTCGTCGACCACCTCGGCGCCGAGGCGGCCGACGGCGAGCTCCACGGAGCGCACGTTTCCCGCGCCGTAGCGCGCGATCGCGACGCTGGTCACATCAGGCCCTTGGTGGACGGGAGGACATCGCCGTCCGCGCGGACGGCGGCGCGGAGCGCGCGACCCGTCGCCTTGAACGCCGCCTCGGCGACGTGATGCGCGTCGTCGCCGGAGGACTCGACGTGCAGCGCGATGCGGGCGTTGTCGGCGAAGCTCGAGAGCACGTGCGTCGCGAGCCCGGGATCGGGGTCGATCGCGATTCGGGCGAAACGCCGGCCGCCGAGATCGACCGAGGCGCTCGCGCGTGCGTCGTCCATCGGCACGATGGCGTCGCCGTAGCGCGCGATGCCCTGGCGGTTTCCGAGCGCCCGGTCGATCGCCTCGCCGAGCGCGATGGCCGCGTCCTCCGCGGTGTGATGGTCGCCGGTCTCGAGGTCGCCGCTTCCCTCGAGCACGAGGTCGAAGCCGGCGTGGAAGGCGAGCTGCTCGAGGAAGTGGTCGTAGAGGCCCGCGCCGGTGTCGACGCGAACGCGGCTCGCGCCGTCGAGCATCAGCCGCACGCGCAGCGACGTCTCGACGGTGGTGCGGACGTGACGCGCCCGTCGGTTCTGCGGCGGCGGTTCCCCCGCGAGCGCAGCGAGCAGCCGGTCGTCGTCTTCGCGGTCACGGACGGAGATACGAATCGCGTCCGGGAAGACGCGAACGACGCACCCGGCCGCGAGGAGGCGCGCGGCGACGACCTCGGGCTCGGCGGCCGGCACGTAGACGAAGTTCGTGCGGGACGGCAGCGGCTCGTACCCGAGCGCGCGCAACTCGGCGGCGAGACGCTCCCGCTCCTCGATCACCGGCTCGGGGTCGGGCGGCGACGCGAGCCCGGCCAGCGCAAGCGCAACCGATAGTGTCGACACGGGCGCCGGAGACTGCCGCGCGTTCAACTCCGCGGCGACGTCCGTGGCCGCGATCGCGTACCCGATGCGAGCGCCGGCCAGGGCGAAGATCTTCGAGAACGTTCGGATCACGACGACGTCGTCATCGATGAGACCGACCGCGCCCGGATCGTCCGCGTACTCGAAGTACGCCTCGTCGACAATGAGCGGGCGCGCGCTCGGCAGCGGGTCGAGCGAGCCCGTCGGGTTGCCGGGACGGCACGCGAAGGTCAGCGCCGGCGATTCGTCGCCGACGTCGGCGCCTGCGAGCAGTGCGGCGATGCGGAAGAGCGGATACGTCGGCGACGGCGGAATTGCGACGGTGTCCCCGGGTCCCGCGAAGGCTCGGGCGACGAGCATGATCAGGTCGTCCGCGCCCGCGCCGAGCACGACGTTCTCCGGCTCGACGCCGACGTAGTCGGCGATCGCCTGATGGATGAGCGGGTAACCGCCGTGCGGGTATTCATTCACGCGCGCGAGCTGCGACGCGATCGCGGCAGGTCGCGAGCTCGGCAACGGCAGCGCGGGGACATTGCCGTCGAAACGAAGGATCTCGACGGGGTCGACCCTGGCGCGTCGCGCCAGCTCTTCCGTCGACGGCGCCCACTGGTACGCCGCGAACTCGGTCGCGAGCGCTCTCACCGTTGCACCGCCGCCGCGTGCGCGGGCAGGCCCTCGACCTCGGCGAGCGCCTCGACCGTCGGGCGCACGCGCGCGAGCCCCTCGCGCGTCAGGCGCTGGATCGTCACCGGCTTCAGGAACGTCTCGAGGCCGAGCCCGCCGACGGAGCGCGCCCATCCCCCCGTCGGAAGCACGTGATTCGCCCCGGTCCCGAGATCGCCGCTCGGGACGGGCGACCACTCGCCGACGAACACCGCCCCGGCGTTGCGCACGCGCGACGCGAGCTCCTCCGCGTCACCGAGGAGCACGAGGTGCTCCGGCGCGATCGCTTCCGCTTCCTCGAGGGTGGACACGATCCGGCCGACCGCCTCGTGCCCGTGCTCGGCCTGCGCGGCGAGCTCGAGCTCGGCGAGCCGGCGGTCGCCCCCCGCGCCCAGGAGCACGACGACCTCGGACGGCCCCGCGGGAAGGTCGATCGCGACGTCGCGCTGCACGGCGAGCTTCGCGTCGTTCACGTAAGGGCCGCCCGGCCCCACGATCTTGTCGACGCGCGCGACGTATGCGAGCCAGCCGATCGCCTGCGGCCCGCCGAGCGCGTAGACCTCGTCGATCCCGAGCAGCTCCGCGGCGCGCGCGACGAGACCGGCGCCCTCCGGCGGCGTGCAGACGACGACGCGCCGGACGCCCGCGACCTGCGCGGGAACGGCGCACATCACGAGGGTGGAGACAAGCCCGCGCGGCACGTACACGCCGACCGAGTCGAGCGGCACCCAACGGCGCTCGAGCTCGACGCCCGGTTCCACCTCGAGGCGCACGTCGGCCGGACGCTGCGCCTCGTGCCACCGGCGCACACGGTCGGCGAGCGCGAGGACCGCTTCCTCCGGGAGGTCGCCGTCCGGCTCGGCGCGCGCCGGCTCCACGCCGTCGAGGCGCACCGCCCATTCGCGAACCGCGTCGTCGCCGCGGGCCTTCACGTCCTCGACGATGTTCATCCCAGCATCCGTTCGACCGGGACGAGGAGGATCGACGACGCACCGGCGGCCTCCAGCTCGGGAAGCAGCCGCCATACGTCGGCCGCCGGCACGAGGCTGTGCACGGCGACCATCCCCGGCTCGGCGAGCGGGAGGACGCTCGGCGCGCGGGACCCCGGGACGAGCGAGCAGATCGCCTCGAGCGAGTCCTCGGGCGCGTTCAGCATCAGGTACCGCGTCGCGCGCGCGTCGACGACGCTGCGAAACACGCCGGCGAGCTTGACCGCGTCGTCGAGCGGCTCCGGCGGCCCGATGAGGACCGCCTCGGACTCGAGGAGGACGCCGATCGAGCGAAGCCCGTTCGTGCGAAGCGTGCTGCCGCTCGAGACGAGATCGACGATCGCGTCGGCGAGGCCGAGCCGGGGAGCGAGCTCGACCGAGCCATGGACGTCCACGAGCTCGATGGGCGCGGGCAAGAGCTCCGCCGCCAGACGCGGGAAGCTCGTGGCGATGCGCGCGCCCGCAAGCTGCTCGGGCCGTTGCACCTCCGACTCAGCCTGCACGGCGACCTCGAGCGAGCACGCGCCGAAGCCGAGCCGCTGCAGCTCGACCACGTGTGCGTTCCGTTCGCGGACGATGTCGAGCCCGGTGATGCCGCAGTCGACGACGCCGTCCTGCACGTATTCGGGGATGTCGTCGGCCCGCACGAGCAGCGCCTCGACCGGCGCATTGCGGCACGGGAACGCAAGCGCCCGGTCGCCGGGCGTCTCCGGCCCGAGACCGGCGTCCTCGAGGAGCGCGATTGCCGGCTCGCGGAGCCGGCCCTTCGAGGGGACCGCGACCCTCAGGAGCGCCGCCGGCGCTGCAGCGCGAGCCGGTAGCCGCCCTCGCCCCGGCGAAGCCATTGCGCCACTCGAGTCACCGTCGTCGTCGAGGCGTGCGCCTTCCGCGCCACCTCGAGGTACGGGAGCCCCTCGTCCAGGAGCCGCGCCACCTGCCAGCGATGCGCCATCGCGTCCAGCTCCGCGCGCGTGCACAGGTCCCGAAGGAAGCTCTCCGCCTCCCGCTTCGTCCGCAGCGCGGCCACCGTCTCGAAGAGGTCTCGGTGCTCTTTCGTCGGCCAATGTCGAGGCTCCGTCGCGCTTGCCATCGTGTTAGCATGGTAACACGGTGCAAGAGGGCTTTCAAGTTCTTCCGGCGGTGGACGTGCTCGACGGCCGGGCCGTGCGGCTGGAGCGCGGCGACTTCGACGCAGTCACGCGCGAGGCCGGGGACCCCGTCGAGCTCGCCCGGCGCTTCGCGGCCACCGGTCCGCCCCTGCTCCACGTCGTCGTGCTGGACGCGGCGCGGGACGGCCGTCTCCCGCTCGAGCTCGCGGGCCGGCTCGCCGCCGCCATCGCGCCCGTTCCCCTGCAGCTCGGCGGCGGCGTCCGCGACCCGGAGGACGCGGTCGCGCTCGTCGACGCCGGCGTCGCCCGGGTCATCGTCGGGACGGCGGCGTTCGAGCAAGGACCGGAGCCGTACGTTGCCGCGCTCGGCGAGCGCCTCGTCGTCGCCGTCGACGTCCGCGACGGCGAGGTCAGAACGCGGGGCTGGCTGGCCGGCAGCGGCTTGAGCGTGGACGACGCCGTCGACCGTTGCCGTGCGGCGGGCGTCGCGCGGCTGCTCTGCACCGCGGTCGACCGTGACGGCACCATGGCCGGTCCCGATCTCGAGCTCATGGGCCGCGTCGCCGCCCGGTTCGGCGGTCCCGTGCTCGCCGCCGGCGGCGTTCGCTCGCAGAAGGACATCGACGCGCTCGACGCCCTCGGGCTCGAGGGCGCGGTCGTCGGCCGCGCGCTACTCGACTAGCCGCAGCTCGAGCACGCGCGACGCGTCGAACCCGTCGATGCGCAGGACCTCTCCGGCGGCGGCGACCGCAGCGCCGGCGGGCATGAGGCCGACGAGCTCCGAGCCCGCGATCTCGACGCCGTGCGCGGCCGCCTCCCGCGCCACCGCCGCGAGGATCTCGTGCAGCGCCGACGCCTCCCAGTCCTCGACGTTCATGCTCACCTGCGCGTGACCTGCGCGGGGCAGGTCGAGGCCGAGGGCGCGGACGCCGGGGAAGCCACCGTCACGTTCGCGGACGGCACGCGCGATCGCCTTCGCCGTATCGACGTTCCGGCCGACGAGATTGACGTTGAAGGCGATGAGCGGCCGCCGCGCACCGACGATGACGCCGCCCGCCGACGGGTCGAGCCGCGACGGCCCGAAGTCGGGCGCCAGCTCGCCGGAGTCGATCCGCCGCTGCAGCTCCTCGGGGCCGCCGCTGCGGAAGAACGCCGGGGTGCGCCGGTCTCCGACTTCGCCGTACAGGAAGACGGGAAGTCCTAGCTCGTCGCCGATCCGCTCGGCGAGGATGCGCGCGGCCTCGCGCGCGCGCTCGGCGTCCCCGGGCGCGATAGCGACGATCGGGACGACGTCGGCGGCCCCGATTCGCGGATGGACGCCCTCGTGCCGGCGGAGATCGATTCGTTCCTGCGCGACCACGATGCCGGCGAGGAGCGCGTCGACGAGATCGTCCGGCTCACCGACGAGCGTGAACACCGAGCGGTTGTGATCCTCGTCCGAGTGGATGTCGAGCAGGCGCGCGTGCCGCGCGAGCGCGTCGCCGATGTCGGCGATCGCGCGCCGGTCGCGGCCCTCCGAGAAGTTCGGGACGCTTTCGAGCCGTGGCACGTTGGGGAGCCTACGCCGCGACGTACGGCGCGCAGTCCTCGCAGACGCTCGGCGGAACGATGCCGAGACGCATGCCGAGGTAGAACGCCTTGCAGCCGACGCAGAGGCCGAGCCCCGACTCGAGCGCTGCGAAGAGCGCGATGATCCCGGCGAGGACGAGCGCGGCCACCTGCTCGCCCGCGGCGTACCAGAGGAGAACAGCCGTCCCGGAGAAGAGCGCGCCGATCGTCTGCGCGAAGCGCTTCGCCGGTCCCGGTGCGTACTGGTGCCGAACGTCGATCCGCGGCGTCACGAACCGCGTGACGACGAATGCGAGCGGGCTCAGCTTCGGTCCGGTGAGGGCGCGTGCGATGAAGCCGTAGGCGAGGACCGGCAGGATCCAACCCTGCTGGAATGCGATCGCGACGACGGCGAGAACGGCGACGACAGCGGCGACGAGCCGAGCCGACGTCTCGTTCACGGGATTCGGAAACGAAAAGAGACTGCGCATGACCACCCGCAAGTCAGCGTACCGAGCGATCACCTCCCTCCACCGCGACCTCGCCCGCTGCCGCGCGTGCGCCGAGGCCGGCTTTCCGCTCGAGTCGCCGCCGGTGCGCGCGCCGTTCGCACGGCAGCGTGCGTACATGTACGGGCAGGCGCCGGGAATCGTCGAGGGCGAGGAGCGGCTGCCGTGGCGCGGCCGGGCCGGGCAGACGCTCCGCCGGTGGCTCGATCTGGACGAGGACGCGTTCTACGCGACGTTCTACTGCGCTTCGGTCACGCGCTGCTACCCGGGCCGTGCGCCATCGGGCCGCGGCGATCGCACGCCGACGCCCCGCGAGCGCGACCTGTGCGCGTTCTGGCGCCGCTGGGAACTCGAGCTGCTGCGACCGCGGCTCATCGTCACGGTCGGCGGCCTCGCCTTGCGCGAGATCCTGGGGCATTCCTCGCTGACGGATTGCATCGGCGAGACGTACGTGCTCGACGGCGTCGAGGTGATCCCGCTTCCGCATCCGTCCGGAGCGAGCGGCTGGCTGAACCTGCCCGCCAATCGCGCGCGACTCGCACGTGCGCTCGATGTCACGGCGGAGGCGGTGGCTAGATTGAGTTAGTGAGCGAGGTTCCATACCGGACGACGTTCGTCCGGCTGCTCGGCTTCCTGCGGCCCTACCGCGTCGGCCTCGCCGTCTCGGTCCTCCTCGCCCTCGGCTATCAGGCCGCGCAGATCGCGCTCATCTGGCTGACGGGCCGCGACGTCATCGACAAGGCGATCATTCACCACGACACGCATCGGCTGTGGGTGACCGTCGGCGCCATCGTCGCCATCGGACTCTTCCGCGCGATCCTGATGCTCGGGCGCCGCCTCATCTCGGGCAAGCAGGCGCTCGACGTGGAGATGGACATGCGCAGCAGCCTGTACGCGCGCCTCGTCCGGCTCTCCTTCGGGTTCTACGACCGCCACCAGACGGGCCAGCTGATGTCCCGCGCGACCGTCGACCTTCAGGGCGTCCGCTTCTTCCTCGGCTACGGCCTCATCTTCTTCTTCCAGAACGTGTTGACGGTCGTCTCCGTCACCGTCGTCCTGTTCTTCTTCCAGTGGGAGCTCGCGCTCATCGCGCTCGCGATCACGCCGCCGCTCGTCGTGCTCGCCTACCGTTACAGCCACGTCGCGCATCCGACGCTGCGTGACGTGCAGCAGCGACTGGCCGATGTCGCCACCGTCGCGGAGGAGAACATCGTCGGCGTCCACGTCGTGAAGGCGTTCGCGCAGGAGCCGAGCGAGGAGGATAAGTTCCGCTACCGCTCCGAGCTCGTGTTCGACCAGACGCTCAGGGCGAACCGGCAGCGCGCGACCTACGTCCCGCTCATCTCGTTCGTGCCGCTGCTCGCGCAGGGATTCGTGCTCCTCGTCGGCGCGCGGATGGTCGCGCGCGGGGAGCTCTCGCCCGGCAGCTTCAGCGCCGTCTTCCTCTATCTCGGGATCCTCGTCACGCCGCTCCGCTCGCTCGGCATGTGGATCGGCCAGGCCCAGCGCGCGACCGCGTCCGGCGAGCGCATCTTCCAGGTGATCGACGAGCCGGAGGACATCGCGAACCGGCCGGACGCACGCCCGCTCGAGCCCGGCCCCGGCCATGTGCGCTTCGAGCACGTGTCCTTCGAGTATCTCCCCGGCCGGCTCGTGCTTGAGGACGTCGATCTCGACATCGCCGCCGGGACGACGATCGCGCTGATCGGCCACACCGGGTCGGGCAAGACGACGCTGACCTCGCTCGTGCCGCGCTTCTACGACGTGACTGCCGGCCGCGTGACCGTCGACGGCCAGGACGTGCGCGACGTGACGCTCACCTCGCTGCGGAGCGTCGTTGGCGTGATCCAGCAGGACCCGTTCCTGTTCTCCGCCACCGTGCGCGAGAACATCGCCTTCGGCCGGGCCGACCTCTCGCAGGAGGAGCTCGAGCACGTCGCGCGGCTCGCGCAGGCGCACGAGTTCATCGAACGGCTGCCGAACGGTTATGAGACCGTCATCGGCGAGCGCGGAATCACGCTCTCCGGCGGCCAGCGGCAGCGCATCGCGATCGCGCGCGCACTCGCCGTCGACCCGCGCATCCTCATCCTCGACGACGCGACCGCGTCCGTCGACGCGACGACGGAAGCGAAGATCCGCGCCGGCTTGCGCACGGCGATGGACGGACGGACGACGTTGATCATCGCGCACCGCCTCTCCACCATCGCGCTCGCAGACGAGATCGTCGTCCTCGCCGACGGACGCGTGGCGGCACGTGGCACGCACGACGAGCTTCTCGGAACGAGCTCCGTCTACCGGGAGATCTACGAGCACGGACTGCTCGAGCGCCAGTTCGCCGACGCCGTCGAGGCTCGGGCGGACGTGGCATGAGGGTTCATCAGCCCGGCGGGCACCTGATGCGCGAGCGCGGCGCCGACGTCAACGACTGGTCGTGGCGGACGACGCGCCGGCGGTTCGGGACGCTCTGGCGGCTGACGCGCCGGTATCGCGGCCGGACGGCGTTCTCCGTCGTCTCGCTCCTCACGGCGACGGCGACGGCGCTCGCGCCGCCGTACCTCGCGAAGTACGCGCTCGACGACGCGGTGAAGGGTCACACCGGCACGCGCCTCGAGGTCGTCGTCGCCATCTTCATCGCCGCGGGGCTCGCGAACTGGGGCATGACGTACGTCGAGACGTACTTCACCGGCTGGGTGGGCGAGCGGATGCTCGCCGATCTGCGCAACGAGCTCTTCGGACACTTGCAGCGGCTGTCGCTAGGCTTCTACGAGCGCAACCGCGCGGGCGTGATCATCAGCAGGCTCACGAACGACGTCGAGGCGATCGACCAGCTCGTGACGGACGGTGTGACGACGCTCGTGCAGAGCACGCTCACGCTCGTCGGGACGGCCATCATCCTCTTCGTCCTCGACTGGCGCCTTGCGCTCGCCACCTGCGCGGTCATTCCGATCGTGAGCGTCGGGACCGCCGTCTTCCGCACGCGCTCGGCGCGCGCCTACGCCGACGTGCGCGAGCGGCTCGGCCTCGTCACGGCGACGCTGGCCGAGGACATCGCCGGCATGCGCGTCATCCAAGCGTTCACGCGCGAGAATGCCGCGTACGCGAACTTCCGCGAGGTCGCGCAGCGCTATCGCGAGTCGAATATGCAGACGGTCGTCCTGAACGGCGTCTACTTCCCGTTCGTCGACTTCCTCTCAACGGTCGCCCTCGCGGTCGTCCTCGGCTACGGCGGCCATCTCCATTTCGACCACTCGCTCTCACTCGGGACGCTCTTCGCGTTCATGCTCTACGTGCAGAACTTTTTCGATCCGGTGCAGCAGTTGTCGCAGTTGTACAACACGTTCCTCTCCGCGACGGCCGCGCTCGACAAGATCATCGGCGTGCTCGACCAGGCGCCCGAGGTGCAGGACCAGCCCGGCGCGAGCGACCTTCCCGCGATCACCGGGCACGTTCGCTTCGAGGACGTCCACTTCTCGTACGCGCGGGGCGCAGAGGTCCTGCACGGCATCGATCTCGACGTCCCCGCCGGCACGACGGTCGCGCTCGTCGGCCACACCGGCGCGGGCAAGTCGACGATCGCGAAGCTGCTCGCCCGGTTCTACGAGCCGACGGGCGGCCGCATCGCCATCGACGGCGTCGACCTGAACGACGTCACGCAGCGGTCGCTGCGCGCGCAGCTCGGCGTGGTGCCGCAGGAGGGTTTCCTCTTCGCCGGCACGGTGGCCGAGAACATCGCGTTCGGCAACCCCGGCGCGACAGCGGACGAGATTGTCCGCGCGGCGCAGCTCGTCGGCGCCAACGACTTCATCCTGCGGCTCGAAGACGGCTACGAGACGCAGCTCGGTGAGCGGGGATCGCGGCTCTCGCTCGGTCAGCGGCAGCTCGTCGCCTTCGCGCGCGCGCTCCTCGCCGATCCGCGGATTCTCATCCTCGACGAGGCGACGTCGTCGGTCGACATCGGGACGGAGCGTAAGATCGAGGAGGCCTTGCGCATCCTCCTCGCCGACCGCACGGCGTTCGTGATCGCGCACCGCCTCTCGACCATCCGGGATGCCGACCTCATCGTCGTGCTCGAGCACGGGCTGGTCGTCGAGCAGGGATCGCACGAGCAGCTGCTCGCGCGCCGCGGGCTGTACACGTCGCTCTACGGCGACTGGGCAGCCGACGTGGCGTAGCGCCTCCACGCCTCGGCCATCGCGATGCGCTGGACGATGGTCGGGTGGTCCTCGAGCATGAGGTAGTCGAACGTCGACGGATCGGGCTCGTCGAGCGTCGTCGGGACGAAGCGCCGGAAGAGCTGGATCGCGTCTTTCGGATCGCGCGTCGTCCGTAGCGACATCCAGTCGGCTTCGGCCTCCATGTGGCGGGAGATCGCGTTCTGCAACGGGAGGGCGAGCAGCTGGAGCACGACGATGGCGAGGAGCGCGAGCGGCACCGCCGCGGGCTCGCGCAGGCCGCCGCGCAGCTTGGTCGCCTGCGCGACGAGGAAGAGCCCGGGGAACGCGAAGAGCGCGTACCACCCCACGTCCTTCCAGATGTGGTGCCGCGCCAGGTGCCCGAGCTCGTGGCCGATGACGACCTTTAGCTCGCCGGTCGTGAACCGGCCGTCGAGCATCGTGTCGAAGATGATGACGCGACGGCTCGGCCCCAGACCGGCCGCCTCCGAGTTCGGGAGTGAGGTGACGTCGTGGATGTCCTCGACCTCGATCGGAACATGACCCACGCCCTCCTTCTTTTCCAGCTGGGACGCGATCGTCTGCAGCGACGCGTTCTGCAGCCGGTGCGTCGTGATGAGATACGGCGAGACGAAGGCGAACAGAAGCGCCAAGCCGATGAAGGCCGGCGCCGCGCTGATCCACCACGTGTCTCGGAACCGGCGCGCGAGCCCCATGACGATGGCAAGCGCGAAGCAGAGGAAGACGAACTCGCCGGCGAGGGCGAACCAGTCTCCGAAGAGGAACGAGGGATAGCTGACCCGGGAGAGATGGTGATGGCGCTGCCACCAGAGGCCGACGACCTCGAGCGGCAGCTGGACGACCCAGACAAGAGCGAAACCGAGCATCCCGAGGAGCATCCCCGTGCCGATCGGGCCCGCCGCCGACTCGCGACTCCAGCGGACGCCCCACCGGGCGAACGCCGCGAGCGCGGCGATCTGCAGGAGCGTCGTACCCCAGAACAACAGATCCTCGACGCGCGAGAAGCTCGACGCCGCGTGGATCTGCGCGTCCGTGAAGAACGCGTGCTGGTCGACGTGCGGAAGATGAAGCGACGACGGAACGACCGTCGTCTGCCAGAGGAACCACGCCGCCGCGCCCCACGCCGCGGCGGCCGCGGCGAGAAACGCCAAGCGTCGGGTCACGTCGTGTCGGCGAACTCGTGCTGCGGCGTCGGCGCGCCCTCCAGAGGGCTCGCGTGCGGGTACGCCTCGGTGACCAACGCGACGTATGCGTTCACCTGCGCGTCGTACCGGAGTGCGTAGGCCGCGAGGTTCCGCAGGCCCCAGGTTGCCGAGCCGCGGGCGAGTGCGTAGAACCAGGTGAGGACCGCGCACCAGAACAGCGCCCCGGATAGCGCACTCGAGACGACGAGCGCCGGAACGGCGAGAAGGATCCGGAAGCCCGTCTTCCACCGGTTTTGCCGCGCCGGCTCCGGAAGCTCGAGGTCGAGCGGGTAGCGGCCCATCTCTCCGACGAAGCCCGGGAACGGATTCGTCGTCAGGGTGAGGAACGCGAGAACGTGGAGACGCTGCCGGAGATACGCGCAGCTGAAGCGATGAAGCGGATGCGCCGGCGTTCCGCGGAACAGCGTGACGACCCAGTTGGCGATGAGCGCGAGGACGAACGCGACGCCCCAGAGCGTGAGCCAGACGATGTGCGGGATCGTCAGGAGGAGCCGGAAGAACACCGTGACGCGCGAGCGCCGCAGATCATGCGGATCGCCGACGAGCCGGACCGGGTGCTCCGGCGGCCGGTCGACGTCCGCGAGCATCGCCGTCGGATCGGCATTCGGATACCGGTCGGTGACGAGCAGCAGGTATGCCGTCGCCTGCGCGCTGTAGCCGACCGAGTATGCGCCGGCGTCGCGGAGGCCCTTCGGCATCCGCCCGTGAGCGAGCGACGCGAACCAGCCGAGGAACCCACAGGCGACGAGCAGCCCGCCGCTCTCCGCTCCCCCGCTGTAGCTCTTCCGGCCGCCGCCGAGCCCGTAGTTGAACCGGGGGCCGCCGCCACCCGTCGCGCTCGTGAGGAGCAGCGCAGGCAGGGCGATGAAGAAGCGGAAGAACACCGACCAGCGACCCTGCTCCGTCGGCTCGGGCAGTCGGACGTCGATCGGATATCCGCCCTCCTCTCCGGTGAACGCCGGATACGGATTGGCGACGAGACCGATGTAGGCGCCGAGATGCGCGCCGTAGCGAACGTACGCGCACATGAACCTATGCAGGCCCTGGGCCGGCGTTCCGCGGACGAGCGTCGCGACCCAGTTCGCGATGGACGCGAAGAAGACAGCAATGGACCACAGGAAGATCCAGACGAAGTGCGGGATCGCGAGGAGCAGGCGGAAGAAGACCGTCAGCCGACGCCGTTCGAGGTCGTCCCGGACGACGAGCCGGACAGGATGCTCGGGCTGCATTCCTCACTTATGGCAGATGCGTCAGACTGCGGCCATGGCGATCGACAAGGAGACCGCCGACCGGATCGACCAGCCGGTGCCCGAGGAGGCCGAGCGCGAGGTCCGGCTCACGCCCTCCGAGGCCGTCGAGCGCATGCGGATCAACGTCCCCGTGCGGGGCAACCGCAAGCTGCGGACGATCATCGAGCGGATCAACGCCGACAAGCAGGTGAAGGCGTGGTGGCACGTCTCCAACGTCAACGCCGTCGCGCGGATGGAGATCAACGACCACTCGTGGGTGCACGTCCAGATCGTCGCCAACATCGCGCTCAAGCTCCTGCGCCAGCTCACGAAGCACGGCGTCGAGTCGGCGATGGTGCGCGACTACTCGATGACGAACGACGACGCCGAGGTCGTCGTCACGCTCGCCGCGCTCTTCCACTGCATCGGCATGTCCATCCACCGGCACGGCCACGAGGACTTCAGCCTCTTCCTCGCCGAGCCGAAGCTGCGCGAGCTCCTCACCGGCGTCTACGACGAACCGGAACGCACCGTCGTCGTCTCCGAGGTGCTGCAGGCGATCATCAGCCACCGCGCCGACGGCGAGCCGCTGACGACCGACGCCGGCATCGTCCGCGTTGCCGATGCGCTCGACATGGCGAAGGGCCGCTCGCGGATCGGCTTCGAGCGCGGCCGCGTGTCGATGCACTCGCTCTCGGCGGCGGCGATCGACGATGTCACCATCACCGACGGCGACGACCGGCCGATCCTCATCGAGATCAAGATGAACAACTCGTCGGGCCTCTTTCAGGTCGACGGCCTGCTGCGCTCGAAGCTGCGCGGATCGCGGCTCGAGCCCTACGTCGAGGTCGTCGCGCACATCGACACGGAGACCGAACAGCGGCTCGTGCCGATGTACAGGCTCGACGTATAGGCCGGTACACTGGCCGCCGACCCGATGCGGGGTCGTCTAATGGTAGGACGCCTGACTCTGGATCAGGAAGTTGGGGTTCGAATCCCTGCCCCGCAGCTTTCCAAGCCCCTGGTACGGGCTTTTTTGTTGCCCTGACCGGCAGCGCCACCAGGCGCTCCCCAGCGTCGGTTTCCAACGAGAAGGTCGGGGCATCCCCGATCGCCGCATCTTGGATCGGGGCGCCCCGGAGCAGCGCCGCACGGGGGGAACGTGGCGCGCGACCTCACCGTAGAACTCCGCACGTTGCCGGGCGACCTGCGAACGGCTAGGTCGTCGTAGGTCGCAAGCTAGAGCCTCCGGGAGAGTCACACTCTGTCTGGTTCCGGCGCGGGGCGGCTCGTCTCTTGGACGGAGGGCGCGCCCCGCCTAGCTGTCTTCACGCTTCGCTGAAAATCCAGCCGCCCTGGCCTTCGTCAACGCGGCTGCGACTGCTGCAGAGCTTCTGTATCCGTTTTGCTCCACCTCGTAGACGGTGCAGCTGTCGACCTCGATATGAGCAGAGAACCCTTTCGCGTGGACAAGCGCGAGCGTCTTGTCTGCTTTGGCGAGCGTCGGTTCAGTGCCGAATACAACCGCCCACCGATCGTGCGCGTCCGGTTTGGCACCACAGCTCGAAATGCGTCTTCCGGCGGCGGCGGCCGGCATCGCCGCAACGCCCGCGATCGTTATCAGAGCCGCAATCCTGACGAGCCGCATCGTCATCTGGGAACCCCTCTTGTCGACAGCAGGACTCGACATGCTACGTCGGCGTCGACCAATGTAAAAGGGGAAAAACGTCGTAACCAAGCGGCCTACGAAGTATTCCGGGTCGGGTCAGCAGCTCAGGCTGGCGCGCGCGCCGTCCTCGCGAGGGCGACGAGATCCTCCAGCGCGCCGTCCGCCTCGGTGACGTCTCTGTCGCGAAGCGCGGCGTGCACCGTCTTCCCCGCCGTGTCGACGTAGATGCTCGCGAGCCGCAGCGGTCGCTGAACCGGCCCCTGCACGCGCCGAAGGCTCTGCACCTTTTCCAGCGGCACCCAGTTGGTCGCTCGGCGTAGGCGCCCGCTTCGCGTCATGACGACCGTGTCGGTGCGCCCCCAGCCGAGCATGCGATACCGCAGCGGGCTCTTCCACAGGGCGCGGCGGGGCGCCGGCGACAACGCGCGCGGCCGGTCCGGAAGGAGATGGTCGAGGAGCTCGTCCGCGGTGGCACGGCTCCCGACCGGGAGGATCGCGCGCAGCGACCGCCGGTCAGAGCGCCCCTCCCCTTCGGCGCGCTGCCTGCCGGCGACGTCGACCTCGAGGCGGCACCAGCCGAGACGCCGCCAGAGAAACGGCTCGACCATCCGGACCGCTTGAACGCGGCCGGGTCGAATCGTCTCCGCATTCAGGGCGACGAGCCCGCCGCGCACCAGTAGGCCGTCGGGAACGTCGACGACCGTGAGCCTGTACTCCTGGTTGAAGCGCCGCCAGACGAGCTGCGCGACGGTGATGACCCACGCCGCCCCACCGCCGAGGATGCCGCTGACGGCCGACGGCGCGAGCACCGCGCCGACGACGAGCCCCGCGAGCACGGCCTCGAAGACGACGCCGGCGTCGCTGATGAGGATCGACGCGACCAGCCTGCCGGTGGGAACGGTGGCGAGCACGCGGCCGGCGGGCGCCTGCACCGCGGGCCCTGCTTCATCGTGCTTCGCCCCTGAGGCGAGTGCGAGCAGCCGTGCGCGGAGCGGCTCGACCTCCCGCTCGTCGAGGTACGCGAGGCGTGCGTGACTCCCCGTGGCGCCGCCCATGCGCAGGCGCAGCTCAGCGACGCGGAACAGGCGCGCAAGGCCCGGGCGCACGATGTCGATCGCCTGCAGCTGCGTGAGCGGGAACCGCAGCGACCGGCGGCGGAGCACCCCGGTCTCGATGCGCAGGTCGTCGCCGTCGATGCGCCAGCGAGTGACGAGCCAGTTGACGAACCCGAGCCCGGCGAGAACGGCGACGACCGCAAGCTCGATGAGGATCGGGCGCGAGCGCCTCCCTGCGAGCAGCTCCGGGAAGAGGACGACGCAGAGCGCGATCGTCAGCCTGCCGCCCCGCACGACGGGCGTGAGCGGATGAAGGCGACGCCAGCCGTCCGTCTCGGTCATATGCCGGCGGCTTGCGCTTCACCGAGCTCGGCCAGCCGGTCGCGAAGTCGCGTCGCCTCGTCCGCGTCGAGACCCGGGATGCGCGCGTCGCTCGCGGCGGCGGCGGTATGCAGGCGCACGGTGGCGAGCCGGAAGATGCGCTCGAGCGGACCCGCCGTCACGTCGACGAACTGCATCCGTCCGTACGGCACGACCGACAGGCGGGAGAACATCACGCCGCGCCGCACGAGGAGATCGTCGGCCCGCTCGGCGTAGCCCCACGCAGCCCAACGCCGCCGCACGAACGGCAGCGCAGCGAGACCGGCGACGACCGCCGCGCCGGCGCCGACACCGACCCAGGCACTCGTGAGCGCGGCCGTGATGCCGAGACCGATCGCGACGGCGAGCGCGGGAACGCCGACCTCGAGCCGCCGGAGGACGAGGAGGCGCGGCGACGGATGCCGCCACTGGTCGCGCACAGCCTCCACGCTGCTGAGTGTAGGCGGAGCACGTGCGAGACTCCTGCCGTGCGTGCGCGCAGGCTCGTTCCACTCGTTCTCGGCGTGTCTGGGCTCCTCGTCGTCGCGGCGCTCGCGAGCCACGGCCGTCCGCTGTCGAGGTCGCACGGCTCCGGCCCGACGACGACCTTCTTCGACTACGTGTTCACGACGATCGTCATCGTCGCGGTCGCCGCCGCGCTCCTCTTCGTGTTCGGCCTCCTCGGCTCGAAGCCGGCGAGGCCGCGGCAGCAACGGGCTCGTCTCCATCCTCTCCAGTTCGTCCTGACGATCGTGGCGGCGCTCGTCATCGGGTACTTCCTGCTGCACGCGCACTTCCATCACGTGTCGCCGCCGAAGACCCCCGGTGCCAACGGGGCGAACGGAACCGGCAATGCCGCGCCGAGGAAGGCGTCGGTGCGCGCGCGCGGTGCGAGGCTCCGCTGGGACGAGGTCGCGATCGTCGCGGCGCTCCTCGCCGCGGCAGGCGTCGCCGCTTTTGCGTCGCGCAACCGCCGGCAACTGAAGGAATGGCGGTTCCGGCCGCACGATGACATCGCCGACGCGCTCGACGAGTCTCTCGACGACCTGCGCTTGGAGCCGGACCTGCGCCGCGCGATCATCGCGGCATACGCGCGCATGGAACGGGCGCTCGCCATGGCGGGCCTGCCCCGGCGCGCGTCCGAGGCGCCGACCGAGTACCTCTCGCGGGCGCTCGGTTCGCTCGACACGAGCCGCGAGTCGGTCGCGCGTCTCACCGAGCTCTTCGAGCGGGCGAAGTTCAGTCAGCACGATCCCGATCCCTCGATGCGGGACGAGGCGATTGACGCGCTCACAGTGGTGCGCGACGAGCTTCGCAGACCGGTGGCGCAGGCGGCGTGAGAGACGTTCGCCAGGCAGTGGCGCAACTCGCCACCGTGACCGTCGGTCTTGCCATCGCGCTCGGTCTCCGACCGGCGTCGGTGCGCGAGATCCTCGCCGCCTACGTCCTCGCGCTGGCCGCGATTGCCCTCCTCCTGCTGACGCGCATCGCACATGACACGGAGGAGTGGGAGCGTTCGTCGTCCGACTTCGAGCGCGCCCTCGCACCGCGGCGGCCCGAGCGGGTACGTCCGGCGGAGCTCATCCGGGCCGAACGCGACCTCGTCCTGGCAAACGGCAACGCCGGTGACCTGCACACCAAGCTCCTCCCGCAGCTTCGCGACGTCGCCACCGCCCGCCTCGCCGATCGCGGGCTCCGGCTCGCGGATGCGCACGTGCTGCTCGGCGACGAGGCGTGGGAGCTTCTCCGCTCGGACCGCCCCGCTCCCATCGACCGAGGACGGCCGGGGCTGCCGCTGAAGCAGATCGCGGCGCTCTTCGACAGGATCGAAGAGCTGTGATGGAGCTCGCCGATCTTCGCGACCGCGCCACGCGCATCCTCGACGAGGTCGAGCGCGCGGTGGTCGGCAAGCGCGACGCGCTCGAGCTCATCCTCCTGGCGGTGCTCGCCGACGGGCACGTGCTGCTCGAGGATTTCCCCGGACTGGCGAAGACGTTGACCGCCCGCTCGTTCGCGCGCGCGACCTCGCTCGAGTTCTCGCGCATCCAGTTCACGCCGGACCTCATGCCGTCGGACGTGACCGGCTCGTCGATCTTCGACCAGGGCCGCGCGGCCTTCGAGTTCCAACCCGGCCCGATCTTCACGAATCTTCTCCTCGCCGACGAGATCAACCGCGCCCCGCCGAAGACGCAGGCCGCGCTCCTCGAGGCGATGCAGGAACGGCAGGTGACGAGCGAAGGCGAGACGCGCGTGCTCGCGCCGCCATTCCTCGTGCTCGCGACGCAGAACCCGATCGAGTACGAGGGCACGTATCCGCTTCCAGAGGCGCAGCTCGACCGCTTCCTCATCCGGGCGGGGATCGGTTACCCGTCCCGGGACGACGAGATCGAGATGCTCGGGCGCCGGATCACCCGCGGCGAGGACGAGGTCGAGCTCTCGCCGGTGGTCGACGCGCCAACGCTCCTCGACATGCAGGGCTCGCTCGAGCGCGTCCACGTCTCGGAGGCGATCGAGGGATACATCGTCGATCTCGTCGTGGCGACGCGCGACTCGAAGCGCCTGGCGGTGGGCGCCAGCCCGCGCGGCAGCCTCGCGCTCCTCAAGCTCTCCCGCGCCAAGGCGGCGCTGGCGGGTCGGGACTTCGTCGTGCCGGAGGACGTGAAGGACGTCGCTGTTCCGGCACTCGCGCATCGGCTGACGCTGCGTCCCGAGCTCTGGGTGCAGCGCATCCGCGGCGAGGACGTGGTGCGCGAAGCGCTCGAGTCGGTCCCGACGCCGCCGGCCGAGGACGTTCGCGCCGGGTCGTGACCGAGCACGTCTCACCGCGGCTCGCGGCCTACGCGACGCTTGCCGCGGCGGCGCTCCTGGCGGGGCTCGCGCTCGGACGGGTCGAGCTCGTCGCCGTCGCGGCGCCGTTCGTGCTCGCAGTGGTCATCGCGCCGGCGCTCGCGCGGGCACCCACGCTCGAGGGAACGCTCACGCTCGATCGCGAGCGCGCGCTCGAGCAGGACGTGGTCGACGCCACGGCGACTCTGACGTCGAGCGACACGGCATTCGTCGATCTCCTCCTGGAGCTTCCCAGCAGCCTCGGCACCGACGCGACGAACCCCCGCGCAATCGCCCTCGCCCCCGACGAACCGCGCGTCCTCGACCTGCCACTGCGCTGCCACCGCTGGGGCGCCTACGTCCTCGGGCCGCTGCTTGTTCGCGCGCACGACCGGCTCGGCTTCTACGCGTGGGAGACGCGACTCGCCGGCCACGTGCCCCTTCGCGTGTACCCGAGTGTGGAGACGCTCCGCACGCTCGTGCCCCCCGCAGAGACGCAGGTGTTCATCGGCAACCAGGTGTCGCGCACGAAGGGCGACGGCATCGAGTTCGCCGACATCCGCGCGTGGGAGCCGGGCGACCGGCGACGGCGGATCAACTGGCGTGCCACCGCGCGGCGCGGCGATCTCTGGGTGAACCAGCAGCATCCGGAGCGGAACGCCGACGTCGTCCTGTTCCTCGACACGTTCACCGATGCGCGCACGGGAAGCCGTGGAACGCTCGACCTCACGGTCCGCGCGGCGACGTCCCTCGCGCACCGCTATCTCCAGCGCAAGGACCGCGTCGGGATCGTGAGCTTCGGCGGGTTCCTGTCATGGCTCCTGCCGGGATCCGGCACGCGCCAGCTCTATCGCATCGTCGATTCGCTCCTGCAGATGGACATCGTCCTCAGTTACGCCGCGCGCGACGTCGACGTCCTTCCGCCGCGATCGCTGCCTCCGAAGGCTCTCGTGATCGCATTGTCGCCCCTGCTGGATCCGCGCACGGCGGCCGCGCTGATCGACCTGCGCGCACGCGGATTCGACCTCGTCGTCGTCGAGGTGTCGCCGATGCCGTTCGTCGACGTCGGCGAGAGCGAGCTCGACCGCCTCTCGTTCCGGTTGTGGCGGCTCGCGCGCGAGGCGATGCGGCTGCGATATCAACAGGCCGGCGTCCCGGTCGTCGAATGGACCGACGGCGTCCCGCTCAGCGTTCCGCTGGAGGAGGCGGCGACATTCAGGCGCTCCGCCGGAACCGCGCGCGCGTAACACTGGCGGCGATGTCGGCGGCGGCCTACGCGGCCGTCCTCACCGACATCCTTGCGCACGCGCCCAGAGCTGCGCCGGGAACGGCGACCCTCGGCGCCGCCGGCGCGATCGTTCTCGTGTTCGTGCTCGTGCGAGCGACGCCCGCGGTCGTCGCGTGGCCGCCCGCGCTTCTCGGCGCCGCGTACGGGATCGCCCTCGTCGTGCACGGAAGCGGGGTCGACGACGCGGCCCCGCTTGTCGCAGTCGGCCTGCTGCTGTGCGGCGAGCTCGCCTCGTGGTCGATCGACACGCGGCTGCGCATCGCGACCGAGCGCGCGGTCGTGCGCGCGCGCGGCGCCGCGGTGGCGTCGCTCGCCTTCGCCTCGCTCGCGGTCGCAGCGCTCGTCGTCGCGCTCGCGGCGGCGCCGGCGGGCGCGGGTCTCGCGTGGACGGCGCTCGGCGCTGCGGCCATCGTCGGGGTCGTCGCGCTGGCGGTCGCGCTCGCCCGCCGCGCTTAGAGGCGTCGCTACACTACGGCCCGGTTCGGGGCGCATTCGTCTAGTGGCCTAGGACACCGCCCTCTCACGGCGGCGGCACGGGTTCGAATCCCGTATGCGCCTCTTGTCTCTCCGACTCGCTCAGACGAGGCCGGAGAGCCCCTTGACCGCGGCGCCGAGAAGGCCCGCCTCCAGTGCGCCTTCGCCGGCGCGCGCCGGGGTCGCACCGCCGCCCGGAACGACGATGTACGGCTGCAGCGCGTGCGCGAGCATCGGCAGCGACAGCGATTGCAGGCAGACCTTCCCCGGTCCGGTGAGACGCACGAGGAAGAGACCGTCTCCGCCGAAGATCTTGTTCTTCATACCCGGGACGGTCGTCAGCTCGTACGAGATGCTTCCCTCGACGAGCCCGATGTGCGCCGGGTGGACGCGCAGCGACTGGCCTTCCGCCAGGTCGTACTCCGAGAGCTCGCCCGACAGCTCGATCCACGCGTGACCGGCTCCCTCCAACCGCTACAGCAGGAACCCGAAACCGCCGAAGAGCGCCGAACCGAAATGCTGCGGATCGAACGCGGTCGAGAGCTGCGCGCCGGTCATGCCGGCGAGGAACCCGTGCCGCTGAATGAGATACGACCGGTCCGGCCCGAGCGGGATCTGGAAGATCTGGCCCGGCAGTCGCGCGGGGAATGTCACCTTCCCCGGCTGCGTCGTCGACGAGTACCGCGTCATGAAGAACGTCCCGCCGCCAAAGCTCCGCTTCGCGGCGTCGAAGACACTGTCTCCGCCGGCGAGCGCGGTCGTCGTCGCCAGCTCGATGCCGTCGTCGAACCACCCGAGCTGACCCGCCTCGGCGATCACGGACTCGCCCGGGGTGAGGCTCACCTCGAGCACAGGCATCGTCGTTCCGCGGATGGCCGCGTCCATGAGGACGTCATCGGCGCGCGCCCGAAGCGCCTTTAGCTACGCCGCCGAGAGATCCGCCACGAGCGGCGACGTGTCGAGCGGGTCGTAGCCGAGCCTGCCGGCGATCTCCTCGCTCGACGGCTTCGTCCCCTCCGCGAACAGCTCGCGCAGGATGTCGCCGGTCTGCGTGCTGCGCCACCAGTCCTCGCCCACCTCTTGGCGGAGATAGTCGCGCAGCTGCGCCGAGCGAATCCATGCGCGCAGGTAGTCGGCGGAGTAGAAGCCTCCGTCCATGTCGGAGAGATAGTTGCGCGGGTCGTACCGGACGCCCGTGGCCTCGGTGAGCAGCGGCGAGTAGTCGCGCGACGACGAGCCCCGCTCGGTGGCGAAGTTCGACCAGAAGCCGAGCTCGTACCGGAGCTTCGCCGTGTACCGGCGGTAGAGCAGCGCCTCGAGGAAGACGGTCGCCTGCGCGTTCTCGGCGGCGAGCTCGTCGGAGAGGCCGAAGTGCAGCGCGTGCCATCCCGGCTCGCGCGTGATCGCCTCGCAGATGTACGAGTAGATCTCGGTCAGCGCGTGGTCCCTGGAGATGGCGCGGAACGTGTACGGCAGCCGCGGGTCGACGCCTGCGTAATGGAGCGCATGACCGGCCTCGTGCATGAACGCCTGGTAATCGGCGAGGCCGCCCTGCGCGAGCGTGATGAGATGGACGACTTCGGGCGGATCGGATGCGATCACGCATGCACGCGGGTTCTTCTGCGGGCGGTCCTCGAGGTCGAGCCGGATGTTCGGGATCGCGGTGAGGTCGAATCCCAGCGCGAGGGTCGTCTCGAGGCACACCGGAACGGCGCGCTCCTTCGAGTACGTCGACGCGAGCGGCGAGAGCCGACGCACGTAGGCGACGTGGCCGCTCGTCGGCTGGTCGTCGCGGTCCGGGCCGAGGATGCGGTCGAACCAGCGCTCACGTAGGCGAAGGAACGGCTCGGTCGTGACCTCGGAGGCTGCGATGAGCGCGCGCTCCAGGTCGCGCAGCGAGATGCCCTTCTCCTCCTCGGTGCGCGCGATCGGATCTGCGTCGCCGGTCACGTCGGACTCGAGGTCCTCGGCGATGGTGAGGAACTCGAGCCGGTCCGGGTTCAGCCGCGCCGACGCAGTGCGCTCGAGGTCGCCGAGCTCCTCGCGGTCCGCATAGGCGTCGAGGACGGCGAGCCGCGCCTGCGCCGCGCGTAGGGGCATCTCCGTTCCCCTGAAGGTGACGCGTGTCGCGATGATCGCGTTCTCGAGCGCGTCGCCGCGTTCGGCGAGCTGGGCGGAGATCAATCCGCCCTCGCAGGTCTTGCGGAGGCGGTAGAGCCGTTCGTGCTCGTCTCCCTCGGCGGCGTCCTCCGCCTCGCGCAGCGCCTCGATCTGCGGCGGCGTGAAGAGATCGGCGTACCGCGCGACGATCGCCGCCTGCTCGGAGACCTCCTTCTCCCCCACGCGCACGGCGCGACCTTCCTCGGAACGCTCATACGAATAGTCGCGGAGGCGTGCCTCGTACTCCGCGGGAGTCCTGACGGCCGTCGTGGACATCTCGTGGAGGTTATCGAGAGGCGAGCTCGCCGACCGTCCGGAGCAGCGCCTCGATCCTGAACGGCTTCTGGAGGTAGCCGTCGGCGGCGCCGTGATCGACCGGCGTCATGTCGGCCGAGCCGGTCACGAACACCACCGGCACCGGCGGCTCCTTGCCGTGCAGCTCCTCGACGAGGTCGGCGCCGCGCTCATTGCCGATGCGCAGATCGAGGAGCACGACGCTCAGGTCGTGTGCCTCGACCGCCGCACGCGCCTCGGCGAGCGAGCCCGCCTCGAAGACGTCGTATCCCTCGAGCTCGAGATTGATGCGACACAGCAACCGAATCGACGGCTCGTCGTCGACGACGAGCACGGCAGGGCGGTCCACGAACTCACCTTATCCCGTACCCGTGTTGACTTTCGGCCCGTTTCCCTTCTGTGGCCTTCGAACGTGCCAGAACCAACGCTGCAGTTCAGACGCCGAGCCTGGCGTCTGTTCCAGCGCGCGCTCGACCCACTGGCGCGACCGAAGCCGCTTCCTAGACGGACCCGGCAGCAGCGCTGAGCCGACGGAGCGTCGTCTCGCGCCCGAGCAGTTCGATGCTCTCGAACAGCCCCGGTGACACGGTCGACCCCGTCACCGCCATGCGGATCGGCTGGAAGCCCTGCCGGGGCTTCAGGTCGAGCCGCTCGAGCACGCCGCGAAGCGCGGACTCGATCGTCTCCGCCGTGAACGGATCGACCTCCGCGAGTGCGTCGCGCGCCGCGAGGACGACGGCCGAATCGCCGTCGGCGTCGGCGTCGACGTCGTGGAAGAGGAAGCCGGCGAAAGCCGGAAAGTCGGCGAACTTGGCGATCTTCTCCTGCACGAGCGGCGCGGCCCTGCGCACGAGCTCCGCGTCCCAGTCGTAACCCTCCTCGCCGAGCCACAGGATGAGGCGGTGCGCGAACTCGTCCGTCGTGAGCGCACGCAGATAGACGCCGTTCATCCAGTCGAGCTTTGCGTAGTCGAACTGCGCCGGGCTCGAGCTGACGTGGTCGAGATCGAAGCGTTGCACGAGCTCGTCGCGGCTCATGATCGTCGTCTCGCCGTCGGGAGCCCACCCGAGCAGCGCCAGGAAGTTGACCAGCGCCTCGGGCAGGTAGCCGGCGCGCTGGAACTCGTCGACGCCGACCGCGCCGTGCCGCTTCGAGAGCTTCTTCCCGTCGGCGCCGAAGATGCTCGGGACGTGCGCGTACGTCGGCACGTCGCCGCCGACGGCGCGGATGATGTTGATCTGTTTCGGCGTGTTGGAGATGTGGTCGTCGCCGCGGATCACATGCGTGATGCCGTCCCAGACGTCCTCCATCGGCGAGGCGAAGTTGTACGTGGGACGTCCGTCCGAGCGCACGAGCACAAGGTCCTCAATCGTCTCGTTGGCGACTTCGACGCGCCCGCGCACGACGTCCGCCCAGGCAGTGATGCCTTCGTCGGGCATGCGGAAGCGGATCGCGCCCTCGTCCTCATAGGCCTTCCCCTCGGCCACGAGCTGATCGGCGACACGCCGGCAGTCGTCCATGCGGTCGAGCTGGAACGTCGGCTCCCCGTCCCAGTCGATCTCGAGCCAGCTGAGCGACGACTGGATGTGGCCGACGGCCTCCGCCACTTCGCGGCTCGTGTCGGTGTTCTCGATGCGGAGGAGGTTCTGGCCGCCCTGCTGCCTCGCAAAGAGCCAGTTGAACAGGAAGGTCCGCACGCCGCCGATGTGCAGAAAGCCTGTCGGGCTCGGAGCCATGCGGACGCGGACGCTCACCGTGTGCCTATCGTAGAGCGGTGTCCCTCGCACTCGTCTCCGACGCGCACGGAAACGACCGCGCGCTTGCCGCGGTCGTCGACGAGCTCGCTCGGCTCGGCATCGACCGGGCCGTCTGCCTCGGCGACATGGTGCAGGGCGGCGACAACCCGCGCGAAGTGCTCGACCGTCTGTCGGAGCTCGGGTGGCCCGTCGTGCTCGGCAACGCCGACGATTTTCTGCTCGAGATTCCCGACGACTCGCCGGAGGAGATCACGGACGCGCAGCTCGAGAAGCGCCTGTGGACGCTCGCGCACCTCGACGAGCGTCATCTCGAGCAGATCCGCGCCTTTCCGCGCACGGTCGAGCTCGGCTCGCTCCTCGCGTTCCACGGGTCGCCGGGCTCGTACGACGACGTGCTTCTCCCCGAAAGCGACGACGACATGCCGTGGCGGGTCGACGGCTTCGACGTTCTCGCCGGCGGTCACACGCATCAGCAGTGGACGCGCGTCGTCGGCAACGCGCTCTACGTGAACCCGGGCGCGGTGATGTCCGACGTCGCGGAGTTCGCGATCCTCACGGGACGGTCCGTGTCGTTCCACCAGGTTGCGTGGCAGTGATGGAAATCGGCGCGCACGTCTCGTCGTCGGGCGGGATCGACAAGGCCGTCGACCGCGCTGCTGCGATCGGCTGCGACTCGATGCAGGTCTTCACGCAGAGCCCGCGCACGTGGCGGCCGACGAATCACGATCCGGCCTCGTTCGATCGCTTCCGAGCGCGTCGCGCGGAGACCGGGATGGGCGGCGTGATCTGCCACGCGCTCTACCTGTGCAATCTCGCCGCGCCGAACGACGACGTCTACGAGAAGTCGGTGGCCGCGCTGCAGAACACGATGCAGGTCGGGAGCGCGATCGGCGCCGACGGCGTGGTGTTCCACGTCGGCTCGCATCTCGGCTCCGGGTTCGAGCACGGGCTCGAACGGGTCGTGCCGGCGATGAGGCAGGTTCTCGAGCAGGCCACCGACGAGACGTGGCTGCTCATGGAGAACTCGGCCGGGACCGGCGGGACGATCGGGCGGTCGGTCGACGAGCTGGCGACGATCTTCGATCGACTCGATCGCCATCCACGGCTGGGCATCTGCCTCGACTCGTGTCACCTGTTCGCCTCCGGCGTCGACGTCGGCGATCCAAGCGCGCTCGACGCCTGCCTCGACGAGGTCGACGCCTCGATCGGCCTCGACCGGCTCCGCGCACTGCACGTCAACGATTCCTCGACGCCGCTGGGCTCGAACCGCGACCGCCACGCGAACATCGGCGAAGGCATCCTCGGCGAGCGGCTTGGAGCGTTCCTCGGCAATCCACGGCTGCAAGATCTGCCCGGCGTGCTCGAAACCGCCGGACCCGACGGGCACGGTCCGGACGCAGCCGAGATCCGGAGGACGAAGGAGCTCCGCGAGCGTGCGCTGGCCTAGGAGATCCGAGCGAACACGCGGAACGTCGGCGAGCCCGCCGGCAGCTCGTTGAACTCGGGGTTGATGCACCCGAGCTCACCCGTGCGCTGCTCGTAACAGGGCTCGATCTCGGAGCGGCACATCGGCAGCGGGTTGCGCATCGCCTTCACGGCGCCGAACCCGGCGCGACGCGCCTCAGCCGCCCGCAGCATGGTGACGTCGATCTCGACCTCGAACACCTTCTGCATGCAGCCCATGAACGTATGGCCGTGCTCCTCGTATGCGTACACGAACGGGCACGACCGGCCGATGCAGGCTGACGGATACACGACCTTGTCGCAGTGGACTCCGCAGGCGCGGCACGAGACGTCGTCCTGCGGCCTGAGCGTCAACGTCAGCTCGCTCATCTGCCCTCATTGTGTGGGTCTGGTTTCGGATCCCGCAAGACTTGACAGATGGCCCGTTTTCGGCTTAGCCAAACGAAGTGGCGACTCACCGCAGCCGGCGAACGGCCGTCATGACGTCCATTTGCGTGAAGGCGCGGAAGTCGGGCTCCGCCGCGTCGGGATCCTCGTCGGCCCGGAACCACAGCGCCTGACACGTATGCATGCCGAGCGCCGCCGCGCCGGCGATGTCGGTGGCGAGCGTGTCGCCGACGAAGAGGGCGTGAGCCGGCGGGACCCCGATCGCGTCGAGTGCCCGCCGAAAGATGTCCGGATGCGGCTTGCGCCGCCCCACCTCGGAGGAGAACACCGCGACGTCCAGTCGATCGGCGACGCCCAGGTCTGCAAGGTCGCGATGGAGGAGCTCCGGCGGGTCGAAGGCGTTCGACACGAGCCCGAGCTTCAAGCCCCGGTCGCGCAGCGCCTCGAGCAATGCGTGCGTCGTCGATGCAAGCTGTCGTGCGGGCGCCCACGCCGCGTGCTCCGCATCGAGGAATCGGTCGAGCTCTTCGTCGTCGACGTCGATGCCCTCCTCCGCCAGAAGTCGCTTGACGAACGCGGGGTATTCGATTTCCTCGAGCGTCCCGGGGACCCAAAGGAGCGGCAGATAGACCTCGGTGAAGCGCGCGGTCATGGCGGGCGACGGTTCGCGGCCGATCGCGTGCAGGCCGGCGTCGTGGCCGGCGGCGAGGAGGTCAGGCTCCCACGCCCACAGCATGAGCGTGTCGCCCCAGTCGAAGAGGACGGCTTCGAGCACGCCCCGACTACGCTACCCACCTCGTGGCACGAAGGATTCTCTGGGCGTCGCTGGCGCTTACGCCCGTCACGATCATCCTGCGCTACACGGCGAACCCGGGGAACACCGCCCTCTTCGTCCTCGCCGCGGCATCGCTCATCCCACTCGCGTGGGTGATCGGCGAGACGACCGAGCAGGCGGCCGAGCACACGGGGCCTGGCATCGGTGGGTTCCTGAACGCGAGCTTCGGCAACGCGCCAGAGCTGATCATCGCGTTGTTCGCCGTCGGCGACGACCTGCCCGCCGTCGTGCGCGGATCGCTCGCGGGCAGCGTCATCTCGAACCTCCTTCTCGTCTTCGGCGTGACGCAGATCGTCGGCCCCGAGACGCGCATTGACCGGCGGTCACTCCTCTCGCAGCTCGGCCTCGTCGGCGCCGCCGTCGTCCTGCTCGTCGCACCCGTCGTCGTCGGATACACGGGACCGTCGGAACGGCATGCGGCGGTCGTCGTCTCGATTCCCGTCGCGATCGTCCTGCTCGTGCTCTATCTCGCAGTGACGGGACGCAACCTTCGCCGCCACACGCAACTCGAGCGCGCGGACGCATCCGCGGCGGCGTGGCCGCTGCCGCTCGCGCTGGCGGTGCTCGGCGGTACGACCGCCGCGACGGCGATCGTGAGCGAGATCCTCGTGCACTCGATCAACGGCTTCGCCTCCGCTGTCGGCGCGAGCCAGTTCTTCATCGCCGCCGTCATCGTCGCCATCGTCGGGAACGCCGCCGAGCACGGGGGTGCGATCGTGATCGCGCATGCGGGGAAGATGAAGCTTGCGACAGAGATCGCAATCTCATCGAGCGCGCAGGTCGCGTTGCTCGTCGTGCCCGTCGTGATGCTGCTGTCGCTGTTCTTCACGCACGAGCTTCCCCTCAGCTTTCGCTGGGAGGAACTGACGGCCATGGCGGTTGCGGTCACGCTTGCCGGCGCAACGATCTGGGACGGACGGTCACGCCGATGGCAGGGCGCACTTCTCGTCGTCGCGTACGCAGGTGTCGTCGTCGCGTTTCTTGCGGCCGGGAACCGCTGACCGCTACGTTGCCGGTGTGTCTGTCGCCGAGGAGCAGAACGCGACGCCGCGGCCTGCGACGGGCGACGTCGTCGTCGCCGCGCACGACCTGACCCGCAGATACGGCGACGGCGAGACTGCAGTGGACGCGCTTCGCGGCGTGTCGCTCGACGTCCGCGCGGGCGAGCTCGTCGCAGTCATGGGGCCGTCCGGCTCGGGCAAGTCGACGCTCATGCACATCCTCGCCGGCCTCGACAAGCCCACGACCGGCACCGTCGAGATCGCGGGTACCGACATCACGAAGCTCGACGACCAGGACCTGACGAAGCTCCGCCGCAAGCACATCGGCTTCGTCTTCCAGTTCTTCAACCTGCTGCCGATGCTCGACACCGAGGAGAACATCGTCCTCCCGCTCTCGATCGCCGGCGAGAAGCCCGACAAGGCGTGGCTCGACGAGCTGCTCGACAAGACGGGCCTCACGAAGCGCCGTACGCACCGTCCCTCCGAGCTCTCCGGCGGCGAGCAGCAGCGCGTCGCCATCTCGCGAGCGCTCATCACGCGGCCGACGATCCTGTTCGCCGACGAGCCCACGGGCAACCTCGACTCGAAGACAGGCGGCGAGATCCTCGATCTCATCCGGGATTCCGTGAACACGTACGGCCAGACGATCGTGATGGTGACGCACGAGTCGCGTGCGGCGGTGATCGCCGACCGGATCCTGTTCATCGCCGACGGCCTCATCGTCAAAGAGCTCAAGGGCGCGAGCACCGAAGACGTGCTCACGGTCATGAGCACGCTCTCGGCGTGACCCGCGTCGCGCTCAAGGGCTTGCTCGGGCGCAAGCTGCGGGCGGCCCTCACCGCGGTCGCGATCGTCCTCGGCGTGGCGATGATCAGCGGCACGTATGTGCTGACGGACACCATCAAGGCCGCGTTCGGGACCGTCTTCACGACGGTCTACAAGAACACGGACGCGGTCATCACCGCGAAGAGCGTCGTCCTCAAGAACCAGAGCAACTCGAGCGCCCTACCTCCGTCGTTCTCGCAGTCGCTCCTGACGAAGGTGGAGAAGCTGCCCGGCGTCGCCGAGGCCGAAGGCGGGATCAGCGACTTCGCGTATCTCGTCGGACGCGACGGAAAGGTGATCTCCGGTCACGGCGCGCCACCGCTCGCCTTCTCGGTGCACCCGCACGGCGACCAGCACTTCAACCCGCTCACGCTCGTCACCGGCACGTGGGCGTCGGGCGCGCACGAGGTGGACATCGACGCGCACACGGCGAGCAAGGACCATTACACGGTCGGTCAGAGCATCGGCGTCATCGCCCGCGGCCCGGTCCAGCAGTTCCGTATCGCGGGCGTCGTCAAGATCGGAGGCGTCTCCTCACTCGGCGGCGCGACGATGGCGATCTTCGACTTCCCCACGGCGCAGAAGCTCTTCAACAAGGTGGGCAAGCTCGACTCGATCGACGTGGCGGCGAAGCACGGCATCTCGCCGGCGCAGCTCGTCAAGGAGATCGCCCCGATCCTCCCGCGGAACGCCGAAGTTCGCACCGGCACGGCTCAGGCGAAGCAGGCGACGAAGGACACGAACTCCTTCCTGTCCATCATCAACGACTTTCTGCTCGCGTTCGGCGGCGTGGCGCTCTTCGTCGGGGCCTTCGTCATCGCGAACACGCTGTCCATCACGATCGCGCAGCGCACGCGTGAGCTCGCGACCCTGAGGACGCTCGGGGCGACGAGGCGTCAGGTGCTGCGTTCCGTGCTTCTCGAGGCGTTCGTCATCGGGGCGCTCGCGTCGGTGACCGGGCTCTTCCTCGGCCTCGCGCTCGCGAAGGGGCTCAACTCGCTCTTCGTCTCCTTCGGGATCGACCTCCCGCAGGCCGGGACCGTCTTCGCGACTCGCACGATCGTGGTCGCGCTCGTCGTCGGGATCGTCATCACCGTGATCGCCGCATTGCGGCCCGCTTTCCGGGCGACGCGCGTCCCGCCCATCTCCGCCGTTCGCGAAGGCGCGGTGCTGCCCGTCTCACGCTTCGCCCGTTTCAGCCTCGCGGCCGCCCTGACCACGATCGGCGGCGCGATCGCGCTCATGCTCATCGGCCTGTTCGTCGGCGGCCTCTCGACCACCGACCGGCTACTGGCGATCGGCATCGGAGCAGCGGCGGTGTTCGTCGGCGTGGCGATGCTCGCTAAGACGCTCGTGCCGCCGCTCGCGAACGTCCTCGGGTGGCCTGCAACGCGCTTCGGCGGAGCAGCCGGCGTCCTCGCGCGGGGGAACGCGATGCGGAATCCGCAGCGCACGGCATCCACCGCGTCCGCGCTGATGATCGGTCTCGCGCTCGTGACGCTCGTCTCCGTGCTCGCCTCCGGGCTAAAGACGACCTTCGAGAACTCGGTGAACTCGCTCTTCAAGGGCGACTACGCCTTGACGGCGACCGACAATTTCTCACCCATCTCGATCGCGTCTGCGGATGCGTTGAAGAAGGTGCCGGGCGTGACCGTCGTCTCGGGCGTGCGCGCCGGAGACGGAAAGGCGTTCGGGAAGCGCATCGGCGTGACCGGCGTCGCGCCGGACATCAGCAAGGTGATCACGGTGAAGTGGTATGAAGGCTCGCAGGCGGTCCCGGGACAGCTCGGGAACAACGGCGCCTTCGTCTCCAAGGACTACGCGAAGTCGCACCACCTGGAGGCGGGCTCGTCGATCGACGTCCTGACGCCGACCGGGAAGACGATGCACCTGCGCATCAAGGGCATCTTCTCGCCGCCCAAGGGCGGGTCACCCTACGGCGACGTGACCGTCTCGACGACGCGCTTCGACGCCGAGTATCAGAACCCGGAGAACGTGTTCACCTTCATCGACATGACGGGCGGCGTCACACCGGCGAACACGGCGCGCCTGAACGCGGCGCTGAAGAGCTTCCCGGAGGCGAAGGTCGCGACCGAGAGCCAGTTCAAGAAGAACCAGGAACAGGGCATCGACACGCTGCTCAATCTGCTGTACGTCCTGCTCTCGCTCTCGATCATCATCAGCCTGTTCGGGATCGTGAACACGCTCGTGCTCACGGTGTTCGAGCGGACGCGGGAGCTCGGCATGTTGCGAGCCGTCGGCATGACGCGGCGCCAGGTGCGGCGCATGATCCGCTACGAGAGCATCATCACGGCGCTGATCGGCGCCGCCCTGGGGATCCCGGTCGGGATCGTCCTGGCGGTGATGGTCGGTCAGGCGATCAAGTACCCGGCGTTCACCGTTCCCGTCGGAACGCTCGTCGTCTTCGTCATCGCCGCGATCATCGCGGGGATCCTCGCGGCCATCTTCCCGGCCAGACGTGCCGGAAGACTGAACGTCCTCGCCGCGCTGCAGTACGAGTAACACGCGCGTGTAACCCGGGACCCGAACCCTCCCGCCTTACCCGCTGGCGATCCTAGATTCGGAGCCGTGACCGATCCGTCACGACTTCCTCGAGGATCAGACGCCGACGCCGCTGCCTACGCCGAGTGCGACCGGGATTCGCTCGATCGCACGATCGATGTCGTCGTCGCTCACGTCGAGATGCGTCACCGCGCGCATGACACCGGGCCGCAGGAACCCGAGCTGCACGCCCTCGCGCTCGGCCCGAGCCTCGGCGTCGTCATAGCTCAGCCCGAGTGACGCGAGGTCGAATGCGACGAAGTTCGTCTCGACCGCATCGACGTCCACCGGGAGCCCCGCAGCCGCGAGCCCCTCGGCCAGTCGCTTCGCCCGCGCGTGATCCTCAGCGAGGCGATCGACGTGATGGTCGAGCGCATACAGCATGGCCGCGGCGAGCACCCCGGACTGGCGCAGCGCCCCGCCGAAGCGGAACTTCTCCTCCCACGCCCGGTCGATGAGCTCCCGCCGGCCGGCAATGACGGCGCCGAGCGGACAGCCGAGCCCCTTCGAGAAGCACACCGTGACCGTGTCGGCGAGCGCGCTCCACGCGGACGGCGCGACGCCCGCGGCGACCGAGGCGTTGAAGAGCCGCGCGCCGTCCAGATGGACGGCAAGTCCGAGGTCACGCGCCGCATCGGCCGTCGCCGCCAGCTCGTCGACCGGCCAGACGCGGCCGCCGGAGCTCCGATGCGTGTTCTCGAGCACGAGCACGCTCGCGTCGCGACGCGCCTCCGACCCTTCCGCGGCCGCGCGAATCTGGTCGATGCTCGGACGCCCCGCCTCGGCGACGAGAGGCTGGGTCATGAGCCCCGCATGGACGGCAGGGCCGCCGAACTCGAAGACGATCACGTGCGTCCGCTGCTCGGCGATGAGCAGGCCGCCGGGGTGCGTGAGGAGGCGAAGCGCGATCTGGTTCGCCATCGTCGCGGTGGGCAGGAGCAGCGCGGCCTCCTGGCCGAGGATCTCCGCCATCCGCTCCTGGACGGCGTTCGTCGTCGGGTCCTCGCGGAACTGCTCGTCTCCGACCTCTGCGGCTGCCATCGCGGCGCGCATGCCGGCGGTGGGCTTCGTGACGGTGTCGGAGCGAAGGTCGATCACGAGGTCAGACGGTACCGTGGCCGCATGGATCTCGGCCTGCTCGACACGACGGTGCGCGATCTGGGCGAGCCGGAGTACCGCACACGGCAGGTGTGGTCGTGGGCCGCGCGCGGGGCGTCCGGCTACGACGCGATGACCGACCTTCCGCGCAGGCTCCGAGACGAGCTCGCCGGCAGCGTCCCTTTCTCGACGCTCCGCGTCGAACTGGAACGCGAGGCGCGCGACGGGACGATCAAGGTCCTCTTCCGGACAGCCGACGGCCATCCCGTCGAGGCGGTCCTGATGCGCTACCGCGACGGCCGGCGCTCGCTCTGCCTTTCGTCCCAGTCCGGTTGCCCGCTCACCTGCACGTTCTGCGCAACCGGCCAGATGGCGTTCGGGCGCAACCTCACCGCCTCGGAGATCGTCGACCAGGCACTGCACTTTCGGCGACTGACCAAGGTCGACCATGCCGTGTTCATGGGGATGGGCGAGCCGATGCTGAATCTCGACGAAGTCCTCGCCGCCGCGCGCCGGTTGCCTGACGTCGGCATCACGCACCGGCGCACGACCATCTCGACGGTGGGATGGCTGCCGGGTCTCCGACGGTTCGTGGACGAGGTCGACGAGCCGATCCGGCTCGCGCTCTCGCTCCATGCGCCGGACGACGAGCTGCGGTCGCGGATCATGCCGGTGAACGAGCGCTACCCGCTGCGTGACGTCGTAGCCCAGTGCCGACGATACGTGGAGCTGCGGCGCCGCCGCGTGTTCGTCGAGTACGTGATGCTCGCCGGCGTGAACGACTCGCGGGCTCAGGCCCGTGCACTGGCATCGGTTCTCGGGCGCGACGGCTTCAAGGTGAACCTCATCCCGTACAACCCGACGGGGATCTACGACGGCTCCTCGCGCGAGCGGATCGCAGGATTCCGCGAGGAGCTCGAGAGGGCGCACGTCCCTGTGACCGTTCGCCTCACACGCGGACGCGACATCGAGGCCGCGTGCGGACAGCTCGCGGCGGCGCCTAAACCGGCTCGAAGAGCCGGTCGCGCCGACGCCACGCGTGCCATAGCGCCGCACTGAGAAGCAGCACGTCGCCGGCCCCGATGGCGAGGTCGGCGAGGTTGAACGCGATCCCGCCGTGCACGAGCGGATTCGGAACGCCGTCGCGCCAGGCCGCGCCTGCGACGAGCGTGGCCGCCGCGCCGCCGGCGGCGATCCCCGCGCCGAGCGACATCGCCGCCGAACGCGCGCGCGGAACGAGGAGGAGCAGCGCCGCCGCCAGCAGGCCGGCGCCCGCGAGCGTCACCGGCGATCGCGCGTGCGACAGACGGCTCGGCTCCACGACGTCGTCGAGAATCGTCGCGACGACGACCGCCGCGGCCGCCCCGAACGCGAGCCTCATGACTCCGCCGCGACCGCCGACGGCTCGAAGCCGTATTTCACCACCGGGTTCTTCGCCGCCCGCACCTCGTCGAGTCGGCGGACGGGCCGGTCGTGCGGCGCGTCCTTCAGCAACGACACGTCGTCCTTCGCTTCGTCCGCGATCGCGAGCATCGCGTCGCAGAAGGCGTCGAGCGTCTCTCTCGACTCGGTCTCGGTCGGCTCGACCATGAGCGCCTCGGGCACGACGAGCGGGAAGTAGATCGTCGGCGGGTGGAAGCCGTAATCCATCAGCCGCTTCGCCACGTCGGTCGCCGTCGCGCCGTGCTCGCGCTTGAGGTTCCGCGCCGACAGGACGAACTCGTGCATGCAGAGACGATCGAACGGAAGGTCGTACGCCTCCTTCAACCGCGCGAGGACGTAGTTCGCGTTCAGCACCGCCGCTTCCGACATCTCGCGGAGGCGCGGCCCGTACACCCGGATGTACGCGTACGAGCGGACGAACACGCCGAACGGCCCGGTGAACCCGCGGACCTTGCCGATCGACTTCGGCCGCTCGTAGTCGAGCCCGAACGTCCCGTCGTCGTTGCGCACGACGGCGGGAACTGGAAGGTACGGCTCGAGGATCTCCCGAACGGCGATCGGTCCGCCGCCGGGGCCGCCCCCGCCGTGCGGCTGCGAGAACGTCTTGTGCAGATTGATGTGCACGATGTCGAACCCCATGTCCCCCGGCCGGGAGATGCCGCAGACGGCATTGAGGTTCGCGCCGTCGTAGTACATGAGCGCGCCGGCGTCGTGGAAGATGCGCTCGATCTCCTCGATGTTCTCGTCGAACAGCCCGAGCGTCGACGGATTCGTGAGCATGAGCGCCGCCGTGTGCTCGTCCACCTTCGCGCGCAGATCGTCGAGGTCGATGTTCCCGCGCGCGTCGGTCTTCACGTCGGTGAGCTCGTAGCCGGCCATGGTCACCGACGCCGGATTCGTACCGTGCGCCGTGTCCGGAATGACCACCTTGCGCCGTTGCTCGGCCTCGCCGCGATCGGCGAAATAGGCACGAACGAGAAGGAGACCGGTGAGCTCCCCCTGCGACCCCGCCGCGGGCTGCAGCGACACGGCGTCGAGCCCCGTCACCTCGGCAAGGATCTCCTGCAGCCGCCACTCGAGCTCGAGCGCC
>Ga0209579_10000362_pt1 | contig 50174 bp, 47 predicted proteins | sample Coa_R1_2_FD_187152 | JGI IMG/M metagenome (GOLD analysis project Ga0209579, IMG submission 187152) | Surface soil microbial communities from Centralia Pennsylvania, which are recovering from an underground coalmine fire - Coalmine... | ecosystem: Environmental > Terrestrial > Soil >...
CGCCCGCGAGAGACTTATCGAGGGGAGGGTCCGGCGGTGTCGAGCATAGGAGACCGTATCGAACGTCGGGACAAGTCTCTCGCGGGCGCGTGGAACCGCGCCCAATTCAACCTTTCACTGAAGTCGCTCGATGCCTTTGGGTTCCCGGCTCATGTCGTTGAGCATTGCGAAGAACGGGCCCGCAGGACGGGACGCCTGCCCCATGAACTCGTCATCGAACTGGTCGAGGGGGCGATCCTTCGTGCGAACGCCGGGCGCTGAGGATTGCCGCGAGTCCATCGCCGAAGCACGCGCCGTCAAGTTTCCAGTTGAGTATATTGCGCTGACGCTTGGGATGGTCTTCATCAGCGCGATCTTGGCCTGGGCGGCCAGTCTAAGATAATGGCTCTGGATGAGATCCGCTTCAGGTTGGGTCTCGTCTCCCTTGTAATGGCTGGTGGGCTCGTCGGGCTCAATTCCCTCGCGCACAGATGGACAACGGGCAGCGTGCTCATGATCGCGCTGGGTGCTGCGGGAGCATGGTATTTTTGGATCCGGCTTCCTCAAGGTGATCGGCAGCGCCGACTGCAACACATTCGGACGCTCGGCGACCTGCTCGCGTGTACGCCGCGAGAGTTTGAGCGGCGCGTCGGGGACATTCTCGCCGAGACCGGCTACCGAAGCGTCAGGTGCGTAGGTGGCTCAGGGGACCTTGCGGCCGATCTAACTTGCCGCGATCAAAGCGGAAAGTCGGTCGTCGTGCAATGTAAGCGGTACGTGCCAGGGCATCGTGTCGGATCGCCAGACATACAGCAGTTCATCGGCATGATGACCGTCCACCATAAAGCGGACCACGGGCTCTTTGTGACGACCTCGGATTTCTCCGGCCCGGCTATCGACCTCGCGAGGAAACATCACGTCACACTTATTGGCGGACGCGAATTGACGGATCTTGTCCACAAGATCCAGTTACAGCGCGATAGCCAGGCCGGAGCCAAGCAGAAGCCCACCAGCGCCGTCGGGTAGCCCCTTCGTACCGATGTACTTTCACAGGACCAAGGCCGGGGAGAGTAGTAAATGTGCTGGGCATGACGCCCCACGAGTTCTACGGGGAATGGGCTCGTCGCGCTGTTCGGAGCGCTTTCGGTTGGACGCGAGCTGCTGCGTTTGTCGCCGGAATTATCTTCGGAGCGCTGGCCGCACTTCATGCTGGCAGAGATTACAACAGTTGGCTCTGGGCAGTTTCCATTCTGCTGTTCGTTGCCGCGCTACTATACGGATTCATCACGGTCCCATATCAAATGTATCAGGAACTAGAGCATGAACTACAGCAGAGGCCGACTCCCTCGCCGCCGCTCACCGGGGCCAGGATCACTGTGCAGAGAGTGTTCTTGCCCGGCCAACTGAGTGTCGGATTCCCAATCGTCTGCCAGGCTATACTTCGTAACAGCGGAGATATGGAAGCACGAGTCAACACCGTCGGCAATGCCCTTCCCGCCGACGCCCCCCCGTCTGACCCCTTCGAGGAAACGCGATTCGCTGACCGACTTTGGCGGGACCAATTTCTTCCGGCAGTCGCCGCAATGGGCAATGTGGCGCCTAACCGCATCGTGCGACCGGGAGAGTCATTTGAACACGACAATGCGGGGCCAATATTAACTCACGCAGAAGGTGAGAGAATCCTCGAACACACGAGGGCGATTTACTTTGTTGGGATCGTCCGATATGAGGACGCGACGGGCAGACACCACACCGATTACTGCCGGTACTTCACGGCAAGAATCAGTGGAGACGACCTTTTTGTTTCCGGCGCTCACAACCAGGAACACGCGCCGGTCGATTAGCGGCTTATTTCTGGAGCCGGAGTCACTTAGGCTTAGACGGTTCCGCTCCAGGTCGCGGTTTGGATTTTTCCCATTCAATCCATTGGTGTTCGGTGATATTCGTGCGTTCGGTGATCGCCTTCATTTCTTCGGGTGTAGGGTGGCCCCCAGCCGCAAGTTCCAGATAGCGCTCTACAGTCAATCCCAAATCAGCGGCCCGGTTGAGGTGCCAGTGTGGATTCCACTTCCTCAGCGGATGGTATTGAGGCCATTCATCGGCGATGGTCATCCACATCGAGGGGGGACTTGGAGTGGAAGCTCTTCTGGGGAAGGGACCTTGAGGGACGCCGTTATTCCAGTCCAACCGGCATAGATAAAGATCATATCTTGCGACGTAATCCCCGAGACCTGGCAAGAGGCGATCATCAAATTCAGGGCCAACGACGATCCCTCTTAGAGCGCTTCCGAAGTTGACAAAATGCTCAGAATGAGTTAGATCCCAAACTACCCACCGAAATTCCTTTTCATCCTGCCAATCGAGCGCTTTTTCGAAGAAAAGTTCACGCCAGTACTCGCTGATGTGTTTACGGATCGTCCTTTCAGGCCCGTCGGATCGCATCGAATCCAAGTTGAGAAAGAAGGGACCTTTGCTTGGGGGAGGAGCCGAGGACCTGTTGTGGTACTCAACGCTCCTCTCGAATAGCACAGAAGAGGCTTCGAGGGATGTCATTATAGACTCACGGAGTTGCGCTCGGTCGAAAATCAAGCAGATTCCTCGGTGTTTGTCCGCGTATTGCGCCCACATTCGAGGGCGACAGAATCCTCGCCAATAGATACTGTCGATGCCACCGCCAACGGCCCGTTCGTCATCCTCGGTCAAGCACAATACCTTGCAGGTGTTCTTTGCCAACTGCGCGGCCTCTCGCGCTAGCCTTGCACGTTCTTCCTCCGAGACCTCGGCGAATGCATTTTTATATGATACAAAGACGAATTTCCAGTCTTTGCTCTCGCGGGGATCGTTGGTCTTAGTAAATGGACCCAGGCGTAGTGCGCCTTGCGGCAGGATGTGGCTGAGGGCCGTTTCGATAGACGTGTAATGGTAAAGGTAACGGTCTTTCTTGTCGAGGACGAGAACGCCAGTTGGATTTGATGCGGATAACATTCCTAGAATGGCCCCGGTTCGCTGAGGGCCGAGCGCCGGATCAACCCCGCGTGTCGCGACTTACCTTCGACGTTGTTGGCTGGCGAGCACCAGGGCATCTGCAAACGGGAGAGCCTCCCAATTATCTGGCCTGTCCGCCCGACCCAACGAGGCGCGCAGCAAGTACCCCTGACAATATCCCTACTATGAGCCCCAAAAGGACGACGGTTGCGACTACATATCGGATGGAACGCAAAAGATTGTGCCGCGCGACGCCCTGGCCAATGGCAAACGTCGCAACCGGAAAAACCGCGTTGCGTAACGCATTGAGTGATAGGACCAGCATGAGGACTAGGAACGATACGATGAGAACGGTTAGAATACGACCGTCACTTTCTGTCCGTTCGTTCGCGTTTGGCAGGTGCGACGAACCGGCGAAGAGTACAAGAGCCATAGCGGCCGCAATTGTGGTTAGAAAAAATCCCAGAACGTAGTCTGCATATGCCGCGCGAGTATACCATTGCCGTATGCTGGCTGCAAATTCATCTAGCCTATTAGAGTGGTAGAGGACCTCCTTATCTTCTCCTGTGACAGAATAGGCGATGGGATCAACGACTAGGGAGGGATTCCCAAAAGACCAAGGGCTACTTCTAAGTCTGACCTGTGCTTGCGGCTCAGAGGTCCCGCGCGTCCTGGCTACGATACTGCGAATGGCCCTGTCCTTGACGTTTGCTACGCCACCTACTTCTGCGACCGTTGGACAGTACAATGTGGAACCATCTGAGAGTTCGACTTCGTATTCCCGGTCCGCGTTAATTGCGGAAAGCAAACCGTCGAGCCTGCGGAGATCGTTTGCAGAAACCACAAATGCATATTTAATGTCCCTGGATTTTGTGCTACGCACGATAGCCTGTAATTCGAGCCTAGCAACGCGACTTGCCTGCTTCTGTCCTTTTCGGGCGTCAGCCGCAAGGATTAGGCATGGATTGCACGAGCTTCCGGGCACTGATAGGTCCGGTCACACAGGCGACGGTGCCTCTTTCTGCCTTGCCGAACATGGGCGCAGGCTGACGCGGGTTGCGGGTCGGCGCCCCGCTGATCCAGGCCGAGACGGGGAGAGGGCGCGGGGAACAGTCTGTGTAACCATCGGGACAGCCTTGGTTGTAGCATGCGCCCGAGGTGGGGAGGCGCAGGTTGATCTCGACGCGATTATACCGCAGATGGTCTGCGCTTATCCTGACGGGTTGGATCTGCGTCCTCTTCGGAACCGTTACGCTAAACGCGCGAACCGCCACCATCGGCCAAACTAGAGGCACTCCCCCCAACCAACATCAGGCAACTGCCTCGCCAGCACTCGTTAATCAACAAAGCAAACCCGCACGCACAAGCCAACAGACAAACGCCGCCGAAGAAGAATTTCGGAAGAGAACCCTTCAGATCGCCGAGAAACAGAATGAAATCCTCGCCAAGCAAGTTGGCATCTACCGATGGCTTCTCGGTGTAGCGGCGCTCGAAGTCTTGGTACTCATTGTTCAGGTCATCGCGTTGGTTCGAACACTCAGGGCTACTGAAGTCGCCGCGCGCGCCGCCGGGGACGGCGTGGTACTCGCGAACAAAACGCTCGTACTCGCCCACCCTCCCAGGTTGGTCGTTCGAAAAATGTATCTGAAAGCCCCCGAGGGGCATCCGTCCACCCATAAGCAAGAAGACTTCTTCGTTCGCGGTCAGCCGATACGCGTCCGGTTCTTCGTTTCCAATATCGGCGGGACGACCGCCACCATCACGGACGGCGGGTGTTGGGTTTACCGAAACCCGCCAGGCGGATGGTTACCTGCGTTGCCGCCCTATGAAGGTCTCAGCGGCCAAGGGATCGCTCTCGGGCCGCTCGTCCACGGCGATGCGAAGCCGGTCGATGTTGAAAGCAATTGGAAAGTGGGGGAACCAGGAGAAGACCCTATCGAGTTCGTGATGGGCCGTGCGCCCCTCTACGTCATGGGATGGTTCACGTTTGCTGACGAAAGCGGTTTCTCTCGCACGACCGCTTTCTGCCGCATCTACCAATATCCCAGCGGTTACTTCGTACCCGTGGAAAATCGAGATTACGAACATGCCGATGCCCACGAGTAGGTTTGCTTAGGTGCCTACTCAGGCTCAACGGTCACTTGCCGGACAGTCACCTAAGAAACAGGAGACGCCCAGCCTAACGAAACGCTGACGGTTTGAATGTTAGTGTTCGGCAGGAGGCTTCTACCGAACATCAGGAACCGCAATGACGTGACCGACGCCGAGCGCCTCCACGACATCGAGCAGAAACTACGCTGCTGGGGCTACTTGTCGCATTACCCGGATGCGGAGCGCGATGTGGCGTGGCTGCTTGAAAGACGGGCCGAACAGGAAGCATGCATCGCCGAACTGGAGGCACGACTAAGACAAGCGGCGTGGGCTTCCTCGCTTCCATGAGCACCGTTGATGCAGGATGCCGCCTCGAACCCAAAACCCCGTGCAGTATTGGCAACTCCGCTCACGCCTGAGCGTCGAGCAGTCCGCGCAACGAATCGGAATCTCGCCTGAGCGTTACGGTGAGGTTGTAGTGCTCGGCAAAGAGCACTTCACTGAGGAAGAAATTCGGAAGGTCCTTGCTGCGACGGGTATAGCCGAGGATCGGCTCCGGGCATGGGCGCAGCGGCCCCGAGGGGATACGCGAAACCCGCCTGCGCAGTAGAAGCGTCGATCAGGCGCTTGCTTTGTCGCCCGACGGAGGTGGGATCAAGATTGTCGTCTTCTTGGCCAACTCTCTTGCACGAGACTTGGTCACGTTTCCCACGATGTCACAGTGTGCGGCGTGACCCTCTTCTGGGGTATGTTGAATCGTCAACTCAAGAGAACGGGGCACACTGGCTGCGACTACGCCGAGCCCATGATTGGCCCACATAGCTCCTAACCCATGCACGTAAGCCAGGACAGCTTCAGGGCTCGCGTGTCTTTCCCAAAATACCGAAATGTGGTGAAATCCATCTTCGCGCTTGCGCTCATGGTAGGCAGCAGACTTAATGCTGCCGTCAGCATTTATCCAGTCGGGAAGAATTAGACGATAGAGCCTATCGTCGTCCGAGACACCCTCGGTTTCTCCTTGTGGGGTTTGATCCACCGCCGCTTCGAACGTGATTGGCGGGCACTAAAGGATCCGACGCAATAGATCCGGAAGTTTGTCGGCGGGAGTAAGATCCCCCTCATTCTCGTGTCCCTGCCCTGTGTCCAGCAAGTAGGTAGGATTGCCCTGTGCCCCGATCTCAACTTCTAGGCTGCCGCGATCTCCTCGCCATTCTAGTTGGATGCCGCCAGTGACCAATGGAGCAACCCCGTACGGCACTACTCGCTTGCCCATCTCGTAAGACAAATCACGCAACGAACCCAGCAGTTGCTTGGCTGTCGTAACTGTGGCTGGAGAAATTTCGTGGGCGCCATGGAAGTACCAATCCGATCTCAAATCAAGAAACCCGTCCATGCGCCGATAGGTTTGGTCGAGCAGTTCGTCCAAAATAGATTGCGCCGCCAGCGCCCGCACCATTCCTTCAGCGGAAGCGAGAACCTCAGCCCACCCGAATTGGTAGGCTAACTCAACACCTAGACCCCCGAGCTGCGGCATCTTCAGCACAGTAGTATAGGCGACCGCTGACCTGAGCGGGGTACTGAGCGGATACGCACTCGAAACTTCTGTGGCCGTCTCTGTTCGCGGTTTGGTTTGGACGTAACCGTATTCGGGCGAGTGTTCCTGACCAAGGATGCCTAGAGTTTCGAAGGCCATCTGGGTTGACTCACCTCTCTTGCGGACTCAGGCCGAAACTCGCGTACACACTACGCAAGAAATCGGCTGCGACAGTTGTTAACTCCCGCGTCGAGACCTTCTGCCCATCCCATACAGACAGGACTCGAAAATATAGACCGTCCTTCACGATGGCGGACAAGTCTATTGTGACCGCAGCCGATAGTCGCTTATCCTGCGCACCATAGTAGAAAACGATCCCGTGCCCCACGTTAGGACCGAGATTTTCAGGGCCTCTGAAGGCAAACTTGTTAATGAAGTCACGAGTGTTGGTGTTCTCCAATAGAGCGTGGATGCCCAGCGACAGGGAATGGGTCTTGAACCTTGTGTTCAATTCGGGCGCCTCAAAGAGAGTAAGAGCGTCCATCGAGGCGGCAGTGAGCTGTTGGACATTCACACGATTAAGGTCCAAACACTGAATCTCGACCTTCTCCAACTTGATTCGCAATGTGGCCGCGAAGTTGAACAGATAACAAAGGAGGCTGAAATCTCCTAAAGACCCGCCACCTTGATCCCAGCGAATGTCTGTCAAACGGACGCCGTATGGGGACAACTTCGCAAAGAGGCGCCGCGTTAATCCTACGGGATCTCCTCCAAAGAGGGCGAAACCAGGCTCCACAAAGTCAGCCTGATGTGTGAGATCCGCCCGGGAGACCTTTAGAGTGACCGCCATTCTGCTTCTCCGTTCCCGCGACTTGGCGCAGGCTCCGGAATCGAACCGAGGACCGCACGTAGCAACGCGATTATGCCCTTCCGCAGCGAGGCGCAGCGTTCGACCCTGTCGATAGGGCTGCCGTAACCAAAGACAATTGTACCTGTCGGCCAAAGCCCCTGCTAGCCCACTGGACTCGCGTAGGTGCTCGCAGAGGATCGAAGCTTGGTAGAAGGGAGGTTCCTGACGGCCCGGACATATTGATTGAGTCCACGCCACCGTGGTCGCGTGCGCGAGCGTGGCGGGGTTATAGTGAGGGGTAATTGAGGGGTACGTTTTTACGAACCGCTCGCTAGCCCTTGGTATGGTGGGCCCTGAGGGACTCGAACCCCCGACGCCCGGGTTAAAAGCCCGGCGCTCTACCCGCTGAGCTAAGGGCCCGCCTGGGCCAGTGTAGCATCCGTCCCAAATACCCGCTAGGTCCGCGCCGCGACGCCGGTATATCTCCGGTATGTATTACTACATTGAGGAATGGAAGCACCGCAACGAATGGCTTGCGATGACTCCGGAGGACCGGGGCAAGTTTTTGTACGACCTCAGCCCAACCGTTCAAACACTGATCGACGAAGGCGCGGAACTGGTCGGGTACTGCATCAACCACAACGGTCATCACGACAAGACCGATCGATTTCTGCGCGTCTGGCGGATCCCGGACAAAGAATTCGCGCAGCGCATCGAGACAGCCCTCGAGAAGGCCGGCTGGCGTACGTTTTTCGATCCAGGGGACACGCGCGGCGAAGTCATGACGCCGCAGGTCGCGATCCCCTACCTGGTCAACCCGGAGAAGTAAGCGCCGGCAGGCACGGGCGCAGCAGGCAGCCGCCGACGACACGGCCGCAGCGCCGTAATCTGGGCTGCGGCTGCGACGGCTGCCTCCGACAGCGTCAGATCTTCGGCGTCTTCGCCATTTCCACGATCTCGTTCGTCATCACGTCGCCGGGCGGCACCGGTTGCGGAATCTGCTTCAGCCCGTAGTAGGTGTCGCTGATCGCCTTCCACACGTTCGGGTCCATGTAGCCGAATCCGTGCTGCTTCGTCGCCGGCGACGACATGTACGGGATCTCGTTCTTCCACGTCTGGAGCTCCAACGGGCGGCTCAGCGCCGGCGCGGCCTTGATCACCCAGTCCACGGCCTCGTCGGGATGGTCGGCGGCGTACGTCCAGCCTTTCGCGCTCGCCGCGAGGAAGCGCGCCAGGAGATCCTTGCGGTCGCGCAGCACGCGGTCGGTCGTGAAGTACGTATAGGCGTACAGGTGGATGCCGAGGTCCCAGAGCTTGAAGTAGCCGAAGCTGCCGGCCTGCCGCACCGCTTCGACCTGCGGCGCGTCGATGATCCAGCCCGTGATGACATCGACCTGGCCCGTCACGAGCGGCCGCGTGTCGCCGCCCACGAACTGCACCTTCACCTTGTCCGGCGGGATCTGGTATTTGGCCAGGACCGCGTCGAGCAGCGGCCGGGCGGTCGCCTGGATGCCGATCGTCTTGCCTTCGAAGTCCTTGGGCGTGTGGATGCCGGACTTGGAGAGGAATATGAACGCGAACGGGTGCCGCTGCAGCGCGGTGGCGAACGCCTTCACCGGAAGACCTCGGGAGCGCGCGTTCACCAGGACGGCGACCGACGACACGTTGCCGAAGGGCACGCCGCCGCCGGCGACGATCTGGATCGGATCGATGTTGGGGCCACCCGGCTGGATCTTCAGGTCGATGCCCGCGTCCTTGAAATAGCCCTTCCCGATCGCGGTGAAGTCGCCGGCCATCTGGGCGTTGGCGAGCCAGCCGAGCTGCTCCGACAAACCCGTCATACCCTGTGCCTGCGAGGGCGAGGCCAGGCCCAGCAGCCGCCCGCCCGCCGCGCCCAGGCCGATTACCGCGCCGCCGGCGAGAAGACCACGCCGGCTCACCGGTCTTGTGAAGAGCGTCATCGTGTCCCGCTTCATCGGTGGCCTCCGTTCGCGCTGCGCGTCAGACTTTCGGCGTCTTTGCCATCACGACCAGCTCGTTGGTCATGATCTCGTCCGGCTTCACCGGCCGGGGCATCTGCTCGAGCGAGATATAAGTGTCGCTGAGCTCAGCCCAGACCTTGGGATCCATGTAGCCCCAGCCGTACTGCTTGGTGGCGATCGACGTGAAGTAGTCGCCCATGTTGCGGAGCGTCGTGATCTCGAGCGTCCGGTTGAGGGCCGGCGCGGCGCGGAGCACGATGTCGATCGCCTCCTCCGGATGGTCGCGCGCATCGAGCCAGCCCTTGGCGCTCGCCGACAGGAAGCGCGCGAGCACGTCGCGGCGCTGATTGTACGCGGTGTCCGTGGTGAAGTAGGTATACGCGTACTGCCGGATGCCGAGATCCCACAGCCGGAAGTACCCGACCTGGCTCGCGAGTCCCAGGGTGGCGAACAGCGGCAGGCGGTCGATCACCCACCCGGTGATCACATCCACCTGGTGCGTGGCGAGCGGCGCGATATCGCCGCCTACGAAGACCACCTTCACGCGATCTTTGGCCACGTGGTGCTTCTGGAGCACCGCGTCGAGCAGCGGCCGCGCGGTCGGCTGGATGCCGATCGTCTTGCCCTCGAAGTCCCGGGGGGTGCGGATCCCGGACGACTTGAGGTAGAAGAAAGCGAACGGGTGCTTCTGCAGCACGGTCCCGAAGGCTTTGATCGGCAGCCCGTGGCTGCGGGCATTGAGCAGCACGCCGATGGACGCGACGTCGCCGAACGTGGTGCCGCCGCCCGCCACCACCTGGATCGGATCGAGGGCCGGGCCGCCGGGCTGCATCTTCAGGTCGATGCCGGCCTCGCGATAGTAGCCCTTGGCGATGGCGACGAGCTCGCCGGCCGCCTGCGAGTTGAGGAACCAGGCGAACTGCATCGACATCGCTGTGGTGCCCTGCGCCTCGGCCCGCGAGACCGGTCCGGACAATGCGGCGCCGGCCCCAAGGGCCAGCGCCGCGGCGCCGCCTCGCCGCAGCAATTCGCGGCGTCCCATCATCGAACTGAGAAACGTCACCCGATCGCGTGCCATGTGCCGCTCACCCCCCCAGAGGAGTTCACACCGCGGCGTCCGCGTGCAGCCGCCCGATCTCGTCGTCGCCGTATCCGAGCTCGCGGAGTATCTCGTCCGTGTGCTCGCCTGCCTCCGGCGCGCCCCGCCGCACCGCGGCCGCCGTCTCGCTCATCTTCACCGGATTGCCCACCGTCCGGACGCGCCCCCGCCGCCCGTCGGGGATCTCGATGACCATCTCGTTGTGCGCGAGCTGCGGATCCGCGAGCGCCTCGGCCAGCGTGCGGATCGGCGCGCAGAGGATGTCCTCATGCTCCAGAGCCGCGAGCGCTTCCTCCTGTGTCAGTTCGGCGATCCGACGCCGGAAGATCGCCTGCAGCGCCGCGCGGTTGGCGAACTGCTGCGGCTCGGTCGCGAAGCGCGCATCTTCGTGCAGGGGCTCGAGCCGCAGAGCCCGGCAGATATCGCGCAGCGGCTCCTGCTTGAACGCCCCGAGGAACAGGATCCATTTGCCGTCGCGCGTCTGGAAGTGGCCGTTGAGCGGCATCCGGCTCCAGTTGATCTCCTGGCCGGCGTTGAGCATGCACGCCGCTTCCTGCTGCTGCATGTAGAACATGCTGTCGAAGAGCGACGAAGTCACGAGCTGCCCGCGGCCGGTTTTGGCGCGCGCCATGAGGGCCAGCAGAATGCCCTGGACCAGGAGCATCCCGGCCGCGAAGTCGCACACCGCCACGGTGAACGGCTCCGGCGGCGTCCCGACCTCCGCGCGGCGCATCAGGGAGCCGGCCATCGCCTGCGCGATCCAGTCCTGGCCGCCCTTCAATTGGTAGGGACCCGACGGGCCGAAGCCGCTGCCCATCGCGTAGACGATCCGCGGGTTCATCTCCCGGACTTGATCGTACCCGTAGCCGAGTTTCTCCATCGCACCGGGCCGGAAGTTGTGCACCAGCACGTCGGCGCCGCGGACGAGGCGCTCCATGATGCCGCGCCCGCCGGGCTTTCGCAGATCGAGCGTCATCGCCCGCTTGTTGCGGTTCCCCGCGATGAACAAAAAGCTCGTCCCGTCCGGCTGCGGCAGCGTCGCGCGGAGGAAATCGCCGGCGCCCGGCCGCTCGATCTTGACGACGTCGGCCCCGAAGTCGCCGAGCATCTGCGTCGCGATCGGTCCGAGCGTGATTTGCGTGAAGTCGAGGACGCGGATACCCTCGAGCGGCAGCGGCGCGCCCGGCGGCATCAGCGGCCCTTCCAGCGCGGCGGCCGTTTCTCGCGGAACGCGCGGGTACCTTCTTCGGAGTCCTCCGAAGCGACGGCCTCCATCACCCGGCGCGGGAACCACCGCGGGGCCGCCCACGACGGCAGGTCGCGGCCCTCCATGGCGATCTGCTTGGTGCCCTCGACCGACAGCGGCGCGCAGGCGATGATGTCCGCGGCCCACCGTTCCGCCGCCGCCGCGACACCGTCCGAGGGCGCGACCTCGTTGACGAATCCGGCGGCGTGCCCGTCGCGCGCGCTCACGCGGCGGCCGGTCAGCAGCATGCCCATCGCCATCTTGTACGGAACCTGCCGGGTGAGCATCGCGATCCCGCCGTCGAGCGCCATATAGCCGACGCGGGGCTCCGGGAAGCCGAACTCCGCGTGCTCGGCCGCGACGATGAGGTCGCAGGCGAGCGCGAGCTCGAAGCCCGTGCCGAGCGCGAGGCCGTTCACGGCCGCGATCACCGGCTTCAGGAGATCCCGCCGGAACGACAGGCCGCCCGCCCCGAGGGCCGGCCCGTCCCACAAATACGGGACGCCGTTCTTCGCGTCGGGATCTTTGAGGTCGGTGCCGGCGCAGAACGCCCTGGTACCGGCGCCGCTCAGAATGGCCACGCGGACCTCGCGGTCGTCGCGGATCTCGTCCCACACGGAGGACAGCGCCGCGTGCGCGGCCCGGCTGAGCGCGTTCAGCACGTTCGGGCGGTCGATGGTCACCCTCGCGAGCGGTCCGTCCTTAGCGTAGCGGATCCCGGCCTCGCGCCGCGCCGCCTCGTTCATGATCCCGCCGCTCCATACCGGGCCGTGTTGGCGATCGGTGCGCCCAGGATCGCGCCCTGCGCGGCGAGGCGTTCTTGCAGCTCGCCGACGTCGACACGCCGGGGCTCGAGGCTCTTCCCGACGGCGATGGCCGCCGCGGTCCCCGCCGCCTCGCCCATCACCATGCACGGCGGAATTTCCCGGCTGATCTTCTGCGCCTCCGGCGTCGCCGAGTAGTGGCGGCCGGCCACGAGCAGGCCGTCGACGCCGACCGGCAGCAGGCTGCGGTAGGGCATGTAGTAGTCGCGGCCGCGCCCGATCACGTCGGGGAACGTCCGCCGCTCCACGATGTCTTCCTTGGTCAGCACGTACTCGCCGAGGAGCAGGCGCGTCTGCCGCACGCCCGCCTGCGGCGCGGCGTCCAGGACGTAGGAGCGCTCGAACCCGGGGAAGTGCTCGCGCAGCCATGCGGCCGCCCGGACGAAGCGCTGGCGCGCCTCGACCTCGAGGCGGGTCAGGTCTTCCACCCGCAGCCCGTCGAGGCCGTGGATGTGCGGCGTGTTGCACCAGATGACGCCGTCGCGCGGCGTGTGCAGCCACCAGAGGTCCCAGGACGCGCCGAAAATCTGCTTCACCTGATGGTTGAGCCGCTTCGCCTCTTCCGGATGTTCGCGCTCGAACCGCGTCGCGCGGGCGGTGTCGACGTCGGCGAGGCGGTGAACCAGCGTCATCATGTAGGAGCCCTTGATGTGCGGCGCGCCGGCGCCCGCGTACACGTCGCCGTCGCCCGTCGCGTCGATGAAGAGGCGGCCCTCGACGGCCTGCCGTCCCTCCTTCGTCTCGACCACGACCGCGTGCATTCGGCCGTCTTCCACCACCGGCCGGGAGAACCACGAATGCATCCGCAGCGTCACGCCGGCGCCGAGCGCCATCTCGTTCGAGATCTGCTTCCACACCTCGGGGTCGAACGAGGCGCCGTACGTCGTCGGATGCGGCTGGACGCGCGCGTAGAAGTCCTCGAAGCCCCACCGCGCCCACTTCCACCACAACTCCTCGTCCTGGCGGAAGCACTCCTCGAGCGGCGGCACGACGCAGCCGCCGGCCGCGGCCATGCGCTCGACGATCTCGTGGCCGATGCCGCCGACGGTCCGTCCGCCGCGGTCGCACATGTCGTCGAGTAGCAGGACCATCCCGCCGGACGCGAGGCCGCCGAGGTACCCGTAGCGCTCGAGGATCATCGTCCGGGCGCCGTTCCGCGCGGCCGCCACCGCAGCGGCGATGCCGGCGGGCCCGCCCCCGACCACCACGACGTCGGCATCGGCGACGACGGGCACGTCGCGTGCGGGCTCGTGCACGGTCTTCATGGAGCGCCTCCTGTCCGCCGCCACGGCACGAAGTAGTTCTCCAGCACTGAGATGAGGCCGAACAGCGCCAGCGCGATCGCCGAGGCGACCGCCATCGTTGCGTACAGCAGCGGGGTGCGGTAGTCGTACGTGGAGGCGAGGATGAGATACCCGAGCCCCTTGTTCGAGCCGATCCACTCCGCGACGATGGCGCCGAGCAGGCTCGCGGTGCTGGCGATGCGCAACGCGGAGAAGAGGTACGGCAGCGACGTCGGCCAGCGCAGGTAGCGGAAGACTTCCCACTTGGTCGCGGACAGCACGTGCATCAGCTCATGCGCCTGTGCGTCGACCGCGTTGAGCCCGTCCACCATGTTCACGAGGGTCGGGAAGAACGTGATCAGCGCGGCGATCGCGATCTTGGGCGCGTAGCCGTTGCCGAGCAGCAGCACGAGGATCGGGCTGATCGCCACGATCGGAAGCGTGCGGACGGTGACGGCGAGCGGGTAGACCGTGTGCCGGAAGGTGCGGTTGTGAACGAAGCCGATCGCGATCAGCACCGCGATGATGTTGCCGGTGACGAACCCGCCCACCGTCTCCACGATCGTGGGCCAGGCGTTGGTCGCCAGGATCACGGGCTGCGCCCGCAGGGCGTCCACGACCTCGAGCGGAGTCGCGGCGATATAGTGCGGCACCTTGAAGACCACCATCACCGCCTGCCACAGCGCCAGCACCGCGAGGATGCCGGTCAGCGACAGCACAATACGCCGCGCGCCGTTCTCTCGGTCGCGCGCGGCGCCGGCCGGCACGCCCATCGGCGGCTTTGATTTCATGGTGGCCGACGGCGAGTCCGCCGGCACGACCGCGGGCCCGGCCGCCTTCACGACGCGTCCTCCAGCGCCCCGCGGAGCTCCGCGGAATACCGGGTGAACTCGGGCGTGTCCTTCATCTTCGGGTGGCGCGGGTACGGTAGATCGATCTCCACGATGCGCCGGATGCGCGCCGGCCGCGGCGACATCACCACGACGCGCATCGAGAGGTAGACCGCCTCCGAAATGCTGTGGGTGACGAACACGACCGTGCGGCGAACCTCGGTCCAGATCCGCAGCAGCTCCTCGTTGAGCCGGTCCCGCGTGATCGCGTCGAGCGCGCCGAAGGGCTCGTCCATCAGCAGCACCTTGGGGTCGCTCACGAGCGCGCGGGCGATGGCGACGCGCTGCTGCATGCCGCCGGAGAGTTGCGCCGGCCGCGCCCGGTTGAAGCCGTCGAGGCCGACGAGCTTCAGCAAGGCGTCCGGGGAGGACGACGGGGTGTGCCGCGCCCCCCAGTTGCCGATGCGCAGCGGCAGGGAGACATTCTCCTCCGCGCTGAGCCACGGCAGCAGCACCGGCTGCTGGAAGACCATGCCGAGCGCCCGGGTCCGGCGGGCGGCCGCGGGCGAGGCGCCGAGCACGGCCGCCTGTCCGCGCGTCGGCGGGAGGATATCGGCGATGACGCGCAGCAGGGTCGATTTGCCGCAGCCGGAGGGACCGAGGAGCGAGACGAACTCGCCTTGCCGGACCGTAAGCGTGATGCCGCGAAGTACTTCGAGGACGCCGTCGGCAAGCGCGAACGACATGCCGACGTCGCCGAGCTCGATCGCCGGCGCATCTACCAGGACGGACATTGGACAGGCCGTTCTGCGGTTTTCGAACAGAGTCCTTTCCACGCGGGAGGTAGCCGGACGTGCGGCAGATTCTGAGGGGCGGCACCGTCGTGACGATGAACCCGCGGGACGAAATCCTCTCGCCCGGGACGGTCGTCATCGACGATGCGCGCATCGTGCACGTCGGGCCTGACGATGCCGCCGGACCGCCGTGGCCCGGGGATGCGGTCGTCGACTGCCGGGATCATCTCGTGATGCCGGGCCTGATCAACACGCACACGCACGCCGGCTTCGCGCTCTTTCGCGGGCTCGGCGAGGACCGCACCAAAGAGCAGTGGTTCGCCTCGGCCTACGCGCCGCCGTACATGGACGGCGCCGTGCCCGACGACTACTACTGGGGCACGATGCTCGGCGGGTTCGACATGCTCATGAACGGTATCACCTGCACCGCCGACCGCTTCTCCTACATGGCCACAATCGCGGAGGCGTTCGACCGCCTCGGGATGCGCGCCGTCGTCTGCCACACCCTGCGCGACATCACGGCGCCGCTCGAGTGGGACCGGGCGATGGCGCTGATCGACCGGTGGGGCACGGCCGCGGACGCGCGGATCCACTGCGGGATCGGCCCGCACGCGCCCGACACCTGCTCCGACGACCTCCAGCGCCGGATCCGGCGCACGGCGACGGAGACCGGCGCCCACGTCTTCATCCACTGCTCGCAGGCGCAGGCCGAGCTCGCGGCGCTCCGGACCCGCGGACACCGAGGCGGCGTGCACTGCCTCGCGGCGACGGGGTTGCTCGGCCCGGACGTGGTCGCGGCACACTGCATCTATATCGACGAGGACGAGATTCGCCTGTTGGCGGAGAGCGGAACGTGGGTGAGCCACTGCTCGGTCAGCGCCGCGCGGATCGAGGGACACCTCGCCCCGATCCCGGCGCTCGTCCGCGCCGGCGCCAACGTCGCGCTCGGCACGGACTGGGCGGTGACCAACAACGGGATGGACCTCTTCGACGAGATGAAGTGCGCGGGCGTGCTCAACAAAGTGGCCTCGGGCGACCCGTCGGTGCTGCCGTCCACGGCGCTCTTGCGGATGGCGACGATCGACGCGGCCCGCGCGCTCGGCATCGAGGCGCACGCGGGCAGCCTGGAAGCGGGCAAGCGCGCGGACGTCATCGCGCTCGACATGCGCAGCCCACACCTCCGGCCGTGGCACGACGTCGCGGCGACACTGGTCTACTCGGCCAAGGGGCTCGACGTGCGCCACGTCTGGGTGGACGGCCGGTGCCTCATCCGGGACCGGCGTCCGCTGGATCTCGACGTCGACGAGGTCTACGCGCAGGTCGACCGGATCTGGACGCGGCTGCGCGCGACGGCCCCGTAACTCGACCCGCCTACTCCGGCGCGATCTCCGGGAACCGGCTGAGCGGGAAGATATCCACCGTCGCCGATCGCTGCTGGATCAATAATCCCCCGTCGACGACCAGCAGGTGGCCGGTAATGTAGCGCGCGTCGTCGGACGCCAGAAAGACCGCGGGACCGGCGAGCTCGTCCACCTCGCCCACGCGGCCCATCGGAATGTTCTCGCCCCGCGCACGCTTGATGTCTTCGCTCATGTTCGAACTGTCGATCGATCCCGGGACGAGCGCGTTGACCCGCACGCCGTAGGGGGCGAGATCGAGCGCCATCGCGCGCGTCAGCGCTTCGATGCCGCCCTTCGCCGCATCGTACGCGGCGTTGCCGCGGTGGGCCCTGGAGGCCCCGCCGCTCGACATGTTGATGATCACGCCCGAACGGCGGCGCGCCATGATCTTCGCGGCGCGGGAGCCGCAGAGAAACGCGCCCGTCAGATTGACGGCGATGACCCGCTCCCACCATGCGTCGTCCGCGTCCAGGAAGTGACGCATCGTGTCCGTCAGGCTCGCGTTGTTGACGAGCACGTCGAGGGCGCCGAAGCGCCCGAGGACCGTCTCCATCAAGCGGTCGACCTGCGCGGGCACGGAGACGTCGGCCGCGACCGCCACGGCCGAGCCGCCGCGGGCCGCCAAGTCTCGCGCAACCTCATCGGCGCCGGCGGCGCTGACGTCGTTGACGACAACGTGCGCCCCCTCCGCGCCGAAGCGCGCCGCGATCGCCCGCCCGATGCCGCGCGCCGCGCCGGTGACGACTGCGACCTTGCCGGTCATTCGCGTCCCGGACGTCATCGTTAGCCGAGCATGATCCCCCGGCCGGGCTCGTTCGGACGGTCGCCGTATTCGTTTTCGCCGATCAGCAGGTCGCCTTCTTTGAAGCGCGTGGCGCGGAACGGCCGCAGCGGCACAGTCCGCGGAGCGCCGTCGGTCATCCACTCCGAGAGCGCGGCGCCGAGCGCCGGCGCGGTCTTGAAGCCGGACCCGTTGTCCCCGGTGCAGATCCAAAGCCCCTCGATCTCCGGATGGCGGTCGATGATCTGCTTGCCGTCCGGCGTGATCGTGATCGCCCCGGCCCACCCGCCGCGCATCGGCGCGCCCGCGATCGCGGGCATCCGCTTCATGAGGCGCTCCTTGGCCCGCACGACGTAGTCGCCGTCCACGCCCTCGTCGAGCGTATCGGGATCCGGCAGATCCTGACGGGTGGAGATCCCGACGAGCGTGCTGAGAAACCCGGCCCCCTCCGGACGCAGCCACAGATCGTTCGCCCCGTCGATGCAGATGGGGTGGACCGCCGCGTGCTCCGGGGGCCGGCGAAAGAGCGTGACCTGCGTGCGCACCGCGGTCAGCACGTCGGCCGCGCCGACCTTTCGTAGAAGTGGCAGCGCCCACGCGCCGCCGGCCACGACCACCGCCGGCGCCGCGACAACGCCGCCCGACGTCTCGACGCCTTCGACGCGACCCTTGGCGACGCGCAGCGCGTGCACCTGCGCGCCGAGCCGCACCTCCACGCCGAGGTCGGCGGCCCGGGCGGCGAAGCCGTGCGTCGTCGCGATGGGATCGGCCATGCCCGAATCGGGCTCATAGGCCGCGGCGGCGATGTCGTCGGTGCGCCACGACGGCACGATCGCACGAACGTCGTCCGGCCCGATCACGGCCGTGTTGACGCCGAGCCGGCGGAGCATCGCGACGTTGGCCCGGAGCTTGGCCTCGCTGGCCGGAGCGACAAACCGCAGCATGCCGGTGTTGACGAAGCCCGACTTCCCGGCGCCAACGATGTCGCTCCAGTGCTGGAAGTACGGAAGGCTCGCCACGGCGAGGCGGGCCTCGGGCTCGTTCGCGTAGTGCATGCGCACGAGCGCGCCGGACTTGCCGGTCGCGCCCGCGGCGAGAAACCGCCGCTCGCACAGCACGATGCGGCCGGCGCGGCGCTGGGCGAGGTGGAACGCGACGCTCGTGCCGACAACTCCCCCACCAACAACGACGACATCCACGTTCGGCGGCATAGTAGAGCGTGGTTCAGCCGGGTCCAGACGACTCCTGCAAAGGTGGCGGCGCGACCGCGCCAGAACCCCTGGGGAGCAGGGCTCTGCCAGCACGGATGATCCCAGGGAGGGATGGTCAATGACCGGCACGCGTACGGCACGGCGAAAGGGCGATCGACCGTTGAAGGCCGCCGCCGGCGCTTCGCGTCTGTCCCGGCGGACATTGTTGAAGACCGGCGCCGCCGCGCTGGGAGTCGGCGCGCTCGGCACGGCTCCGGGCCTGCTGCGCTGGGCTGGCGCCGCGCCCACGGTACTCAAGGGCACCTCGCTCACGACCCTGCAGGCGACGTACTTCATCCCGGCCGCCCAAGATCTGTTCAAGAAGCAGGTGCAGGAATGGGGCCAGGCCAACGGCGTCAACGCCAACGCGGACTTCCTCAACTGGCCCGATTTGCAGCCGAAAATCTCCGCCGCGATCCAGGCCGGCGGGTACGACATCGTCGAGTTGTGGCCGGGCTGGAACTACCTCTACGCGGACAGCCTCGTCGACGTCACAGAGATGGCGGACGCGTACGCACGGCGGGACGGCGGCCTCGAGGCGTTCGCGGCTACCGATGCGAAGGTCGGCCCGCGGTATCTCGGCATCCCTCACGGGGCATCGAACAGCGCGCTCAACTACCGCGTCAGCTGGCTGAGGGAAGCCGGAGCGAACGTGCCGGACCCCGCGGAGCAGGCCCGAACCGGGAAAATCCTCGACCTGACGTGGGATCAGTTCTTCGCCCTCGGCAAGAAGCTCAAAGCGGCGGGCCACCCGATCGGACAGGCGTTCGGCCACAGCCAGGGCGATCCGCCGAGCTGGGCGTACCCGTACATGTGGAGCCACGGGGCGATGGAGGTCGAGCGGGACGGCAAGACGGTTGCTTTCAACAAGCCAATGTTCGTGGATGCGATGAAAAAGCTCGTCTCGGCGTGGAAAGAGTCGTTCGACGAGACGGGACTGTCCTGGGACGACTCGAGCAACAACAAGGCGTTTCTCGCCGGGCAGATCGGGGCGACCCTCAACGGCTCGAGCATCTACGCCGCGGCGCTCAAGGATTACCCAGACATCGCCAAGGACATGAACCACACGCTGAACCCACGGGGGCCGACCGGCCGGTTCGCGTTCCTTGGAACGCGGACGCTTGCCATTCTCAAGAACTCGAAGAATATCGCCGGCGCGAAAGAGTTTCTCGCGTGGTGGTTCCAGGACAAGCAGTACGGTGACTGGCTGCATATCCAGGCCGGCTATAATCTGCCCGCGGTGAAGAAATGGGCGAAGGACCCGATGTGGGGCAAGGACCCGATCATGTACGCGTTCAGCAAGGAGCCCAGCATCGGCAGGGACCAAGGATGGGCGGGCCCGCCGAACTCGAAGTCGGGCCTAGCGTTTTCGAAGTACATCGTCATCGACACGTACGCCAAGGCGATCCAGTCGAACGACGCCGCCGGCGCGATCAAGTGGGGCGCGGACCAGCTGGAGGCGATCTACAGCAAATAGGTGCCGGACCTGAACACAACGGCCGTTCAACCGCACTTGCCGGCCGCGCCTCGCCGCGCGGCCGGCACGCGTGCGCTCCTGGAAAATGAGCGCACCCTCGGCCTCCTGCTCATGCTGCCGGGCATGCTGCTGCTCACCGTCTTCATGGCCTACCCGTTCTTCCTCGGCTTGTGGCTGTCGGTCACCGACAGCACGATCGGGCATGCCGGGCGGTTCATCGCGTTCCGCAACTTTACCGACCTGCTCGGCGACAGCATCTTCCGGCAGACGGCGCGAAACACGTTCATCTATGCCATGGTCACGGTCCCGTTCAAACTCGCACTCGGTCTCGGCCTCGCGCTGGTGCTGAACGCCGCGATCCCGTTTCGCAACGCGGTGCGGGCCGCCGTCCTCATGCCGTTCATCGTGCCGACGGCGCTGAGCAGTCTCGGATGGCTCATGATCTTCGATCCGATTTTCAGCCCCGTCTCCTGGCTGCTGCGGCACTGGGGCCTCATCGCCCGCAACATCAACTTCCTCGGCAGCCCGGTGCTGGCGATCGTCTCCGTGATGATCGCGAACATCTGGCGCGGCACGCCGTTCTTCGGGGTGACGATCCTCGCCGGGCTGCAGGCCGTGCCGGCGGAGCTGCATGACGCGGCCGCGATCGACGGGGCCGGCGCCTGGCACCGGTTCGTCCACGTGACGCTGCCGATCATCACGGGCGTGATGCTGATCAGCACGCTCTTCTCGATCATCATGACGTTCGCGGACTTCCAGCTCATCTACATCCTGACGAAGGGCGGCCCCGCGAACGAGACCCACATCTTCGGCACGTACGCCTACCAGATCGGCCTGAGCGCGACCGAGATCGGGCAGGGCGCCGCGATCGCGCTTTACATGTTCCCGATTCTCGCGGTCCTCGCGGTGCTGCTGCTGCGGTACCTGCGCCGGGACGTGGTCTAATGGTCGGCAGCCGGACGCTGGGGCGCCAGATCTTCACCGTGTACCTGCCGCTGGCGGCGTTTCTGGTCTTCCTGCTGGCGCCGTTCTACTGGATGGCGATCGTCTCGCTCAAGCCGCCGACCGATCTCTTCAATTTGAAGTTCAATCCGTTGTGGGCGCGCCACTTTACGTTCGCCAACTACACGTACCTCCTCCGGGACACCGCGTTCGGGACGTGGACGAAGAACACGCTCGTGATCTCGACCGCGGCGACCGTGCTGTCGCTCGTGTGCAGCGTCCTGATCGGCTACGCGCTGGCACGCCTCAGGTTCCCGGGCAGCGGCGTGATGGGGATGTCGATCTTCCTCGCCTATCTCGTGCCGCCGACGCTGCTGTTCCTGCCCCTCGCCCAGGTGGTGGGTTGGCTGCACCTGTACAACACGTATTGGGCGCTGATCCTCACCTATCCGACGTTTCTCATTCCGTTCGGCTCCTGGCTGTTGATGGGCTACTTCCGCACGATCCCGCGCGAGATCGAGGAATGCGCGCAGATCGACGGCAGCAGCCGGCTCGGCACGCTGATCCGGATCGTGCTCCCGCTGTCGCTGCCGGGCGTGCTTTCCGCGGCGATCTTCTCGTTCACGCTCTCCTGGAACGAGTTTCTCTACGCCCTCATCTTCATGTCGTCGGGCCCGCTGAAGACGATCCCCGTCGGGACCGTGAGCGACCTGATCCGCGCGGACGTCCTGTTTTGGGGGCCGCTCATGGCGGCGGCCGTCCTCGGGTCGGTGCCGATCGCCGTCATCTACACGTTCTTCGTCGAGCACTACGTGTCGGGCCTCACGACCGGGGCGGTGAAGGGCTGACGCGGCACGGACCGAAATAGCGACGCCATGGCGGAACCGCGTCATTGGGCGTTGATTCTCGGCGCGAGTAGCGGGTTCGGCGAGGCGACCGGACTCGAGCTGGCCCGCGCCGGCTACGACATCATCGGCGTCCATCTCGACCGCAAGACGACCATGCCGCACGTCGAGGACGTGATCGGCGGCATCCGCGCCGCCGGACGCACGGCCGTCTTCTTCAACGTCAACGCCGCGGACCCCGAGCGGCGCGTCGAGGTGCTGGCGCGCGCGCGGGAGGAAGCCGGCAAGGACGGCACGGTCGGCGTGCTCCTGCACTCGCTCGCGTTCGGGAACCTCCGCCCCTACGTCGCTGGGTCGGCCGAGGAGGCCATCACCCCGGCGCAGATGGACATGACGCTCTCCGTGATGGCGCACAGCCTCGTGTACTGGACGCAGGACCTCGTCTACTCGGGCCTGATGCGGCGGGGCGGGAAGATCTTCGCGATGACGAGCGCCGGGGCGATGCGCGTCCTGCCGAACTACGGCGCCGTCTCCGCGGCGAAGGCGGCGCTCGAGTCGCACATCCGGCAGCTGGCCATGGAACTTGCCCCGCGCGGCATCGCGATCAACGGCATCCGGGCCGGCGTCACCGACACGCCGGCGCTGCGGAAGATTCCGGGGAACCAGGCCATCGTGGACACCGCGCTGCGGCGCAACCCGTCCGGGCGGCTCACCACGACGCAGGACGTCGCGCGGGCGATCGCGGTGCTGTGCCGGCCGGGCACCGAGTGGATCACCGGCAACGTGATCGGCGTGGACGGCGGCGAAGAGGTGGTGGGGTAGCGCCGGGCACAGTCCGGCGCGGACCTTGCTACCGTTTGTCGATCGGCACGTAGGTCCGGTTGCGCGGCCCGACGTACTCCGCGCGCGGCCGGATGATGCGATTGTCGGCGAGCTGCTCGAGGACGTGCGCGGTCCAGCCGCTGATGCGGCTCACGGCGAAGACCGGCGTGAACAGCTCGAGCGGAAATCCGAGGTAATAGTAGCACGTGGCCGAGTAGAAATCGACGTTGGCGTAGATCTTCTTCTCCGACAGCATGAACTGCTCGAGCGCCCGCGACATCTCGAACCACTTCAGCTCGCCCTTCTGCCGGCCCAGCTCTTCGGACATCTTCCGGAGATGGGTTGCCCGCGGATCTTCGGTCTTGTAGACGCGGTGGCCGAAGCCCGGGATTTTGCGCTTCGCCACGATCATCTCCCGCGCCGTCGGAATCACCTTGGCGGGATCGCCGATGCTGAGCAGCAGGCGCATCACCGCCTCGTTGGCGCCGCCGTGCAGCGGACCCTTGAGCGTCCCGATCGCGGACGTGATCGCGGAGTGCATGTCCGCGAGCGTCGCCGCGGTGACGCGCGCGGCGAACGTGCTGGCGTTGAGCTCGTGGTCGGCGTGGAGGATCAGGGCGGTGTCGACGGTCTTGACCGCGGTCGCGTCGGGGGTGCGGCCCCACAGCATGTACAGGAAGTTCGCGGCGTGGCTCAGCGACGGATCGGGCGCCACCGGATCCTTGCCCTCGCGGAGCCGACCGATCGCCGCCACGATCGTCGCGGTCTGCGCGGTGAGGCGCACCGACTTGCGGAGGTTCGCCGCCTGCCCGTTGTCGCGGGACTCCGGGTCGTAGATGCCGAGGGCGGACGTCGCCGTCCGCAGTGCATCCATCGGCAGCACGTCGCGCGGAAACCCCCGCAGGACGTTCAACACCGGCGCCGGCAGCGTCCGCGCCGCGACGAGGTCCTTGTTCAGGGCGTCGAGCTGCGCGCGCGTGGGGAGGTCGCCGTGCCACAGGAGGTACGCGACCTCTTCGAAGGCGGCGTGCGCGACCAGGTCGTGGATATCGTAGCCCTGGTAGATCAGCCGGCCTTCGACGCCATCGACGAAGCAGATGCGGCTTTCCGCGGCGACGATCCCTTCGAGCCCTTCAGCGACCTGTGCAGGGGTGCCGGGTGAGGATTGCATGCCATCACCGTAATGGGCGGGGGCAGAAGCTGTCAATCGGCGCGGCCGGACGGCGCTTCCGGAAGGACTCAGCGGAGCTCTGCAAAAGAAGCCAGCGCCGACGACCCGAACGTGCATGACTGCGGCCTCATGATCAATCCCGAGGAGGATGAGGATGCGGATGCGGTGGCACAGTCAGCAGGACCGGCGCACCCGACGGCGCGCGGCCGTACTCGCGGCGCTGCTTGCCCTTGCGGCGGCCGGGGCCGGCGTGAATGTGGGGCCGGACGGCCTCAGATCCGCCGGCTGGTCCGCCAGCGCCGCGCCGGTGCGCGGGGGGACGCTCGTCGTGGGCCTCGACTCCCAGCCGGTGACCCTCGACCCGCACGCGTCGGGCGCCGCGATCAGCTACCTCATCGCCGGCCTCCAGACGACGGAGAGCCTCGTCTATCAGCAGCCCGACGGACGGCTCGTCCCGTGGCTCGCGGAGAGCTACACCGTCTCGCCGGACGGCAAGACGTTCACGTTCGTGCTGCGCAACGACGTCACGTTCACCGACGGCGCGCCGCTGAACGCGGAGGCCGTGAAGTGGAATCTCGACCGCATCGTCAACCCGGCGTTCAAAGCCGGCGGCGCGCTGAACGCGCTGGTCGGCTACACCGGGACCACGGTCGTGAACGACCGGACGGCGCGAGTCACGTTCAAGGAACCGTACGCGCCGTTTCTGGCATACGCGGCCGTCGGCGTGCTGGCGATGCTCTCGCCCAAGACGACGCCGGGACAGGGCGCGGACGTGGCCAAGCGCCCGGTGGGGACCGGCCCGTTCACGGTCTCCGAATACGTCGCGCAGGATCACATCACACTCGTGCGCAACGCGGCATTTAACCGCCGCGAGCCGTGGAGCGACCACCAGGGACCGCCGTACCTGGACCGGATCGTCTGGCGGAACATCCCTGAGAGCAACAGCCGCAACGTCACCGTCGAGACCGGCGAGACGCAGATGATCTACCTGTACTCCTCGCCCGGATCGGCGCTCGCGCAGCTGCAGCGGAACAAGGCGCTGCGCATCGAGACGCGGCCGTTTCCGGGATCCTCGTACTTCTGGTGGGTGAACGTCAAGCTCCCGCCCACCGACAACGTGCAGGTCCGCCGGGCGCTCAGTTACGCGGTCAACCGCGCGGCCATCGTGGGGTCGGTCTACAAGGGGCTCGACGAAGTGGGCTGCGGGCTGCTCAGCCGGTCGATGCTTAACGATCCCGACGCCTGCTCGTACTATCCGCACAATCCCGTCAAGGCGGCGCAGCTGCTGGACGAGGCCGGCTGGAAGATGGGGCCCAACAACACCCGCGTGAAGGACGGCCGGCCGCTGAGCCTGGTCATCAATTCGCTCAATTACGGCGGCGGCAACTTCCCCGAGGTCGAGCTCGTCCAGGGACAATTCTTGGATTTGGGCATCGACGCGCGGATCAAGAGCTCGGCCGGGCCGGCCTGGATCGAGGACAACTTCCGCTGCGCGACCAACATGGGCTCGATCTTTCTCCGCACGAACGAGCCCGACGCCCTCTACGCCCTCTTCGACTCGGCCACCATCGGCAGCAACTTCAACTGGTCGTGCTATTCGAACCGCGAGGTGGACGCGCTCCTCGAGCAGGGCCGGGCGGCGCTCGATCCGGCGAAGCGTCGGGCGATCTACCTCAAGATCCAGCACATGCTGCTCGACCAGGCCGTGGCGATTCCGATGATGGACAAGCTCTCGGTATGGGCGATCCGCGACAACGTGAAGAACGTCAAGTACAACTACTCGAGCTATCCGGCGTTGAGCGACACGTACATTCAGAAGTAGGGCCCCGCGGAGAGCTCGAACGGTCTCAGCTCCGACTGTCGGGCCGCTCGGCGCCTGATGCTCTTGGTCCCCGGCGTCGGCGCGGTCGTCGGCCTCGCGGTGTTTCTCGCCGTGATCGTCCTCGGGGCCGCGGAGGACCCGGCGGGACCGCCGCCCCCGGATCGGCACGGACGTCCCGAGCCGCCGCACCATGAGGGGCCGCCCAGGTTTCCGCGCCGGCACCTTAGCCCGACGGTGCGGTTCGTCGTAGACCACGCACCGTGCGACGTCCTCCTGCTGTATGCTGGAAAACTTCGGACGGCCACGTGACGGAGATAGGTCAGGCGTCCGCGATGGCCGCGGCCAGGTCGCGGACGAACGCCCCAGCCCGGGCGACGTCGCGGGGCGTGTCTTCGATCATCTGCACCAGCGCGCTGCCGACAATCACCCCGTCGGCGACCTTCGCAACCTCGCGGGCCTGCGCCGGACGGCTGATGCCGAAGCCGACGCAGATCGGTGAGGGGGTCTCGGCGCGGATGCGGCGGACCAGTTCGGGAAGACCTTCGGGCAGCGCGTCCTGCACGCCGGTGACGCCGGTCCGCGAGACACAGTAGACGAACCCGGTCGAGGACGCCGCCACGGCGCGGATCCGTTCCGGCGTGCTCGTCGGCGCCGCCATGAACACCGTCGCCAGTCCGCTCCGCCGCGCCTCGCCGGTGAGATCCCCGGCCGCGTCCGGCGGGAGGTCCGCGGCGATGAGTCCGTCGAGGCCCGCGGAGGCCGCATCCCGCGCAAACTTGCCGGGCCCGTACCGGAGGATGAGATTGTAGTAGGTCATGACAAGCAGCGGCACCTGCGTGCGCGTCCGCAGCCTGGCCACAAGGTCGAGCGCCGCCCGGATCCCCATCCCCTGCGCCATCGCGCGGAGTCCGGCGCGCTGGTTGATCGGGCCGTCCGCGATCGGGTCGCTGAACGGCACGCCCAGTTCGACCGCGCTTGCCCCCGAGTCCACGAGTGTTTCGACCAGCCGCTCTGTCGTCGAAACATCGGGATCGCCGGCCATGATATAGGGGATCAAGGCGCAGCGACGTTCGGCACGCAGCGCGGCGAAGGCGCGGACGAGACGGTTGGCCCCGAGCGGCCCGGCGGCCGCCGGGTCGGGTGCGACCGCGCCTCCGGTGAGACCGGCGGCAGCGTCACCGCGGGCGGCGGTCACCCGCGGAGTTCCTCGCCCATCGCCTTCGCGACCGTATCGACGTCCTTGTCCCCGCGCCCGCTCAGGCACACGAGAATGGTCTTATCGCGGCCCAGCTGCGGCGCCAGCGTCTTGAGGTACGCGATCGCGTGGGACGACTCGAGCGCCGGAATGATCCCCTCCATGCGGCACAGCATATGGAAGCCCTCGAGCGCCTCCTTGTCCGTGACCGCGACGTACCGCGCGCGCCCGGTGTCCTTGAAGTACGAGTGCTCCGGACCGACGCCGGGATAGTCGAGCCCGGCGGAGATCGAGTGGGTCGGCAGCACCTGGCCCTGCGCGTCCTGGATCACATAGCTCATCGCCCCGTGCAGCACGCCGGGGGCACCGGCGACAAGGGTGGCGGCGTGCCGGCCCGAGGCAACGCCCTCCCCGGCCGCCTCGACGCCGATGAGCGCCACGCCGGCATCGTCTTTGAATGGATGAAACGTGCCCATGGAATTGCTGCCGCCCCCGACGCAGGCGACGACCGCGTCGGGCAGCCGCCCCTCGACCGACATCATCTGCAGCCGGGCCTCGCGGCCGATCACCGACTGCAGATCGCGCACCAGCATCGGATACGGATGCGGGCCGACGACCGAACCGATGACGTAGTGCGTGGTCGCAACGTTGGTCACCCAGTCGCGGAGCGCCTCGTTGATCGCGTCTTTCAGGGTGCGGCTGCCGTTGTCGACCGGGATGACCCGCGTGCCGAGGAGGCGCATGCGGAAGACGTTGAGGGCCTGGCGCTCCATGTCTTCGGTACCCATGTAGACCTCGCACGGCAGCCCGAACGACGCGGCCGCGGTGGCCGTCGCCACGCCGTGCTGGCCCGCCCCCGTCTCGGCGATGATGCGCCGCTTGCCCATGCGGTGCGCCAGCAGCACCTGCCCGATCGCGTTGTTGATCTTGTGCGCGCCGGTATGCAGGAGGTCTTCGCGCTTGAGGTAGATCCGCGCGCCGCCCATCGTCTCGGTCAGCCGCCGGGCGAAGTACAGCGGCGTCGGACGGCCGCAGAAGGTCGGCAGCAGCCGGTCCATCTCCGCGGCGTAGGCGGGATCGCGCTGCGCCGCCGCGTAGGCGGCCTCCAGCTCCTCAAGCGCCGGCACGAGCGTCTCCGGCACGAACCGGCCGCCGTAGTCGCCGAACCAGCCCGTGGCGGTTCGCGCTTCTGCCTGCGCCGGTGCCGTCATCGCCGTACCTCCCCCATCTCGTGCTCGGAGTTCCAGGCCTGCACGCGCGCGATGAACGCGCGGATCTTGGCCGGATCCTTCTCGCCGTCCGTCTCGACGCCGGACGCGACGTCGACCGCGTAGGGCCGCGCCCGACGAATCGCGTCCTCGACGTTGTCCGGGGTCAGGCCGCCCGAGAGGATGATCGGCCCCGCGTCGCGGGCGCGCTCGGCGAGGCTCCAATCGAAGGTCCGTCCCGTGCCGCCGGGCGCCGTGGCACCGGGCACGTGCGCGTCGAGCAGAAACCCCGCGACGCGGTAGCGCGCCAGTCCGGCGAGGCTCTCTGGGCCGCGAACCCGGATGCCCTTGATCACCGGCAGGTCGAAGCCGGCGCACATCTCGGGCGCCTCTACGCCGTGCAGCTGCAGCGCGTCGAGGCCAACCCGATCGGCGATCTCGCGGACCCTGTCCGGATCCTCGTCGACGAACACGCCGACCTTGCAGACGAACGGAGGCAGGGCCCGCGCGATCTGGCGCGCCACCTCGGGCGCCACGTACCTCCGGCCCGGCCGCCAGAAGTTCAGGCCGATCGCGTCCGCGCCGGCCTCCGCCGCGGCGAGCGCGTCGGGAAGACGGCGGATACCGCAGATCTTGACGCGGACCACCTCACTCATCCTCGCCCGTTCCCCCGTCGGGGGCTAGCCCGCTTGAATTACATGGTTGCGGGCCGCGTGTCGGCCCGCGGGCTGCACGGGCGTCGCCGGCGCGAGAGGCCGCCGCACCACTCGGAGCCGCCGCGCCCGCGCCGTCGCGCGCCTCGCGGAAGTAGTCCATCCCCATCCGCTCGAGCGCGAGCGTGAGCGTCGCCTGCGCCTCGCGGCGCGCCACGCGGCTGCCCTCGATGGCGATCTCGCGCACGCGATCCGGCTGCGCCGCCCACTTCGCCCGGCGCTCCCGGATCGGCTCGAGGAACTCGTTGATCGCGCGGACGAGACGCTTCTTGACCTCGACGTCGCCCACGGTGCCCTTGCGGTAGCGCTCCTTGAGCTCCTCGACCTCGGCCTTGTCCTTGTTGAACGCGTCGTGGTAGATGAACACGGGGTTGCCCTCGACGTGCCCCGGGTCGGTCGGATGGATGCGGGTGGGGTCCGTGTACATGCTCATGACCTTGCGCCGCACCGTCTCGGCGTCGTCCGCCAGATCGATCGTGTTGCCGATCGACTTGCTCATCTTGGCCTGCCCGTCCGTGCCGACCAGCGTCCCGACCCGTCCGATGATCGTCTCCGGCTCCGGAAAGACCGGACCGTACAGCTCGTTGAATCGCCGCGCGATCTCACGCGTGACCTCGAGGTGGCTCGACTGATCCTTGCCGACCGGCACCGCGTCGGCGCGGACCATCAGGATGTCCGCGGCCTGCAGCACCGGATACGTCAGCAGGCCGGCGGTCGCCGTCTCGATCTGCTGGTCGCGCATGACCTCCTTCAGCGTCGGCACGCGCTGGAGGCGCGGGACCGTCGTCAGCATCGAGAAAATGAGATGCAGCACCGCGACCTCCGGCACGAACGACTGCACGTAGATCGTACTCCGCTCCGGGTCGATCCCGATGCTGAGATAGTCGAGCAGGAGGTCCTGAATGTGCCCGCCGATCTCCCGGGCCCGCTCTGCGCCGGTCGTCAGCACGTGGTAGTCGGCGACGATGAAAAAGCACTCGTATTCGTCCTGGAGCCGCAGCCGGTTCTCGAGCGAGCCGACGTAGTGGCCGAGATGCATCCGGCCGGTCGGCCGGTCGCCCGTGAGGATGCGTCGCCGGACGAATGTCTGTGCCCTCTGCGTCTCTGCCATGGCGCCTCCTCGCTACGCTCCGCGCCGTTCGCTCCGTGCCGGGTGCGCGGGAACTCCCAACAACTCACGAACGCGCGCGCCGGGGTCGGGGGACCGCATCAGCGCCGTGCCCACCAGCACCGCGTGGACGCCGAGCCTGTCCATCTCCTCGACGTCCTGCCGTTCCTCGATGCCGCTCTCGGCCACGACGGTCACGCCGGCCGGCACGAGGGGCCGCAGGCGCCGGGTGACCTCAAGCGAGGTCTCGAGCGTGTCCAGATTGCGGTTGTTGAGGCCGAGGAGCGCGGCGCGGACCGCGAGCGCCGCGGCCACCTCCGCCTCGGTGTGCGCCTCGATGAGCGCCGCCATGCCGAGGTCCGCGGCGAGCGATGCGAGGTCGGCCAGCACACCGCGGTCCAGCACCGCGACGATCAACAGTACGGCGTCGGCGCCGATCGCGCGCGCCTCGTAGACCTGATAGGGATCGACCGTGAAGTCCTTCCGTAAGACCGGCACGTCGACCGCCGCCCGCACGCGGGTCAGGTGGTCGTCGGCGCCCGCAAAGAACCGCGCGTCGGTCAGCACGGAGACCGCCGCAGCCCCCGCCGCCGCGTACGTCCGGGCGATCGCGACGGGATCGAACTCGGCGCGGATCGTGCCGGCGGACGGCGACGATCCTTTGACCTCCGCGATCAGCCGGACCCCCGCGGCCCCTCCGTCCGGCCCGCGGAGCGCCGGCGGACCGCCTAACGGCGGACTCGCCGGCCACGATGAAATCAAAACCTGATGGAACGGCCGCGCAGGCGGGGCGTCGGCGGCCCGCCTGCGCATCTCCGCGAGCGGCGTCTGCCGCGTGCGGCCGGCCAGTTCCTCGCGCTTGTGCGCGACGATTCGATCGAGCACGCCCATCCGCCTACCCGAACTTCGTCCTGAGGCGCAGCGCCTCGAGCCGCTCGTAGGCCTGCCCCGAGTCGATGCTCTGGGAAGCGCGCGCCATGCCGTCCGCGATGTCCTCCGCGACGCCGGCCGCGACCAGCGCGACGCCGGCGTTGAGGATCACGATGTCGCGCCGCGGCCCGCGCTCGTCACCGTTCAAAATCGCGAGCGCGATCGCCGCGTTTTCTTGGGGGGAGCCGCCGCGCAGGTCCTCGAGCGCGGCGCGCTTGAGCCCGAACTGTTCGGGCGTGATCGTGGAGGTCCGCACCGTCCCGCCCTCGACCTCGGTCATCTGGGTCGGCGCGCACAGCGAGATCTCGTCCATGCCGTCGAGACCGTGCACGACGAACGCGCGGTCGGCGCCCAGTTGGGCGAGCACCCGGCCCATCAACTCGGTGTGCGCCGGGCTCGGCACGCCCTGCAGATAGCGCCGGGCGCCCGCGGGGTTGGTCAACGGGCCGAGGATGTTGAAGACGGTGCGGATGCCGATCTCGCGGCGCGGCGGCATGGCGTGCTTGAACGCGGGGTGAAACCGCGGCGCAAACAGGAAGCCGAACCCGACCTCCTCGACGCAGGCCTGCACGACCTCGGGCGGGGCTTCGAGGTTGATCCCGAGCGCCTCGAGCACGTCGGCGGCGCCGCTCTTGCTGCTCGCGGCGCGGTTGCCGTGCTTGGCCACGTGGCCGCCGGCGCCGGCGATCACGAACGCGGACGTCGTCGAGATGTTGAACGTGTTGAGGCGGTCGCCGCCGGTGCCGACGATGTCCACCAGATGGTCGGCCCGCGGCGCGATGGTCACGGCGTGTTCCCGGATCGCGCGGGCGAACCCCGTGATCTCTTCGACCGTCTCGCCGCGCATCGCGAGCCCGGTGATAAACGCGGCGATCTGGGCGGGGGTGGCCTCGCCGTCCATGATGAGGCCCATCGCGGCGTGCGCTTCTGCCTCGGTCAGCGATTCGCGGGCGGCGACTTTCGCGATCGCGGGACGCAGGGGCATGGACCTACCCCCGGCCGGCGACGGCGGCTTCGGCGGGCGCCGCCCTGCCGGACGCGGCGGGCGCCGGCGGCAGCGTCCCCGCGAGCCCCGGCGGGGTCTGGCCGCGGGCGATGGCCAGGAAGTTGCGGAGAATCGCGTGGCCGTACTCGGTCAGCACCGACTCCGGGTGGAACTGCACGCCTTCGACGATCGCCGTGCGGTGCCGCACGCCCATGATGACGCCGTCGTCGGTGCGCGCGGAGACCTCGAGCGAATCGGGCAGCCGCTCGGGATCGATGACGAGCGAATGGTACCGCGTGCCGGTGATCGGCGCCGGCACGCCGGTGAAGATCGTGCGCCCGTCGTGGTAGATGCGCGCCGTCTTGCCGTGCACCGGCGCCCGGCCGCGCACGACGACCCCGCCGCAGGCCGCCCCGATGCACTGGTGTCCGAGGCAGACGCCGAGGATCGGCACCCGCCCGGCGAGTGATGCGATCAGCGGCGCGCTCACGCCGGCCTCCGCGGGGGTGCACGGCCCGGGCGAGACCACGATCGCCTCGGGGGCGAGGGCCGCGATCTCGTCTACTGTCACCGCGTCGTTGCGGCGGACGTCGAGCGTCTCGCCGAGCTCCCCGAGGTACTGCACGAGGTTGTACGTGAACGAGTCATAGTTGTCGATGACCAGAATCATCGCCGTCTCCCGTCTGCCACCCTACAGCCCGCGCCGCGCCATCTCGATGGCGCGGATCAGCACTTTGGCCTTGTTCACCGTTTCGTCGTATTCCGCGGCCGGCTCCGAGTCGGCGACGATGCCGCCGCCGGCCTGGACGTAGGCCACACCGTTGCGCAGCGCCAGCGTGCGGATCGCGATGCACGTGTCCAGCGCCCCGCCGAACCCGGCGTACCCGACCGCCCCGGCGTAGGGCCCGCGCGTCGTCGGCTCCAGTTCGTCGAGGATCTCCATCGCGCGGACCTTCGGGGCGCCGCTGACGGTGCCGTGCGGAAACACCGCGCGCAGCACGTCGAACGCGTCGAGCCCCTCGCGGAGACGGCCCTCGACCAGGCTGACGATGTGCATGACGTGCGAGTAGCGTTCCACCGTCATGAGCTCCGGCACCCGCACCGTGCCGTAGCGGGCGACACGCCCGATGTCGTTGCGGGTCAGGTCGACCAGCATCACATGCTCGGCGCGCTCCTTCTCGCTGCCGAGCATCTCCTGCTCCAACTGCCGGTCCTCGGCCTCGTCGAGGCCGCGGCGCCGGGTGCCGGCGATCGGCCGCATCTGGATCCGATCGCCCTCGAGCCGCACGAACAGCTCCGGGGACGCCCCGACGAGCGTGGCGTCGTCGCCGCCGAGATAGAACATGAAGGGCGACGGGTTGATGGCGCGCACGGCGCGGTACGCCGCGAACGGGTCGAGTTCGCCCACGTCGGCCGCGAACCGCTGCGAGAACACGATCTGGAACGCGTCCCCGGCGTGGACGTACTCCCGGCACCGCTCGACGCCGGCGAGGTAGCGCTCGCGCGTCATGTTGGAGCGCAGACGGAGCGGCGGATAGGGGCCGGCGGCCGGCACCTCCGGCATCGGCGCGCGCAGCAACTCGATCCACTGCTCGATCCGCCGCTGCGCCTCATGGTAGGCCCGCTCGGCGCCGCCGTCGACGCAGGCGTTCGCCACGATGCGGATGCGGTGGCGGACGTGGTCGAAGACCACGACGGTGTCGGCGAGGGCGAGGTGCATGATCGGCAGGCCGTAATCGTCGGGAGGTTGGTGCGGCAGGCGTTCGATCGTGCGGATGAGATCGTATCCGAAATACCCTACCAGGCCCCCGTAAAATCGCGGGAGCGTGGGGTCGGCGACCGGACGGTATCGCGCCAGCACGTCGCGCGCCGCCTCAAGCGGATGCTGCTGGACGCGCCGGACGGTGCCGGCGGACCTGTCGCCGGCACCGATGTCGTCACCGCCGCCCTCGTGGATCTCCACGCGATCCCGGAACGCGCGCAGCACGAGCCGCGGGGAGGCGCCGAGGAACGAGTAGCGGGCGATCTTCTCGCTGCCCTCCGCGCTTTCTAGCAGAAACGGGTACGGCAGATGCCGGATCCGGAGGAACGCAGAGATCGGCGTGTCGAGGTCCGCCATGATCTCGCACGACACGGGCACGAGGTTGCCTTCCCGGGCCCGGCGGTCGAACTCGGTGACGGTCGGGGCGAGGGTCACGGCGCTCACGGCCGGTCGCTCCGCGACCCGGCCGCGCGGGGCACGGGGCACCCGGGCTCGCTCTGCGGCGACAGTTTGAGCCGCGCCGCGCGGGCCTCCTCGAGCAGCGCTTCGAGATCGGCGCCGTCCGCGAGCGCCCGCTCGAGCCGGTCCAGCCGGCCCCGAAAGGCGCGCAGCGCGTCGATGATCTCCCGCCGGTTGAGCCGGCAGATCTGCGCCCACATCGACACGGGGCTGCCCGCGACGCGCGTCGCGCCGAGGAACGACGGCCCCGCGGCGGCGGTCTCCGAGCCGGCCGCGCCCATCAGCGCCGCGGCCAGCAGATACGGCAGGTGGCTGACCCGGGCGACGGCCCGATCGTGGGCGTCGGGATCCACGATCATCGGCCGGGCGCCGAGCGAGCGCGCCAGCGCAGCGATGCGCTCCGCGGCCGCGCCATCGGTGCGCGGCGTCCGGGTAATCAGATACACCGAGCCTTCGAACAACTCGTCGGACGCGGCCTCGACGCCGCGCCCCTCGTTGCCGGCCATCGGGTGGCCGCCGACGAAGGCGACGCCCCGGCCGGTCTCGAGCGCCGATTCGATCTCCCGCACGATGCCGCCCTTGACGCTCGCCACGTCTGTGACGATGGCGCCGGCGGCGAGGTACGGCAGCACCTGCCGCGCCATCGGCACGACGAGCTCCGGCGGCGTCGCCAGCACCACGAGGTCGGCGCCGGCCACGCCGTCCACGGGATCGGTCGTGCCGCGGTCGATCGCGCCGCGCGCCCGGGCCGCGCCGATCGTCTCCGGCACGCGCGCGACGCCGATCACCTCACGCGCGAGGCGCCGCTTGCGCATGGCCATCCCGAGGGAGCCTCCGATGAGGCCCACGCCGATAATGGCCGCCCGGGCGAACGACGCCATCGTCGGCCGCTAGACCCGCCGCCCGACCGCGAGCGCGATGCCGTCGAGGTCCTGCATCAGCGTCGCGAAGGCGTCCAGGGTGAGCAGGTGCGGCCCATCGCAGAGTGCGTGGTCCGGCTCGGGGTGCACCTCCACCAGCAGGCCGTCGGCCCCGGCGGCCACGCCCGCACGGGCCATCGGAATGACGAGCCGCGACTTGCCCGGGCCGTGGCAGGGATCGACGATCACCGGAAGGTGACTCAGGCTCTTCAGGACCGGGACGGCGGTGATGTCGAGCGTGTAGCGCGTGTAGTTCTCGAAGGTGCGGATCCCGCGCTCGCACAGGACGACGTTGGGATTGTCCTCGGCCATGATGTACTCGGCCGCGAGCAGCAGCTCTTCGATCGTCGCGCTCGGCCCCCGCTTGAGGAGCACCGGGCGGCCGGAGCGGCCCGCCTCGCGGAGCAGCGGGTAGTTCTGCATGTTGCGGGCGCCGATCTGGATCATATCGGCGTACTCGAGCACGAGCTCGAGCTGATGGCTGTCCATGGCCTCCGTGACGAGCGGCATGCCGGTCTCCGCGCGCGCCTCGGCGAGGATCTTGAGGCCGTCCTCTTCGAGGCCCTGGAAGGAATACGGGGACGTGCGCGGCTTGAACGCGCCGCCGCGCAGGATCTGCGCGCCGGCGGATTTGACCGCGCGAGCCGTCTGCATCGTCTGCGCGCGCGTCTCGACCGTGCAGGGCCCGGCCATCACGACGACGCGGCTGCCGCCGATCGCCACGTCGCGGACCCAGACGATCGAGTCTTTGCCGCCGTGGAACTCGCGGTTGACGAGCTTGTACGGCTGCAGGATCCGGACGACGTTCTCGACGCCCGGCAGCGTCTCCAGGCTTTCGCGCAGGATCTCTTTCGTGTGGCTGTCTCCGATCACGCCGATGACCGTGCGCTCCACCCCCTCCATGATGTTCGTCCGGAGGCCGGCCTCTTCGATGTGCCGCGCCACCGAGTCGCGCTCGGCCCGAGTATGCCCCGGCTGCATCACCACAATCATCGCGCCCCGCCTCCTTGCCGATAAATACACAAGCCTCCCGTCCCTCGGGACGGGAGGCTCAAGGAACCCCCGCGGTACCACCCCACTTCCCCGGCTCAGGCCGGGGCTCTCGGCAGGACGGAGCCGCCCGCGTGCGGGCACGGCTCTATCCCGGCCTCCGGATTACGGTGGAGGGTACCGGCGGCGACTACTCAGCGGGCTCCGCCGCTTTTCGTGCCGCCCCTCACGGGTCCATTCGGTCCGGGCCTCCGTCCCGCGCTCTCACCACGTGCTGCGCGGGTCTCTCCGAGCGGATCACCCGGCCTACTCGCCCCGGTCATCAGGTTTGGTAACGCCTATCATAGCACGTATTACGCTCCGGGTGTCAATACGGGTCGCTTCGCCTGTAATAGCTCAATGATTCTGTCACCCCTTAATGGCTCAGTGATTCTGTCACCCTGGCACCATGACCAAGGGGAGAGTCACAATGAGCCGGAGGGAGCAACAACGAGCACGTGTCCTGGTGCAGGTCATCGAGGGCCGCGTCATCGTGAGTGAGGCGGCACGCCTGCTGGGCTTGTCGCCCCGCCACATCAAACGCTTGGTGGCAAGAGTCCGACGAGACGGCCCCGCGGCGCTCGCCCACGGCAACCGCGGGCACTCGTCCCCTCGCCGATTGCCCGACACCGTCCGCAGCCGGGTCTTGCTGCTGGCCCGCTCGCGCTACGCCGGCGTCAACGACCACCACCTCACCGACTTGCTCCGCGAGCACGAGGGCCTGCGCGTGTCGCGGCCCACCGTGCAACGTCTCCTCCGCAATGCCGGCATCGGCAGCCCGCGCACCCGCCGGGCGCCGCGGCATCGACGCCGCCGGGAACGCATGCCGCAGGCCGGGCTGCTTGTCCAAATGGACGGCAGCCACCATCCCTGGCTCGAGGAGCGCGGGCCGCGCCTCGTTCTGCTCGCCGCGGTCGACGATGCCACCGGCGAGTTGCTCGCCGGGATCTTTCGTCCCGTAGAAGATGCCCACGGCTACTTCCTCCTACTCCGCCAGCTCATCCGCCGCTACGGCCTGCCAGCCGCCGCGTACACCGATCGGCACGGCATCTTTCATCGCGATCCTCGCGCCCGGCAAGGCTTGGCCGAGCAACTCGAGGGCGAGATCGCCTCCACGCAAATCGGCCGCGCCCTCCAGGAACTCGGCATCCGCTGGATCCCGGCTTCCTCGCCCCAGGGCAAAGGTCGCGTGGAGCGGCTCTTTGGCACGCTGCAAGATCGCCTCGTCGTCGAATTGCGGCTCGCCCAGGCCTCGACCCTCGCCGAGGCTCAGCGCGTCTTTGAGCGCTTCCGACCGCGCTACAACGCTCACTTCACCCACGCCCCGGCGCACCCTGAGCCGGCGTGGCGGCCCGCCCCGCCCAACCTCGCGCGCATCTGCTGCTTCAAGCATCGCCGCACCGTCGCCCCCGATAATACGCTTCAGCTCGGCGACCGGGCCCTGCAGATCCACCCCGGCCGCGGCGGCCGCAGCTATGCCGGCGCGCGGGTCGACGTCTACGCGCACCTCGATGGCACGCTGGCCGTCTATTACCGCGGCCAGCGACTGCGCGTCACGCGCCTGCCGCGCGCGCACGGACGCGTCTGGCATTTTCAGCCGCGCCCCTCGGTACCCGTACCTGCTTCCTCCGATCCCGTGCCGCGGTCCAAAACCCATACGCCGGCGCCTGATCATCCCTGGCACCGCAGCGTGACCGGCTTCAGGACAAAACGCTTCAAGAACCAGCCCAGTGACATTTTCACGGAGCCATTAGGGTGACAGGATCACTGATCTACGACACGCGCGCGGGCGTGTGCGCACGCGTGCGCATCCGACGGAGGTGCCGCGCGGCGCGTCGAATGGCCTTCGCGATGGTCGTCCTTTCTACCGAAGAGGGCCGCGACGCGGCGCGGGCGTTCGGACGGCGGATCGTGCTCATCGCCGTGGCGATGTGCGCCGCACTCGTGCCGCTGCTGCCGATGAACGAGATGAAAGTCCACGGCACGTTCGCCGCGGGACTCGTTCTGCTCGCTGGCGTCTGCGCGTCGTTGTGGTGGGGGGAGAGACTCCGGTCGACCGTACTCGACGCGCCGGTGCTCACGTTCTTCGGCGCCGCCATCGCCTCGACGATCTTCGGCGTGAATCCGCGGGTCAGCCTCATCCCCAGCCCGGGGCGCGGCGAAGGCTTGCTTGATTACGTCGTCTTCCTTCCCATGGCACTCGCCGCGGCGCGGCTGTCGCGCACGGAGGCGCGGGAGATCCTGTCGGCGCTGCTCGGCGCCGGCGCGCTCATCGGCGCGATCGGGGTCGGGCAGTACTACGGAGTAGACGTGACGCCGTTGATCGGCAGCCGCGGGTTCGACTACGGCCTCCACAGCTGGAGCACACTGTCGAATCCCGACTTTCTGGGCGGCTACGCGGCGCTGGTGCTGCCGGTCGGCCTCGCGATGGCCGCCGGGGCGCGGGAACCCGGACAGTGGTGGGGCTATGCATCGGCCTCCACCCTGCTCTACGCGGCTCTTCTCGCGTCGCAGACGCGCTCCGCATGGGCGGCGATGGCGGTCGCGGCGGTCGTCCTCTTGTGGCATCTGCCGCGGACCGCGGCCGCGTACCGGCGCCTGGCGCTCCTGGGTCTCGTGTTCGCCGCGGTCACGACGGTCATGGCGGTCACGCAGCCGCGGGTTTCGTTGGGCATCCGCGCGACGTCGGCGTTCAACCCCAACGACAGCTCGATGCAGGGGAAGTTGTGGATCTGGGAACACAGCCTCGTCATGATCCGCGAACGGCCGGTGTTGGGCTGGGGGTTCTCCGCGGTGGAGGGACACCTTCCGGGGATCGGCACCCCGGACTATGTTCGAGTCTTCGGACAAAGTCCCGTGGTCATCGACGTCGCGCACAACGATCTGCTGCAGGTCGCCGTCAACATGGGCCTCCTCGGGCTGGCGGCGTACTTATGGATTTGGCTGACCGCGGTACGGGCGGCCCACGGCGCGGCCCGTGGCTTCCCGTTTCCGGTTGGGTTCGAGACGGTGGGGATCCTCGCGGGGCTCACTGCATACTTCGTGTGGCTCCAGTTCCTCTGGAGCCACATCGGCGACACAAATGTATTCTGGGTCGTTGCCGGAATCGCGGTGAGCCTGCGCCGGGCGGCCCGGGACCCCGGCGCCGGACGACGCTCCACGACCTAGTCGGCCTAAGGGGTTGCGGAGCGCTGCCCCGATGTCAGTGCCAGATCGATCGCGGTCCCGCCGCGATCAAGACGAACCACCTCGTGCTGCACGTCGATCGCGACGACCTTGGTCCCCGGGGTAACCGTGTCGCCGGGCCCGACGATGTATGAGTTCGGACCGTCCTCAAGAATGGCAAACGCCGTGTCCCCCCAAAGAAACCCGACGACGCGGTACGGGGGGACCGGTGGCGCAGCGGGCGCGGCCCCCTGCGCCGGGCCTGCGGGGCCGTTCGGCGCAAGCGGCGGCACCGGCGGCATCGGCCCGCCGCCGGCCGGCGACGGTCCCGATCCCTGCGGAGCAACGAGCGGCGCAAACGGGTTGGCGCGCCCCTCTCCCGCCCCCTCGGGCGGCGCGGCGGTCTGACCCGATCCGGTGCGGCCGGTTGTGGTTCCCCCGGACACCGCCGCTCCGCTTGGCGACGTCGGCGTGACGGGCGCGGCCGAGCCGGTCTGTCCCGCGGGGCCGGTCGGTGTGACCGGGCTCGCTCCGGGAGGTTTGGCCGGGAGCGTCGCGATCGGCGGCGCCTGCGCCGCCGGCTGCTGCGCCTGCTGAGATTGATAGATCGTCCATCCACCCAAGCCCGCCGCCGCGACGACGACCGCGATGGCCGCCACCGGATAGCGCCGGATGAGATCCCGAATCGCGCCCATCAGAACATCCTCGAGGTGTACCAGCTGATGATCGCGTTGGACCCGAAGACCGCGATCATCGCGCCGGCGGCCATCGCCGGCCCGAACGGAATCATGTCCTTGCGGCTTCGCAGACGGAGCGCGAGCAGCAGCAGCCCCGCCGCCGCGCCCAGCGCGACGGCGAGGAACAACGCGACGATCACCGCCGGCGTGCCGAGGAACGCGCCGATCATTGCCGCGAGCTTGATGTCGCCCCCGCCCATCCCGCCGCGGCTGACGACGCCCAGGATGAGGAACACGAGCCCGGCGGCCGCCGCCGCGATCACCGACGCCGCCAGTTGGCCGGCCACCGCGCTGAGCGCGATGCCGGCTACGATGCCCGGATAGGTCACGGCGTTGGGAATGATCTGATGCTCGAGATCCGTGAAGAAGACGACAAGCAGCGCAAACCCGAACACGCCGTATCGCAGCGTGGTGAACGAAAGGCCGAACCGCCAGACGATCGCGGCGATCAGGCCCGCGGTGACGACTTCCACGACGACGTAGCGCGGCGAGATCGGAGCGCCGCAGGCGCGGCACCGGCCGCGGAGGAGCAGATAGCTGACGACCGGGATGTTATCCCACGGGCGGATCGGGACGCCGCAGGCGGGGCACCGGGAGCCCGGGGCGACGATCGACTCGCGGCGCGGAAGCCTGTGGATCAGAACGTTGGCGAAGCTGCCGAAGAGCAAGCCGAACACGAAGGCGGCGGTGGTTTCAACCGCGGGCGGAACCGTGTCCATAGATGTAGCTAATTCGCGCGCCGGCGGCCGTCCCCTGTCGCGCGGGCTGCCGCCGGCCGACGGCAGCCCGGACCCCCGCGGACATAGTCTAACGCCCCCTGATCTGGGGCATGTTGGGCCATGAACGCCGAATATCGCGTCATCGGGGGGACTGGACGTATGCGACAGCGGATTCTGCTCGTTCTGGTTGTCCTCGTGGCCATCATCCCGCTCGCGGCGGGCCATCCGTGGCGTCCGGCCGTCGGGGCGGCATCGGTGGTCCCGGGCGTGGCGCTCGCGGATATCTCGCTCGGCGCGCCGATTGGAGAGATACTGACCCGGTTCGGCACGCCGTCCGTCGTACGGCTGACCGGCGGCAACGGACTGCTGGGCTACGGGTTCGATCGCTACGGCATCACGGTCTACGCGCACGGCGACATCGTCCAGGCCGTCGCTACGACCAACAGCGTGCTCGGCGGGGTCGATGGGATCGCGCTCGGTACTCCGCTGAGCGAGGTCGTTCGCATCCTCGGCGACGTCTACTCGCGCGGCACCGTCGAGGGGTACCCGGGCATCGTCTACGGCAGTGCCGGCGTTGCGTTTGGCATCGATCACGACGCGGTGGCCTCGATTCTGGTCTTCAAGGCGGCGAGCGCCGCACCCCTCCAACCCGCGTCTCCAACCTCGTCCGATGGTCCGATCACGTCGCAGGGCGGCGCCGCGTCGCCCGTCGTCGCGGACGCGACGGCCGTTGATCCGGGCAGCCTTCCCGATGTCAGCCGTATGAAGGCGTATTCGGCCGAGACGCGCTTTCTCTCGCTCGCGGGCTACCTCCGCTACCTCGTGCACGACACGTCGAAGACGTGGATCACCAGCGAGGACACCGATCGGTTGATGCGGCAGGCCAGCCGTTCCGCAACCCCGTAGCCTGACCGCCGCCGGGCCCCGAAGACGAGAGTTCGAAAAAGGAGCCGGCCCCCCGCGGGGGCCGGCTCCGCGGCTGCGCCGGGCTTATGCGCCGAGACTATCGTAGACCCACAGCACCGCCCACACGTACCATTGGGTTTCCGCGTACGGCGGAATGCCGCCCCACCGCCGCACCGCACCGCTGCCGGCGTTGTACGCCGCGAGTGTAAGCGGCCAGCTGCGGAGTTCCCCGTAGTCGGCCCGCAGAAGCCGGGCGGCGCCCAGGACGTTCTGCCAGGGGTCGCGCGGGTCCACCCCGAGGCCGGCCGCCGTCTCCGGCATCAGTTGTCCGAGGCCCTCGGCCCCGGCCGGGGAGATCGACTGGTGCTCGAACCGGCTCTCAATGTAGAGCACGGACGCCAAGATCCGCTCGTCAACGCCCTCATCGCGCGCCGCGGTCCGGATGGCGTTCGCCACCCATAGCGCCTGTGCCCAGGACAGCCGCGGGTTCGAGGCGCGGACGAACTGCGCTAGCCCCTCGAGCGTGCCGATGCGCCAGCGCGGCCGTTCCGTGTCGATGCCCAGCCGCGAAAGCCACGCCTCCGCGTAACCGGCCTCGGCCATGGTCGGGTGCCGCAGCAGCGCCGTTTGAAACCATCGCCGGGCGCCCGCGCGATCGCGGCGCACCACCAGCACTGCGCCGAGCCAGACGGCGGGGGTCGCGGACTCGGGCGAAACGGCCGCGGCGCGTGTGAAGGCGCTCTCGGCGCCGGCCATGTCCCCGGCCTGGTAGGCGCGCCATCCGGCCGTCAGCAGACCGTGCGGATCCGCGGCGGCCGCCGGCAGCGCGCCGGCGGCAATCAGGACCGCCAGCAGCGCGCCGGCAACGCTGCTCGCCACGCGTCTCCCCTGGAACATCTCCTGCTCCGACTGTGCCTGCCGCCCGCTACGGCTGCTGCACCGGCACCGGCTGCCCCGTCGCCACGATGCGCGGCGTGAGGACGATCACGACCTCCGACTCTGAATGGTTGACCGTCGCGAACTGGAACAGCGACCCGAGAAACGGCAGGTCGCCGAGGAACGGGATCTTCTGTAGATTGCGGACGTCGGAGTACCGCATCAGGCCGCCGAGGACGACGGAATCCCCGTCCCCGACGCGCAGGCTGGTCACGGCTTCGCGGGCCGCGATGATCGGCAGGCCGTTCGGGTTGGTCGTCGTCGCCGACGTAAAGCTCGTCGCGGTCGTCACGAGCGGGTGCACCAGCACGTTGATCGTCCGGTCGGAGTTGATCTTCGGCACGATCTTCAGCGTCACACCGATCGGCTGAAACGTCACCGTTTGACTGGTCACGGGCGGATTGCCCGAGGTCGTCGTGTTCACGATCGGGATCTGATCGCCCGCGAAGATCAAAGCCTCCTGCCCGTCGTACGTCGAAAGGCGCGGGTCGCTCAACACTTTCGCGTTGCCGTTCGTAATCGCCGCCTGCAGCTTCGCGGTGAGCGCGTCCCGTGTAATCGGACCGATCCCGAATTGACCCGCGCCCGGCACCGCTTCGGTCAGGTTGAAGCCGTTGAAGATCGACCACGTAATGCCCAGGTTCTTGATCATGGTGGCGGTCACATCGACCACCAGCGCCTGTACGACGACCTGCGGGATCGGCACGTCGAGCTGGCGCAGCAGCGCAACGACCGCCTCCTGCTGCGGCGGCGTTCCGGTCGCGACGAGCGAATTCGTCCGGTCGTCATACACGATCTGCGCGCCGGTCCCGGCGAACAGCGCGATCAAGGAGACGACGTCCTTCTTGACCGGTCCGGCGCCGCCGGTGAGCGTGCCGCCGCCGCCGTTCCCGCCCACCAGCGCCTCCTGCGCGTCGATCGGCGGCTGCAGATACTGCAGGCGGTAGACGCGCATCACGGGACCGGGCGGAGGCGGCGTGAGCCGCGCAATCGGCTGCACGATCAACGTCTCCCCGACCCGCCGGTACCCGAGGCCGTTGGCGTCGAGCACGAAGCGCAGCGCCTCTTCACACGTCACGCCGACGAGATGCACGGTCACCCGGGCGCCGCTCACCGAGGCGTCCGTGACCACGTTGAGGCCGCACAACCGCGCGAGCGCGTCGAGGACATCACCGAGCTGCGCGTCGCGCAGGTCCAGGGTCAAGAGCCGGCCGGTACCGCTCGACTGCTGCGCGACGACGATCCCCGGCACGCCGGCGGGGGGTCCAGCCCTCACGCTGTCGGCGCTCGGACCGCCGCCTCCGGATGCCTGCGCTCCCGGCGCCGGGGAGACACCCGCGTCAACACGGGCGCCCCAGGGCCGTTCCGGCGCGGGCGCGGCGGAACCGGCATCGGTCGTGGCCCCGGACCGCGTTCCGGTGGACGCCGCCGCACCACCGCTCCAGGGGCTCACGGCCGGGCCGTGGGCCTCGGGCACGGCGAGACGTACGACGACGACCTCGGCCGACGGGTGGCGCACCGACCACTGCACCGCCTGCGACAAGTCGAGCACGACCCGGGTGACCGGCGGCGTGTCGGTCACCTGTCCCACCCGCACGGTTTGAAGCGCGCCCACGCCGACCCGCTGCGTCGGCCGGCCGCTGCCGTTCTTGGCCGCGGGCAGATCGATCACATACCGAACGGGATCGTCGAGCACCATCGTGCGGTAGCCCACCGGCCCCGTCGCCTCGATCCCGATCTCCACCGCGCCCGCTTCTTCCACAACATTCACGCGCTGCACGGTGACCGGCGCCGCGGCCTGAGCAAACGCCCCGGCCGGTAGGGCGGCGCACATCAGCGCCAGAACGACTCCCCCCACCACGGCGCGAGGCAACAGCCTCGATCCGAAGGCCCCGCGTGCCTGACTCATCGACTCGTCCCCCCCTCAAGCCGAAGCTGCCACGATTGATCCTTCGAGGTGAGCGTGACGGTTTGATTCTGGGCGTCGATCGCCACCACCCGGACGCCCGGTGTCACGGTGTCTCCCGGTTCCACAATATACGAACCCGCGCCGTCGTTGAGGATGGCGACCGCGGACGGACCCAGCACAATGCCGGTAAGCTGAAACTGCCCATGCGTGCCCGGCGTGCCGGGAAGGCCCGGCAGGGCCGAGCCCGCTCCGGTGGACGCGGACGGCCCGAACGAGCCCGGCGCGAGCGGCGGCACCGGAGGCAGCGGCGGGTTGATGCTCGCCGGGCTGCCGCCACCTGGGGTGGCCAGCGGCGCGAATGGGTCGGCGCGGCCCGTACTCGGCGGCGCGCCCGATGCCACCGGTGCCGTCGACGGCGCGGCAGGCGCGCGGACGCCCGGAGCGACGGCGGTCGTCGAGCCTGCCGCCGGGGAACCGGTCGACGCGCCTGACGACGGTGCGCCCGGCGCGGCCGGCGCCGCCGCACCGGAAAGGTGCGCGGCGGGCGCGGGAGGTGCTGCCGGCTGCACCACGGATCTCGGCGCCGCGGGGGCGCCTGCCCCCAGCATGGCGTAGATCCGCCAGCCCGCCAACGCGGCCGCGGCAACCGCGACGATCACGGCCGCGGCCCGGTGTTTGCCGATGAACTCCCGAAGGCGCGCCACGTTAGTGCGTTCCCCCCGTCTGCGTGGACGGCGTTCCAAGAGTATACATCTCCGCCCGAATCGTCACATTGAGTTTCGGAAGCGTCTGCGGCGAGAGCGACACCGAGTCGACGATGATGAGCCTCGGAAAGTTCCGCAGCTGCTTCAGGTAGTCGACGGTCTGTGCGAACGTGCCGCTCAGCAGCAGATCAACCGGCATGGACGAGTAGGCCAGCGTCCGCGCGGGCTTCTGTCGCGATCCGGCGGCCGGCGTCTGGCCGGCCGGCGTCTGGCTGGCCGGCGTCTGGCTGGCCGGCGTCTGGCCCTGCGCCCCCGCGGGCGCGGCGTTCACGGCCGTCAACGTGCCGGGATGGATGCTGGCCAGCGTCACGCCGACCTGTTTCGTGAACTGTTCCATCGCCGTCAGCAGCGCCGGAATCTCCTTGCGCGGCGGCAGCTTCTGTTCCATCGTCGCGATGTAGGCACGCAGCCGCTCGTATTCCTGCCGCGCGTGTTCCGCGCGCGCGACGATCTGCTGGTCTTTGGTGAGTTCCGCGGCGGCGCTGTCGCGCGCCGCGACCAGCGTGTCGTGTTCGGCCTGCGCCGGGTCGTGGATGAAAAACTTGAAAATGATCCCGCCGAGCAGGACGATCGCGACCATGAGCATAAGGCGTTCGCGGCGATTCATCGGGAGGGCTCCGGGGCGGCCGGCTTCTGCGGCGCCCCCGCCGGCTGCGCCGCGGCAGGCAGCGGCAGCGGCAGCGGCCGCATGGCGAGGGACAAGCCGAACTGCACCACCGAGCTCGCGCCGACAGTGGAGCGCTGGGCCGCCGAAAGGTCAACGTCGCTGTAGTACGGCGATGCGCCGAGGGCCGTCATGAAGTGCGCCACCGACGTGTACGACATCGCCGACCCCGACAGGGTCAACGCCAGCCCGCCGGGCGTATTGCCGACGGCGGCGCTCCCCAGCCAGGCGTCGCGCGGCGTCCGCTCGGCGAGATCGACCAGCATCTCCGACCATGGGACCTCCCGCGCTTCAAGCGATTGGAGGAGGTTCTCCCGCGCTTTGAGCTCGTCGATCTTGGCTTCCAGGGCCAGCACCTCGGCCACCTGGCGGCGGACGACCACGAGCTTTTGGTTGATCGCCGCGGTCTCCGCCGCGACCTGGCGGTTCCGCCAGGTTTCCCACGCGTAGGACGCGGCGAGCGCGCCGATCACGAGGATGGCCACGATGACAACGCCCGACTCCGGGATCAGCCGGCGCCGCCGGCGCTGTGGAAGAAGGTTGATCCGGATCACGGCTCGTCTACCCCCCGCCGCGCGAGACCGGCCGCCACGGCGTACGCCGGGCCCGCGTCGGCCGCCCCCGTCTGCGGGAACCCGCCGAGCGCCGGAAACGGATCGCCGAGCTCGACGGGCATGTCCAGCGCCGAGGTCAATGACGCGGTGATCCCGGGCAGCGCCGCCCCGCCGCCGGTGACCACGACACGATCCGGCACGGCCGCGCGGTAGCGTCCGCCGTAGTACTCGAGCGACCGGCGGATCTCGGTCACGAGCGAGGAGAGGCTGTCGTCGATCGCCTCCCGCAGGCCCGGCACGTCGTCGCCCGCGCTCACCGCGGCGAGACGCGCCTGCAGCACCTCCGGCGCCTCACCGGTCGCCCCGAGCCGGGAGGCGGCCGCCTCCAGCAGCTGCGCCGTGCCGAAGGCCACGGTGCGGATGACCCGCGGTACTTCCCCCTCCGCGACGAGAATCATCGTCACGCTCGAGCCGAGATGGATGCAGGCGGTCACGTGCTCGGACGCCGCGCGGGGTGACACCGCGCGGACCACCGCGAGCGGCTCGACCTCGAGGACGACCGGCTCGAGCCCCGCGGCCTGGAGCGCCGCCGCGTGCTGGCGCAGCACGTCCGTACGTGCGGCCACGACGAGCACGTCCACCTTGCCGCTCTCGCCCTCGCGGTTTTCGCCCACGACGACCGTGTCGAAGGTCACCTCGGCGATCGGATACGGTAGATACCGCTCCACCTCGAAGCGCGCGGCCTGGCGGATCTCGTCCCGCGACACCTGCGGCATGCGGACCTCGCGCATCAGGGCGACCTGGCCGTTCACCGCGGCGACCGCGCGGCGGGTCTTGATCCCCGCGCCCTGGACGAGATCGCGCAGCGCGCGGCCCACCGCCGCGACGTCGGCGATCCGGCCCTCTTCGATCGCGCCGGGCGGCGTGGGCGCGGACGCCGCCGCCCGCACCACCGTTCCGCCGCCGTCGGCCCGCCCGTCGCCCGACAGCTCGACGACCTTGATCGCCGCGCTGCCGATGTCGACCCCAACCGCCCCGTTGTGCCGTGCCATTGTATCACGTCCCCTTTGAGTCGCAGATCACGGCTCTCCGAGCGGCCGGTCCTGCCACGTCAGTACGTTAAAGGTAAAGAACTGCGGGTTCAGCACGATCTGCGAGCTCGAGCCGCCGCAAAAATTGACGGTGCCGAGATCGTCGACCTGGTTCACCTGCGTGCCGGTCGAGGGATCGTTGGACGAGAAAATGCCGCCCTGGAGCAGGACGGTGCCGTGCGTGTACACGTTCCCCGGCGTGTAGATGATCCCGGTGAACACGGTGTTGGCGGCGATGTCGATGTCGCCGGTCGCGAAGATGACGCCCCAGTTGTAGTTGTTGAAGTTCGTGTTGGAGCAGTTGAGCGTGCTGCTGCCGTTGAGCGAGCCGTTGATGTGGACGATCCCGGACCCGGCGTTGTCGATCACCAGGCTTTGGGGGCTGCTCTTGGTCCCGCTGAACGTCACGGTCGTCTGGTCGATCGTCGAGATCGGCGACGAGCAGGAAATGCCGTCGCCGGTGTTCACTTGATCGAAGACGTTGGTCCCCGGGTTCACGTTCTGCTGGCACGCGAGGCCCGGCACGTTTTCGGCCGGCAGCAGCGGGACGTACCGGATGCCGTTCTGATAGCCGGCGTTCGCGCACGGCGCCGTGCAGGAGGGCGACTGGAAGAACGTCTGCGCCGAGCCGCGCGTCAGATCGTCCTGCACGAGCCCCCAATCCAGGTACCGCATCGTCGAACTCGTCTGGCCGTAATAGTGGCCCCCGGGGCCGCACGATCCGCCCGACGGCACGGCGACCGCGCCGGCGGTCACACAGACCGGCTGCGACAGCACGGCGAGGAACACCCTGCTGTTGGCGCCGGAGAAGCTCCAGTACGACGGTGTGTAGGAGACCGGAGTGTACGTGACGCCGATGTTGCTCTGCGTCGCCTGCACGATCGTCACGCCGAGGGCGCCGCAGCCCGTGTGGCACTGATTTATGAGCGCAGTGAAATCGGCGCTGGTCATCCCGAGCGGCGTCATCGGGTGCCAGTTGACGGGCACGGCGTTGCCGTTCGTGTCTGTCTTGCGCGGGCACGGCGTGGGCGCGACCTCGCTCGCGGAGTTGCTCGCGCATTCGTACGTGAAGGGCCCGTGCTCGTTGGCGCCGTTGCCCGCGTCGATCGTCGTGCCGGACAGCACCTGCGGACTGGTGAGGTTCGTGGCGGTGGCGCCCGCGCCCGGCTGCGGCGATTTGGAACCGTAGTCGGCGAACACCGTCGAGGTATCGGCGTAGGTGTCGCCGGTGATGGGCGAGGCGTCGCCCTGGAACGTCACCTGCGGGCCGATGATCGTGTTGCCGAATCCTGTCTTGTACACCGCCTGCATGTAGATGCGCACCCCCCGCGGCGCGCCGTTGACGGACGCGAGCGAGAGGATCGGAAAGATGGCGGCATCGCTGGAGAGCCGCGCCTGATACGCGACCGTGTTCGCGTTGGGCGTCGAGGTGCTGCCCGAACACGCGGCGCCCGACGTGAGGCTGTTGACGAAGCACGTGCTCCCCGGCGCCGCCCCGAACATGTTCAGCCGCTTGATGGCCTCCTGGACGCCGGCCTCCGCGACGCCGAGCGAGAGCGCGCTGTTGCGGCTGTACGCCGCGAAGCCAAGCTCGTTCCGGTTGATCATCTGAAAACCGAAGAGGAAGAACCCCATAATGGTCAGCATGATGAGGGCGGTCACGAGCGCCGTGCCCCGCTCGCCCGCTGCCGGCCGCGGTGCCGCCACGATCCCCCGCCGCGCCGTGTGCATCACTGATTCCGCAGCGTCACGTCGTCGGTCACGATGGTCTGCGACGACACGTTCTGGCCGGTCTGGGTCTGCGACGCCGTTACCTGCACCGTGAACTCGCGGGTCGACGTGGTGGGACAGGCGCCGCCGGGGTTGAAGGCGAGTGCCGTGACGTTGCCTGCCACGTTCGCGAGCGCCAGGGTATTGTTTTTGATGTCGTACGAGGCGCGGATGAGGTACGGACCGGCGGTGTCGGGCGTCGCCCCATCGGCCGAGGCCGCGAGATAATAGGAGACGTACCAGCCGTCGTACGGAAGGACGCCCGAGGCGTTGGCATCCGGCGCAAAGATCGTCGAGCCGTCGGCCAGCGAGACCGACGCCAGGTGCGGCAGGGCCATGCTGATCTGCGGGGTGGTGCAGCCGGTGCTGAACGTGACGGACGTCGCGCCCACCGTCTCCGTCACCCCGGTGATGAGCCGCCGCGCCTGCCGCAGGTCCCGCGTCAGGCGGTCGACCGAGATGCGGGCGCCCTGCTGCACCTGCGAGGCGGCGTCGCCCTTCCAGTAGGTCTTGAGCCCCGCGAACAGCAGCGAGAACATGGCGCTCGAGGTCACCGACACGATGGCAACCACGACCATCAGCTCGATCAGCGTCATGCCGCCGTCGCCGGACGGCCTCATGCGCGGGATGCGACGGTTCGTCA
>Ga0209579_10000364_pt1 | contig 50098 bp, 48 predicted proteins | sample Coa_R1_2_FD_187152 | JGI IMG/M metagenome (GOLD analysis project Ga0209579, IMG submission 187152) | Surface soil microbial communities from Centralia Pennsylvania, which are recovering from an underground coalmine fire - Coalmine... | ecosystem: Environmental > Terrestrial > Soil >...
AACCGCTCGCCGCCTTGTCGTCGGCCCGGCCGACGAGCGACCACGTGGCGCCGTGGTCGGTCGACCTCGAGACGTTGACGATCGTCGGCCCGCCCCGATTCGTCGGGACCTGGCCGTCCTGCCAGGCGAGATACAGCGTCCCGGCGCCATCGATCCCGATGTCGTCCTGGGCGCCGAAGAAGGCGAAGCCGCACTTCGAGAACGGGCACGCCGGACCCTGGGCGCCGGTCGCGACCTGGACGAAGGTCGTGCTGGTGAGCTGGCCGGCCGGCGTCTTCGAGACGCGGTAGATGGCCGCCGGCGTGCCGGTGCAGTTGCTCGACAGGCAATCGCCCCAGGCCGTGTACACGTTGCCCGAGCTGTCGGCGACGATGCCCTCGGCGAAGGCGACGTTGCCGCCGTTCGTCAGGACATCGGCCTGCGTCCAGGTCGAGCCGCCGTCGGTCGACAGCGCCATGAAGTGGTTCGTGGCCTGCGAGTAGGCGAGGTAGATGCCGGCACTGGTGATGACCATCTTCGGGTGGTCACAGTTCTTGCAGTCCTTGGCATTGGCCTTCGCCGCGGTCCAGGTCGTCCCGCCGTCGGTCGATTTCGCGACGATCACGTCGGTGTGGCCACCGCTGTTGCCGTAGCCGAGGAAAGACACGAACACGTGGCCGCTGGCGTCGATCTCCACGATCGGATCGGCCTGCGCCGGGTAGCTGACCCCACCGACCGAGCCGGTGAACACCGGGCTCGGATGGGTCCATGTCCGGCCACCGTCGGTCGACTTCTGGATGTCGATCGAGTTCGGGGCCGAGGCGGACGGGTCGCACGCGTTCGTGGTCGGGTAGTGGGTTATGACCGCGTAGACGGTCGAGCCCTGGTGGGCGAGCTCCGGCTCCCAGTCGTCGCCGCTGCAGAAGCCGAGCTGCGTCGGTCCCGGTGGCGGGGCCTTCGGCGCGGGTGGCGCGGCGAGGGCGACCGTCGGGATCGCCGCTGCGATCAGGGCAATGGCGGACAGGCACGCGAGCGCCAGCCGGCGCGATCCTGCCATCGATGGCACCTCCACGGATCGATCAGGCCACTGGTTGGAGGGCGAGCGTAGTCCAAACGCGCTCGAGCGGCAGGTACGCTGGCGACATGCCGGAAACGCGTGGTGCGCGGATGCAACTCCAGCGATTCGCGACGCCGGAGGGCCTCCTCGCGGTCGCGAGCGACTTCCTCGTCGAGCGCGAGGCGCAGCACAACCTGATCCTCGGGATCCTCGGCAACCTCATGGCCCGCCCGGACGAGGAACGGCCGGCGCCCTACTTCGCGGCCGGGGTCGACGGTGGCCGCGTCCTCGGCGTGGCGATCCGCACGCCGCCCTGGCAGATCGTGCTGTCGGAGATGGACGACGCGCGGGTCGTCGATTTGGTCGTGGCGGACCGGCGCGAGGATCCGCTGCCTGGTGTCCTCGGTCCGACGCGGCTCGCGGCCCGGTTCGCCGAACGCTGGTCCCGGGAGACGAGCCAATCGAGCCGGCTCGCGATGCGCGAGCGGATCTTCGAGCTGACCCGGGTCGAGCGGCCGCGGCCGGCGTCCGGGAGGATGCGGCCCGTGCGGCCGACCGAGCGCGCCCTGCTGCTCGAATGGCTGGCCGACTTCATGGCGGAGGCCGTCCCCGGCGATCCGATCGGCGACCTGGGCCCGATCGCCGACCGCTGGATCGAGGGGGCGAGCCGGACGATGTACCTCTGGGTCGACGGCGGACTGCCGGTCTCGATGGCCGGCGTCGGCTCGCCGACGCCGCATGGCGTCCGGGTCGGGCCGGTCTACACGCCGCCCGACCGGCGCGGCCGCGGGTACGCGAGCAACCTCGTCGCCGCGGCCTCGGACGAGGCGCTCGCGGCCGGCAACCGGTTCTGCTTCCTGTTCACCGATCTCGCCAACCCGACCTCGAACCGCATCTACCAAGAGATCGGCTATGAGCCGATCACCGACGTCGATCGCTGGGTCTTCGACCCCTCGTAACCAGACCGCAACCGACTCGGCCTGACAGCGGCCCTGACCGGCCGATGACGCGGTGACAACCTTCTGGGCGGAGGATCCTGCCATGACCGCCGACCGCACCATCGACCAGCCCGCCGCCCAGGCCGTCCGCGCCGGCCAGCTCGCACCCGTGACGTGCCTCGCCTGCGGCTGCCGGCTCGAGACGATCGGCGAGGGCGAGTCCGTCTCCTGGTTCCACTTCGGCCGGATGGCCGGCCGCGACGCCCGGGGCTGCCGCGTCAGCTGCATCGACGCCGCGCACGACGTGGAGGGCCACGCCGCACTCGCGGCCTGATCGAGCCGCGGCCGCGGCGCCGCGCCCGCCATCTCCACGATCCCTTCACACGGGCTCCTTGCGCTCGACATACATCTGGCGTAGATTGTCAGCGTGACGTTGAATATCGAGGCGGCCCTAACGACCACGGCCGCGCCCACAACCGCGACCACGGCCTCGACGACCGAGCCAACGCCGGCCTCCCGACCGCTCGTTCGCGACGTCGTCGACGAGCTGTCGTCGTGGAACCCGCGGGAGTTCATCGCCGCGTTCCAACGGTGGCATCACGGGGAGCTGAGCCTGACCCACCTGAATGTCCTGACCCTGCTCGAGGCGACCGGCCCGCAGTCGATGAGCCGGCTCGCCGACTCGCTCGACGTCAGCGTCGCGAGCATGACCGGGATCATCGATCGGATGGAGAAGCGCGACCTCGTCAAGCGCCGCCGCGACGACGAGGATCGGCGGGTCGTCCTGGTTGTGCCCGCGAAGGGCGCCGAGCGCGTGTTCGGTGAGCTCAACGCGCGGCGCCGGCACGGCCTGAGCAAGGTCCTCTCGGAGCTCACTGACGACCAGCTCCGCGGCCTGCTCGAGGGCCATCGCGCGCTGCGAGCGGCCCGCCATGCGGCCGCCGCGAGCCGGACGGAGGGCGCGAGGTGATCGCCCTGCTGCGCAACCACCTGCGGCCATACGCCGGCCGGATCGCGATCGTCCTGGCGCTGCTGCTCGTCCAGGCGATCGGCAACCTCTACCTGCCGACCCTCCAGGGCGACATCATCAACGACGGCGTCGCCAAGGGGAACACGGACTTCATCACCTCGACCGGCGGCTTCATGCTGCTGGTCACGTTCGTGGTCGGCGCGGCCTCGATCGTCGGCGTCTTCTTCGCCGCCCAGGTCGCCATGGGCTTCGGCCGCGACGTCCGCGGCGCGATCTTCCGGAAGGTCGAGAGCTTCAGCCAGGTCGAGGTCAACCATTTCGGCACGCCGTCGCTCATCACCCGGAACACGAACGACGTCCAGCAGGTCCAGATGCTGGTGTTCCTCGCCCTCACCCTGCTGTTCACCGCCCCGATCCTGATCATCGGCGGGATCATCATGGCCGTCCGCCAGGACCTGCCGCTGTCGGGCCTGCTCGTCGTCGTGCTGCCGCTCATGGCGGTCTTCATCGGCCTCGTGATGAGCCGGGCGATCCCGCTCTTCCGGGCGATGCAGGTCAAGCTCGACCGGATCAACCAGGTCATGCGCGAGACGCTGGCGGGCGTCCGCGTCATCCGGGCGTTCGTGCGCACCCACCACGAGGAGGAGCGGTTCGACGTCGCCAACGTCGATCTCTACAGCACGGCGCTCCAGGTCAACCGGCTGTTCGCCGTCACGATCCCGGTGATGACGCTCATCCTCAACATGTCGACCGTCGGGGTCATGTGGTTCGGCGCAATGCGCGTCGAGAGCGGCATGCCGATCGGCAACCTGACCGCCTTCCTCCAGTACCTGCTCCAGATCCTGTTCGCGGTCCTGATGGCCGTGTTCATGTTCGTGTTCGTGCCGCGGGCCGCGGTCTCGGCCGGCCGGATCCAGGAGGTCCTGACGACCGAGCCAACGATCCGCGATCCCGAGAAGCCCGTCCGGCTCGCGCCGGTCGAGGCGAGCCACAACGGCCACGGCGGCGGCGGGCGGATCGAGTTCCGCGACGTCGAGTTCCGCTACCCGGGCGCCCAGGACCCGGTCCTCCACGACGTGTCGTTCGTGGCGAACCCGGGCGAGACGGTTGCGATCGTCGGTTCGACCGGCAGCGGCAAGTCGACATTGATCAACCTCATCCCGCGCTTCTACGACGTGACGTCAGGCTCCGTCCTGGTCGATGGCGTCGATGTGCGAGAGCTCGATCGGGCCGACCTGTGGGCCCGCCTCGGCGTCATCCCCCAGAAGGCGTTCCTCTTCAGCGGGACCGTCGCGACCAACCTGCGCTTCGGCGACGAGGAGGCGACCGACGACGCCCTCTGGCATGCCCTTGAGATCGCGCAGGGCCGCGACTTCGTCGAGGAGATGGACGGCCAGCTCGAAGCCGCGATCACGCAGGGCGGCACGAACGTCTCCGGCGGCCAGCGCCAGCGCCTGGCGATCGCCCGGGCGCTCGTCAAGCGCGCCGGGATCCTGATCTTCGACGACAGCTTCTCGGCGCTCGACTTCGGCACCGACGCGCGCCTGCGAGCCGCCCTCGACCGGGACATGGGCTGGGCGACCCGGATCATCGTCGCCCAACGGGTCGGCACGATCATGAAGGCCGACCGCATCCTGGTGATGGATGCCGGCCGGATCGTCGGCAGCGGCACCCACGCCGAGCTGCTCGACTCCAACGAGACCTACCGCGAGATCGTGTTCTCGCAGCTCTCCGCCGAGGAGGCCGCGGCATGAGCGGCCCGAGCTACCGACCGGGCGGCAACGGGTCGACGCCGGGCGGCAACGGCTCGACGCCGGGCGGCAACGGCTCGACACCGGGCGGCAACGGCTCGCGGCCGACGGGGGCGTTCCCCGGCGCGCGGCCGAGCGGCCCCGGCATGCCGCCGCCCATGCGCCGCGGCCCCGGCGCCGGTGGCGGACCCGGGATGATGGGGATGATGATGCCGGCGGCCAAGCCGGCGAACTTCCGCGTGTCGTTCCGACGGCTGCTCCGCCGGCTGGCGCCGGAGCGGACCCTCGTCCTGTTCGTCATCGGCCTCGCCGTGGTCAGCGTGACCTTCGCCGTCATCGGTCCGAAGATCCTCGGCAACGCGACGAACGACATCTTCAACGGCTACATCAGCTCGAAGCTCCCGGCCGGCGTCACGAAGGACCAGATCGTCGCCGGCCTCCGGGCTCAGGGCCAGGACCAGTTCGCGGACATGGTCTCGCAGATGGACCTCCATCCCGGGACCGGCATCGACTTCGGCGCCCTGGCCGGCATCCTGTTCGTCCTGATCGGGATCTACCTGCTGAGCGCGCTGTTCAGCTGGATGCAGGCGTACACGATGGCGGGGGTCACCCAGCGCACGGTCCGGCGGCTCCGGACCGACGTCGACGAGAAGCTCGGCCGGCTGCCGCTGAGCTACTTCGACTCGCATCCGCGCGGCGACATCCTCAGCCGGGTCACGAACGACATCGACAACATCGGCCAGACGCTCCAGCAGAGCCTGACCCAGCTCATCACGTCGGTCCTCACGATCCTCGGCGTCCTGATCCTCATGCTCACGATCAGCTGGCAGCTGGCCGTCATCTCGATCCTGGCCGTGCCGGCCTCGGTCCTCATCACGGTGGTGATCGCCGGCCGATCGCAGAAGCGGTTCGTGGCCCAGTGGGCCACGACCGGCAGCCTGAACGGGCACGTCGAGGAGATGCACACGGGCCACTCGATCGTGAAGGTTTTCGGACGGCAGAAGGAGGCGATCGAGACCTTCGATCGCGAGAACGAGAAGCTCTACCAGGCGTCGTACCAGGCCCAGTTCATCTCCGGCACGATCCAGCCGGCGATGACGTTCGTCTCGAACCTCAACTACGTGGCGATCGCAGTCATCGGCGGCCTTCGGGTCGCAAGCGGCCAGATGACGCTCGGCGATGTCATCGCGTTCATCCAGTACTCGCGCCAGTTCACGTTCCCGATCATCCAGACCGCCTCCATCGCCAACGTCCTGCAGTCGGCCGTCGCCTCGGCTGAGCGCGTCTTCGAGCTGCTCGACGAGCCCGAGGAGCTCGCCGATCCGGCGACGCCGCGGGTCCTCGGCGAGACGAAGGGCGCGGTCGCGTTCGAGGATGTCTCGTTCCGCTACGAGCCGGACAAGCCGCTCATCGAGCATCTCTCGCTCGAGGCCGACGCCGGCCACACGATCGCGATCGTCGGGCCGACGGGCGCCGGCAAGACCACGCTCGTGAACCTGCTCATGCGCTTCTACGAGCTCGACGGCGGGGCGATCACGATCGACAGAATCGACACCCGCGACCTGACCCGCGATGAGCTGCGGCGGACGTTCGGGATGGTCCTCCAGGACACGTGGCTGTTCCACGGCACGATCCGGGACAACATCGCCTACGGCCGGGACGGCGCGACCCAGGCCGAGATCGATGCCGCGGCGGAGGCGGCCCACGTCGACCACTTCGTCCGGACGCTGCCGGACGGCTATGACACGGTCATCGACGACGATGCCACGAACCTCTCGGCCGGCGAGAAGCAGCTCCTGACGATCGCCCGGGCGTTCCTCGCCGATCCGTCGATCCTCATCCTCGACGAGGCCACGTCCTCGGTCGACACCCGCACCGAGGTGCTCATCCAGCGGGCGATGGCGCGGCTGATGCGCGGTCGGACCGCGTTCGTCATCGCCCACCGGCTCTCGACGATCCGCGACGCCGACACGATCCTCGTCATGAACCGGGGCCAGATCGTCGAGCAGGGCACGCACGAGGAGCTGCTCGCGAAGCGCGGCTTCTATGCCGACCTCTACAACTCGCAGTTCACCGAGGCGCTGGCCGAGGCCGTCTAGCCTCGCCGCCCGATGGCCACCAACGTCCTCGGGGCGCTGATCCTCCTCGGCTGGCTGTCGCTCGAGGTCATCCTGCGGGCGTCGGGCAGCGCGGCGAGCCTGTCCCGCACCGAGGCGGACCGGTACACCACGCCGCTCCTCGTGACGGGCTACGGCGTCGCGATCCTCCTGCCGATCGCCTTCGCGGTCGCCGGCCTGGACACCGTCGGTGATGTTGCCTGGCTCGGTGTCGCGGTGGCTGGGCTGGCGCTCGGCCTCCGTGCCTGGGCGATGCGCACGCTCGGGGCGTTATACACGCGGACGCTCCGCACCGCCGCTGATCAGCAGCTCGTCACCTCCGGCCCCTATCGCTGGATCCGCCACCCGGGCTACGTCGCCAGCCTCGGCGTCTGGGTCGGCGCCGCGCTGGCGTTCCACAGCGCTATCGCCGCGATCGCCGTCGCGATCCTGCTCGGCGTCGCCTACGCGTGGCGGATCCGCAACGAGGAGCGGATGCTCGAAGCCAGCTTCGGCGACGCCTATCGTGCCTACGCCGCGCGAACCGCCCGGGTCCTCCCCGGGCTGCTCTGAGCGCCGAACCTCCAGTTGACGCCGCCAGCGCGGACCGTCGGCGGCCGGCCGGTGATCTCGGAGGCTAGCCGGTGACCTCAGCGGCGCCGGCGTCCCCGACCGGTCTGGCTGCCGTTCCGGACGTCGAGCCCTCGGTCACCCAGGCATCGTCGAGGATCGCCTCGGCCAGGCGGCTGGCGGCCTCCCGCAGCAGGACCGCCTCGCCCGTCCGGTAGTCCCGGCCGCGGTCCCGCAGGCCGAGGTCGATCCGCCCGACGCGGTGGCCACCGCTCGCGACGTCGACCTTGACGGCCGACTCCGCCGGCGTGCCCATCGTCGCCACGAGGCGGAGCCCGCTGCCGTCGTCGACCCACGCGCGCCCGCCCGTCGAGTCGAGCGCCTGGACGACCACGGCGAGGAATCCTCGCAGCGTCCGCGCCGGATCCGGCCTCCACTCCGCGCTCGCCACCCGCGCCACGTACGCGTCGAGCTGCCGGCCGGCGTCGAGCCGGTCCCGGAACCGTCGATCGACCATGCCCTGCAGCCAGCTCCTGATCGGCGTGAAGAGCGTGGCGAGGATCAAGGTGCTGGCGATCACGGCGGCGTCGGAGCGCTCGCCGGTGACGGCGATGAACACCTTCTGGAAGAGGGCCGTCGTGGCCGCGTACAGACCGGCGAGGATGGCCGTCAACGGGACGTAGACGACGGTGCGCCGGATGATCACGTCGATGTCGTACAGGCGGTAGCGGAGGATGGCGATGCCGATCGCCACCGGCAGCAGCCCGAGGCCGATGAAAGCGGCCAGGAAGCCGAGATCGCTCGCGACCGATGCGGCGTCGCCGGGCAGCCGCGAGAGGACGATCCCGAACGCAAGTGCCGGCCCGGCGACCGCGACGGCCGCGGCCAGCCACTTCAGCTGGGCACGCTCGACGCCGCTCGCGTGGCGGAAGCGGAGCACGAGCGACGCCGCCACGAGCGGGAGGAACACCACACCCGAGGCAGAGGACAGGGTCCCGAGGAGGCTGCCGAGGTCGGTCGCGAAGCCGCCCGCGCCGATCGGGTTCGAGACGTTAATCGGGACACTGGCCGGATCGAACGGCGTGAGGAGGTTCTGCAGGACGTCGAAGGCCGCTGCCAGCACGCCGATCGCGACGACGATCCGCCATCTGGGCGACGGCAGCTGGCCGGTCGGGAAGACGAGCGGCAGGAGCACCGTCATGCAGACGATCGCCGGGACCCAGACCGAGTTGCCGATGAGGGCGAGCCAGCCGGCCACCGCCGGCGCGCTGCCCGCCGTGAATTCCGCCAGCCCCAGTGAACCGTTGGCGACCGCGAACAGGCAGCCAGCCGTCCACAGGAGCCAGCCGACGGGATGTCCCGGCAGGCGCCAGACGAGGACCGCTCCGCTGAGGACGAGCGCCACGGCCGCGCCGATCGACGCCAGGTAGTCCAGCGTGGCGAACAGGTCCGCTGGCGGAATCGTGCCGACCCCGATCGTCACCAGGACGATCGAGGCGAGCACGCCGAGGCCGACGACGACCCGTTGTGCCAGGGAGGCGCGACGACGGGCTCCCAGCGGCGCCTCAGCCATCGAGGCGGTAGCCGACGCCGCGGATCGGCATCAGCTGCGGGCCGCCGGCGGCGTCGACCTTCGACCGCAGCCGGGCGATGTGCGGCTTGAGCCAGAGCAGGTCCGGATCCGCTTCCGCGGGCCAGCCGGCGCGAGCCAGCTGCAGGTGCGGGACCACGTCACCGCCGGCCCGGACGAGGACCTCGAGGAGGCGGTACTCGATCGGTGTCAGGTTCAGCACGGTCTCGCCGACGCGGACCTCGTGGCGGCCGGTGTCGATCACGAGGTCGCCGGCCGTCAGCGCGGTCGACGCCGCGGACGTCGCGCCGCCCCCACCCATCGCCCTATCGGCGCGGCGCATCACGGCCGAGATCCTGGCGAGGAGCTCCGCGCGCCCGAACGGCTTGACGATGTAGTCGTCGGCACCGATCCCGAGGGCCCGCACCTTGGCGGCCTCCTTGCTCTCGCCCGACACCACGACGATCGGCGCGTCGCCCTCGGCCCGGATCTGGCCGGCGACCGTGAAGCCGTCGGGGCCCGGCATCGCCAGGTCGAGCAGGACGATGTCCGGCCGGTCCTCGCGATAGCGGCGGACGGCGGTCAGGCCGTCGTAGGCCGTGATGACCTGGTGGCCCTCGGTGCCCACGAGCGCGGTGATGGCGCCGACCATCGCCGGGTCGTCGTCGACGACGAGGATGCGGAGTGGCCGGCTCACACCGCGGCCGCCGCGGGGAGGGAGATCACGAAGCGCGTTCCGTGCCCGCCCTCGGCCGGCTCGACCCATAGCCTGGCGCCCATCGATTCGCCCAGCCGGCGGGCCGCGTACAGGCCGATCCCGGAGCCTCGCGCCGTGGCGGTCTCGCGGCGGGCGTATGGCTCGAAGACCCGCTCGCGCCACTCCTCCGGGATGCCCGGGCCCTCGTCGGAGACCGAGATGCGGACGGAGCCGTCGACCATCTGCCAGGCGAGCGTGAGCGTCGTGTCCGGCGGGGCGTACTTCACGGCGTTCTCGACGAGGTGCTCGAGGATCTGGCGCAGCCGGGACGCGTCGGCGAGGGCGAAGAGCGGGACGCCGCCCTCGACGGCGACGCGGTGATGGCGGAGGAGCGGCTCGAGCTCCCTGACCACCTCGTCGACCACGGTCGGGACATCGGTCGGAGTCACGTCGGCGTGCTCCTCCGGGACCACGCGGACCGAGGCGAGGATCGAATCGACGAGGCGGTCGAGGCGTTCGACCTGGTCCATCGATGCCCGGTACCAGCCGGCCCGGCGCTCGCGGCGCTCGGGGTCGCGCGATGGCCGATCGGTCGTGAGCTCGGGCTCCTCGGCCAGGAGGTCGGTGTAGGCGCGGACGACGGCGAGCGGGGTGCGGAGCTCGTGGGTCACGAGGGCGATGAGCTCGGTCCGGGCCTGGTCGATCTGCTTGAGCTCCGCGGCCCGCGCCTCGGCCTCCTGCTGGAGGCGGCCCTTTTCGACGATGCCGGCGAGGAGGTCGGCGATGGCCCGAAGGTGGGCGACGTCCGATTCGGCGAAGTCGCGGTGGTGCTCGGTCTGGACGTTCAGCACGCCCACCGTCCGATCGTTCCAGACGAGCGGCACGGACAGCATCGAGGCGACGAATCGGCGCTGGTCGATGCCGCGGACCCACAGGAAGCGGGGGTCCTTGCCGACGTCGGTGATGACGAGCGGCTCTCGAGACGCCGCGACGCGGCCGGTGATGCCCTCCCCGAACGGGACCTGGGCGCGGCCGATCTGGTAGCGATCGAGGCCGTTCGTTGCGGCCAGGGTCAGGTTCAGCCCGTCGCGGTCGAGCAGGTACAGCGACGAGACGCTCGCCCGGAGCGCGTCACGGGTCTCGTTGACGACCGTCTCCAGGAGCTCGTCCCACGTCCTGGCCGTCGTCGCGAGGCGGGCAACCCGATGGAGGAATCGCAGCTGGTCGAGCTGCTCGGTCTCCTGGATCGGCTCGAGGTCGGTCGTGGTCACGCCTTCACGATAGCCGAGGCCGGCTGGCCGACCCGGTGCCGTCCGAACGCGGCCGACAGCGCGTCGATGTCGGTGGGGTCGTTGTAGCGCTGACCGGAGACCCGGACGAGGACATGGACCGGTGGCGCTGCGGGATCGCTCCGAGCGGCGGGGACAGGCCAGCTGGGGAAGGCGACCTCGATCCGGTCGTCGTCGTGGAGCGCCCGTGCAAGCGCGCGTGCGTCGTCCTCCACCGCGAGGCCCGGCACCCGAACCGCGGCCATCGACGCGACCATTGAGGCCGGCGCGATGGGCTCGACGCCGAGCTCCGACTCCAGCCGCTCGCGGGCGGCGAGCGCGAACGCCCGGTTGGCGGCCATCAGCCCCGGCCAGCCACCCGGATCGAGCGAGCCGACGAGCCGGATGGTCTCGGGCAGCGCGAGGAACGGGGTCGGGTCGACCGTGCCCTGCCAGTCGAACTCGCGCCACAGCGGGTGGCGCTCCTCGCGCGGGTCGTTCCGGCCATGGCTCGTGACGAGCGGCCGGATCCCGCGACGTCGGTCGGGCCGGACGGCGAGCACGCCAGACGACTTCGGGCCGCACAGCCACTTGTGGCCGTTGCCCGTCCAGTACGCGGCGCCGAGGCCGTCGACGTCGACCGGCACCTGGCCCGGGGCGTGGGCCGCATCGACGAGCGTGTCGACGCCCAGCCGGTCGAGCTCGCGGACGATCGTCTCGATCGGGAAGACCAGGCCGGTCGGGCTCGTCACGTGGCTGATCACCGCGAGCCGCGTCCGCTGGGTGACGGCCGAGATGATCGCCTCGACGACCTCCTCGGGGTGGCGGATCGGCAGCGGGATCCGGGCGATCACCACCCGGGCCCGCGCCTCCTCGGCCGCGAGCGTCATGGCGTTGAGGACGGCGTTGTACTCATGGTCGTCGGTAAGCAGCTCGTCGCCCGGCCGGATCCGCAGCGAGCGGAGAACCGTCGAGACCCCGGTCGTGGCGTTCGGCACGATGACGACGCCGGCGGGGTCGGCGTGGAGGAACGCCGCCACCTCGCGCCGAGCGGCGTCCCGCCGCCCTTCGAGCTCCCGGTCGAGGATCTGGAGCGGGTCGGCCTCGAGCCGATCCATCAGGGCTCGCTGGAGCTCGAGGATCGGCGCGGGACAGGCGCCGAACGTCCCGTGGGTCAGGTAGACGAGGCCGGGCTCGAACCGCCAGGGAGCCTCCGGCCCGTACGGTCGCACGGCCGGAGCATAACGATGGGCGGACGCCCCAGCGGCCCGCCCATCGGTGACGATGCGGTGTCGATTCGGTGGGTCGGGTCAGCCGCCCGTCGCCGGTGCCGTGGCACCGGCCGGCACGATCAGGATCCGCTTGGCAAGGGTCGACCCGTCGACGCGGCTCTGGACGAAGACGGTCTCGCCGGACTTCAGGTCGGCGAGCGCCGCCGTTGTCCGGCCGATCCAGACCTTCGTGTTCGAATCGGTCGTGACGGTGACGGTGCCGCCGCCGGCCTCGGCGATCGTCAGGCTGCCGTTGCCGACCGACTGGACGGTCCCGTGATCGATCTGGACGGTCACGAGATTGCCGTTCGCGTCGGTGACGGTCAGCGTGACGTGGACGAGGCGGCGGGCGAAGCCGGCGCGACCGGCGTGGTTCGCGAGCCAGCGCCGGATGCCGGAGACCGCGGGCTGGTTCGGGCCGCTGCCGGCGTTCGGGCCGGTGCTCGCGGCCGGCGCGGCGGAGGGTCCCGGCGTGAGGACGCCGCCGGTGCTCGCGGCGACGAAGCCGATCCCCAGGGCGAGGAGGATGACGATGGCGACGCCCGTCAGGGCGATCCGCCAGGGTGGGACGTGCATGATCGTTCGGTTCCTCAGTACGACGTGGCGGCCGGCGTTCGCCGGCATTGGCGCGACCCTGGGGGCCGGCGGTGAATCGAACCGCCGCTCGATGTCAGCGGATGGTAAGCGCCAACCAGGGTCCCGGCCGTCGTGCGTTTGCCACGATCGAGCGGCATCTCTAGAATGAGAGGTCGCGGGGTGGAGCAGCGGCAGCTCGTCGGGCTCATAACCCGAAGGTCGGAGGTTCGAATCCTTCCCCCGCAACCAACGCCGAATCCCCTTCAGAACCCCGGGTCCCGACCACCCGGGGTTCTTTCTTTCCGGAGCGGGCGATGAGCGAGGGGCACGTGGACCTGACGGTTCGGGACGCGACCGACCTCGACGTCGAGGCGATCCGTGGCATCGCCGCGACCGCCTGGCGCGACACGTACGCGACCCATCTCCGGCCCGAGACCATCGAGGCCTTCCTCGCGCGCTCGTATTCCGCCGAGCGCGTCGTCGCCCGCATCGCCCGGGACACGTTCCTCGTCGCGGTCGAGGACGGCGCGATCATCGCCTTCGCGGACGCCCTCGCGGTCGACGATCACGTCCGGCTCTTCGCGATCTACGCGCTGCCGTCCTCGCGCGGACGGGGCGCCGGGTCGGCGCTGCTGGCCGAGCTGCAGGCACGGTACGCGGGGTCCCCGATCGCGGCCGAGGTCCTCGTCGGGAACCGCAAGGGCGAGGGCTTCTACGAGGCCCGCGGTTTCGTGCCCCGCGAGACGATCGAGGCCGAGCTGCTCGGCGAGCGCGTGGTCGAGCGGCGGTGGTGGCTCCCGCCGGCTTAGGCGGACCGGGTCATTCCCAGCGGAACGTCCAGATCGCGAGGGCGATCGCGCCCGACGCCCAGACGCCGAGGACCCCGAGCGGCAGGGCCGGATCGGCCCCTGAGCCGAGCGCGATCCGGAGGCTCTCGGAGAGGGCCCACGCCGGCAGCAGTCGGGCGGCGTCGGCCAGCGGCCCGGGCAGGTGGTCGATCGGGATGACGATCCCGCCGAGCATCAGGAAGGCGAGGAACAGGCCGTTGGCCAGGGCGAGCGTCGCCTCGGCCCGGATCGTGCCGGCCATCAGCAGCCCGAGCCCAGCGAACGCCGCCGTGCCGATCAGCAGCGCCGCGATGAGGAGCAGTGGCTGCGCCGTGGCTGCCGGGCGCCAGCCGAGGACGATCGCCGCCACCCCGACGAGCAGCACGACCTGGGCGACCTCGATCGCGATGACCGCGGCGACCTTCGCGACGATGACGCTGGTCCGCGGGACCGGCGCGCCGCCGAGCCGCTTGAGGACGCCGTACTGGCGGTCGTAGCCGGTCGCGATGCCGAGGTTGACCATGCCGGTGGCGATGACCGCGAGCGCCAGGGAGCCCGGAAGCAGGAAGTCCACCGGCCGCCCGGCGATGCCCGGCAGGACGCCGACGGTCGCGAAGAACAGGAGCACAACCGTCGGAATGACGATCGTCACGAGGAGGTTCTCGCCGCGGCGGAGCGTCAGCCGGAGCTCGGACGAGGCGAGGGCGGCGGTCGACCGAGCGAGCGGCGCCGGCCGGCTCACGCCGCCACCTGCACGTCGCGATCGCCGGTGAGCTCGAGGTAGCGCTCCTCCAGCGTGGCGGCCCGGGATCGCAGCTCGGTGATCGTCACGTCGTTCGCGGCGGCCCACGACGCGACCGCGGCCGTGAGCCAGGGCTCGGGATCCGCACCGGCCACGGTCATCTCGAGGGGGTCCGAGGTGTCGGCCTCGAGCCGGGCGTCCGGCCACGTGCGGCGCAGCTCGGCGGTCAGGGTCTCGCGGGCGGGCTCGGCCAACGGCGCGGTCACCCGCAGGCGGAGGGCCGGCGCGGCCCCGGCGGTGAGCTCGGCCGGCGTGCCCTGGGCGACGATCCTGCCGCGGGCCAGGATCAGGACCCGGTCGGCGAGCCGCTCGACGTCGGCGAGGTCGTGGGTCGTCAGGAGTATCGCCCGACCGCTGTCGCGGAGGCGCCGGATCAGCGATCGGGTCGTCCGCTTCGCCTGCGGGTCCATGCCTGCCGTCGGCTCGTCGAGCATGAGCACCTCGGGCTCGCCGACGAGCGCCAGCGCCAGCGCAAGGCGCTGGCGCTCCCCGCCGGACAGGCGCCGGACGCGGGTATGAGCCACCGAGCCAAGCCCCAGCTCTTCGATGAGGGCGTCGGGGTCGCGGGCGCCGTCGTGCAGGGCGGCGTACAGCCGGACGACGTCGCGCGGCGTCGATCGCGGGTCGAGGCCGCCGCCCTGGAGCATCAGCCCGACCCGTGCCCGGAGGCTCGGACCGCCCGTGCCGGCGTCGATGCCGAGCACCCGGACCGAGCCCTTGTCGGCCCGCCGGTAGCCCTCGATGATCTCGATCGTCGTGGTCTTGCCCGCGCCGTTCGGTCCGAGGAGCGCGACGAGCTCGCCGGCGCGGACCTCCAGGTCGATGCTCCGCAGGACGGCCTGCGACTCGTACTTCTTGACGAGACCGCGGACCTCGATCGCCGGGGCCGGTGGCACACCGACGGCCAGGCTCGGTGCCGCGTCGACTGCCGAGCCCGGTGCCGCATCGACCGCCGCGACCGCTGCGCCGGGGCTGTCACCCGTGGCCGTCACGGTGAGGTCGACGCGCCGGCGGCTCCGACGATCGTGTCGTAGAAGCTCCCGAAGTCGTCCGAGGTCAGCTGCCCGACCGAGATCGCGCGGAGGACCCCGTCCGGGTCGATGAAGTACGACTGCGGCCGGGCGGCGACCCGATATTCGGTCCGAATCGAGCCGGACGGATCCTGGACCGTCGGCCACGTCGCGTGGTACTGGGCGATGAAGGCCCGCGCGTCGTCCGGTCCGTCGTACATGAGGACCCCGACGATCTGCAGGCCGTCGGCGGCGTGGGCCGAGAGCTCCTGCTCGAGCAGCGGGAACTCGTCGCGGCAGGGGACGCAGCTCGGTCCCCAGAAGTTGACGATCACCGGGTGCCCGCGCAGCGCCGCGAGGTCGAACGTCGTGCTGGTCAGCGTCGTGCCGCTGATCTCCGGCGCGACGCTGCCCTTCGCGATGCCGGGTGAATCGGTCGCGGGCTTCGGCCGGGCAATCGTCGCCACGCCGACGATGACGACGGTCGCCAGCACGGCCAGTCCGAGGGCCACGAGGATGGGGCGGCGGGGAGCCCGCGTGATGGTGCCCGTGTCAGGGACCGACCGTCAGCGTCCCCGTCATCGCGGCGATGGGGTGGATCTTGCAGATGAACGTGTACGTCCCGGCTGGCAGGGCGGCGTAGTTGTAGGTCGTCGAGGTGACGCCGTCGATCGTCGGCTGGTCGGCCAGGATCTTGCCGCTCGAGTCGCGGATCTGGACGTTGTGGGGAACGCCGATGTCGTCGTTCGTGAACAGGATCGCGAACGGCTTGTTCGCGGCGACGGTCAACGTCTTCGTGTCGAAGGCGATGCCCTTCGCGGTCAGGGCCACGGTCCCGGGCGGCAACGAGGCCGCAGCCGAGGCTGCCGGCGATCCGCCGGCGCCGCCGTTCGAGGCGACCTGCGGCGGGAAGATGCCGGCCTGGACGAGGCCGACGAGGACGAAGACGACCAGGAAGGCGCCGATCGCCAGCGTCGGGATCGGCCGGGCCGGGATGTTCTCCAGGTGCCCGGTCCGGTCGGCCTCCTCGACCTTGCGGTACTCCGCGGTGAAGTCGACCAGCCAGCCGATCAGCGTCCAGGCGAGGATTACGACCCCGACGACGAGCACCCAGTCACCGATGACGAGGCCGCCGAAGAGGGCCGTCGCGCCGATGGCCCCCATGAGCGGCCGGATCGACGGGCCGGGCATGTGCAGGCCGGCCGGCGGCACGTGCACGACCGCGGGCAGCGCCGGGGTCGGCTCGAGGTGCTGGTAGTCGCGGACCGCCTCGCGGCCCCAGAACAGCAGCGTGATCACGAGGACGATCGGCCCCGCGACCAGGAAGGCGCCGCCGAGGATGAGACCGGCGAACAGCGCGAAGGCGCCGAACGCGGCGACGATCGGGGCGGCGGAGCCGCCTGGCATGTGGATGGTCGGTGGCGCGATCGGGGCGATCCGGGCCGGGGCGCGCCGGGTCGGGCCGGCCGTCGCATACAGCCGGATCATCAGGAGCAGCCAGGCGATCACCAGGAGCGCCAGCCCGACGGGGATGAGCCCGATGAGCGCGCCCCAGTCGGGCGTGATGAACGTGGCCGCGACGTTCAGGAGCGTCTGGATGATGTCCACCGGCCGGGAAGCCTCAGTCGTTCGAGCCGGACGTCAGCACGTACGACATGATCCCCAGGGCGAAGCCCAGGGCGAAGAGCAGCGTCACCCCGGCCGGCTCGACGTGGTAGCCGAGCGGCTGGGCGAGGCCGCCGTACAGGACCGACACGACGACGAACGTCACGCCGATGAGGATCGAGTTCCGTCGGCGGGTCGTCACGACAGCAGGTACAGGACCGAGAACAGGATGATCCAGACGACGTCGACGAAGTGCCAGTACAGCGAGACGGCCTCGACCGCGTCGTGGTGCTTCGACGAGAACTGGCCCGACATCCCGCGGTAGAGGATCACGCCGAGCATCAGCACGCCGCCGAACACGTGGGCGCCGTGGAAGCCGGTCAGCGTGAAGTACGTCGTCCCGAAGACGCCCGACCCGAGGGTCATGCCCTCGCCGAACAGCAGCGTGTAGTCGTAGCCCTGCAGGAGCAGGAACACGATGCCGAGGACGAACGTGAAGGCGATGTTCCGGATGAACCCGCGGCGATCGCCCCGCCGGATCGCCCAGACCGCGAACTGGCAGGTGAACGAGCTCGTGATGAGCAGGATCGTCGCGACGAGGATCAGTGACAGTGGGTTGAGCAACTGCTGCGGCTTCGTCCAGACATCGCTGTCGGCGTTGTGGGCCCGGGTCGAGAAGTAGGCGGCGAAGAGGCCGGAGAAGAACATCACCTCGGAGGTGATGAACAGCAGCATCCCGAGGATCGGGTTGCTGATCCCGCGGGCGACATGGCCCTCCTGGACGACGATCGGAGCGCCGGTCGCGTCGATGGGCTGGAGTGCGCCTTCGGCCGTCATCGGATCGTCACGCGGTCGCGTCGCCGTGGTCGAGCCGGCCGTGCCGGACGTCGAAGAGCGGCCGCTCGGAGCGGATCTCGGGCAGTCGGTCGAAGTTGTAGGGCGGCGGCGGCGACGAAGTCGCCCACTCCAGGGTGTTGCCCTCCCACGGGTCGTCGCCGGCGATCTTGCCGTTCCGGAGCGAGATGAACACGTTCCAGATGAAGGGCAGGATCGACGCCGCGATGATGAACCCGCCGATCGAGGCGACGAGGTTCCAGTCGTTCCAGCCGGCGTTGCTGGCGTAGTCGGCGATGCGCCGCGGCATGCCCTGCAGGCCGAGCATGTGCATCGGGAAGAACGTCAGGTTGAAGCCGATGATCATGATCACGAAGTGGACCTTGCCGAGGGTCTCGTCCAGGAGCCGGCCGGTCATCTTCGGGAACCAGTAGTAGATCCCGGCGAAGACGCCGAACACCGACCCGCCGAAGAGCACGTAATGCAGGTGGGCCACCACGAAGTACGTGTCGTGGAGGGCGAAGTCGACCGGGACGGCGGCCGAGAACGCGCCGTTGATCCCGCCGATCAGGAACATCGCAAGGAACCCGACCGCGAACAGCATCGGCGTCGAGAAGCTGATCTTGCCGCGCCACATCGTGGCGACCCAGTTGAACATCTTCACGCCGGTCGGGACCGCGATGAGGAACGTCATCAGGCTGAAGAACGGCAGGAACACCGCGCCGGTCGTGAACATGTGGTGGGCCCAGACGGAGAAGCCGAGGGCGCCGATGCCCGCCGTCGCGAAGATAAACGCCTTGTAGCCGAAGAGCGGCTTGCGGGTGAAGACCGGCAGGACCTCGCTGACGATGCCCATCGCCGGCAGGACCATGACGTAGACGGCCGGGTGCGAGTAGAACCAGAACACGTTCTGGTAGAGGACGGCGTTGCCGCCGAAGCTCGGATCGAAGAAATGGCCGCCGTAGTTGCGGTCGATGAACAGCATGACGAGGGCGCTGGTCAGGACCGGCGTCGCCATCACGACGAGGACGCTCGTGACGAGGATCGTCCAGACCATGATCGGCATCCGGAAGAGCGTCATGCCCGGCGCCCGCATCTTGAAGATCGTGACGAGGAAGTTGATGCCGCCGAGGATCGAGCTCGTGCCGATCAGCGTCAGGGCCACGATCCAGAGATCCTGGCCGGGACCGGGTGACTTCGTCGGGCCGACCTCCGACAGCGGCGGATAGCTCGTCCAGCCGGCCGCGGCTGCGCCGCCCTGGGTGAGGAACCCGGACAGCAGCAGGAGCCCGCCGAGTGGCAGCATCCAGAAGCTGAGGGCGTTGACCCGCGGGAACGCCATGTCGGGCGCGCCGATCATGAGCGGGACCGCGTAGTTCCCGAGCCCCGCGAGCATCGGGATGATGAACAGGAAGATCATCACCGTCGCGTGGATCGAGAAGAACTCGTTGTAGACGTGCTCGTCCGAGAAGATCTGGAGGCCCGGCTGGGCCAGCTCGGCCCGCACGCCCAGCGCGAAGAACCCGCCGATCAGGAAGAACAGGAACGAGTTGATCACGTACATGATCCCGATCTTCTTGTGATCGGTCGTGGTCAGCCACTCGTACAGGCCCGTCCGGTAAGCGGTCGTCGCGGGCGCGAGCGCGTGGGTCGCCATCAGCTACTTCCTCAGTGCACCGTGAGCGTGCCGGTCATGGCCGCGATGGGGTGGACCTTGCAGATGAAGGTGTACGTGCCGGGCGGGAGGGCCTGGTAGGTGTAGGTCGCGGACTGGCCGCCGTCGGTCAGCGGCGGGTCGGCGATCACGTTGCCACTGGCGTCCCGGATCTGGATGTTGTGGTCGACGCCGGCCGGGTCCTTGTTCACGAAGTCGATCGCGAAGGGCTGGCCGGCCGCGACCGTCAGGCTCTTCGTGTCGAAGGCGATGTTCTGGGCCGTCACGTTCAGCGTCGCGCCGGCGCCGACCGACGGGGCGGGCGGCGGCGTGGCATTCGACTTCGTGATGAGCGCCTGGAGCCAGGCGTCGTAGTCGTTCTGGGACATCGCGATGACGTTGAAGAGCATCGTCCGATGGCCGGTCCCGCAGAGCTCGGCGCACTGGCCGCTCAGGATCTCCGGGTGGCCGTCGGTCGCCTCGGACGGGTCGATCGTGAACTGGAAGCGGTTCGTCTGGCCCGGGATCACGTCGCGCTTGAAGAGGAACCGCGGGACGTAGAAGGCGTGGATGACGTCCGGGCTGTCGAGCGTGACGAGGACGTTCTTGCCGACCGGCACGGCCATCCCGCCGCCTTCGGCCGCGGTCGGGATCGTCTGGGTCGCCACCTTGTTGCCGTTCTGGTCGAGGTACTCGAACGTCCACTGGAACTGCTGGGCGACGGCGTGGATCCGGATGTCCGGGTTGTTCCCGACCGCGTCGACCGTCGCCAGGGTGTTGAACGAGAGCCCAAACAGGAACAGGACGATGACGGTCGGGATCGCCGTCCAGATGATCTCGATGAGGGTGTTGCCGTGCGTCTGGGCCGGCAGCTCGTCGTCGCCGGGCTTGCGCCGATACCGGATGACGCTCCAGACGATCAGGCCCTCGACCGCCACGAAGATCGCGACTGCGATCGCGAAGACGATGTTGTAGAGGCTCCGGACGTCCTGGGCCTGTTTGGTGACCGCGTCAGGCGGGAAGAGCGACTCGCCGATCTTGCTGTAGACGACGAGCGGGACGAGGACCACCAGGAGGATCACGACGACCGCGGCGATGACGGCCTCGGGCGCGATCCGTCTCCTGGGGCTGCTCGACATCGGCTCCTCGGGTGTCGGGGCGGGGCGATCGAGTCCGGGACGGGGTGCGTTCCGCCCGGGGGAACGGGAACGGCCGACCGTCCGGTCAGCCGATCGCCATCATACCCCGCCGACCCGTGCGACGATGACCTCGTGCGATCCCCCCGGCCGGCCCTGGCCCGCGTCGTCGGCGTCGTCGGCGGGGCCTTCGCCGCCCTCGGCGTCTTCGCCGAGCCGGTCGCGGCCCATGGCCCGCCGCCCGTCGACCCGCCGACGCCCGCGAGCCTCGCCCTCGACTGGACCTTCGAGCCGTCGGTCGCGATCCCGATCGCCCTGCTCGCGATCGGCTGGGTGGTCATGGTCGACCGGATCGACCGCCATCATCCGGGCTCGCCCGTGCCGCTCAAGCGAACGGTCTTCTTCATGGCCGGGCTGGCATCGATCGCCATCGCCCTCATGTCGGGCATCGCCCGCTATGACACCGCGCTCTTCTCGATCCACATGGTCCAGCACCTCCTGCTCATGCTCGTCGCGGCCCCTCTCCTTGCCCTGTCGGCGCCGGTGACCCAGGTGCTGCGCGTCGCGTCGCCGCGAGTTCGGCGACGGGTGCTCCTGCCCATCCTCGACTCAGCGGTCGTCAAGGCGCTGGGGCATCCGGTCGTGGCCTGGCTGAGCTTCACGCTCGTGCTCTACCTGAGCCACTTCTCGCCGCTGTTCGAGGCCGCCCTCGAGGACCCGTTCATCCACGACCTCGAGCACGTCCTCTTCCTGGCTGCGGCGCTGCTCTTCTGGTGGCCGATCGTCGCGCTCGACCCGGCGCCTCGCCGGCTCAGCCACCCGGCCCGCATCGGCTATGTCCTCGTCCAGATGCCGCCCAGCTCGTTCCTGGCGATGGTCGTGCTGTTCGCCAACAGTGCGCTGTACTCGCACTACGCCGCGCTGGGCTCGATCTACGGGATCGATCCGCTCGCCGACCAGCAGCTGGCCGCCGGGATCATGTGGTTCGTCAGCGACGCGATCCTCATCGGCACGATCATGCTGCTGGTCGCCGGCTGGATGCGCCACGAGGAGCGGGACCAGGTGGCCGCCGATCGTCGGACGGCCGCCGCGAAGGCGGCGATCGACGAGCGGGCCGAGCGACTGGCCCGGCGGACGGGACGGGGGCCGGTCGGCCCGTACGGCTGAGCGCGTGCCCTCGCCCCGAAGACCGGCACGCGCAGGCGCTTGCCCCGAAGTTGGCCACGTTCCGGGGCTCGCCCCGAGGACGGCCAGGTTCCGGGAGCTCCCCCAAAGCTCGGATTCTTGTCAGTTAGTCCCCGAACGGCTCCCGGACACCGCTGACGGGGGGTTGGGTCAGGAACTCATCCCGGCGCGAGCGTGGGCCGGGATGAATCGAGCCTCGAGATCCGGACTGTCCCGGCGATTCTGGCGACTCGCAGTCGCTCCAGGAATACGTGCCAGTTCCCGGTCTAGCGAGCGTCGGGCCGGGCGGTCGCTCCGAGCTCGGGTTCTTGTCAGATAGTCCCCGAACGACTGCCGGACACTCCTGACGGGGGGTTGGGTCAGGAACTCATCCCGGCGCGAGCATGGGCCGGGATGAATCGAGCCTCGAGATCCGGTCTGTCGCGGGGGTTCTGCCGACTCGCAGTCGCTCCAGGAATACGTGGCAGCTCGCGGTTCGTGGCAGCTCGCGGTTCGTGGCAGCTCGCGGTTCGTGGCAGCTCGCGGTTCTACCGAGCGTCGCACTGGTCGTCGGCCGGCAGCGGCGAGCGGAGGAGCTCCTGGTACCGCTCTGGGTCGACGTTCCCGCCGCTGACGATCGCGACCACCGTCCCGGTCAGCCCGTCGATCCCCGCCTCGCGAGCCCGGAAGCGCGCTGCGGCCGGAGCCAGCGCGCCTGACGGTTCGACCACCAGCCGCGCCTCCTCGGCGATCAGGCGCACGCCGGCCGCGACCTCGGCCTCGGTCACGGTCACGATGTCGTCGAGCAGCCGGGACAGGTGGGCGTACGGCCGCTTGCCGATCGCCTGCGAGCGGGTTCCGTCGGCGATCGTCCGGCTCGTCCTCGTGGCTGGCCAGCGGGCGATGCGGCCGATCCGTAGCGATTCCTGGGCGTCCGCCGCGAGCTCGGGCTCGACGCCGACGATCCGGGCCGTCGGGTGGAGGGCGCGGACCGCGACGGCGACACCGCTGGCGAGCCCGCCGCCGCCGATCGGGACGAGGACCGCGGTGAGGCCCGGCACGTCTTCCGCGATCTCGAGCCCGACCGTGCCCTGGCCGGCGATCACCCGATCGTCGTCGTACGGCGCGACGAGGACGAGCCCGCGCTCGGCGACGAGCCGCTCAGCCATGGCCTCCCGGTCGCCGCTCGCCGGACCGACTGTCACGATCTCCGCGCCGTCGGCCTCGACCCGGGCCCGCTTGATCGCTGGGGCATCCGACGGCATGACGATGACGGCCCTCGTGCCGAGGAGGCGCGCGGCCCGGGCGACGCCCTGGGCATGGTTCCCCGACGAGTGCGTGACGACCCCTCGCGCGCGCTCCGCGTCCGACAGGCTCGCGATCGTGTGATAGGCGCCGCGGATCTTGAACGCCCCGACCGGTTGGAGCGATTCGGCTTTCAGCAGGACCCGTGGGCCCCTAGGTCCGGCCGTGCCGAACCCGAGCAGCGGGCTGCGAAGGACGACCCCGGCAAGGCCCCGCGCCGCGACTCGGATGTCATCGAGCGAGACGAGGCCCGGCTCTCCCGAGGCGGGCGCGTCCGGCGGCGGCCCACCGACCGGAGCGGTCGTCGTCATCGCCGGGCCTTCGCCGCGTCGTCGATGCAGAGCTGGGCCCACGGGATCGCCTCGAGGCGGGCAGCGGCGATCGGCCGGCCACAGACGCGGCACGTGCCGTACGTGCCGGCAGCCAGCTCGGCGAGCGCCGCCTCGACGTCACGCAGCACCGTCCGCTCTCGGTCTCGCAGCGCGAGATCGCGCTGCTGCTCGAAGACGTGGGTCGCGGCCGCGGCCTGTGACCCGTACGTCATCTGGCCGGGGCTCTCGATCGGCTCGCCGAGCTCCTGGAGCAGGCGCTGGCGCTCGGCCTCAAGCCTGGCGCGAGCGGCCGCGAGATCGACGTCCGGGGACATCCCGGGATCGTACGCCTCGGGCCGATCGGTCGATAATCCCGACCATGCACGAGCACCACGGTTCCAGCGAGCTGCCGATGGCCGGCGGGCAGATCGATCCGGTCTGCGGGATGACCGTCGATCCGGCGGCACGGCCCGACCTCCAGCTCGACCATCTCGGCCGGACCTACTACTTCTGCTCGAAGGGGTGCCTGCTCGACTTCCGCGACGAGCCGGCGAAGTTCCTCGACCCCGGGTATCAGCCCCGCGAGATGTAGTCGCGCGGGCCGGATCGGGCGAAGGTCAGGTCCGGCTGCCGGCCACCGTGCCGCTGCCGCTGAGGCGGGCCGCGAGGTAGACCGGCGCTGCGGACAGCAGGATCAGGACGACCGCCACCACGTTCACGATCGGCCGCTGGTTCGTCTGGCGCAGGTGGCTGAAGATCCAGATCGGCAGGGTCTCCTGCGTGCCGGCCGTGAACGTCGTGACGATGATCTCGTCGAACGACAGGGCGAACGCCAGCAGGCCACCCGCGACGAGGGCCGTCCGGATGACCGGAAAGGTGATGAACCGGAATGTCTGGAGCGTGTCGGCGCCGAGGTCCATCGACGCCTCCTCGATCGAGCGCGACGAGCGGCGCAGCCGGGCGATGACGTTGTTGTAGACGACGACGATGCAGAACGTCGCGTGGCCGATGACGATCGTCCACATCGTGAAGCCGATGCCGGTCGCGTTGATGGTCGAGTTGAGGGCCATCCCGGTGACGATGCCGGGGAGCGCGATCGGCAGGACGAGTGCGAACGAGACGGTCTCGCGGCCGAAGAACCGGTAGCGCTGGACGGCGAACGCGGCGAGGGACCCGAGGACAAGGGCCACGAACGTCGCCGCCACGCCGACCGCGACCGAGAGCGCGAACGCCGCGCGCACCGAATCGTTGTCGAGCGCCGCCTGGAACCACTCGGTGCTGTATTGCTGGATGGGCCACGCCTGGACGCGCTGGGCGTTGAACGCGTACAGGGCGATGACGGCGAGGGGGATGTAGAGGAACAGGAACCCGGCCGTCGTCGCGATCCGGAGCAGCAGGCGGCCCATCGCCGGTCGCCTAGAGGGCGTCGAACGCGCCGAGCCGGCGCGCGATCAGCAGGTAGACGGCCATGATCAGGATCGGGACGACCGCGAACGCTGCCGCGAACGGGACGTTGTTCGCGACGCCCTGGCTGTTGTAGATGACGTTCCCGATGAACTGGCTGTTCGACACGAGCTGGGGCGTGATGTAGTCGCCGAGCGTCAGCGAGAACGTGAAGATCGAGCCGGCAGCGAGGGCTGGCAGGACGAGCGGCAGGACGATCCGCCGGAACGTCGGCCAGGCTCGGGCGCCGAGGTCGGCCGAGGCCTCGAAGTAGGAGTGGGGGATCCGCTCGAGGCCGGCGTAGATCGGCAGGATCATGTACGGCAGCCAGAGGTAGCTGAACACGATCCACATCGAGACGTCGGAGAACCCCGGGCTGAGGTTCGGCAGGCCGATCGAGGTGAAGACCCAGTCGAGCAGGCCGCCCGGCGACAGGATCACCCGCCAGGCGTAGACCCGCACGAGGTAGCTCGACCAGAGCGGCAGCAGCACCATCATGAAGAGGACGGAGCGGGTGCGCGGCGCCGCGACCCGGGCGAGGTACCACGCGATCGGGAAGGCGATCGCCATGTCGGTGAAGGTCACGACCGCGGCGATGAAGACGGTCCGGAGCGCGATCGTCCGGTAGACGGGGTCGCTGACCAGCGTCACGAAGTTCTGGAGCGTGAACGTGTGGACGATCGACGACGTCGTCGGGTCCAGGAACCAGAAGGCCGAGACGAGCAGGAACGCCAGGGATCCGAGGTACAGGAAGACGAACCAGCCGGTCGGCGCCGCGAGGAGCAGCGCCAGCTGGAGCAGGCTCCGCCGGTAGAGCGCGCCGAGCGCGCGCCGGACCGCGGAGTCCGGCATGGAGCCCTTGGCCGGCAGGGCGTCGGTGGTCACGAGGAGGCTCGGTGAATCGGGCGGCCGGCCGCGGGACGCGGCCGGCCGCCCTCCTCGCTCAGCGTCTGCTCAGCCGCGGATCTCGGTCCAGGCCGAGGTCCACTGCGAGTAGTCGATGCACGTCGTGCCGCGGCTGTCACCGCAGTTCGCGATCGGGGTCTTCCAGAACGCGATGCTGCCGTAGTAGCTCTGGTCGTTGACGTGGTACGCGGTGCAGAAGTTGGCGAGCTTGTAGTCACCGACGCCCTTGTCGAGGAGCGGGCACGCCTGCAGGTTCGCCGGCGACTCGCCGAAGAACTCCGCGACCTCGGCCTGGGTGTGCGGGGTGAGCATCCAGCCCATCCACTTGAGCATGCAGTTCGGGTGCTGGGCGTGGCTCGACATCATCCAGGTGTCGGCCCAGCCGGTCATCCCCTCGCTCGGGACGACGGATCCCACCGGGACGCCCGCGCCGAGCAGGGTGTTGACCTGGTACGGCCACGTCGTGCCGACGACCGTGGCCTTGTTCGTGAAGTTGTCGATCTCCTTCGAGTACAGCGACCAGTAGTCGCCGACCCAGGGATGCTGCTGCTTCAGAAGGTTGACCGCGGCGTCGAACTGCGGCTGCGTCAGCTCGTACGGATCGGTGATCTGGAGATCGGGCTGGTGGGCCTTCAGGTAGAGGGCCGCGTCGGCGATGTAGATCGGGCTGTCGTAGTCCGTGATCTTGCCCTGGTACGGCTTCGAGGCCGTCGGGTCGAACACGACGTTCCAGCTCGTCGGAGCCGGGTTGACGATGTCGGTCCGGTACATGAGCGAGTTGCCGCCCCAGCCGTGGGGCACGCCGTAGTGCTTGCCGTCGACGACGTAATGCGGCGCGTTCTGGAGGAACGGCGCCACGTTCGCGAAGTCCGGGAAGATCGTCGGGTCGATCGCGGCGACGTCGCCGTTGCCGATGAGGCGGAGGGTGGCGTCGCCCGACGCGGAGACGCCGTCGTAGACGGTCCCGCCACCCTGGCGCATGAGGGTGACCATCTCGTCGGACGTGTCGGCCGCCTTGGCGTTGACCTGGCAGCCGGTCTGCTGCTCGAACGGATGGACCCAGTCGTAGTTCGCGTCGTTCGAACCGTCCTCGGCGTAGCCGGCCCAGATGATGATGTTCAGCTGGCCCTCGCCCGGACCGATCGTCGGGGCCGCGGCCGCGACCGACGGCTGCGCGCTCGGCGCGGCGGCCGAGGCGGCCTCCGTCGGCGTCGGCGCGGCCGTCGGTGCCGTGCTCGAGGTCCCGCCACCGCAGGCGGCCGCGATCAGCGCGATCGCCGGCATCGCGGCCAGCAGCTTCCGAGTCCGCATGTGCGCTCCTCCTGCCGCCTGGTGGCGGCCCTTCGAACCCTGCCTCTAGCTGTCGGAGATCGCGAAGTTGTGGATCCGCTTCCAGATGAGCCTAACGGCCCGGCCCTTCGCCTCGAGGGCGTCCATCGATGAGGTCGCGAGGTTCTGCTGGGTCACGACGAGCTCGGCACCAGCCTCCAGCGCCACGGTGTAGCGCGTGTCGGAGCCGAGGTACACGACGTTCCGGATGGTGCCGAGCGCGCTGGCCTCGTCGGCGCCGACGGCGTCGCCCGGCCGCGCGAGGCGGATCTTCTCGGGCCGCACCGTGAACGTGCCGGCCTGGCCGACGATCGCCTCGGCGACGCTCCCGGTCAGCAGGTTCGACGTCCCCACGAAGCCGGCCACGAACCGGGTCGCCGGCCGCTCGTAGACCTCGGCCGGGCTGCCGACCTGCTCGATCCGGCCCTTGCTGAAGACGGCGAGGCGGTCGCTCATCGTGAGGGCCTCCTCCTGGTCGTGGGTCACGTAGATGAACGTGATCCCGACCTCCTGCTGGATGGCCTTGAGCTCGAGCTGCATCTCCTCGCGGAGCTTCAGGTCGAGGGCGCCGAGCGGCTCGTCGAGGAGCAGCACCCGGGGCCGGTTCACGAGCGCGCGAGCGAGCGCCACGCGCTGGCGCTGGCCGCCCGACAGCTGGCCCGGCTTTCGCCGCTCGTAGCCCGACAGCCGGACCATGGCGAGGGCATCGGCCACGCGCGCCTCGCGGTCGCCCTTCGGGACCTTCCGGATCATCAGCCCGTAGCCGACGTTCTCGCCGACGGTCATGTGCGGGAACAGGGCGTAGTCCTGGAAGACGGTGTTCACGTCGCGCTCGAACGGCGGGCGGTTCGAGACGTCCTCGCCGTGGAGCAGGATCCGGCCCGAGGTCGGGAGCTCGAAGCCGGCGATCATGCGCAGCGTCGTGGTCTTGCCCGAGCCGGACGGCCCGAGCATCGAGAAGAACTCGCCGTCGGCGATCTCGAGCGAGATCCCGTCGACCGCGACGACCTGGCCGTCGGCGGCCGCCCCCGTGCTCTTCGCGACCCGCTTGCCGACCTCGCCGCCGAACCGCTTCGTGACGTCCTGGAGGGTCACGGCCGGGATCGACGAGCCGGGCGCCAGGCGCGCGCCGACGCCATCGGCGGCTCGCGGGGACGACTCGGGAGTGACCGCGACCACGCGCCTCCTCGCAGGTGGGTTCCGCGGACTATCCCGGCCCCGACCGGGCGGTGTCAAGGAGCCGGGGACCCGGTGATACGCTACGCGGCCGAATGGCCTACGTCATCGCCGAACCCTGCATCGACGTCCTCGACATCTCGTGCGTCTCGGTGTGTCCCGTCGACTGCATCCACTACGAGGAAGGCGTCGATCGGAAGCTGTTCATCGACCCGAACGAGTGCATCGACTGCGGCGCGTGCGAGCCGGAGTGCCCGGTCAACGCGATCTTCCCCGAGGACCAGGTGCCGGCCGAATGGGCCACGTACACCCAGGTCGACGCCACCTGGTACACGGACCGGGCCGCCGCCCGCGCGGCAGTCGACGCGGCCAAGCCTCGCTGATCCCGGGCGCCCGTTGACGCCCGATCCCCGATGACCGCCCTGGCCGGTCGGACGATCGCGACCGTCGGCTCCGGTGTCATGGCCGAGTCGATCATCGCCGGCCTGCTGCGCGGCGGCCTCGTCGAGCCCGGCGCGCTCGTCGCCAGCCATCCCCGGCCGAATCGGCGCGCGGCCCTCGAGGCGGCGCACGGGATCCGGACGGTCGGCTCCAACACCGAGGCGGTCCAGGGCGCGGACATCGTGCTGCTCGGGATCAAGCCCCAGATGCTTGCCCGGGTGGGGGCCGAGCTCCAGCCGGTCCTGCAGCCGCGCCAGCTCGTGATCTCGATCCTGGCCGGGGCGACGACGAAGGCGCTCATCGGCTTCCTCGGCCACCGGGCGGTCGTCCGGGCGATGCCGAACACGCCGGCCCAGCTCGGCAAGGGCATGACGGTCTGGTACCCGACGCCCGACGTGAGCGAGGACCAGCGGGCCCAGGCCGCCGCCCTGCTCGGTGCCCTCGGCGCCCAGATCGAGGTCGACGACGAGAAGATGGTCGCGATGGCCACGGCCGTCTCCGGGACGGGCCCGACCTACGTCTTCCTCGTCATGGAGGCGCTCATCGACGCCGCCGTCCACCTCGGCTTCCCCCGCCACATCGCCCACGACCTGGTGGTCGAGACGCTCGAGGGCAGCACGCTCTTCGCGAAGCAATCCGGCCTCCATCCAGCCGTGCTGCGGAACATGGTCACCTCGCCCGGCGGCACGAGCGCCGCGGCCCTCCACGAGCTCGAGTCGGGTCGGCTCCGGACGGTCCTGTCCGAGGCCGTCCTCGCGGCGTTCCGCCGGACCGTCGAGCTCGGCGAGCAGCTCGAGGCCGGGATCCCGTCCCGGGAATGAACCTCCGCGGCGCCGCGGAGCGGGCGTTTCGCTCGCTCCTCCTGTGGCTGTCGCGTCGCCGCTCCCTCGGCCGCCTGGCAACCGCCGTCCCGTTCACCCGCCCGATGGTGGCGCGGTTCGTGGCCGGAGAGCGCCTCGAGGCCGCGCTGCCAGCGCTCCGGCGAGCGAAGGCCGCCGGGTTCCACACGACCGTCGACCTCCTCGGCGAATCCGTGGGCTCCATCGACGCCGCCGGGGCCGCGGCCGATGACTACATCCGCACGCTGCACGCGCTCGACCGGGAAGGGCTCGATCTCAACGTCAGCCTGAAGCTGAGCCAGATGGGTCTTGGGCTCGACCCGTCCGCAGCCCGCGACAACCTCGGGCGGGTCCTCGTCGCCGCGGCCGAGCTCGGCGCCTTCGTCCGCATCGACATGGAGGACCACATGACGACGGACGCGACGCTCGACATCTGGCGCCAGCTCCGCCCGGCCATGGCCGGCCAGGGCGACGTCGGCGTCGTGATCCAGGCCGCGCTCCGGCGGAGCGACGCCGACGTCGACCGCCTGGTCGCGGAGCAGGCGAGGGTCCGGCTCTGCAAGGGGGCCTACAACGAGCCACCCGACGTGGCGTTTGCCACCCGAGCCGAGGTCGACGCCTCGTACCTCCGGCTCGTCGACCGGCTGCTGCCCGACGGTCGCTTCCCGGCCGTCGCGACGCACGATGACCACATGGTCGACCACGCGATCGAGGTCGCCCGGTCCCGCGGCATCGCCCCCGATCGCTTCGAGTTCCAGATGCTGTACGGCGTCCGCCGCGATCTCCAGGAGCGTCTCCTGCGCGATGGCTGGGGCGTCCGCGTCTACGTCCCGTTCGGCGATCGCTGGTGGCCGTACTTCATGCGCCGGCTGGCCGAGCGGCCCGCGAACGTCACGTTCTTGGTGGGGAGCCTGCTGCGGGAGCGCCGCGGGTCGTAGCCGTCTTCGCCCGCATCGCCGCCGCGATCGCGATCGCGACCCCCAACCCGATGAGGACGTCGCCGACGCTGAACACGTTGGCGAAGGGCACGCCCGCCGGGATCGCGACGATGTCGGTCAGGGGCTGGAGCGCCGGGTTGGCGAGGACGACGCTGTTCGTGTCGGTCCCCGGCCCGGACAGCCCGGCCGCCGAGAGCGCACCGCTGTCGGTCGGCATCGCACCCCCGTTGGCGACGATGGCCGCGAGGTTCGAGAGCGCGCCGACGGCCGCGATCGGGAGGCCCGTGAGCCGCAGATTCCGCGCGAGCGCCAGGAACACGGCGGCGGTCGACGCGACGTAGATCGCCGGCTCCCAGCCGCCTGCGACCTGGCCCCCAAGGGGCGTGAACAGCGCCACCTGGACGAGCAGCCCGGCCAGCGCGAGCGGCGCCCACGCGAACCGCACCTGCCCGAGGCGGTCGAGCCGGCCGCCGAGGAGGAGGCCGAGGACGAGCCCGAGCGGGATCGAGATCAGGAGGAACATCGGCGGATTCGCGCCCGCCCTCGACCCGGCCGCGCCTTCCGGGATCGGCCTAGTGGCCGGTGCCGGCGAGGATCTCCCGAAGCTGGGTCACGTGACCCTCCGTATGACCGACGAGGAACGGCTCGAGCATGGCCCGGACGGTCATCTGGCCGCGCGCCGGATGGAGGCCGACCCGCGCCGCGTCCGCGTCCGTCAGCTGGCGCAATCTCGCCGCGACGCGCGGCGCATCGGCGGCGATCCGGGCGAACAGCTCCCGGGCCGGGATCGTGCGATCGCGGCCGATCACCCCGATCCGGACGGGGTCGGTGGCCACTCGTCCGAACGGCACCGGGGCCGCGTCGCTGCCGGCCAGGACGCGCTCGATCTCGCCGAGCCAGTACGGCAGGTATTCCTCGACGTGGGCCAACAGCTCGGGCGGACCCCAGCTCGCCTCCGGCTCCGGCCCGTAGACGTCCGAGAGCGGCCACGGAACGCCCGCTTCGACCTGCGCCTGCAGCCCCACGATGGCCGCTGCCGCGGCCTCCAGGCGATCCGCTTCCGGGCCCAATGCGCTCATCCGGCGAGTGTCGCACGCAAGGCGCGCCCGCGCGCGAGGACTACCATCGGCGCCAATCGAATGGGAGCTGCGCCATGACGGACACGATCACCAGGGGCGCCGCCAACCAGTCCGGCGCGCACATCAACAAGGACGCGTACAAGGAAGCCAAGGACTTCCTGCCGCTGAACGGCCTCGACCACGTCGAGTTCTGGGTCGGCAACGCCCGACAGGCGGCGCACTACTACCGAATGCTGTGGGGCTTCAGCCCGATCGCCTACGCGGGCCTCGAGACCGGGGTCCGTGACCGGACCAGCTACGTGATGCGCCAGAACGACATCACGATCGTCGTCACCGGCGCGCTCGGGCCGGACGGCGAGATCGCCGAGCACGTCAAGGCCCACGGCGACGGCGTCCACGACATCGCCTTCAGCGTCGACGACGCCACCTCGGCCTTCCGGGAGACGACGAAGCGCGGCGCCCGCGGGGTCGTGGAGCCCAGGGAGCTGGACGGCGGCGAGGACGGCATCCTGCGGCTGAGCTCCGTCGGGACCTATGGCTCGGTCGTCCACTCGTTCGTCGACCGTCGCGACTACCACGGCGTCTACGCCCCGGGCTATCGGCGGATCAAGAAGCCGGCCCGGGCCGCGACCGGCATGAGCCTGCTCGAGATCGACCATTGCGTCGGCAACGTCGCGCTCGGCGACATGAACCGCTTCGTCGATTACTACCGCGACGTCTTCGGCTTCGCCCAGCTCATCCATTACGACGACAAGGTCATCCACACCGAGTACTCGGCCCTGATGTCGAAGGTCATGACCAACGGCAACGGCCGGATCAAGTTCCCGATCAACGAGCCCGCGACGGGCAAGAAGAAGAGCCAGATCCAGGAGTTCCTCGACTACTACTACGAGGCGGGGACCCAGCACATCGCCCTCCGGACCGAGAACATCGTCAAGACGGTCCGCACCCTGCGCGAGAGCGGCGTGGAGTTCCTCGGCATGCCGCACGCCTACTACGAGCAGCTGCCCGAGCGGGTCGGCGACGTCGGCGTCTCGATCGAGACGCTCGAGGAGCTCGGGATCGAGGCCGATCGCGACGAGGAGGGCTTCCTGCTCCAGATCTTCACCCGCCCGATCCAGGACCGCCCGACGTTCTTCTTCGAGATCATCGAGCGCCACGGCTCGCGGGGCTTCGGCGTGGGCAACTTCAAGGCGCTCTTCGAGGCCATCGAGATCGAGCAGGCCAGACGCGGCAACCTGTAGGGAGCGAGGGAGGGAGCATGGCGACGGACCAGAAGCTCGAGCTGGTGAGATCGGTCCCGATGTTCTGCCGGCTCGGGCGCAGCGAGCAGGAGCAGGTCGCCGGCCTCCTTGACGAGGTCGACGTCCCGGCCGGTCGCGTGCTGATGCGACAGGGTGATCCGGGCCGTGAGATGTTCATCGTCGTGTCCGGGACCTTTCGCGTGGACCGTGATGGCCGGCAGATCGCCGAGCGTGGCCCCGGCTCGGTCCTCGGCGAGATCTCGCTGATCTCCGAGGGTCCGCGAACCGCCACGATCACCGCGAGCTCGCCGGCCCGCCTCCTCGTCGCCGGTCACCGCGAGTTCCACGACCTGATGGACGGCCATCCCGCCGTGAAGATGCAGGTCCTCGAGGGCCTGGCCGAAAAGGTTCGCGTCCTGGAGTCCGACGGCCTCCATTAGCCGTTCTGAGGGCGGGCTGACGCCACCCACCCAGGACCGGTTCCACGGCTGGGGCCGGCCATAGACTCGCGTCCATGCGAGTCGCCCACGTCGTCGACGTGCACGGTCCGGCCGGCGCGCCGTGGCGGCTCGTCGCCTCCGGGGGGCCTGGGGCCGCCGGGCCGTGGCTCGACCTCGAGGTCGTCCGCCGGCGTCTGCTGGCGCGGGACCCGGAGCGGGCCCACAACGCCGTCCTCTTCCGACAACCCGTCACAACGCTCGACGATCACCTCGCCCGTGGTCTCCGGATCGAGACCCTGGCCGAGCTGGTCGACGGCTTCGCTGCCCTGGGCGAGGCCGACCCGGATGACGACGCGCTCCTCGACCCGGCCGACCTCCGGTTCGGGCCGCCGATCCTCCGGCCACCGGCCCTCCGCGACTTCTACGCCTTCGAGGGCCACGTGAAGACGATGTGGCAGCGGCGCGGCGGCGAGATCCCCGAGGCGTGGTTCCGGCTGCCGATCTTCTATTTCTCCAACACCTCGGAGATCCGCGGGCCGGGCGACCCCGTGTGGGCACCGGACGGCAGCCGCGAGCTGGACTTCGAGCTCGAGGTCGGCGCGATCGTCGACACGCCCGCGTACGACCTGCCCGATCAGCGTGCCGGCGAGGCCATCGGCGGCTACTTCGTCCTGAACGACTGGTCTGCCCGGGACCTGCAGCGCGACGAGACGACCGTCCGGCTCGGGCCGGCGAAGGGCAAGGACTTTGCCACGACGATCGGCCCCTGGATCACGACGCCGGCCGAGATCGTCGACGCGATCGCCGACGGGGCGACCGGGCCGGACCTCGCGATGACGGCCGAGGTGCTGACGGTCGACGGGCTCCGGGTCGAGGTCACGCGCGGGTCGTGGGCGAGCGCCCACTTCTCGTTCGGCCAGATGCTCGCCCGCGCCTGCGCGGACGTGCACGTCCGACCCGGCGAGATCCTCGGCAGCGGGACCGTCGGCACGGGCTGCCTGCTCGAGGTGAGGGACGACACGCTCGGCCGCTACCTGGAACCGGGCGACGAGGTCGTCCTCCGGGTCGAGCGGCTCGGCGAGATCCGGACCCCGATCGTGGCGCGACGCGGGTGAGCGGCACGGCGTGGGGGAGCGGCCTGGCGGCGATGAGCGGCGCGGCCCTCCAGCGCGCGATCGGGCCGTCGCTGCCGTCGGGGATCGAGACGCCGGCCCTCGTCGTCGACCTCGACGTCGTCGAGGCGAATGCCCGGCGGATGCAGGCGGCGATGGCGGCCGCCGGCATCGCCCTGCGGCCGCACGCGAAGACCCACAAGAGCGTGGCGCTGGCTCGACTCCAGCTGGACGCCGGCGCGCACGGGATCACCGTCGGGACGCTCGGCGAGGCCGAGGTCATGGCCGATGGCGGCATCGACGACATCTTCATCGCCTATCCGATCTGGGCTGTTGGCGAGAAGGCCGAGCGACTCCGGGCGTTGCACCGACGGCCGGGGCTCCGGGTCGCCGTCGGCATCGACTCCGCGGCCGGGGCCGAGCGCCTCGCCGCCGCCGTCCGCCACGCTGGCCGCCCGCTCGAGGTGCTCGTCGAGGTCGACCCCCGCAACCGCCGGACCGGGGTGCAGCCGAAGGATGCGGGCGCGCTTGCCAGGGCGGCGCGGGCCGTGGGGCTCGAGGTCGCCGGGATCTTCACCCACGGCGGGCACGCCTACGGCGGACCGGACCGTGTGGCGCCCGCGGCGAGCGACGAGGTCGCCGCGCTGGCCGACGCCCTGACGGGACTGCGAGCCGAGGGAATCGAGCCGCGGGTGATCAGCGCCGGCTCGACGCCGACCGCCCGCGCCGCGGCGACCGCGCCGGTCAACGAGATGCGCCCCGGGACGTACCTCTTCGGCGACCGCATCGAGCTCGCGCTCGGCGGCTGCCCGGCCGACGGCGTCGCGATCGCGATCGCCGCGACGGTCGTCAGCACCGCGACGCCTGGCCAGGTCGTCATCGATGCGGGGGCGAAGACGCTCACCAAGGACCTGCCGGCCTACCTGCAGGGCTACGGCGAGCTGGCCGACTACCCCGGCACCGTCATCGAGCGAGTCCACGACTACCACGGCGTCGTCGGGGTGCCGGACGGCGTCCGCGCTCCAACGCTGGGCGAGGTGGTCCGCGTCATCCCGAACCACGCCTGCCCCGTGGTCGACCTCCAGGACCGGTTCGTCGCCACCCGATCCGGGGCGTTCATCGGTTGGATGACCGTCGACGCCCGCGGCCGGAGCGGCTGAAGCCGTGCGCCCTCGTCCGGGTCAGGGATAGGAGCAGGCGTCGAGCCTGTCGAGGAGCGCGGTCGGGGTCATCCATGGTGTGACCCGAAGCCTCGGCGTGAGGAACCGGGTCGCCGTCGACTCGAAGCAGCCCTCGCGGTTCGTGAACGCGATGCTGAATCCGCCATGAGCGACGTCGGAGACCACCGACGGGTCCTGAGACCCGAACGGGTACGCGAACGTCACCGGAGGGTGGCCGAGCGCGTTCGCGATCCATGCGATCGCACCGTCGATCTCGGCGAGCGCGAACAGCAGCGGCAATCTGGGAAGGCTGACGTGATCCATCGTGTGGTCGGCGATCTCCATCCCGGCCTCGGCCATCGCGAGGACGTCGGCGTCGCTGAGCCATCCCAGGCGCCCGATACGGTGGGTGACGACGAAGAACGTCGCCACAAACCCATTGGCCTCCAGGATCGGGAGAGCCTCCGTGTAGCCATCTACATGCCCGTCGTCGAGCGTGACGACGAAGGACTTCGGCGGCGGATGCGACCCGGTGGCGAGATCCGCTCCGAGCTGGGCGGCCGTGATCGTCCGCCATCCGGCCTCGCGCAATCGAGTCATCTGCGCTGCGAACAGGGCCGGCGACACGACGAGACCTGGAATCGCCGACGCTTCGTCAGGCCCGTTTCCAACAAGGTGGTACATGAGCACGGGAACGTGCCAGCCGAGCACGTCGGCGGTGATCGGCGGCGAGCCTGGGCCTGCGGGAATCGACGGTCCGGGCGTTGCAAGGGCACCCGAGCTCGAGGAGTTCGAGCCGGTTGGCGTCGATCCGGCGGCGAGTGGTAGAGGCGACATCTCTGCGCCGCTGGACGGGTGACTCGCCGGGGCGGACAACGACCAAAGGCCGACGAGCATTGCGACGACCACGACGCCAATGCCGAGACCGATCGCACTTCCGCGCGCGGCCACTCGCCGACCGAGGGAGGGCATCGGCCAGAGAAGCTAGCCGAGCGTGATTGCGGGATGCTGCGTCAAGCGGCGAAGGTTTGTGAACGTGGCGCGCCAGAACCGACCGTAGACTTGTCCTAACGGTTCGAGGAGGCCAGACGAACGCATGTACTACGTCCGCCACGGGCAGGTTCCCCAGCAGCGCCACACCCAGCTCCGGCAGCCCGACGGGAGCCTCTACGCCGAGGAGCTGTTCGGGGTCGAGGGCTTCAGCGGCCGCAGCTCGCTCCTCTACCACCTCGTGCCGCCGACGAGGACCCACAAGATCGAGCCGGTCGGCGAGATCCACCTCGAGGCGGCGACCGAGCCCGTCCATCGCCACCATCTGACGAAGACCGGCGCCCTGCAGCCGAAGGGCGACGCGATCTCGGGCCGGATCCCGCTCTTCTTCAATCGGGACGTCGTGTTCGGCGTCGTCCGACCGGCCGAGCCGATGCCCGATGGGACCTTCTACCGGAACGGCATCGCCGACGAGATGCTCTATATCCACGAGGGCACCGGCGTCTGCGACACGATCTTCGGGCCGCTCGGGTACGGCCCCGGCGACTACCTCGTGCTGCCGATCGGGACGACCTGGCGCCTGGATCCCGATCCCGGATCGGCCCAGCGGATCCTGTATCTCGAAGCCCCGTCCGAGATCGAGCCGCCGAAGCGCTATCGGAACGATTACGGCCAGCTGCTCGAGCATGCACCATATGGCCAGCGGGATCTCGATGCGCCCGACGACCTCCCGCCGCACGACGAGGTCGGTGACTTCGTCATCCAGGTGCGGTCATCGGACAGGATCAGCGCCTACCACTATCGCCACCACCCGTTCGATGTCATCGGCTGGGACGGCTACCTGTGGCCGTTCCGGTTCAACATCGCAAACTTCCAGCCGATCACCGGCCGGGTCCATCAGCCGCCGCCGGTCCACCAGACGTTCCAGGCCCGCAACTTCGTCGTCTGCTCGTTCGTGCCGCGCAAGTTCGACTACCACCCGCTCGCGATACCGGCGCCGTACAACCACTCGAACATCAACAGCGACGAGGTCATCTACTACGTCGCCGGCAACTTCATGAGCCGCCGCGGCGTGGAGATCGCGTCGTTCACGGTCCACCCGGCGGGGATCGCCCACGGTCCGCATCCGGGCGCGGTCGAGGCCTCGATCGGCAAGGACGCGACCGAGGAGCTCGCGGTCATGGTCGACACCTTCAACCCGCTGGCGCTGACCACGGCCGCCCTCGACCTGGACGACCCGAACTACCCGTACTCCTGGCTCCCGCCGGACGACGCCGACGCCCATGCGGCCGAGCTGGCCGAGCGAGGTCCCGAAGCCTTCCCCGATTGACCCGGAGCCGGCCATCGCGGCCGCGCATCATAGGCAGCCGATGACGACCGATCGAACCCTTCGCGCTCGTGTCCTCGCCGGCGAGACGACCTTCGGGGTCTGGTGCGGTCTTGGATCGCCCAGCGCGGCCGAGGTCCTCGGGCTCGCCGGGTACGACTGGGTCGTCGTCGACCTGGAGCACGGCGCGGGAACCGAGGCCGAGCTGCTCGCCCACCTGACGGCGATCGAGGGGACGGGCGCGGCGGCCCTGGTCCGACCCCAGTCGGGCGAACGGCTCCGGATCGGCCGGGCCCTCGACCTGGGCGCCGCGGGCATCGTCGTGCCGCGGCTCGACACCGCGGAACAGGTCCGCGAGGCGGTCACGTTCCTGCGGTACCCGCCTGGCGGGCAGCGCGGCGTAGCGTTGCTGACCCGCGGCGCGCGCCTCGGGACCGTCGCCCACGCCGACGTCGCGACGATCAACCGCGACATCGTCGGAGTCGTCCAGATCGAATCGCCGAGCGCGGTCCGCGAGGCCCACGACTTCGCGGCCACCGATGGCGTCGACGTCCTGTTCGTCGGTCCCGCGGACCTGTCCCACTCGCTCGGCGTGCCGGGCCAGTTCCGGAACGAGACCTACCTCGCGGCGCTGCGGACGGTCGTGGACGCCTGCCAGGCGGAGGGCAAGGCCGCCGGCATCCTCCTGTACGACCCGGCGTCGTTCGGTCCGCACCTCGACCTGGGCTTCACGTTCGTCGGGCTCGGCTCGGACAACTCGTTCGTCGCCAACGGGGCCGCCGCGGCGCTGGCCGCCGGCCGGGCCGCCCGCGGCTGACCTCTGCCCGCGGCTGGTCGGGGCGCGCGGCTGACCGCGGCCCGAGGGCCGGATCGGGCCCAGCGACTACACTTTCGAGCGTGACCGAGATCACCGAGCGGGCCGTCGCGGCTCGCGTGCCGACGCTCGTCGACGAGAGGCTCAAGACCCTGAGTCGGCGCGATCCCCTGACCGTCCGGCCGGGCACCACCCTGGCTGTGTGCCTGTCGCTGATTCAGCAGACCGGGATGGGCGACTCGGTCTTCGTGACCGACGATCGAGGACGGCTCAAGGGCGTCCTGACGGAGCGCGACATCTTCTCCAAGCTCGTCGGGGCGGACGTCGACCTCTCGCAGCCGGTCGAGAGCCTCATGGTCGACCACCCCTGGACCCTCAACCTCGAAGAGCCGGTCCGGCACGCGATCGACCTCATGCAGACCGGTCGGTACCGGAACGTCCCGCTGGTCGATGACGACGGGGCCTTCGTCGGCGTCGTGCGGCCGGTCGACGTCCTGAAGTTCCTCGCCGAGGCCTTCCCCGAAGAGCTCCTCAACCTGCCGCCGCGACCGCACCAGCGGATGGTTGCCCAGGAGGGTGGCTGATCCCCGGATGAGCGGCTCGAACGGACAGCACGAGCGCCAGCTCGAGCGGGTCACCATCCGATTCGCCGGCGATTCCGGCGACGGCATGCAGCTCACCGGCACGCAGTTCACCCGGAACGCGGCGATCTTCGGCAACGACATCAGCACGTTCCCCGACTTCCCGGCCGAGATCCGGGCGCCAGCCGGCAGCCTGCCGGGCGTCTCCGGCTTCCAGCTCAGCTTCTCGAGCACGGAGATCCACACGCCGGGCGATGCGCCCGACGTGCTCGTGGCGATGAACCCGGCCGCGCTCAAGGCGAACCTGGGCGAGCTGCCGCCGGGCGGCGCCCTCGTCGTCAACGAGGATGCCTTCACGACCCAGAACCTGACGAAGGTCGGCTACGCCTCGAACCCGCTCACCGACGGCTCGCTCAAGCAGTGGAACGTCTTCCCGGTCCCGATCTCGACGCTGAACAGCCGGGCGCTCGAGGGCATCGGCCTGACGAACAAGCAGGTCGACCTCACCAAGAACTTCTTCGCCCTCGGGCTGATGTTCTGGCTGTACGAGCGATCGATGGACGGAACGCTGAAGTGGATCGAGGAGAAGTTCTCGAAGCGTCCCGAGATCGCCGAGGGCAATCGCCGCGCCCTGAAGGCCGGCTACAACTTCGGCGAGACGACCGAGCTCTTCCACGAGCGCTACATCGTCCCGCCGGCAAAGCTGGCGCCCGGCACGTACCGGAACATCACCGGCAACGAGGCCACGGCGCTCGGGTTCGTCGCCGCGTCCCAGCTCGCGAAGCGGACGCTGTTCTATGGCTCGTACCCGATCACGCCGGCGTCGGACATCCTCCACCAGCTCGCGAGCTACAAGAACTTCGGCGTCCGGACGTTCCAGGCCGAGGACGAGATCGCCGCGATCGGGGCCGCGATCGGCGCGGCGTACGGCGGCGCGATGGGCATGACCGGCACGTCTGGCCCGGGCATTGCCCTCAAGAGCGAGGCGATCGGACTCGCGATCATGGTCGAGCTGCCGCTCGTCGTCATCGACGTCCAGCGGGCCGGGCCGTCGACCGGCATGCCCACGAAGACCGAGCAGGCGGACCTGCTCCAGGTCATGTTCGGCCGGAACAGCGACTCGCCCCTCGCGATCGTCGCGCCGGCAACCCCCGGGGAGTGCTTCCAGTACGCCATCGAGGCGTGGCGCCTGGCCCTCAAGTACATGACCCCGGTCGCCTTCCTGTCGGACGCGTTCCTGGCCACCGGGGCCGAGCCATGGCCGATCCCGCGGATCGAGGACCTGCCGAGCATCGAGGTCTCGAACCGGACCGAGGCGAAGGGCTTCTACCCGTACGCGCGCGACGAGCGCACGCTCGCCCGACCGTGGGCCGTTCCGGGGACGCCCGGCCTGGAGCACCGGATCGGCGGCCTCGAGAAGGCCGACATCCTCGGCAACGTCAGCTACGACCCGGACAACCACGACCGGATGCAGCGGCTCCGCCAGGCGAAGATCGCCGGCATCGCCAGTGACATCCCGCCGCTCGACGTCCATGGGCCTGCCGAGGGCGACCTCCTGATCCTCGGCTGGGGCTCGTCCTATGGCGCCATTCGGAGCGCGGTGGAGCGGCTCCAGGGCGAGGGCCACTCCGTCGCCCACGCCCACCTGCGGCACCTCAACCCGTTCCCGGCGAACACCGGCGAGGTCGTCCGATCCTTCAGGAAGGTCCTGATCCCGGAGCTGAACCTCGGCCAGCTGCTGATGCTCGTCCGGTCGCGCTACCTGGTGGACGCCGTTGGCTACAACAAGGTCCGGGGCAAGCCGTTCCGGATCGCCGAGATCGAGGACGAGGCCCGGCGGCTGCTCGGCGGCCGCGCGTCGAAGGCGTCGAAGGCGACGCCGGAGGCGGTCGCGGTCGGCGCCGGGGGCGCCTCGGAAGGGGGCGGCTGATGGCCGACACGAACGGCGCCACGACCAAGAGCGCCACGACGAACGGCGCGAAGCCGGCCGCGCCCGCCGGCGCCCCGAACGAGCTCGCCGCGGCGAACGAGCTGCCCGTCCTGACCCGGAAGGACTTCGTGTCGGACCAGGAGGTCCGCTGGTGCCCCGGGTGCGGCGACTACTCGATCCTGGCCCAGACCCAGAAGGTGATGCCGGACTTCGGCTATCCGAAGGAGAACATCGTCTTCATCTCGGGCATCGGCTGCTCCGGCCGGTTGCCGTACTACATGAACACCTACGGCTTCCACACGATCCACGGCCGGGCGCCGGCGATCGCCACGGGCCTGAAGGCGACCCGGCCCGACCTCATGGTCTGGGTGATCACCGGCGACGGCGACGCCCTGTCGATCGGTGGCAACCACCTGATCCACACGCTCCGCCGGAACGTCGACGTCCGGATCGTCATGTTCAACAACCGGATCTACGGCCTGACGAAGGGCCAGGCGAGCCCGACCTCCGAGCTCGGCAAGGTCACGAAGTCGACGCCGTACGGGACCGTCGACTACCCGGTCAGCCCGCTCGCGATCGCCCTCGCGGCCGAGGCGACCTTCATCGCCCGCTCGGTCGACACCCATACCGAGCACATGCAGCAGACGCTCGACCGAGCCGGCCGTCACCGTGGCGGCGCGTTCGTCGAGGTCCTCCAGAACTGCAACATCTTCAACGATGGCGCGCACCGCGAGTTCACCGACCGCGAGGTCCGCGACGACCGGACGCTCGTCCTCGAGCACGGCAAGCCGATGATCTTCGGCAAGGACCGGGATCGAGGCATCCGGCTCCATGGCCACGAGCCGGAGATCGTGACGATCGGCCAGGACGGGATCACCGAGGCCGACCTCCTCGTCCACGACGAGACCGATCCGCTGATCGCCTACATGCTGGCCCACATCTACTGGCCGCAGTTCCCGGTGCCGGTCGGGGTCATCCGGAGCATCGACAAGCCGACCCACGACCAGATGCTCGTGGAACAGCTCGAGCAGGCGACGGCCGCGCGCGGCCAGGGCGACCTCCGGAAGCTGCTGAACGCGGGCGAGACCTGGACGGTGACGAGATGATCTGCCCGGTCTGCCGATGGCAGAACTTCATCGGCGAGGACATCTGCGAGAACTGCGGGGCCGACCTCTCGAACGCCGATACGCCCCAGCAGGCGAGCTCGTTCCACGGCGACCTCCTGGGCCGCCACCTCGACGAGCTCGGGGCGCCGCGCCCGAAGACCGTGGAGCGCGACGTCCCGGTCGGGGACGTCATCAAGCGGATGCAGAGCGAGAGCCTCGACAACGTCCTCGTGACCGACGATGGGCGCCTGATCGGCATCTTCACCGACCGCGACGCGGTCCTGAAGGTCGCCGGTGGTCGGGCGGACCCGCGGACCGCCGTCGGGGACCTCATGACGGCCGATCCGGTCATCCTCCGGCGCGACGATCCCATCGCCGTCGCGATCAACAAGATGGCGGTCGGCGGGTTCCGGCACGTGCCGATCGTCGACCATGGCAACCCGGTCAGCGTGGTCTCCGCGCGAGACGTCTTCCGCCACATCGCCCAGCGGCTGGGCTAGGTCGCCGCGTGGCGGCGAGCGCCGAGCCGGTGGCGGCGACCCGCGTCGTGATCCTGGCCGACGACCTGATCTGGTCGTTCCGGCTCTCGGAGGCGGTGACGCTGGCCGGCGGAGCTCCCGCCCGCGCCCGGCGAATCGGCGACCTGGAGCGGCTGCTCGCCGATGGCGTCGGCCATGCCGTCGTCGATCTGACGGCCCTCGCCTACGACGGGATCGAGGCCATCGCGACCGCGTCCCGAGCGGGCGCCCGGGTGCTCGCGGTCGGGCAGCACGACGACCTCGAGCTCCGGAAGCGTGCCCTCGCCGCCGGCGCCGACCGGGTGCTGGCCTACCGGAAGCTGTTCGAGGCCGGTGCCACGGTCCTGTCGGCCTGGCTCCGGCCGTGAGCCTCACGGTCGGCCGACCGTCGGTCCCGGCGCAGCGCTACGCGGATCGGCTCGGGCGGGCGCGGGTCGCGCTGGCGGCGAACGGCGCCGACGCCCTCCTCATCGGGGTCGGGTCCGATCTCGTCTACCTCACCGGCTATGTCGCGATGCCGCTGGAGCGCCTGACGATGCTCGTGCTGCCGCCGACCGGATCGGCCACGCTCGTGGCGCCCCGCCTCGAGGCGATGGCCGCCGCGATCTCGCCGGCCGGCTCGACGGACCTCGTCGAGATCGTGCCGTGGGACGAGACCGATGACGCCCACGCGCTCGTCGCCGACCGCCTGCGAAGTCGCCCGAGCCGGGTGCTCGTCGGCGACAAGCTCTGGGCGATGCACGTGCTCGGGCTCCAGGCCGCGATGCCGGGCACGGCGTTCGGCCTGGCCACGGACGTGCTGCGCACGCTCCGGACGCGCAAGGACGCCGACGAGGTCGCCCTGCTGCGGGCGGCCGCCCGGGCCGCCGACCGGGTGGTGATGGCGATCGCCCACGGCCCGCTCATCGGCCGAACGGAGGCCGACGTGAGCCAGGAGATCGCCGACCGCCTCCGGGACGAAGGCCACGACTTCGGCGAGTTCGGGATCGTGGCCTCCGGACCGAACGCCGCCTCGCCCCACCACAGCCCGGCCGATCGCCGCATCGAAGCGGGGGAGCCGGTCGTCCTCGACCTCGGTGGGCCGCTCGGCGGCTACAAGTCGGATACGACTCGGACCGTGTGGCTGGCCGGGCCGGACGGCTCGAAGCCACCGGATCCGGAGTTCCTCCGCATCTACGACCTCGTCAAGCGGGCCAACGAGGCGGCCGAGGCGGCCGTCCGGCCGGGCGCATCGTGCGCCGAGCTCGACGGGATCGCCCGCCGGGTCATCACCGATGGCGGCTACGGTCCGCAGTTCCTGCATCGGCTGGGCCACGGCATCGGGCTCGAGACCCACGAGGAGCCATATCTCGTCGCGGGCAGCCCCGACAAGCTCGCCGAGGGCACGACGTTTTCGGTCGAGCCCGGGATCTACCTCGAGGGCCGCTACGGCGTCCGGATCGAGGACATCGTCGCGTGCGGCGCGGGTGGAGCCGACGTCCTGAACGAGACGACCCACGAGCTGATGGTCGTCACCGGCTGACGATCCCGGCCGAGCGGTCTCGGGCGCGGGGACCGGCCGCTGGCCGGCGGTATGATTCCGTCGATCCGGGCGAGAGCCCACGCCAACCTCGCAGGCCCGACCTTGACCTTGACCTCACTGCGGCGCCTCGGCGCCGCCAAACCGACGCGATGAGTCGTCGCTGTCATCACGGCTCGCCACGACACGTCCGCAACGGACGCGTCACCCATCGCCCCGGCGCGACCGACGTCGCGCCCGCCCTGGGTTCGACCGACCAGCCGGAGCCCGCGGAGATCGAGGGCGTCGAGCTCGACGTCGAGGAGCTCGTCGGCAGTCCGACGGCTTCGACCGTCGACCCCGATCGGTTCGCGACCGACGCGGCTGCGCCGGAGATGGAGCCCGGGCCGTCGGCGGTCCTGGTCGCGGCGCCGCCCGACCCGAGCGAGCCGCAACCGCCACGCCGACCGATGGCGAGGTCGGCCGCCCCGTTCCGGCCGCCGGTCAGGCCACGACCTCGCCCCGTGACGGCGCCATCGGCCGCGTCGCCTGACGACGAGGCGGTCGAGCCCGGCGTCGGCACGCCTGGCCAGGTTCAGGGCGGAGTCCCCGGTCTCGAGCGGTTCGCCACCGCCCCGCAGCTTCGGCGGTTCATCAAGAGCCGGGCCTATGTCCCGATGCACGAGCTCCGGCGACGCTTCGCCATCGACGGCGGCGAGGACGACGTCACGGCCGTGGACCTCGACCGGAGCCGGATCTACGTGGGCCTCCCCGAGCGCGAGGGTCGACTGCTCGGCGAGCTGCTGCGCGGCGGCGACATCGGCTACGAGCTCTCGCTCGACCCGATCAGCCCGATCGTCGTGGGCGTCTACCCGATGCGACCCGTGACGCGCAGCTGACCATCCGCACCGGTCCGGTGCGTCAGCGGTGGCGTCGTCAAGCAGACCGACGACATGTCGACCGCCAGACGGGTGCGTTGACGCAACGATTACGCCTCGACTGCTCGACGCATCCTTGACGGCTCAACCGCACAAACCGCAGGATTCGACCACTAGCCCGATTGGGGCCTAGGTCCCCGGACCATCGTCCCAGGGCTTCGAGGAGACAGACCGGCACGACGGCCGGCAGGTGGAGGATCAGGTGTCGTCTTTCCGACTTCGACAACTCGCCAGCGTCGCCGGCTCGGCGCTGCTCGCCCTCATGCTCCTCGGAACGGGCGTCGCCACGGCGACGACCCCGGGCTGGACGATGAACGTCACGCTCATTCCGGGGACCGTCTCGCCCGGTGCCTATGCCGCGTACCGGATCACGATCACCAACAACGGCAAGAGCAACATCTCGAAGCTCTTCCTGACCGACTCGATCACGGATCATCCGTACTCGGTCATCTCTTCGACCGGGTGCAACGCCACCGGCCCGCTCTACTGCTCGCTCGGAGCCCTGAACTCTGGCGCCAGCGTCACCCGCACGGTCGTGTACAAGACGCCGTCGACCGGCACGAGCTTCCCGATCTCGTTCGACTCCAACACCTCGGGCTCGACGTTCTCCGACAAGGGCGGCACGAGCCATGGCGACACGCTCTTCACGAACGTCTCGACGGTCCTCGACGGCAGCGGCAACTTCGCCGGTGGCTACGTCGTCGACCCGAACAACCCGTTCTCGACGGGTGGCGGTGACAACCAGCAGACGACCCTCGATCCGCCCGTTGGCGGGATCGGCGTGACGATCAGCGAGGGCGGCACCTCCAACCCGTGCGGCACGACGAACGTCATCGGCCAGTTCACCGCGATCAACGTCGGCGACGGCGCGGTCTACACGGCCCCGTTCGAGACGATCTTCACGATCCCGACCACGAGCCTGCCGAACGAGCTCCAGCTCAGTCAGGTCAAGCTCTGCCACCAGTACGACAACGGCACCGCCGTCCAGCTCCCGCGCTGCGCCGCCGACGCGGCTCCGACCAACGGCGTGGCCTGCTTCTGGCCGAAGTTCGTCGGCCCGACCCACCCGGACCGCGAGGAGCACCCAGGCGAGGTCGACGCCGATGACTTCACCTGGCTCGTCCTGGACAGCTGGGACTTCCAGAACGGCGGCTACCGAGGTGGTTGGGGCTGAGCCTCAGCTGACCCCGACCTCTGCGAGGCGATCGCTCAGGGTTCGCGTCGACACCAGATCACCCTTCGCTTCGTACAGACGCAGGGCCTCCCGCAAGGGGGGCCCTGACGATTCACGGTCACCGATCGCGGCCAGGACCTCGGCCTGCGTCGACAGCGCATCGGCCCGCAGCAGCCCGTCGCTCGTCCCGTTCGCCAGGTCCACGGCCTCGGCCGCGAGCCGCATCGCCTCCGCGCCGTCGCCGGCGTCGGCCGCCAGTCGCGCCCGGGCCTGGCGCCAGCCGACCTGGGTGAGGATGTCGTCGGCGTCGCCGATCTCGGCGGCGAGCGTGGCGTAGCGGAGGGCTTCCTCCGGCTCGCCGAGACGTTGCAGGACCCCGGCGAGCTGGGCCGCGATCGTCGATCGGAAATACGTCTCGTTGATCGCGGCCAGCGCAGCGTCGTCGCGGGCGAGCTCGGCCCGAGCCGCGACGAGGTCGCCACCGAGGAGCTCCACCCGGGCGGAATCGATCGACCCGGCCATCGCGTCGACGCCCGCGGCCATCTCGGCGAGGACGGCCTGGCTCCGCCGATACAGGGCCTGGGCCTCCTCGTTCGCCCCGGCCATCGCCTCGAGGACGGCGAGCGTGCTCTGGATGAGCGCCTGGGTCACGCGGTTCGAGCTCACCGTCCCGATCAGCTCCTCGCACTCGCGGATCGCGGCGTCGACGGGCGTCGGGCCATGGAGCAGCACGTAGGCGATGGCCGTCGCGCTCCGTGACGCCAGGCGCTGGTCGCCCGCCGCGCTCGACTCGGCCACGACATGCTCCACGGCCGCGGCCGCCTCGTCGAGGTGGCCCTGGTTGAGCTCGGTCATCATGATCACGCGCCACGCCCGGGCGAGGCCGGCGCGATCGCCGGCGCCCTCGAGGACGCCGATCGCGACCCGCGCCGTCTCGAGCGCCTGTGCGGCCGTGGCGTTGCCCCGGAACTGGTCGATGTTCACGGCGGTCAGGCCGGCCCTGGCCTCCAGTCGCGGCTCGCCGAGCTCGGCGGCGGTCGCCCTGGCCTCCGCGACCACCGTCGCCGCCTCGTCGAACCCGCCCTGCTGGAACGTCGCCTCCCCGAGGTCGATCAGGAGCTCCACGCGGAGATGGGATTCCTTCGGCAGGAGGGCCACCGACCGCCGGAGCAGGCTGACCGCGGCCGGCACGTCGCCCCGCTCGAGCGCCCGGCGGCCGGCGTTGGAGAGCTTCTCGGCCGCCCGCCGGCCGACCTCGCGGTCCTCGTCGTCGATGACGCCGAGCTCGGTCCGATAGCGGTACGCCTGCTCGAGGTGGTAGCCGAGGATCTCCTCGAACTCCTGCTCCCGGCCGCGCTCCCGGTTCACCCGCTCGGCCCAGGCGACGAACCGCTCGTGCAGCGCCGCGCGGATCCGCTTGAGCAGGCCGCCGTAGGCCGTGTCGCGGATGACCTGGTGACCGAAGCGGTAGATGACCTCCTCGCTCGCCGCCCGGCGGACGAGTTGCTTGCCGGTCAGCGCGGCGAGCTCAGATTCGAGGTGGTCGCGAAGGTCCTGCTCGACGAGCTCGTCGACAGCATCCATCGGGAAGGACAGGCCGATGACCGCCGCCGGCTCGACGACGGCCCGCTCCTCCTGGTTCAGGGCATCGAGGCGGGCGGCGACGAGGGCCTCGACCGTCGGCGGGATCCGGATGCCCGCCGAGCCGGCTCGGGCCACCCAGCCGTCCATCCCCCGCTGGATCTCGCCGGTCTCGATGAGCATCGAGACGATCTGCTCGACGTAGAGGGGGTTGCCCTCGGAGGCCGCGGTGATCCGACCCCGGACGGACGGCTCGAGCGAGCCGAGCAGCTCCTCGACGATCAGGCCCGACTCGGCCTCGGTCAGGGGCTCGAGCCGGATCGTGTCGGCGTCGTGGGCCTCGAGCCATTCCGGGTGCCGCTCGGTGATCTCGTGGCGGGCCGAGCAGAGGAGGAGGATCGAGGCGCTCTCGACGTTCTCGAGGAGGTGGTCGATGAAGTCGAGAAACGTCGTCTCGGCCGAGTGGATGTCGTCGACGATCATGGCCAGCGGCCGGTCGCGGGCCAGGCTCTCGAGGAGCCGCCGGCCGCCCCACATGAGCTCGGCGACGGGGAACTGGGCCGACGACAGGTTCATCGCCGCCGCCACCCGCTCCGTGATCGCCTCGCCCTCCTCGCCCGGGCACAGGCGCCGGATCTTGCGGATCGCCAGGTTGGGCGTGTCCTCGCTGACGATGCCCGCGGCCTCGCGGACGACCTCGGCCAGGGGCCAGAACGTGATGCCGTCGCCGTACGGCAGGCAGCGGCCGCGGGCTACGCGCGCACCCTCGGCGGCCTGCGTCGCGAACTCCCGGATCAGCCGCGACTTGCCAACGCCGGCATCGCCGACGAGCGTCACCACCCGGGCCTTCCGGTGGTCGCGCGCGTCGGCCAGGGCGTCGCCGAGCCGGCGCATCTCGGCCTCCCGGCCGACGAACGGGGTATGGGTCGTGGTGGTGTCGGCGGCCGGCGCGGTCGAGGCACCGACGCGGACCAGGCGGTAGGCCGGGACGGGCTCGGCCTTGCCCTTCAGGTTCAGTGGCGGGATGAACTCGATCTCGATCTGGTCGCGGGCCAGCCGGTACGTCAGGTCGCCGAGCACGATCTCGCCCGAGCCGGCCGCCTGCTCGAGGCGCGCGGCCGTGTTCACCGCGTCACCCGTGACGAGCCGCTGACCCGTCGAGGCGTCACCGGCGATGACCTCGCCCGTGTTCACCCCGATGTGGTTGTGGAGCTCGAGGCCACGCTCCGCGCGGAACGTCTCGTTGAGGCCGGGCAGCGCAGCCTGCATGTCGGCCGCGGCGCGGATCGCGCGCAGCGCATCGTCCTCGTGGCGGACGGGCAGCCCGAACACGGCCATGACCGCATCGCCGATGAACTTCTCGACCGTTCCGCCATGGCGCTCGAGGGCCGTCCGCATGGCGTCGAAGTAGGTCGACATGACGTCCCGCATGGCCTCGGGGCCCGGCGCCGCCGCGCCATCGACGGGCTCGACCTTCGGCATCGCGAACACGAGGCTCACGGTTCGCCGGGTCTCCCGGGCGACGTGCTCGGTCAGGGAGGCGCCGCAGGTGTTGCAGAACCGGTAGCGGTCGGGCGACTCCTCGCCGCAGCTCGGGCAGATCTTCATGCCCTCGCTGGCGACCGGGACGAGCGCCTCGCCCTCGGACGTGGCTCCGGCGCGAGCCTTGACGGACACGAGCCGGAAGGCGTTGAGCTGCTCGTCGGAGCCCTTCGGCGACACGGGCCCCATCGCCTCGAGCTCGGCCTGGTCACCGACGAGGTCGGCGGTGGACTCGTGGACGAGGACCTCGTACGACGGCGCGTTCTGCTCCATGACACCGGAGACCTCGACCGGCGGGCCGAGCAGCACGTGCTGGCCGCCCTCGGCCTTGCCGAACGTGACCTCGCCCGAGGCGACGCCGGTCCGGACGGTCAGCCGGACGCCCCAGCCCTGCTCGAGCTCGTCGTTGAGGGTAACGAGGGCGCGCTGGCTCTCGGCCGCGGCCTCGAGCGCCCGGATGGGATCGTCGTCGTGGCGGAATGGCAGGCCGAACACCGCGACGATCGCGTCACCGATGATCTTCTCGATCGTGCCGCCGTGCGACTCGAAGACCGCGCGCATGACCCCGAAGTAGCGATTCAGGACCTCGCGGAGGGCCTCC
>Ga0209579_10000365_pt1 | contig 50029 bp, 48 predicted proteins | sample Coa_R1_2_FD_187152 | JGI IMG/M metagenome (GOLD analysis project Ga0209579, IMG submission 187152) | Surface soil microbial communities from Centralia Pennsylvania, which are recovering from an underground coalmine fire - Coalmine... | ecosystem: Environmental > Terrestrial > Soil >...
AGCGCTGGAACGGTGTCGAGGCGCGCGGTATCTTCTCCGCCGCGTACCATCTCCTCGCGGAGTCGGCGCTCGGGTTCTTCGAGACCCACTACCGTCCGGCGCCGGGGCGCGAAGCCGACGTCCTCGAGGGCCGGCGTAACGCGCGGCGCGATCCGTTTCGCCCCGCGGCCGTCGAGCCGGGCGACCTGCGTTGACGCGGCGGCCGCGGACTCAGCCGCCGGCCCGCCGTCGCGCCCGGCGCGGGGCGCAGGTTTGACACTCGCCGTGCGCCGCCGATATAATGAAACGCGTTCGCAAGGCTTTTTTTGTTTGCGGACGGCTTCGATCACGCTCTCGAGGGGTCTCACAGGGTGAAGCTCGGCAATCCGGTCAGGCTCTTGGGCGTCGTGCTGATCGCGCTGGCTGCGTTCTTCGTCGCGTTTCAACCGGTTCGCCTCGTCGGCGCGACACCGATGCTGCAGACGCCGCGGCCGCACCTGAACCTCGGGCTCGACCTGCAGGGCGGGAGCCACATCGTGCTGCAGGCCGAGCCGACCGCGCAGACGCAGGTCACGAACGATGCGATGGACGGCGTGCTGCGCATCATTCGCAACCGCGTCGACCAGCTCGGCCTCGCCGAGCCCGCGATCACCCGCCAGGGCCCGAACCGCATCCTCGTCGAGCTGCCCGGCATTCAAAATCCGCAGCGCGCCATCGACCTCATCGGCAAGACCGCGCTGCTGGAGTTCGTCGACACCGGTCCGGTCTCGCTGCCGGCGGGGACCACGTGGCAGGGCGTCGACACCTCGGTGCTCCCGGATAAGACGACCCAGCACGTCCCGAAGAAGGTGATCCTCACCGGCGCCGACCTCAGCGACGCGCAGGTCCAGTTCGACCAGTTCGGGCGCCCCCAGGTCGGATTTACGTTCAAGAGCTCCGCCGCCAAAACGTTCGAAGACTACACGACGAAGAACGTCGGCAAGTACCTCACGATCGTGCTCGACAACGTCGTCATCAGCTCGCCGGTGATTCAGTCCCCGATCCCCGGCGGAAAGGGCGTGATCGAAGGCGGGTTTACGCTCGAGTCCGCGCGCGAACTCGCCGTGCTGCTGCGCGGCGGCGCGCTGCCGCTGCCCGTGCACGTGGTGGAGAACCGGACCGTCGGCCCGCTGCTCGGGCGCGACTCGATCGACCGCAGCGTGCACGCCGGCTACGTCGCGATCGTCATGGTCGGGCTCTTCATGCTGCTGTACTACCGGCTCGCCGGCATCCTCGCCGACCTGGCCCTCGTCGTCTACACGCTGATCCTGTTCGCGCTGCTGACGGCACTCGGCGCCACGCTCACGCTGCCGGGCATCGCGGGGTTCATCCTGTCGCTCGGCGTCGCGGTCGACGCGAACGTCATCATCTTCGAAAAGGTCAAGGAAGAGCTGCGCGGCCACAAGACGCTCCGCGCCTCCGTGTCGACGGGATGGAACCGCGCGGTGGTCACGATTTTCGACTCGAACACGACGACGCTGATCGGCGCGGCGGTCCTCTTGTGGCTGGGCACCGGCCCGGTGCGCGGCTTCGCCGTGACGCTGATCCTCGGCATTCTCACCAGCATCTTCACCGCGATCGTCGTGACGCGCGTCTTCGTCGATCTCATCCTGGAGACGAGCCTGGCGCGCTACATTCAGTCGCTGGCATGGACCGGCCGGTCGCGGGAGCCGTCGGTCGTGGCCGCCGGGGGATCCGGGGGCGGGGCCGGTGAGTAACGTGCGCGCCTTCGACATCATCGGCCGGCGGCGCTGGTGGTACGCCCTGTCGCTCGCCGTCATCCTCCCCGGGCTGATCGCGCTCTACGCCCACCACGTGCACGACGGGCACGCCCTCAACTGGGGCGTCGATTTCACCGGCGGCAACTCGCTCGAGCTGCGGATCACCCAGCCGTTCACGGTGGGGGACGTCCGATCGGTGCTCGACCGGTTCGGGCTCGGCGACGCGGTCATCCAGAAGTCCGGCGACACCGAGGTGTTCATCCGCACCCGCCCGCTGTCGCAATCGCAGATGAACGACATCGTCGACGCGGCGAAGACGCGGTGGCCGTCGACGGCGATGCTGCGGGAGGATACCGTCGGCCCCGAGATCGGCGCCGAACTGCGCAACGTCGCCATCCTCGGCGTCGCGATCGGCCTCGTGCTGCAGGTCATCTTCATCTCGATCCGGTTCCGTTCGGTGCGGTTCGCGATCGCGGCGGACATCGCGCTGCTCCACGACCTCCTGGTCGTCATCGGCGCGTTCGCGCTGACGCAGCGGGAGGTCAACTCGTCGTTCCTGGCCGTGCTGCTGACCGTGGCCGGCTACTCGATCAACGACACGATCGTCATTTTCGACCGGATTCGCGAGAACCTCGGCATGCGGACGCGCGAGCCGTTCGAGCACCTCGTCAACCGCAGCGTTCTCGAGGCGCTGGTGCGGTCGATCAACACCGCGATGACGGCCGTGCTGGCGATCGGCGCGGTCTACGTCTTCGGCGGGGAAACGATCCGCGACGTCGCCTTCGGCCTGGTCGTGAGCATCGTCACCGGCGGCTACTCCTCGATCTTCAACGCGAGCTGCATTCTGGTCGACTGGCACAACTGGGGCGAGCGGCGGGCTCCCGCGGCTCCCGGACGCGGGCCGCAGCGGGTCGAGACGCCGCGCGAGGTTCGGGCCGCCGCGGACGGCGCGGGCACGCCCGACGAGGCGCCCGCGGTGGTACCCGGCGCCGCGCGCGCCGTGACGTCGCGCCGGCGGCGCCGGCGCCGCCGCTAGAGGACCCCGGATGCGGAGCGCCGCGGTTCTGCTCATCCTCGTCTGCCTCGCGGCCACGGTGTTCGCGCTCAGCAACACCACCCCCGTCACCGTGATGTTCTGGCAGTGGCCGATCTACACCGGGTCGCTGGCGCTCGCGATCGTCGGCGCGGGCATCCTCGGGGCACTGCTGACGTTCCTGCCGTCGATGGCCCGGCACGCCCATCTGGCCGGCCGCCTGCGCGATCTGGAGCGCCGGCTTGCGGCCCATCAAGCGGCCGTGGCCCCCGTCGCGCCCGACGTCCCGCCGGCGACCGCTCCGCCCGCCTCGCACACATCGTCCGACCTCGGTCAAACGCGCCGTCTCTGGTAGGAGACCGGGCCCTGTCCTGACCGGCGACGATTTTCCCGAACGCGCTATAATAGTTGGATAATGGCTGTTCTCGACCGGCCGGCGTGGGACGTCGCGCCCGCGGACGCGGGTGCCGCGGAGTTCGCACGCGCCCTCGGGGTGTCTCCCCTGGTCGCCGGGCTCCTGCGGCGCCGCGGCGTGACCACGCTCGAGGCGGCGCGGGCGTTTCTGTCGCCGTGCCTCGACGATCTCGGCGATCCGTCGCGAATCCCCGGGATGGAAGGGGCGGTCGCGTTGGTGGCCGGCGCCGTCCGGTCCGGCCGGCCGATCGCGATCCACGGCGACTACGATGTGGACGGGATTACCGCGACGGCGATCCTCGTGCGCACCCTGCGGGCGCTCGGCGCTTCGCCTTGTGCGCGCCTGCCGCACCGGATCCGGGACGGCTACGGCCTCGGGGTGCCGGCGGTCGAAGCGCTCGCGGCCGAAGGCGCGGGACTGCTGATCGCCGCCGACTGCGGCATCACCGCGGTGGACGCCGTCGGCCGGGCGCGCGCGCTCGGTCTCGAGGTCGTCGTCCTCGACCATCACGAACCGGCGCCGGAACGGCCGGCCGCGGCCGTTGTCGAACCGGGCGTGCGCGGAGACGAGGACGCGGCGCCGTGCGCGGCCGGCCTCGCGTTTCTCTTCGCGTGGGCACTGCGTCGTGAGCTCGGCTGCGCGCCGGCGATGCCGGCCGGGCTTGTGGCGCTCGCCGCGCTCGGAACGGTGGCCGACGTCGTGCCGCTCACCGGCGACAACCGCCGGCTCGTCGCCGCGGGACTTCACCAGATGCGGACGGAGCCTCCCCTCGGCGTACGGGCGCTGCTCGAGGAGGCGGCGATCGCGGGCCCGGTGGACGCCTGGCACATCGGATGGCAGCTCGCCCCGCGCCTCAACGCGCCGGGCCGCCTCGGGGACCCCACCCCGTCGCTCGAGCTTCTGCTGACGGACGATCCCGCGGAGGCGCGTGCGCTGGCACACGCGCTCGACGACGCGAATCGCGAGCGGCAGATGATCCTCGACCAGGTGCTGACGGACGCGGTCGCCCAGGTCGAGAGCGCGGCCCGGTCGGAGGGTGTGCCGGCGGGCATCGTCGTCGGGGGCGAGGGATGGCATCCCGGCGTCGTCGGATTGGTCGCGGGACGCCTCGTCGAAGCGTACCGGCGCCCCGCGGTGGCGATCGCCCTGTCAGGAACGGGCGGCCGCGGGTCTGCGCGCAGCGTGGCCGGCTTCGATCTCGTGCGCGCCATGGCCGCCTGCGGCGAGCACCTTGTGGCCTTCGGCGGACACGCCATGGCCGCCGGGCTGTCGATCGAGGCCGGCGCGATCCCCGCGTTCCGCGTCTGCTTCGCGGAGCGCGCCGCCGGGGCGCTGGCCGGCCGGCCCGCGGAGCGCGTGCAGGTCGACGCGGAGGTGACGCTCGGTGACGTGACGCCGGCGCTCGTCGCCGAGCTCGGCCGGCTGGCGCCGTTTGGTCTCGGCAATCCGAGCCCGGTGCTCGGTGTGCGTGACGTCCGCCCCCTCACACGCCGGCTCGTCGGCGACGGGGCGCACCTCGGAATCGGCGTGACGGACGGGACGACGTTTGTCGATGCGATCGGGTTCTCCATGGCGGGATGGATCGACGTGCTTACCCTGACCGGCGCGGCCGTCGACCTTGCGTTCACGCCGGAAATCGACCGGGGGGCCCCCTCAGGCGAGCGCGTGCGTCTCCGCCTGCGCGCGCTCGACGTCCCCGGGATCGACTTGGACGCCGTGCTGCGCGATACCGGTCTCGTCGTGGACCGCCTGTTCCGGCGCGCGGACGACTTTCTCGGTGAAGCCGGGTACGAGGCGGTGGAAGACGCGGCCGCGTTCTACACCAAGGCCGTCGGCGTCACGTTCGGCGACCGGCCGGCCGTGGTGGCGGCGCTGCGGGCGGGCGACCGCGTGCGGCTGCGCCGGGAACCCGCGAACCCCCACGATCCGCACGCGGTGCAGGTCTGCACCGAGGACGGCGGCGCGGTCGGATACCTCAACGCGCGGCTTGCCGGACGTCTCGCGCCGCTCATGGATGCCGGGGTGCGCTACGTCGCGTCCGTCGCCGGCGTGACCGGCGGCGGCGAGCGCGCGGCCGGCGTCAACCTGTTCGTCGAGCGCGCGCCGGAGGAGCTCGCCCCGCCGGCGCCGGCCGGGGCGGCCGATTCGCGCCCGGGAGCGGCGGTCCGCGGATGGCGGGCGGGAGGCGTACGGGACGCACTCGCGCGGCTTCCTATTTACTTGAACGGCGGCCGGCCGTTTCGGACCGGGCTGGCCGAAGCGCTCGATCTGCTCGCCGGCGGAGGACGGGTGGCGCTCATGGTGCCGCCGGGACGCGGCCGGGCCACCGCGATCGCCGGGGCCGCCGCGCTGACCGCCGCGGGCGGCCGCGGCGCGCTCGTGGTCGTCCCCACCAAGAGCCACGCCGTGCATCGGGCCGGGCAGCTGGCCTCGCGCCTTCGGCCGCTCGGCGTCTGCGTCGAGACCGCGCACGGGCTTCTGCCGCTGACGGCGCGGGACCGGCTCGACGAGATGCTGCGGCGCGGCGCGGTCGACGTGCTCGTCGCCACCACGGAGGTGCTGCGAGAACCCGGCCGCGTGTCGGCGTTTGCCCCTCGCGTCGGGACGGTCGTGGTGGACGGCGGCACCGCCCCGGACTGGCGGGCGGCCGTGTCGGACTTCGCCGGCGCGGCCGTGTTTGCCGTGGGCAGCGGCACGCTCTGCCGCGGCATCGCACGCGTGTGCCCGGCAACGGCGATCGTGCACGAGCAGGCGCCCCGGGCGCCGCTGACGATTGTCGACCGTCGCGGAGACGGGGGGCCCGGGGCGCTGTGGCCGATTCTGGAGCAGGCGCTCGCCCGCGGGGAGAAGACGGTGGCGATCGTCGCGCCGCGCGCGGCCGCGGTCGGGCTGGCCGCCCTCGCGCGCGACCATCAGGCGGCCGCCGCGCCGGCTTCCGGAGGCATCGCATATCTGCACGGCGGCCTGCCGTTCCGGCTGCGCGAGATCGTCACGCAGGCCTTCCGCGAGGGACGGCTCGACGTGCTGGTGACCACGGTGGCCCTCGACGAAGAAGCGCTCCCGCCGGACGTGCAGCATCTCATCGTGGGCGCCCTCGCGCCCGATCTCGATTGGTGTCTGGCCGCCTGCGGCGCCGCGCTCGCCGGCCGCCGGCCGGTGACGATCACGCTCGCCGCCGGCGCGGACGACCGGGACCGCTACCGCCGCGCGCTCGACGTCCAGGCGCCCGGGCGCGAGACGCTCGTCGCCGTCTACCGCGCCCTGCGCGAGTGGCGCGGGGAGCGGCCGTTTTTGTGGCCGGCCGACGACGCGTGGGCGCGCCTCAGCGCGGCCGTGCCCGGGCTCAACCGCGCCACCGTGGAGGCGGCGTGCGACGTCTTCGTCGAGGCCGGACTCGCCACGCGCGAGACCGTGCCGGACGGATCGCAGATCCAGTTGAGCGCCGGCGCAGGGCGCCGGGACCTCGCGGCCTCGCTGCGCCACCGCGAGGGCCGCCGCGCCCGCGAAGCGTTCGAGGCCGGCGCGGCGTGGATGCTCGGCGTCCTGCCGTCGGAGGTCGAGCGCAGCCTATGAGCGGAGTCCCGGTCCGGCCGGACACCCGCGAGAGCCCGCTGCCGGCGGACGTCGCGGATCTGCTGCGCCGCGTGCGCGAGACGATTCCGCGCGGCGACCAGGACCTCATCCTGCGCGCGTACCACTACGCCCAGGACGCCCACGCCGGCCAGACCCGCGCCTCCGGCGAGCCGTTCGTCAGCCACAGCGTCGCGGTCGCCTCCATACTCGTGGGCCTCAGGCTCGACACGGCCACGATCGCCGCGGCGCTGCTGCACGATGTTCCCGAGGACACGGCGCGATCGATCGACGACGTCCGGGAGGCGTTCGGTCCGGAGATCGCGAGCCTCGTCGACGGCGTCACCAAGCTCGGCCGGATCGAGTGGAAGAGCCGCGAGGAGCGCCAGGCGGAGAACCTCCGCAAGATGTTTCTGGCGATGGCGAGCGATATCCGGATCATCCTCATCAAGCTCGCCGACCGGGTGCACAACATGCGCACGCTCGAGCACCTCCCGGAGTGGAAGCAGAAGCGCACGGCGCGGGAGACGCTCGACATCTACGCGCCGCTCACCGAGCGTCTCGGCATCGGCACGATCCAGCGCGAGCTCGAGGACCTCTCGTTCCGCATCCTCGAGCCGGAGGCCTACGGGTCGATCAGCGGGGACATCGACCGGACCAGCCACGCGCAGGAGGCGATGCTCGCGCGCGTCCTCGACACGCTGTACCAGGAGCTGACCCGCGCGGGGATCCGGCTCGACCGCGCCAGCCTGAGCGCGCGCCCGAAGCACGTCTACAGCATCTACCAGAAGATGCAGCGTCCGAAGTATCAGGGGCAGGGCGTCGGACGCATCTACGACCGCATCGGCGTGCGCGTAGTGGTCAACGACATCCGCGAGTGCTACGAGACCCTTGGGATCGTGCACTCGATGTGGAAGCCGATTCCCGGCGAGGTGGACGACTACATCGCCAACCCCAAGACGAGCGGCTATCAGTCCCTGCACACCGCGGTGATCTGCGAGGGCCAGCCGCTCGAGATCCAGATCCGCACCCCGCAGATGCATCGCGACGCCGAGCACGGCATCGCCGCCCACTGGCGGTACAAGGAAGGCGGCGGGCGCGCGGAGGGGGCGTTCGCGCAGAAGCTCTCCTGGCTTCGCCAGCTGCTGGAGTGGCACCAGGAGATGCAGGACGCCCGCGAGTTCATGCACTCGGTGAAGATCGACCTGTTCCAGAACGAGGTCTTCGTGTTCACGCCGATGGGCGACGTGATCGACCTGCCGGCCGGCGCGACGCCCGTGGACTTCGCCTTCCGCATCCACACCGACATCGGCTACCGGACGACCGGGGCCAAGGTCAACGGCCGGCTCGTGCCCCTCAGCCAGCGCCTCCAGTCCGGCGACATCGTGGAGGTGGTCACGAGCAAGACCGCCGCGGGACCGAGCCGCGACTGGCTCGCTTTCGTCCAGACGACGAACGCGCGCACGAAGATCCGCCAGTGGTTCAAGCGCGAGCGCCGCGATGAGAACATCGTCCGCGGACGGGAGCTGCTCGAGAAAGAACTGCGCCGGGGCGGGGGCGGCGTCGGCCTGGCCAAGCCGGACGCGCTGCGAGACGTGGCGGGACGCTTCGGGCTTCCCGACGACCAGGAACTGCTCGCCGCGGTCGGCAACGGCGACGTGTCGCTCCTTCAAGTGGTCCAGGCGCTGCGGGGCGCGCCGGCGGAGGAGGAGGCGCCCGAGGCGCCGCCGGTGCCCGCGCCGCCGCCGCCGGCGGGGGCGGCCACCGGCATCCGCGTGATCGGCGTCGACAACGTGCTGATGCGTTTTGCGCGGTGCTGCAGCCCGCTGCCGGGCGACCGCGTCGTCGGGTACACGACGCAGGGCCGCGGCGTGACGATCCACCGCGCCGACTGCCCGAACCTGCCGTTCCTCCGCGCCCACCCCGAGCGGATCCTCGACGTGGAGTGGGAGCCGACGTCCGACGGGACGTACCACGTCGCGATCGAGGTCGAAGCCGCGGACCGCGTGGGGCTGCTCAAGGACATCCTCACCGCGATCGCCGAGCACAAGACGAACGTCGTGTCGATCAACTCGCGCGTGCGCAAGGACAAGGTGGCCATCACCGGCATCGTAATGGACATCCGCAACGTCAGCCAGCTGACCGCGGTGATGCAGCGGATCGGCCAGGTCAAGGACGTGCTGAGCGTCGAGCGCGTGGTGCCGCACTAGGCATCCCCGGAGCGGGCGGGAAGGGGGGATGCGCACAGCGTGGAACCGTAGCCAAAGCGCTGGACGGGGATCCGAGAGGGGGACGAAATGATCTTAACCGCCGCACGCGTCGGGGTCTTCACCGAATCCGTGATCCGTGAGATGACGCGGCTCGCGATGGAGCACGGCGCGATCAACCTGGCCCAGGGCTTCCCGGACTTCCCGGCGCCGGCGGATCTGCTGGCCGCGGGCGCGCAGGCGCTCGCGGACGGGCACAACCAGTACGCCGTCACCTGGGGGGCCCCGCGCCTCCGGCAGGCGATCGCGGAGAAGGTGCGGTGGTTCAACGGGCTCGAGGTCGAGCCCGACCGCCACATCACGGTGACGTGCGGCGCCACGGAGGCAATGATGGCGACCATGCTCGCCACCATCAATCCCGGCGACGAGGTGATCGTGTTCGAGCCGTTCTACGAAAACTACGGCCCGGATGCGAAGCTGTCCGGCGCGGTCCCGAAGTTCGTGCCGATCCGCCTCGCCCCCGGCTTCCCGATCGATCTCGACGACGTCAAGGCGGCGATCACCCCCTACACCAAGGCGATCATCCTGAACACGCCCCACAACCCGACCGGCAAGGTGTTCACGCGCGAGGAGCTGGAGGGCGTCGCGGACCTCTGCCAGCGGCACAATCTGCTGGCGTTCACCGACGAGGTGTACGAGCACATCATCTACGACGGCGGGCGGCACGTCAGCCTGGCGGCGCTGCCCGGGATGCGCGAGCGCACCGTGGTCGTGAACAGCATCTCCAAGAGCTACAGCGTGACCGGCTGGCGCATCGGCTGGACGATCGCGCCGCCGAACATTACGGACGGGATCCGCAAGGTCCACGATTTCCTGACGGTCGGCGCGGCCGCGCCGCTGCAGGAGGCGGCGGTGACGGCTCTCGGATTCCCGCGCACGTACTACGCGGAGCTCGCGGCGATGTACCAGCGCAAACGGGACGCGCTGCTGGAGATTCTGCGGGAGGCCGGGTTCGAGTGCCTGGTTCCGGGCGGCGCGTATTACATCATGTGCGACATCACGGCGTTCGGCTTCGAGAGCGACGAGGCGTTCACCAAATACCTGATCGAGCAGGTCGGCGTGGCGCCGGTCCCCGGGTACTCGTTCTTCCACGACCCGGCGGCGGGGCGGCGCTACGTGCGGTTCGCCTTCCCGAAGCGCGACGAGACGTTCGCGGAGGTCCGGCGCCGCCTCGGCGCGCTCCGTCCGCGCGCCGCCGTGCCGGCCGACGGCGGGGGCGGAGCCGGAGCGTGAGCGACGGCGCCTCGCCGCGCCAGATGTCCCGGGCGCCGGCCCCGGCGGCTCCGCCGCCCGGGCCGGCCGCCTCCTGGGCGGCGTACCGCGCGGAGTTTCCGATCTTCGAGCGCGCGACGTACCTCAACACCTGCTCGCTCGGCGCACTCGGCGCGCGGGTCCGGGCCGCGGTCGGCCGGTTTCTGGACCTGTGGGACGCGTGGGGCGCCTCGGCCTGGTACGGTCCGTGGTGGGAGGAGCTCGACGCGCTGCGGGCGTCGTTCGCCGGCGTGATCGGCGCGGAGGCGGCGGAGGTGGCGCTCGCGCCTTCGATCACCGGGGCCATCACCGCGGTGGCGAGCTGCTTCGACTACGGCGCGCGACCGCGGGTGATCGTTTCCGACATCGACTTTCCGACGGTGCCGTATCAGTGGCTCGCGCGCCGCGGCGTCGAGGTCGTCTACGCATCGAGCCCCGACGGACTGTCCGTGCCCGTGGAAACCTTCGAGCGGCTGATCGACGAGCGAACGCAGCTCGTCGTCGCCTCGCACGTCTATTTCCAGAGCGGCGAGATCCAGGACGTGGCCGCGCTCGCCCGGCTCGCGCATGCGCGCGGCGCGCGGCTCCTCGTCGACGCGTACCAGTCGGTGGGCCAGCTGCCGGTCGACGTGCGCGCGCTCGGCGTGGACTTTCTCGTCAGCGGCGGCCTCAAGTGGCTGCTCGGCGGACCGGGCATCGCGTACCTGTACGTGCGGCAGGATTTGATCAAGGCGCTGGCGCCGTCGGTCGTCGGATGGTTTGCGCACGGCCGGCAGTTCGCGTTCGACACGCGGCGGTTCGAATACGCGGACGACGCGCGGCGATTCCAGGCCGGCACGCCGTCCGTCGCCGCGATCTACGCGGCGCGGGCCGGCCTCGAGTACGTGCATGAGATCGGCCCGGGGCGCCTCCGGGCGCGGCAGGTGGAGCTGCTGGCCGATCTGGCCGGCGGTCTCCGCGAGATCGGCGCGGCCCCCCGAATGCGCGGCACCGTGCAGGACCTGGCCGGGATCCTCACCGTGCCGGTGGCCGATCCTCCCGCCGCGGTCTCCGCCCTGCGCGGCGACCGGGTGATCGTGGACGCGCGTCCGGGCGTGATCCGGCTCTCTCCCTACTTCTATAATAGCGCCGAGGATCTGGAACGCGCCCTCGCGGCGCTGCGGCGACATCTCACGTAGGTCACCGGCATGCGGGCACTGGTCCAACGTGTGCGGCGGGCCGCCGTGTACGTGGTCGACGGCGGCGGGTCCGGGGCCCCCGGAGAACCGGTGGGGCGGATCGCGCAGGGGTTTGCCGTCCTCCTCGGCGTGAGCCGGACCGACACTCCGGAGGAGGCGCGGGCGCTCGCGGGGCGCGTCGCGACGCTGCGCGTGTTCGATGACGAGGCCGGCCGGCTCAACCGCTCGGTGACGGACGTCGGCGGCGAGGTGCTGAGCATTCCGCAGTTCACGCTGTACGGCGATACGACCGGCGGCCGGCGGCCGAGCTTCGTCGAGGCGGCGCCGCCCGACCAGGCCGAGCCCCTGTACCGGCTGTTCAACGAAACATTGGAAGCGGCCGGCGTCCGGGTCGTGCCGGGCCGCTTTCGGACGCGCATGCTGGTCGAGATCCACAACGACGGCCCGGTGACGTTGATGCTGGAGACGGGGAACCGGTCGCGGTGAAGGACGCTCCGACGGTGTGGGAACTGATAGGCGCGGGCCTCGCGATCGGCGGGACCGCCGTGTGGGCGCTCGCCGCGGCCGCCCGCGTGGGAGTGCTGCGCGTCCTCCTCGAGCTGTTCCCGCGCGCCTCATGGGATGCCGTCACCTGGGTGTTGATCCCGGCGCTGCTGCTCGCGCCGATCGTGATCCAGGGCATCGCCGTCGCCGCGTTCGGCAGGCGCGCGCCGGCGGCCTGGGCGTGGACCGCGGCCGGCGCCGCGGCCGGATCCGTGCTCGCCCTCGCGGTCTTCGGCACGGCGCTCCTGGTCGGGGTCCGGCAGCTGCCGCGAGACCCCCAGGTCTGGCTGGGACGCACGGCGCCCGAAGCCCTCATCATCGCGTTCAGCGGCGCGGTGGCGGCCGGATGGCTGATCGTCGCCGCGCGTCTTGCCGGGGCGGCCTGGCTCCGCCGGGCGGCGGTGCCGATCGCCGCGGCGGTGGTGGCCGTCGCGTGGATGCGCGCGCATCACACGATCGTCGCCCTCAGCTATGTGCTGGACCGGCCCGAGGCCAACGGATTCTTTGCCGCGGTCGCGGTCGGCGGCGCCGTGGGCTCGGCATGGGCGGCGCGCCGGGGAGCGGGACATGGAGATTAGAGCCCCGCGCGGCATGCAGGACATTCTGCCCGACGCCACCGGCCGGTGGCAGTGGGTGGAAGCCCGGATGCGGGATCTGGCCCGGCGGTACGGCTGCCGCGAGATTCGAACGCCGGTCGTCGAGCACACGGAGGTTTTTCAGCGCGGGGTCGGCGCCGGCACGGACATCGTCGACAAGGAGATGTACACGTTTGCAGACCGCGGGGGCCGCAGCGTGACGCTGCGCGCCGAAGGCACAGCGCCGGTCGTCCGGGCCGTGCTCGAACACAACCTGGCCGCGACCCCGCCCGTGCGCGTCTACTACATCTGCCCGATCTTCCGCTACGACCGTCCGCAGGCCGGCCGGTACCGCCAGCACACGCAGTTCGGCGCGGAGGTGATCGGCAGCGCCGAACCCGGGGCGGACGCGGAGGTGCTGAGCCTGGCCGTGCGGCTTGTTGAGACCCTCGGTCTTCGCGACGTGGACGTCCGCCTCTCCAGCGTGGGCGACGCCGTCTGCCGGCCCCATTACGAAGAGGTGCTGCGGGCCTATTACGCGCCGCGGCTTCCGGAATTGTGCGACGATTGCCGCCGGCGGTTCGAGACCGCGCCGATGCGCCTGCTGGACTGCAAGCGGGAGCACGACCGCGAGGTGGCGGCGGGCGCGCCGCGGATCCTCGACTACCTGTGCGACCCGTGCCGGCAGCACTTCGCGGGCGTGCGCGCGCACCTCGACGCGATGGGGATCGCGTACACCGTCGACCCGCTCATCGTCCGCGGGCTCAACTACTACGCGCGAACCGCGTTCGAAGCCGTCTCCGGGGGGCTCGGCGCGCAGAACGCCGTGTTCGGCGGCGGCCGGTACGACGGTCTCGCGGAGCAGATGGGGGGACCGCCGACGCCGGGCGTGGGATTCGGCATGGGCATCGAGCGCCTGCTGATCGTGTTGGAGGCGGGCGGCGCCGCGGTGCCCGCGGAGCGGGGGATCGACGTGTTCGTCGCCACCGCGGGGACCGGCTCCCCGCATGCGCTGGCGATCGCCGACCGCCTGCGCACGCGGGGCCTCAGCGTCATGACGGACGTCATGGGGCGCGCGCTGCGGAGCCAGATGCGCCAGGCCGACCGCGCCGGCGCCGCCTGGGTGCTGCTGCTCGGCGAGGATGAGGTCAACCGCGGCGTGGCCATCCTGCGCGAGATGGCGACCGGCGCGCAGGTGGAGGTGCCGCTCGAACGCGTCACCGACGACGTCCCGGCGCGGATCCGCTCCGCGGGCGGTCCCAGACCGGACGGGGCGGGTGTGGCGAGATGATCGACGAGCGAGACCGCACGCCGTCCGCCGGCAGCAGCGAACTCGGCGACTGGCGCCGCACCCACACCAACGGCAGCCTTCGGACCGGCGACATCGGCCGCGACGTCACGTTGATGGGCTGGGTGCAGGGCCGGCGCGACCTCGGCGGGCTGATCTTCATCGACCTGCGGGACCGCACCGGCGTGACGCAGATCGTCTGCAACCCACAGGAGGCCGCCGGCGCCGCGGCCGTGGCCGGGGCGGTGCGCAGCGAGTACGTGCTGGCGGTGCGCGGCGTGGTCGCATCACGCCCCGCCGGGACCGAGAACCCGCGCGTCGCGACCGGCGCCGTCGAGGTGCGCGCCCGCGAGGTGCGGGTGCTGAACCCCGCCGACACGCCGCCGTTTCCGATCGACGCGGACGTCGAGGTCGACGAGACGGTGCGTCTCAGGTCCCGCTACCTCGACCTGCGCCGTCCGAAGATGCAGGCGAACCTGGCGCTCCGCCACCGGCTGGCGAAGGCCGTCCGCGATCATCTGAGCGGCCGGGATTTTCTCGAGATCGAGACGCCGATGCTCATCAAGAGCACGCCGGAAGGCGCGCGCGACTTTCTCGTGCCGAGCCGCGTGCATCCCGGCAAATTCTACGTGCTGCCGCAGTCGCCACAGCTGTTCAAGCAGCTGCTGATGGTCGCGGGGACGGACCGGTACTTCCAGATCGTCCGCTGCTTCCGGGATGAGGATCTGCGGGCCGACCGGGCGCCCGAGTTCACGCAGATCGACATCGAGATGTCGTTTGTCGGCCCCGACGACGTGCAGGCGCTCGCGGAGGAGATGGTGGCGTACGCCGTGCACGAGGCGCTCGGCGTCGAGGTCGGGCGGCCGTTTCCCCGCCTCACCTACGCGGACGCGATGCGGCGCTACGGCAGCGACAAACCCGACCTGCGTTTCGACCTCGAGATCGCGGACTGCGGCGACCTGTTCGCGGACAGCGCGTTCCGGGTCTTCAGCGGGGCGGTCGCCTCGGGCGGCGTCGTACGCGCCCTCTGCGCGCCCATGGCCGGCGGCTACAGCCGGCGTGAGGTCGCCGAACTCGAGGAGATCGCCAAGGCCGCGGGGGCCGCGGGCCTCGTCCCCGTGCACCTCGACGCCGGCGGCGCGCGGGGGCCGCTCGCGCGGCATTTGTCGGCGGAGACCCTGGCCGCGCTGCGCACGCGCTGCGGCGCCGGCAGCGGCGATCTGCTGCTGGTGGCCGCGGGGCCCGCGGAAACCGTCGCGCCGGCGATGGGCCGGGTGCGCCTCGAACTGGGGCGCCGGCTCAACCTCGTCCGCGACGGATTCGTCTTCGAGTGGGTGGTCGATTTCCCGCTGCTGGAGCGGTCGGCCGAGGGCGGATTCGCGGCCGTGCACCATCCGTTCACGTCACCGCTGGACGAAGATCTGCCGCTGCTCGAGCGCGAGCCGCTGCGCGTCCGCGCGAAGGCCTACGATCTCGTCCTCAACGGCGTGGAGCTCGGCGGCGGCAGCATCCGGATCCACCGGCGGGAGCTGCAGCAGCGGATGTTCGCGCTGCTCGGCATCTCGCCGGAGGCCGCGCGCGAGCGCTTCGGCTTCCTCCTCGACGCGTTCCGCTATGGGGCGCCCCCGCACGGCGGCATCGCCTTCGGATTCGACCGCTTCGTCATGGTGCTCGCCGGCGAGAGTTCGATCCGCGAGGTCATCGCGTTCCCAAAGACGCAGAGCGCGACCGACCTGATGACCGGCGCGCCCTCCGAGGTGGATCCGGCGGCTCTCGCCGAGGCGCATATCGAAATCCGCCGGTGATCATCCCGCGAAACCGGCGGCGGGTGCGCCGGACGCCGGCGGAAGGCCCGTGTGTTGAGCGCGGTGGGCGTTGGTGGTATCATCATAACGGCTCCTGTGATACGCGCTAGGTATACGTGGTCCCGACCAACAGCAAGACGTAGGGAGCCCGGCTCCGGACGGTGACGGCACGGCCCCGTAGGGCCGGCTCGTGGGGCTAGTCGGATCCGCTCGGGAGGGCACCCACCTGTGAGCGACAGGTTCGGGGACCGCGGCCGGCGGTATCGCAGGAGCCGCTTGCCTCTCGGTACTCCTTTCATCAACCGATGCACAGCCGGACCCGTCAACCGATGAACGGCGCCCAGACCCCGTCTCCGCGGGACGAGGCCGCCGTGCCGCCTTCTTTGGGGACCGGCCCGCGGGATGCACAGGCGGCGCCGGCCGTTCACGACGACCCCTGGGAGATGGCGCTGCGGCAGTTCCGCGTCGCGGCCGACCGGACCACGCTCACGCCGGCGGTGCGGGACGTGCTCGAACATCCGGAGCGCGAGTTCACCGTCAATTTTCCGGTGGCGATGGACGACGGGAGCACGCGCGTGTACACCGGCTACCGCGTCCTGCACAGCACCGCCCTCGGTCCAACCAAGGGCGGCCTCCGCTTCAGCCCGCAGGTCTGGATCAACGAGGTGCGCGCGCTCGGGATGTGGATGACCTGGAAGTGCGCGCTCGCGCACTTGCCGTACGGCGGCGCAAAGGGCGGGGTGGCGTGCGATCCCGGGGCGCTCTCCGTGCCGGAGCTGGAGCGGCTGACCCGACGGTTCGCGACGGAGCTGCGCCCGATGATCGGAGCGCGCATCGACATCCCGGCGCCGGACGTCGGCACCAACAGCCAGGTCATGGCGTGGTTCATGGACACCTACAGCATGCACGAGGGGTATTCGGTCCCGTCCGTCGTCACGGGGAAGCCGCTCACGATCGGCGGGTCGGCCGGCCGGCAGGACGCGACGGGCCGCGGCGTCATGATCGCGGCACGGGAGGCGGCGCGGATGCGCGGCGTCCCCTTCGCCGGCGCCCGCGTGGTGGTGCAGGGCTTCGGCAACGTCGGGGCGACCGCCGCGGTCCTCATGGCGGCCGAAGGCTGCCGGATCGTGGGCGTGAGCGACGCGTTCGGGGGTCTCTACAATTCCCGCGGCCTTGACCTCGACGCGCTGCGGCGCCACGTGGCCGCGACCCGGCGCGTCGAAGGGTTCGCGGGCGGTGAGGCGGTGACCAACGCCGAACTGCTCGAGCTGCCCTGCGACTTTCTGGTCCCCGCCGCGATCGAAGGTCAGATCACCGCGCGCAACGCCGCGCGTGTCAACGCGCAGATCGTCGTCGAGGGGGCGAACGGTCCGACCACGCCCGACGCCGACGCGATTCTCGAGGAGCGCGGCATCCTGGTCGTGCCGGACATCCTCGCCAACGCCGGCGGCGTGGTGGTCTCGTACTTCGAGTGGGTGCAGGATCTGCAGGCGTACTTTTGGAGCGAAGCGGAGATCAACGCGCACCTCACGCGGATCATGGTCGACGGCGTGGCGCGGGTCGCGTCGGTGGCCGCCGTCGAACGGGTGTCGCTGCGAACCGCGGCGCTGCTCGTCGCCGTGCGCCGGGTCGCGGCGGCCCTCGAGCAGCGCGGCATCTATCCGTAGCGCCGGCGGCCCTCCGACCCGGGAGCGGGGCCGCGGCCGGGCCGGCTTTCTTGACACCGTCGCCCGCCGGGCCCCATGATAATGTCATGGAGTTGTTCGAGCAGAGCCGGCGCGACGAGATCGCGCGCACAGCGCCGCTGGCCGCGCGCATGCGGCCGCGGGCGCTCGAGGAGCTCGTGGGGCAGGCCCATCTCCTCGGCCCCGGACATCTCCTGCGCCGCGCCATCGAGACCGACACCCTGACCTCGGCGATTCTCTATGGGCCGCCCGGGACGGGCAAGACATCGCTCGCGCGCGTCATCGCCGCGGCGACGCGGGCCCACTTCGAGCCGGTGAACGCGGTCACGGCCGGCGTCGCCGACATCCGTCGCCTCGTCGAGGAGGCGCGGGAGCGCCGCGCGCTGCACGGCGTCCGCACGATCCTCTTCGTCGACGAGATCCATCGGTTCAACAAGGCGCAGCAGGACGTGCTCCTGCCGCACGTCGAGGACGGCACCGTCATCTTGATCGGCGCGACGACCGGCAACCCGTTCATCGACGTGACCCCGACGCTCGTGTCGCGCTCGCGCGTCTTCGCCCTCGAGCCGCTCGCGCTCGCCGACCTCGAGACGATCATCCGCCGGGCGCTTGCGGACCCGCGCGGCCTCGCGCCTCAACACGTCGAGGCGGCGCCCGATGCCGTCGCGGACCTGGCGCGGGCGGCGAACGGGGATGCGCGGGCCGCGCTCAACATGCTGGAACTGGCCGCGATGGCGGCGACGCCGGACGCACACGGGGTGCGGCGCGTCACGGCGGCGGAGGTCCAGGAGGCGGTGCAGCGCCGCCTGGTGCCGTACGACCGCGGCGGCGACCAGCACTACGACGTGATTTCGGCGTTCATCAAGAGCATGCGCGGCGGCGATCCCGACGCGGCGGTGTACTGGCTCGCGCGGATGCTTGCCGGCGGCGAGGATCCGCGGTTCATCGCCCGCCGCATGGTCGTGCACGCGGCCGAAGACGTCGGGCTCGCGGACCCGCAGGCGCTGCTGGTGGCGGTCGCGGCGGCGCAGGCCGTCGACCTGGTCGGCCTGCCGGAAGCCCGCATCCCGATGACCGAGGCGGCGGTCTATATCGCGACGGCTCCGAAAAGCAACGCGGTGATCCGGGCGATCTCCGCGGCCGCGCAGGACGTCGAGCGCGAGGAGGCGCAGCCGGTGCCCCAGGCGCTGCGGGACGCCTCGACCCGCGGGGCGCGCGGGCTCGGGCGCGGCCGGGGATACGTCTACCCCCACGATCAACCGGGGGCGTTCGCGGCGCAGCAGTACGCGCCCGACAATGTCAAGGACCGCGTTTACTACGAGCCGACCGACGCCGGATCCGAGCACGAGATCCGCCGCCGCCTTCGGGCGTGGTGGGCCGGCGTGAAGCGGTACGCCGGAGAGTAGGCGATGGCGCGCGTCGCGGTCGCGATGAGCGGCGGGGTGGACAGTTCCGTGGCTGCGGCCCTCATGGCCGAGGCGGGGCACGACGTCGTCGGCTTCACGATGAACCTGTGGCCGGACTGGGTGCCGCCGGCCGACGACGGGCCGGGGTGCTGCGGTCTCGGCGCGATCGACGACGCGCGGGCCGTCGCGCGCACGCTCGGGATCCGGCACTACGTCCTCAACCTCCGCGACGTGTTCGAGCGCGCGGTGATCCGGGAGTTCGCCGGCGAGTACGCGCGCGGCCGCACGCCGAACCCTTGCATCGCCTGCAACCGCGCGATCAAATTCGCGCTGCTGCTGGACAAAATCCGCGCGCTCGGCATGGAGCGGCTCGCCACGGGCCACTACGCGCGCGTGGAACCCGCCCCCGGCGGCGGGGTGCGCCTCCTGCGGGCCGTGGACCGCCGGAAGGATCAGTCGTACGTGCTCGCGGGCGTCCCGCCCGCGCAGCTGGCGCAGGTCGTCTTTCCGGTCGGCGCCTACACCAAGCCGGAGATCCGGGCGATCGCGCGCCGGTACGGGCTGGGGGTGGCGGAGAAGCCGGACAGCCAGGAGATCTGCTTTGTGCCGGGCGGCGACCACGGCGCGGTCGTGGCGCGGTACGCGCCGCAGGCGGTCCGGCCCGGCCCGATCTACGACGGCGAGGGGCGGCAGGTCGGCGCACACCACGGCGTCGCGCGGTATACTGTGGGGCAGCGCCGCGGACTGGGCGCCGCCGGGGGCCGCCCGCGCTATGTCGTCGCCATCGACACGGAGCGCAACGCGCTGCGGGTCGGCGACGGGGCCGCGCTGCGGTGCCAGGAACTGATCGCGGCCGACGCCAATTGGATCGCCGTCACCGGCCTTCGCGAGGAGCTCGCCGTCACGGCGCGAATCCGCCACGGCGGGACCGACGTCCCGGCCGTGATCGAGCCGGCCGCGGGGAACCGGGTGCGGGTCCGGTTTCTCGAGCCGCCCCGCGCGGCGGCGCCGGGGCAGGCGATCGCCTTCTACCAGGGGGACGTCGTCGTCGGCGGGGCGGTGATCGACGAGGTGCGCAGCGGAGACGCTCATGCCGTCGATCGCTGACCTGAGCCTCGCGGTCATCGCCGTCGCGTCCGTCGTCGCGCTGCTGGCGGCCGTGCCGGTGCTCGTTCAGCTCCGCCGGACCGCCGCGCGGGCGGAGTCGGTGCTGAGCCGGGTGGAGGGCACGCTGCCGGCGCTGATCACGGAGCTGCGCGAGGCGACGGCCAAGGCGGAGCGGACGATGGACGCGATCGGCGGCCTTGCGGAGGCGGTCGAACGCATGGATCGTCTGACCGCGGCGACCGCGCGGACCGTGGAACTTGCCGGCGCCGCGATGCGCTACATGGCGGCGGATGTGGTGGGCCCGTCCGTGGCCAGCGCGGCGGGGTTACTTACCGCGCTGCGCGAGGGTATACAGTTCTTATGGCCTCGACGCGAGAGGAGGAGGGCTACGCATGACCGAACGCCGTGACTTTGCCGTCGGGATCTTCATTGGCGGGATGATCGGACTGGCGCTCGGACTGCTGTTCGCGCCTCAGACCGGCAGCGAGACGCGGGACCGCATCCGGCGCGAGGGCGAGCGGCTCCGCGATCGGGCGAGGACAACGGCCGACGACGTCGCGGAACAGGCCCGGCAGGCCGCCGGAGATTTCGCCGACCGCGTGCGCACCGGCGCCGACGATTTCGTGTCCCGTGCGCGGGACGCGGCCGGGGAGGCGGTGTCGCGCGGGCGGTCCGCGTTTGAGGAACGGACCGACCGTCTGCGCCGCGCGTTCGACGCGGGGCGCGGCGCCGCGGGGGGCATGGAGGAGCCAACACACTTTGGCGAACCGGAGAACTGACGTGGCGCCCAAAGGGCAGACGCGCGAGGGGCACGAACGCGTCGAGATCTCGATTCCCGTCCGCCCGGAGTTCGTCAGCGTGGCGCGGCTGACCGCCGCGACCGTGGCGGCGCGGCAGGGGTTCACCTACGACGAGATCGAGGATCTCAAGATCGCCGTGGGCGAGGCCTGCACCGCGTTGATCGTCGCGGGGCCCGACGGGACGCAGCCGCTCACGACGGCCTTCGTCCTGGCGCCGGGCGCTATCGAGGTGCTCGTCTCGGCGAGGGTGCCGGCGCCGGCTTGGGCGAGAGACGGAGCGGGCGCGGCCCACGGCGGTGACACGCCGATCGATGAGAGCCGGCTCGGGCTGTTCCTCATGCAGTGCCTCGTCGACGAGGTCGACGCGCATCACGACGCGGCGTCGGGCGTAACCGAGCTTCGGCTCCTCAAACGCCGCCAGGCTTAGCCGGATGGCGACGCGGCGGCGGGGCCGTCGGCTCCTGGACAAGGACCAAGTCCGGGCCCTCTTCCAAAAGTTTCAAGAGGACCGCAGTCCCGACGTCCGGGAGGAGCTGACCCTCGCCCACGAGAGTCTCGCCATCTATCTCGCCCGCAAGTTCGCGGACCGCGGCGAGCCGCTCGAGGACATCATTCAGGTCGCGCAGATCGGCCTGCTGAAGGCGATCGACCGGTACGATCCCACCCGCGGCATCGAGTTCACCACATACGCCACGCCGACGATCGTCGGCGAAATCAAGCGGCACTTCCGGGACAAGCTGTGGGCGATCCGCGTCCCCCGCCGGCTGCGCGAACTCAACTACACGCTGATGCGGGCGATCGAAGAGCTGTCTCAACGCCTCGGCCGGTCGCCGACGATCCCCGAGATCGCGCAGTTCACCGGAGTTGACTTCGAAGACGTGATCTCGGCGCTGGAGGTCGGGCGCGCCTACAGCCTCGTCTCGCTCGACGCGGAAACCAGCGACGGCGACGAGGAACACAGCGTCTCGCTCCTCGAGTCCGTGGGGGACGAGGACGTGGCGCTCGAGCGGCTCGAAGACCGCGCCACGCTCGACTGGGCGCTCGCCCGGCTGCCCGAGCGCGCGCAGCAGATCATCCGCATGCGGTTCTTCGACGATCTGTCACAGGCCGAGATCGCGCGGCGGCTCGGCATCTCCCAGATGCACGTCTCACGCATCCTCCGCGAAGCCCTCGCGCGCCTGCGTGCCCTCGTCAGCGACCGCCGCTCCGCTCCCGAAGAACCGTGATCGCGACCGCGCAGGAGGCCGCCGGAGGACGGCCGGAGGTCCTCCGCCGGAGAGGGTAGCCGCGGTGCCCACGTTCGCGTCGGCGGCGGCGATCGTGGCGCGGCTTCGGGACGCCGGGTTCGAGACCTACCTTGCCGGCGGATGCGTCCGCGACCGGCTGCGGGGGCGGCCCGCCGCGGACTACGACATCGCCACCGCGGCCCGCCCCGAGCAGGTCGTTGCGCTGTTCCCGCGCACGGTCGACGTCGGCGCGGCGTTCGGCGTGATCCGCGTGGTCGCGGACGACGGGGACTACGAGGTCGCGACGTTTCGGACGGAAGGTCCGTACCTCGACGGCCGGCATCCGTCGTCGGTGCGGTACGCGGGCCCGCGCGAGGACGCGCTGCGCCGCGACTTCACGATCAACGGCCTGTTCTACGACCCGGCGGCCGGCGCGGTGCTCGACTTCGTGGGCGGCCGCGCCGATCTCGCCTCACGCCTCGTGCGTGCGATCGGCGACGCCGCGGCGCGCTTCGCGGACGACCGGCTGCGCATGCTGCGCGCGGTGCGCCTGGCCGCCGAGCTCGACTTCACGATCGACCCCGACACCGTCGAGGCGATTCGCGGCCACGCCGCGGACGTGCGTACCGTGAGCCCGGAGCGCATCCGCGACGAGCTCGTCCGCATGCTGACCGGACCCGACCCCGGGCGGGCGCTCGCGCTGCTGCGGGACGCGAGACTGCTCGCCGTCGTGCTGCCGGAGGTCGCGGCCGAGATCGGCGTGCCGCAGCCGCCGAACTTTCATCCGGAAGGCGACGTGTTCGAGCACACGCGGCAGGCGGTCGCGGCGCTGCGCCATCCATCGCCGGCGCTCGCGATGGCGGCGCTCCTGCACGACGTCGGCAAGCCGGAGACACTCGAGTACGCCCCGGACCGGATCCGCTTCAGCCGCCACGACGAGCGGGGCGCCGCGATCGCGGAGAGCGTGATGGAGCGCCTCCGGTTCCCGCGGCGCGACACCGACCGCGTGACGGCGCTCGTCGGGCGCCACATGATCTTCAAGGATCTTCCGCAGATGCGCGAGGCGAAGCGGCGCCGGCTGTTCGCCGATGAGATCTTTCCGGAGCTCCTCGAGCTGCACCGCGCCGACTGCGCGGCGAGCCACGAAGACTTCACGCTCTACGAGTGGGCGCGCGCCGAGGCGGAGCGGGCCGCCGCGGCCCCGCCGCCGCCGGCCCGCCTGGTCTCTGGCCACGACGTGCTGGCCCGCGGGGTCCCGGCCGGGCCCCGGGTCGCGGCGATCCTCGAGGCCGTCGAAGACGCGCGGCTCGAGGGACGGCTCCGCACCCGGGACGAGGCGCTGGCCTTCATCGACGGCCTGCTGGCGCGGGGAAGCGGGGGCGCCGAGACCGCCGGGAACGCCGGCCCGGGTTCCGGCGGAGGAGAACGCTGAGCCGCGGCGAACATGCGTGCGACCGGCAGGGAGCAACGGCACGGAGGACGGGGACCTGGGCGCAGACGGCACGACCACGGCCCGCGTCATCGCCCTCGTCAATCAAAAGGGCGGATGCGGCAAGACGACCACCGCGGTAAACCTCGCGGCGTGCCTTGCCGTCAGTAAACGCCGGGTCCTGCTGATCGATCTCGATCCGCAGGCCAACGCCACCGTCAGCCTCGGCACCGATCCCGCGGCGCTCACGCGCACGATGTACAACATCCTGGTCGAGGACGCGCCCGCGAACGGCCAGTCCGCGGACCTCGCGAGCATCATCGCGCCGTCGAACGTCCCGAACCTGGACCTCGCGCCGTCCTCGATCGACCTCGCCGCCGCGGAACTGGAGCTGTCCTCGCGGATCGGCCGGGAGAACACGCTGCGCAAGAAAGTGGCGCCGCTGCGGGAGCGGTACGATTACATCATCATCGACACGCCGCCGTCCCTCGGCCTGCTCACGCTCAACGCGCTCGTCGCCTGCAACGAGGTGATCATCCCGATTCAGACCCACTACTACGCGCTGCTCGGGATGCGGCAGTTGCTGCGGACGCTCAAGGCGGTCCGGGAAGAGGCGGGCCACGAGGTGGAGATCGCCGGTGTGGTGCCGACGATGTACGATGCCCGCACCAGCATCGGCAAGGAAATCTTAAACGGCATCCGCGACTATTTCGGCGAGAAGGTGTTCGCGAGCGCGATCCATTTCAACATCAAACTGGTCGAGTCGAGCATGATCGGCGTGCCGGTCTTCGTCCATCTGCCCTCCTCGCGCGGGGCGGCCGAGTACATGAGCCTCGCGAAGGAAGTGATGGCCCTTGAACAAAAAGCGGGACGCGCTCCGGCGCGGAATTAGAGACCTCATCGAGGACACGTCGCGCGATCTCGTGGCCTTCGAGGGCCGCGAGCCGGCGCCGCGCGGTGCGGCGCCCGCCGGCGCCGGGACGACCAAGCCCGAGGCCGTCGACGCGGAGATCCGCGAAGCCGCCGACCCGGCCATCACGCCCGCCGGCACGCCGGCGTTGAACGGTGGACCGGTCGAGGTCGCCGGCGACCGCCCGTCGCCGGCCGCCACGACATCAAAGCCGGCCGCGCATGATCCAGGCGAAGACTCATCACCGCCCGTGCAGGCCGGCGCACCGGGCACCGCCTTGCCGCGCGAGGCCGCGCCCGCAGACGCACCGGCGCCGTTTGAACTGACCTCGGGGACGGCGTTTCTCCGGCCGGCCGACAGGGCGAGGGACGCGTCGGGCACGGGACGGCCCGCGTCACGCCCGGCGCCGCCGCGAGAGGCGGCGAAGCGGCCTGAGGTCCCCGGCCCCGCGGCGAGGGCCAAAGATGCTCAGACGGCGAAAAAGGCCAAGCCCGCACAGCGCCCCGGCGGCCGGGCCGCCGGAGGTCACGCGCGAGACGCGGCCGCACCGGCCGCGGACGATCTCGAGGCGGACGATCCGGGTCCCGCGACCGCCGAACCGCGCACCGGCGTCTGCCGATCCTATTTCGTCAACCACGACTGCTGGCGCGTGCCGAACGCCTACTGCAACACCGCCTTGCAGGTCTGCGTCATCAGGAACTGCCCCGTCTACCACCTGCACAAGGACGCCCTCGAGCGCCGCTTCGCGAAGAAGTTCAAGCACCTCTGGTAGGCCCGCCCCGCGATCCGTTATAAGGAGGACCCCCGTGGCACACGTCGGGCTCATGATCGAAGGGCAGGAGGGTCTCACGTGGGATCGCTGGCGCCGGCTGGCCGAGGCGGCCGACCAATCGGGCTTCGAGTCGCTCTGGCGGTCCGATCACCTCTTTTCACTCTTCGGCGTCGCCGACCGCCCGGGGCTCGACTGCTGGCCCTCGCTGACCTACCTCGCGAGCGCGACGCGGCGGATTCGCTTCGGACCGCTCGTTTGTCCGATCACGTTTCGGCACCCCGCCATGACGGCCCGCGAGGCCGCGGCCGTGGACGCGCTGTCCGGCGGACGCCTCGAGCTCGGTCTCGGGGCCGGGTGGCACGACGGCGAGCACAAGGCGTTCGGCATCCCGTATCCGCGCGTCGGCGAACGGATCCGCCGGCTCGACGAAGCCGTTCAGGTGATTCGCGCGTTGTGGGCCGGCGGGCCGGCGCGCTTCGAAGGCAGGTACTATCAGCTCGACGGCGGGACCGCGTGGCCGAAGCCGGCGCAGCGGCGGATTCCGCTCGTCATCGGCGGCAAAGGGCCAAAAGTCCTCGAGGTGGCCGCGCGCTACGCGGACGAGTGGAACTGCGGCGGCGCGCAGAAGCCGGCCGGGGTGCGCGAGCGTACCGCGACGCTGGAAGCCGCCTGCCGGAAGGTGGGGCGCGACCCGAAGACGATCCGGCGGTCCTGGATGGGCGGAATCCTGATCGGTGAAACCGGCGCCGCGCTCGAGCGGCGGGCGCGGAGCGTTCAAGAGTACGCTATCACCCGGGCCGCGACCCCGCCGGCGGAGCTGCCGCGGGAGCTGCGAAACGCCGGGTGGCTGGTCGGCGCGCCGGAGGAGATCGCGGAGCAGATGCGCGGCCTGACCGCGGAGGGCATCAGCCGGTTCAACCTGCAGTTCTTCACGCTGGACGATCTCGACGCGGTCCACCTGATCGGCGAGCGGTTGATCCCCGCCGTCGCTTCGCTCTAGGACCGGCGTCTACGGCTCGACCGCGCCGAAGTCGATCGCGAGCAGCTCCACGAGGTGGTTGATCACGCGCCACGGGCGGACGCCGTGCGACTGGAGGTCGTCGGCCGTGCGGCGGTAGGCGACGAAGCGCGCGCCCGCGCCGCCGGCTGCGGCGCCGTCGATCCATGAATCGCCGATCACGTAGGCGCCGCCCGCGGCGCCGAGGCGGCGGAGGGCCTCCACGACGCCGTCGGGGGCCGGCTTCATCGACCGGACGTCGTCGCGCGTGATGACGGTCTCCGCGGCGTGCGCCAGCCCGGCGGCTTCGAGCGCGACGGACGCGCCGGCGCGGCTGTTGTTGGTAAGGATCGCCACGCGATAGCCGCGCGACCGCAGCGTTCCGAGCACGCCGGCCGCGCCGTCGAGGGCCGCGGCGTCCCGCAGGCCTTGCGTCTCGTGCGCGGTGATGATCTCCCACATCCGGGGCGCCATCGCGGTGCCGCGCGCGGCGTCGTGCGCGGCGGCGTGGGCCACCAGCTCCCCGATCGCAAGACGCCGCAGCGCCTCGTCGGACTCGTCGGTCGCGCCGGTCTCGCGCAGCATCGCGCCGAGGGTGCGGCGGATCGCGGCGAAGTCGATGTGCGACCCCAGCACGGTGTTGTCCATATCGAAGACGAGCGCGATCTCGCGCGGCGGAATCACAGCCGCATTGTAGGACGGGACACCGGTGCGCCGCAACCGCGGGCCGGCCGGCGGAGGACTCGCGCGGCGATGCGCCGTAGGCAGGGGCGTGATGCGACGGAGGACGGCGCTGCAGCTCCTGGCCGCCGCGGCGGGCGCGGTCGTCCTGCCCCGTTTGCGCGGGACCTCCGGCCGCATGCGCGGCCTCCTGCCCGCCGAAGCCTCGCCGCCGCCGCCGGCGGGCCTGAGTCCGGCGACCGCGTTCGTCACCGTCGACGGTCACGGACGCACGGTGCGGCTCGACGCGCGGCGGGCCCGCGAGGCGCTCGACGCGGTCTGGCAGGTCCTCGGGGACGTCGCGACCGTTGCGCCCGTCGCCGGCGGGCCGCGCCTGCTCGCCGCGCTTCGCCTCAGCGAGCAGGTTCTCGGCGTCACGATCTGGAAGGCGCAGACGCTCGTCGTGGCCGCCCGCCGTCTTCCGAACGTCTCGGCCATCGTCTTCCCGGTCACCGGCACCTGGCGGCATCGCGTGCTCATCGTGCAGATGGGGCGCGTGGTCGCCTCACCGCGGCTGATCGACAGCACGGCGGTGGCCGCCCTCGACAACGCCGTGCGGAGGGCCGTCGGGCCGCGATGAGCGCAACGGGAGAGGAGTTCGGGCGCATGTCCGCGGTACCGATCGAACGTCTCGCCGCGCACGCCGGCGAGACGGTGGAGATCCACGGTTGGCTCTACAACCGCCGCAGCAGCGGCGCGATCCATTTCCTGCTCGTACGGGACGGGACCGGGCTCGTCCAGGCCGTCGCGGCGCGCGCCGACGTCCCGCCGGACGTGTTTGCGACGATCGGGACGCTCACCCAGGAGTCTTCGATCGTCGCACAGGGCGCCGTCCGCGAGGACCGCCGGGCGCCGGGGGGCTACGAGCTGTCGCTGCGCGACCTGCGCGTCGTCCAGCTGGCGGCGCCGTACCCGATCACGCCGAAAGAGCACGGCGTCGACTTTCTGATGGACCACCGGCACCTCTGGCTGCGCAGCAGCCGGCAGTGGGCGATCCTCCGCGTACGCGCGGAGGTCGAGCGGGCGATGTGCGACTACCTCGACGAGCAGGGCTATCTGCGGGTGGACACGCCGATTCTCACGCCCGCCGCGTGCGAAGGGACCTCGACGCTGTTCGAGACGCCCTACTTCGAGACCCACGCGTACCTTACGCAGAGCGGGCAGTTGTACAGCGAGGCGAGCGCGGCCGCCTTCGGCCGCGTGTACTGCTTCAGCCCCGCCTTCCGCGCGGAAAAGTCGAAGACGCGGCGGCATCTGACCGAATTCTGGATGATCGAGCCGGAGGCCGCCTATCTCGATCTCGACGGCTGCATCGCCCTCGCGGAAGGCCTCGTGGCCTCGGTTGTCGCCCGCGTCCTCGAGCGCCGGGAGCCCGAACTCCGCGCGCTGGAGCGCGACCGGGTACCGCTCGAACGCGTGCGTCCGCCGTTCCCGCGCATCACCTACGACGACGCGGTCGAGCGCCTCCGCGCCGCCGGACACCCCATCGCGTGGGGCGACGATTTCGGCGGCGACGAAGAGACCGTGCTCGCGAACGCCTTCGACAGGCCGGTGTTCGTCACGCACTACCCGGCGCAGTGCAAGGCGTTCTACATGCAGCCGGATCCTGGGCGGCCGGAGGTCGTGCTCGGCGTGGACCTTCTGGCGCCGGAGGGGTACGGCGAGATCGTCGGCGGCGGGCAGCGGATCCACGATCTCGCGCTGCTCGAGCGCCGGCTCGAGGAGCACCGGCTGCCGAAAGATCAGTATGCGTGGTATCTGGACCTGCGGCGGTATGGATCGGTCCCGCACAGCGGCTTCGGCATCGGCGTCGAACGCACCGTGGCGTGGATCTGCGGGCTCGAGCACGTGCGCGAGACGATACCGTTCCCGCGCCTCCTGAATCGGCTCTATCCGTAGCCGAATCGGCTGATGGCGATGCGAAGAACGGCGCTCTTCCTCGTCGGCGCCGTTCTCGCGGCCGTGCTGGCCGGCGCCGAAGGGCACGAGGAGGCGCAGTTCGTCGTCCGCATCTCGGCGCCCCACATGCTCAGCCCGGGCCGGCTGGGGGCCGACGTGATCGTGGAAGGCCTTCGACCTGAGCCTCAACCGACCATCGAATGGACGGTTGCCGTCGGCGGGCAGGTGGTCCGCCGGCCGACGCATCCCTTGATCGCGCCGCGAGTTCCCGCCTCGATTGATCTGCCGGCGGGCCGGATTCGCGTCGGCGGCGATGTGTCCGTCGCGGAGTTCACGCCCGTGCCGCCGCTCGAAGAGAATCTCCCGATCAGCGTCGAGATCGTCGTGCGCCAGGGAGACACGACGGCCGTCGCCCGGCAGACGGTCGTGATGCGCTTGCCTACCGTGATCGTTCCCGGATACTTGAATGACATCGCCGAGGCCGCCGATCCCGAGGTGATGTCGGGGTTCGAGCGGCGAGGGTTCTCCGCGGCCGGTCCTTCTCCGGACCTGTTTTGGTTCACGTATCGATCCCGAGCGCTCTCGCTGCGCGACGCGGCCGCGGCGCTGGCGGCGTACGTGCGGAACGTCGTGCTTCGCGCCGCATACGCGGCGCGGATCAACGTCGTCGGGTACAGCCTCGGCGGGCTGATCGCCCGATGGAACATCGCCTTCGAACCGGGCTGGAGCCGTCTGGTGGACCGATTGATTCTGGTGGCCACGCCCAACGAAGGATCGGTCGCCTCCTACGTGTACGCCTGGTACCCCGCGGGGATTCTCGCGCGGACACGCGCGGCGCGGGAATTGCTGCCGACGTTCCCGTTCTGGCGTCCGGATCCCCAGTCATCGTGGACGATCCCGCCCGACGGCCGGAACCCGACGCTCGCGGAACTCAACGCGCATCCGTTGCCCGAATCTGTCCGCGCGTACGCGCTGTACGGCCGCCGAGAGGGCGGCACGATGTCCGGGGTCACCGGCCGATTCCCGAACATCGGGTTCTCGTTCGGGCCGGGCGACGGCGTCGTGCTGACCGCAAGCGCGCTGGGGTTGCCTGTAAACGGCGGCGGCGGGGTGCCGGGACTTACGGATCGGTTTGTCGCCGCCATCGACCTGGGGCCGCAGAGACACCTCCAACTGCTCGTCGTCGCCGCTCCCAAGATCGCCGACATGCTGATCGATCGAACGACGACATATCGATTCGGCCCCGTCCCGTGCGCATGCCGGTCCCGGGTCCAGGAGGCGCCGCGTGTCCTTCCACTTCTTGACTCACTTTGACCCGCCGCCGAAAGCGGCGGCGGAGTTTCGCACCGAACTGCGGCGTGTCGCCGGACCGACGCGGGCCGAGGCGGGATGCCTCCGGTACCAGGCGTTTGAATCCGTGCGGGAACCGGCCGCCTTCGCCGTGCACTCCGAGTGGGTGGACGAGGCCGCGTTCGAGGCGCACAGCCGGCTGCCGCACACCGTGCGCTTCGTCGCCGCGGCGGAGCGGCTGCTCGGCCGCCCCGTCCAGGGGCTGCGGGCGCGGCCGCTCGGCGGAGAACTCGACCCCGCCGCGCCGTGACGGCGGAGCGCCGCGTGATCCGGCCGGTTGTTGGCCCGGGCCGCATGTGGTATACTTTTTTTCGGCAGTTCGAGCAGAACGCAGAGCCCGGGGGGTAGCGCCGGCGTACGCTGCACGACCGGGCGTAGGCCTCGGCGAACGGGCGTGCGGTAGTAACGGCATCAAGTCGGCGCGTCTGCGAGGAGTGGGTAGGACACCCACTCTTTCGTTTCTTCGGGGCGTCGAAGGGGCTGAAGGTGAGCAGGCGGCAGGAAATTGCAGGCCAGGTCGAGGCGCTGGCGGCGCCGATCGGAGCCCACATGGGGCTCGAGATCGTCGACGTCGAGTTGGCCGGCGACGCTCGGCGTCCGGTGCTGCGCGTCCTGGTCGAGCGAGACAGCGGCGGGGCGGGGATCGAAGACTGCGCCCGGCTCAGCGAGGCGCTCAGCCGTGAGCTCGACTTGTACGATCTGCCGATCGGGCGTTACACGCTGGAAGTGGCGAGCCCGGGGCTCGATCGGGCGCTGCGGAAGCCGGCGGAGTTCGTCCGGTTTGCCGGACGAACCGTCGCGGTGACGGCGCATGCGCCCCTCGATGGGCAGCGGCGGTTCCGGGGCCGGCTGCTGGGCCTGGTGGACGGGCGGGTTTCGGTGCAGTTGGAAGACGGGCGTGAGGTGCGTTTCGGCATGGACGAGATCGCGCAGGCGCGCCTGGTGGTCGATGAAGAGGTGCTGCGGCAAGATCTGCGGCGCTCATAAGTCCGGGGAACGCCGGCCGGGTGGCAGGCGCGGGCGGGCGATGAGGTTCATGGCGGCCGGCGAGTTCGCCGTCAGGCGGTGCGCCGGCGGTGGAGGTGCCTGGTGAACAATCAGGAGCTGATTCGGGCGGTTCGGCAACTCGAGGAGGAAAAGGGCCTCAGCACGGACGTGCTGGTGGAGGCCATCGAGGCCGCGCTGCTCTCGGCATATAAGAAAAACTTCGGGCAGGCGGCGCAGAACATCCGCGTCGAGCTGGACCGTGAGACGGGCGAGCAGCACGTGTACAGCGTGCGGACGATCGTCGGCGAGGTGACCGATCCCAACACCGAGGTCCCGATCGCCGAGGCGCGTCAGTGGGACCCCGACAGCCAGATCGGCGACATCGTCGAGGTCGAGGTGACGCCCAAGGACTTCGGCCGCATCGCCGCGCAGACCGCGAAACAGGTGATCGTGCAGCGCATCCGGGAAGCGGAGCGCGACATGGTCTACCGCGAGTTCCGCGACCGCGAGGGCGACATCGTCACCGGGACGGTCCAGCGCGTGGAGCGGCGGAACGTGTACATGGATCTCGGCCGCATCGAGGCCGTGCTGCCGCCGACGGAACAGGTGCCGCGCGAGGGCTACCGGCAGAACGACCGGGTGAAGGCCTACGTGGTCGAGGTCAAGCAGGGCAACCGGGGCCCGCAGATCGTCGTCAGCCGGACGCACCCGGGTCTGCTCAAGCGGTTGTTCGAGCTGGAAGTGCCGGAGATCTACGAGGGCATCGTCGAGATCAAGGCGATCGCGCGCGAGGCCGGCGCCCGCAGCAAGGTCGGGGTCGTCTCGCGCGACCGCAATGTCGACGCGGTCGGCGCCTGCGTGGGCCCGAAGGGGACGCGCGTCCAGTCGATCGTCGACGAGCTGCGCGGCGAGAAGATCGACATCGTTCCGTGGTCGCCCGATCAGGCGACGTTTGTCGCGAGCGCGCTGAGCCCCGCGAAGGTCATCCGCGTCGAGATCAACGAGGAGACGAAGACGGCGCTGGTGATCGTGCCGGACAACCAGCTGTCGCTGGCGATCGGCAAGGAGGGCCAGAACGCCCGCCTCGCCGCGAAGCTGACCGGCTGGCGCATCGACATCAAGAGCGAGTCGCAGATCAAGGAGCTCGAAGCGCGCAAGATCTTCGCCGATCTGCCGGCGGAGGAGCCCGCCCCGCAGCCGGCGGCGGCCGCGTCCGGACATCTCGAGTCCGCGCCGCAGCCCGGAGCCCAGGCCGAGGACGGTCCGGCGGCCGACCCCGTGCCCGCCGACAAGCCGGTCCAACACGTCGGCGAGCGGGCCGGCGGAGACTAGCCGGGTGCCGAAGGTCCGCAAGATCCCGCAGCGGCAGTGCGTCGCCTGCGGCCGGGTCCGGGCGAAGCGCGATCTTGTGCGGGTGGTCCGGACGCCCGGGGGCGATGTTCGCGTCGACGCCACGGGGAAGGTCTCGGGACGCGGCGCCTACGTTTGTCCGGACGGCGCGTGCATCGATCGCGCCCTGCGGGGCGGACGCCTCGCCGGCGCGCTCGCGCAGCCCCTGGCGGAGGACATCGCGCAGCGGCTGCGAGAAGCGATCGTGCGGCCCGCGGCGCCTCGCATGCCCGTCGTTCGCCGCGTCTCGCTCAAGGAGCAGCAGCAATGAGTGAAGCGCAGGAGGCCGCGAGGCCGGAGGTCCTGCGCCCGACAGGGGAGGGGTTCTGGTGAAGGTACACGAGCTGGCCAGGGAACTCGGCCTGACCAGCAAGGAACTTATCGACCGGCTGGAGACCCTCAAGGTCTCGGTTCGCAACCACATGTCCGTTCTCGACGACGACACCGTGGCGCGGGTCCGCCGCGCCGTCGTGTCGGGGTCGGCCGCGGCCGGTACACCATCCTCCTCGCCTGAACCCGCGCGTGGGCCCGCCCGCGTCGTGGCCGACGATAAGGTGCGGCAGAGCGACTTTCTCCGCGAGAAGTACGGAGCCGACGTAAAGGGCGTCCGGGTGTTCCGCGCGCCCCGGCCTGAGCCGGCGGCGCCTCCCGCCCCGGAACCGGCGCAGCCGGCGGCGGCCGGCACCGCCGCACGGCCCGCGGCCGGCAAGCCGGCGGAGACCGCCGGGCGAAGCCCGGCGGCGCGTCCTGCCGCGGCGTCCGCCGGCGGCACGGCGGTGAAGCGTCCCGCGGAGGGCAAGACCGACGCGAAGCGGCCCGCGACGCCGGCACGGGAACGGCCGGCCGCCCACGCACCCGCGGGTGCCGCGCCCGCGGCCCCGGCCAAGGAAAAGACGATCCGGTTCGGCGACGTGCGCAAGACGCCGCGATACGAGCCCGGCACGACGGCCGCGCCGCCGAGGCCGGCGCTCGAACCGCTGCCGGCGGCCCCTGAACCCGCGCGTCCGGTCGAGCGGGCGAGGCCCGTCGAAGCGCCGCCGCCTCCGCCGCAGGCGCCCGCCGAACCGGCGGCTCCGCAGCCGGTCCGCTATCTCGAGCTCGGCGGCCCGATCCAGGTTGGCGACCTGGCGTCCCGGATGGGCGTCGGCGCGGGCGAAGTGGTGAAGAAGCTCGTCGAGAACGGCGTGCTGGCCGGCGTCAACCACATGATCCCGCTCGAAGTGGCGGCGAAGGTCATGGCGGCGTTCAACTACGCGCCGAAGGCCAGAGTCGTCGAGCAGGTCCAGGAAGTGGCGCCGACCCTCGAGGTGTCCGAGACGACGCCGCAAGAGAAGGGCACGACGCCTCGGCCGCCGATCGTCACGGTGATGGGGCACGTCGATCACGGCAAGACGAGCCTGCTCGACGCGATCCGCAAGACGTCCGTCGCCGCGCGCGAGTTCGGCGGGATCACGCAGCACATCGGCGCGTACACGGCCGAGGTGAACGGGAAGAAGATCGCGTTCATCGACACCCCGGGCCACGAGGCGTTTACCGCGCTGCGCGCCCGCGGCGCCCAGGTGACCGACATCGCCGTGCTGGTGGTCGCGGCCGACGACGGTGTGATGCCGCAGACGATCGAGGCCATCAACCACGCCAAGGCGGCGCGCGTGCCGATCGTGGTGGCGATCAACAAGATCGACATCCCGCAGGCCAATCCGGACCGCGTGAAGCAGCAGCTCTCGGATCTCGGGCTGGTGCCGGAGGACTGGGGCGGCGACACGATCATGGTGCCCGTCTCGGCGCGGCAGGGCACGGGGATCGACACGCTGCTCGAGATGATTCTGCTGGTCGCGGAGCTGCGCGATCTGCGCGCCACGCCCGAAAAGCCGGCGCGTGCCACGGTCGTGGAGGCGCGCCTCGACAAGGGGCGCGGCCCGGTGGCGACCATCTTGGTCCAGGACGGGACGCTGCGCGTGGGCGACGCGGTCGTGGTGGGCGAGACCTACGGGCGCATCCGCGCGATGCAGAGCGAGGCCGGGGTGCGCACCGAAACGGCCGGCCCGAGCACCCCGGTTGAGATCATCGGCCTGAGCGACGTGCCGCAGGCCGGCGACCTGCTCGAGTCCGTCTCCAACGAGCGCATCGCCAAGGCTGTGGCGGAAGAGCGGCGGGAGCGCCGCCGCGCCGCGGAGCAGGCCCGGTCGCGCCAGCTCAGCGTCGAGGAGATCTCGCGCGAGACCGGCACCATCACCGAGCGCCGCGAGCTGCGCGTGATCGTGAAGGGCGACGTGCAGGGCTCCGTCGAGGCGCTCGTCCCGGCGATCGAGCGGGTCACCACCCCCGAGGTGCTGATCACGATTCTGCACGCCGCGGTCGGCAACATCAGCGAATCGGACGTGATGCTCGCCGCGGCCAGCCAGGCCGTGATCGTCGGCTTCAACGTGCGGCCGGAGCCCCAGACGCGGAAGCTCGCCGAGCAGGAGCATGTCGACATCCGCCTCTACCGCGTGATCTACGAGGTGTTGGACGACATCAAGAAGGTGACGACCGGCATGCTGGCGCCCAAGATGGTCGAGGTGGTGCTGGGCCGCGTGGAGGTCCGGCGCGTCTACTCGATCAGCCGCGTGGGCACGATCGCCGGCAGCTACGTGACCTCGGGCCGCATCACCCGCGGCGCGAAGGTGCGCGTGATCCGGGACGGCATCGTCGTGCACGAGGGCGTCGTCGGCTCGCTGCGGCGGTTCAAGGAAGACGTGCGGGAAGTGCTCGAAGGCTTCGAGTGCGGCATCCAGATCGAGCGGTTCAACGACGTGAAGGAAGGCGACGTCTTCGAGGTGTTCGCCGTGGAGGCGGCGCCGGCCTAAGCGCGGCGGGCCATGGTGGTGGGGGTGCTGCACGTCGAGTGCGGCCTGCCGGGCACGCAGAGCATCAAGGACAAGCGCCGGATCGTCAAGTCGATCCTCGACCGGCTCCATCACCGCTTCAACGTCGCGGCGGCCGAAGTGACGTATCAGGACTCCTGGCGGCGCGCCGGGCTGGCGGTCGCCTGCGTCAGCACCGACACCCGCCACGCCGACTCGGTGCTGGCCCGCGTGGCGCGCGAGATCGAGCATCACGGCGAGCTGGTGCTGCTCGACTACAGCACCGAGATGCGATGAGCCGGCAGGAGGCTGCGAAGGCGGCCGGAGGTCCTGCGCAGACGGGAGCGGTAAGGGAGGGGCCGGTCATGACGAGTCCGCGCATCGCCCGTCTCCGCGAGCTCTTCAAAGAGGAAACCAGCGCGATTCTGCAGCGCAACATGCGGGACCCGCGCATCGGGTTCGTCTCCGTCACCGACGTCGAGCTCAGTCCCGACCTCCGCCACGCCCGGATCTTCGTGAGCGTGTACGGGGACGCCGAGGCGAAGGCGCGCACGATGGAGGGCCTGCGGAGCGCGGAGGGGTTCGTGCGCACCGAACTGGCGCACCGGATCCGGCTGCGCTACACGCCCGAGGTGACCTTCCGGATCGACGAATCGATCGAGCAGGGCGACCGCGTCAACCGCCTGCTGCGGCAGGTTACCAAGGAGCGCGACGACCGGGACCCCGAATGACGCCGGCCGAACGGATCGCGGAAACGCTTCTGGGCCGGCGGGTGCTGCTCCTCAACCACGTCTCGCCCGACGGCGACTGCCTCGGATCGACGCTCGCGCTCGCGCGCGCGCTCCGGGCGCGCGGCCAGCAGGCGGTGGTCGCGAGCAGCGACGGGGTGCCGGAGATGTACCGGTTTCTGCCCGGCGCGAACCAGATCGTGACGGCGCTCGCCGCGGATGAGCCGTTCGGGGCCGCGGTGTTCATGGAATGCAGCACGCCGGACCGGGCGGGGGCGCTGGCGGCGCGGGCGGTCGGCGTGCCGCTGTGGATCAACATCGATCACCACATGAGCAACGGCGGCTACGGCGATCTGATCCTCTACGATCCGGCCGCCGCGGCGGTCGGGGAACTCGTGACGCCGATCGTCCAGGCCCTCGGCCCGATCGACGCCGACGGCGCAACGTGCCTGCTCACCGCCCTCCTCACCGACACCGGCAGCTTCCGGTACGCGAGCGTGACCCCGCGCACGCTGCGCATCGCCGCGGATCTGGTCCAGGCCGGCGCACGTCCCGTGGACATCTACACGCAGGTGTACGAGAACCGTCCCGCCGCCGCGCTGCGGCTGCTGGGTATGGCGCTGAGCCGCCTCGAGGTATCGCCCGACGGCCGCATCGCCTGGACGTCGGTGACGCAGGAGATGCTGCGGACGTCCGGCACGTCGATGGAAGAGTCGGAGGGGATCGTCGGGATGCTGCGCGCCATCGGCGGCGTCCAGGTCGCACTGTTGTTTAAGGAAGAGCCGGACGGGATCCGGGTCAGCATGCGCGGCCGTCCCGGGGTGCGGGTGAACGTCGTCGCCGAAGCCTTCGCCGGCGGGGGCCATGCAGCCGCGGCCGGGTTCACCGCGACCGGGCCGCTGCCCGAGGTGGTGCGCCGCACGCTGGACGCGGTGCAGCGCGAGCTCGCGGCCGGCGCGGTCTCCTGAGGCGCGCCGTGGACGGCGTTCTCAACGTCCTGAAGCCGCCGGGGATGACGTCGCACGACGTCGTCGATGCCGTGCGACGCCTTGCGGGGCTCCGGCGCGTCGGCCACACCGGCACGCTCGACCCCGGCGCCGCCGGGGTGCTCGTGCTGTGCCTGGGACGGGCGACCCGGCTCAGCGAGTTCCTGATGGACGTCGATAAGGAGTATCGTGTCGAGCTGCGTCTCGGCGTGCGCACCAGCACCGGCGACGCCTACGGCGAGATACTGCCGCCGCCCGCGGCCGGCCACCGTGAGATTACAGCGCGAGACGGGGCGCCGCCGGCAGGAGGGCGCGGAGCGACCGGAGGTCCTGCGCCAGACAGGGCGCGGCGGGCCGCCGTGGAAGGCGTCCTCCGCCGGTTCACCGGGGAGATCCTGCAGGTGCCGCCGATGGTGTCGGCCATTCACCACGAAGGGGCCCGGCTCTACGAGCTTGCGCGGCGCGGCGAGGTGGTGGACGTCCAGCCGCGGCCGATTGTCGTCCACGAAATCGAGATCGTAAGCCACGACCGCGACTGGATGCGCCTCCTGCTGCACGTGACGTGCGGCAAGGGCGCGTACATCCGCAAGTTGTGCGCCGACGTCGGGGATGCGCTCGGTGTGGGCGGCTACGCGCACTTCATGGTGCGCACCCGCACGGGCACGTTCGAGATCGAGCACGCGCGCACCCTCGAGGAGTTGGGCGCGCTCGCCGCGGCGGGCGCGCTCGAGGGCGCCCTGATCTCGATGGACGACGCCGTGGGGCACCTTCCGGCCGTCGATCTCTCCGACCAGAGCGTGAGCGACGTGCTGCACGGGCATCCCGTGCCGGCCTGGAAGGCGGGACACGCGCTCGCCGATGAGCTGCCGGTGCGACTCCGCAGCCGGCGCGGCACGCTCGTCGCCCTCGCGCGGGTGGAGCAGGGATTGCTCCGTCCGTTCAAGGTATTGGCCGGCGGGGGCGGCGCTCCGGCACCGCAGTCGCGCCCGGCGGGACCCGGGAGGCCGCGTGCGCCGCATCTTCGGCCTCGCTGACTGGCCGGCCGAGGTCCGGGCGCCGGTCCTCGCGCTCGGCACGTTCGACGGGGTTCATCTCGGCCACCGGCGCGTCATCGGGCTCGCCGCCGAGCGCGCGCGGGCGCGCGGCGGGCCGGCCGCGGCGCTGACGTTCGAACCGCATCCGCTCGAGGTCCTGCGGCCGGGCCGCGAGCCGGTCCTCCTCAGCACAATCGACGAACGGCTCGAACAGTTCGAGACGCTCGGCCTGGACGCGGCCCTCGTGCTGCCGTTCGACGACGCGTTCTCGCGGATTTCCGCCGCGGCGTGGCTCGGCGACGTGCTGCGCGGGCGCCTCGACGCCCGCGAGATCGTCGCGGGGTCGTCGTATACCTTCGGGTTCCGCCGCGAGGGGACGGCGCGCCAGCTGGAGGCGTGGGGCCGGGAGGCGGACGTCCCGGTCCATCTCGTCCCCGCCGTGCTTATCGGCGGTGAGCCGGTCAGCAGCAGCCGCATACGCGCCGCGCTGCGGGAAGGCCTCGTCGAGGACGCCGGGCGCCTGCTCGGCCGGCGCTACCGTCTGGCCGGACGGGTGGTCCCCGGCGAAGGACGCGGCCGTACGATCGGCGTGCCGACGGCCAATCTCGCGGTCGAGCCGCGCAAGATCGTCCCGGCGCACGGCGTGTACGCGACCGTCGCCACCGTGCGCGGCCGCCCCTACGGCGGCGCGACCAACATCGGCACCCGCCCGACCTTCGGCGGGGGCGGGGTCAGCGTCGAGACCTTCCTGCTCGATTTCGACGGCGACTGCGCCGGCGAACCGATGACGCTCGAGTTCGCGCGGCGCGTCCGCGACGAGCGCGCGTTTCCCGACGCGGCCGCGCTCACCCGTCAGATCGCCGTCGACGTCGACGCCGTCCGGCAGTTGCTCGCCGAAGGGTGAGCGGGTATAATACGGTGGTGCAGGAGCATGTGACACCGATGTTGCGCGCTGTGGGGCGCGACACGCCCCGAAAAAAGCCGTCTCTGACCACCGTCTCGGTGGTCAGTCTGTTTTCGGCGGGGCCCGCATGAGTACGCGCCACCAGGCCCGTGAGGCCGCGCTCGGCGTGCTCTTTCAGGTCGACCTGGGCAAAGGCCGCATCGACGACGCCCTCGAACCCCTGCGCGCAGAGGGCTGGCCGCAGGACGATTGGACGCTCATCGACGGGCTCGTGCGCGGCACGCGGCGGCACGTCGAGGAGATCGACGCGTTGATCCGCAGCGTCGCGGAGCACTGGACCCTCGAGCGCATGGCGACGGTGGACCGGAACGTGCTCCGCATGGCGATCTTCGAGCTGCAGCACACCGACACCCCAGTCGGCGTCATCATCAACGAGGCGGTCGAGCTGGCGAAGCAGTACAGCACGGAAGAGTCGGGGCGGTTCGTCAACGGCATGCTCGGCCGAATCGTCCGGCTCGACCCGCGCCTGGTTCGGCAGGCCGCTCCGTAGTGGCGCCTCGGAGTGCGGGTGCGTCTTTTGGTATCCGGCCGGGTCCAAGGCGTCGGCTTTCGTGAGTTCACCCGCCGGACGGCGCACCGGTTGGGCGTGGGGGGCTGGGTGCGCAATCTGTCCGACGGGCGCGTCGAGGTCGTGGCGGACGGCGAGCGTCCCGCGCTCGATGCGCTGGTGAACGCCGTGAGCAGCGGGCCGCCGGGGGCCTTCGTACGCGACGTCCACCAGGATTGGCAGCCGGACCCGGGCCAGGGAAAGGAGTTCGAGATCCGCTAAGCCAGGATGCCGGAAACGTCCCGCCGACCGGTCGCCATCGAGAGCGTTCTCGCCGAGCACGGCCGGCTCGTCGAGAGCGCCCTGGACCGGTATCTCCCCTCGGAAAGCGCCCCCCCGGCCGACGTCCACCGCGCCATGCGGTACAGCGTGTTTGCCGGCGGCAAGCGGCTGCGTCCGATGCTGGTCATCGCCGGCGCCGAGGTCGCGGGCGCCCCGCCCGAGGCCGTGCTGCCCTCGGCCTGCGCGGTCGAGCTGATCCACACCTACTCGCTGATTCACGACGACCTGCCGTCCATGGACGACTCGGCGGTCCGGCGGGGACGGCCGACCTGCCACGTGGTCTTCGGCGAGGCGATGGCCGTGCTGGCCGGCGACGCCCTGCACGCGCATGCGTTCGAGCTGCTGGCGCGGAACGCCGACGTGCCGGGATGTCCGCCGGACCGGGTGGTGCGGGCGATTCGCGAGTTGACGCTCGGCATCGGCAGTGAAGGGATGGTCGGCGGCCAGGTGCTCGACCTGCTCGCCGTCCACGCCGTGCCGGCCGAGGCCGAGGTCCGTCAGATTCACCGTCTGAAGACCGGCGCGCTCATCCGGGCCTGCCTGAAGATCGGCGCTGTGCTTGCCGGAGCCGAGGAGGGTGATCTCCGCGCGCTCGACCGCTACGGGGAGCACATGGGCCTCGCCTTCCAGATCATCGACGATATCCTCGACGTCGTCGGCGAGAGCGGCAAGCTCGGCAAGGGAACCGGGGCCGACGCCAGCCAGTCGAAGGTGACGTTCCCGGCCGTGTTCGGCCTCGAGCGGTCGCGGCGGCTCGCGGCGGAGGCGACGGACGACGCGGTGCTGGCCCTCGCACCGCTCGGCGCGCGCAGCGCGCGGCTCGAAGATCTTGCGATCTATCTGCTGGAGCGGGACCGGTGAAGCGGGGGACCGGCGTGCGGCTGGACGAACGGCTGGTGCTGGAGGGCCTCGCGGACACCCGGGCCCGTGCGCAGGCCGCGGTCCTCGCGGGACGCGTCACCGTCGACGGCGCCGTCGCGGATAAGCCGGGCCGCCGCGTGACGCCGGAGATGCGCGTCGGCGTGGTCGCTCCGGCGCACCCGTACGTCGGCCGGGGCGGCGTCAAGCTCGCGCACGCGCTGGCGGCGTTCGGGATCGACGCGCGCGGCGCCGTGGCGATCGATCTCGGCGCCAGCACCGGCGGCTTCACCGACTGTCTGCTGCAGGCGGGGGCCGTCCGGGTCTACGCCGTGGACGTCGGACATGGGCAGCTCGCCTGGAGTCTCCGGCGGGATCCGCGGGTGATCGTCATGGAAGGCACGAACGCACGGCAGCTTACACCCGACCGGTTTGCCGCCGCCGCCGATCTCGTCACCGCGGACCTGTCGTTCATCAGCCTGCGCCTCGTGTGGAACGTGATCGCCGGGCTCGTCCGGCCGGGCGGAAGCGTCGTCGCGCTCGTCAAACCGCAATTCGAAGCGGGCCGGGCCGCGGTGGGGCGCGGCGGGGTCGTCCGCGATCCCGCGGTGCACGCCGCGGTCGTCGAGGACGCGCTCGCCGCCGCCGCGCGGTCGGGGCTCACGCCGGCGGCGGTGACGCCGTCACCAATCACCGGTCCGGCCGGGAACATCGAGTACCTGGCGCATCTCATCAGGCAGGGGACGGCGGCGGTGCCGGCGCGCCCCCGGCCGGCCGCCTGGCGGCCGACTCCGGCGCTCGACATCGATGCCGCCGTCGCGGACGCGCACCGACGCCTCGGAAGGCGCGGCGCATGAACGCCGTCGGCCTGATCGTCAACATCGAGAAATTGCGGGGCGACCCCGAGGTCGGACACCTGGCGCGGCACGCGGTGACGCTGCTGACCTCGCGCGGGGTCGACGTGATCGTCAACCAGGAGAGCGCGCAGACCCTCGGCCTCTCCGAGCTCGGCGCGCCGGCCGCCGAGCTCGCCGGGCGCGTGGAGATGCTGGTCGTTTTCGGCGGAGACGGCACGATCTTGAATTCGGCCCGGCAGGCCGCACCCAACGGGATTCCTATCCTCGGCGTGAACCTCGGCGGGTTCGGCTTCCTGGCCGAGGTGCACGACCGGGCCGTCGACGACGCGCTGCTGCGCGTCCTCGCCGGCGATTACCGCGTGGACGAGCGGATGATGCTGCTGGCGCAGATCTGCCGCGTCAAGTCCACGGCGGCCGGCGCCGGAGAGGAACGGATCGTCCGCGAGCTCCTGGCGCTCAACGACGTCGTCGTCACGAAGAGCGGCTACGCCCGAATTCTACGGATCCGCACCGACATCAACGACGACCACCTGGCCACGCACCTGGCGGATGGACTCATCGTCGCCACCCCGACCGGCTCGACGGCGTACTCGCTCTCGGCAGGCGGCCCGATCCTGCACCCCGATCTCGACGCGATCGTGCTCACCCCGATCTGCGCGCACACGCTGAACGCCCGCGCCGTCGTGCTTTCCGGCAACGAGGCGATCACGATCCGCGTCGAGCCGACCGGCGCGCCGTCCGTGCTGACGGTCGACGGCCAGGAGGGCGAACCGCTCGAGCCGGAAGATATCGTGCGGGTGGCGCGGGCGCCGTGCCGGACGCGCCTCGTCCGCCTCGGGCGCACGGGCTTCTATCGGCTGCTGCGCACGAAGCTGTCGTGGGGCGGCGAACGATGATGGGCGGACCGGAAGGACTCGGCCGGACGAGGCGGTACTCTGCGGGGGGACGCAGCCGATGACGCAGCAGCAAACCAAGTACATCTTCGTCACAGGGGGCGTCGCCTCGGCGCTCGGGAAGGGCATCACGTCGGCCTCGCTCGGCCGTCTGCTCAAGAGCCGCGGGTGGCGGGTCAGCGCGCTGAAGTTCGACCCGTACGTCAACGTGGACGCCGGGACGATGAACCCGTTCCAGCACGGGGAGGTCTTCGTCACCGACGACGGCGCCGAGACCGACATGGACCTCGGGCACTACGAGCGGTTCATTGACGAGAGCCTCGGGCGCGACAACAACACGACGACCGGCAAGATCTACGGCGCCGTGATCGCCCGCGAGCGCCGGGGGGAGTACCTCGGCGGGACCGTGCAGGTCATTCCGCACGTCACGAACGAGATCCGCGACGAGATCAGCCGCGTCGCGCGCCTTCAGCGCGCGGATGTGATGATCGTCGAGGTCGGCGGAACGGTCGGCGACATCGAGAGCCTGCCGTTCCTCGAAGCGATCCGGCAGTTCCGGCGCTTTGTCGGCGAGGCCAACGTGATGTACGTGCACGTCTCGCTCGTCCCGTACCTCCGCGGCGCCGGCGAGCTCAAAACCAAGCCGACGCAGCACAGCGTCAAGGAACTGCGCAGCATCGGCATTCATCCGGACGTCATCGTGTGCCGGGCGGAGCGTCCGCTGTCGCGCAGCCTGCGCGACAAGCTGGCGTTGTTCTGCGACGTGACGCCCGAGGGCGTGATCCAGTCCATCGACGCGCAGAGCGTGTACGAAGTCCCGCTGGTCCTGGAGGACGAGGGACTCGCGCGCATCGCCGAAAAGCGCCTCGACCTGCCGGTCCGCGCGCCGGACCTGACGGACTGGCGCGTAATGGTCGACCGCCTGCTGAACTCGCCCGAAGTGGTCGAGATCGCGCTTGTCGGGAAGTACATGGGCAACGACGATTCCTACATCAGCATCGAGGAGGCGCTGCGGCACGGCGGGATCGCGACCGGCTGCCGTGTGCGCATCGTCAGGCAGGACTCCGAGGAGCTCGAGGCGCTCGACGAGGCCGGCGTGGCGGCGCGGCTCGGGCGGTTCCACGGCATCCTCGTATGTCCGGGGTTCGGCGCCCGCGGCGTGGAGGGCAAGGTGAAGGCCGCGCAGTTTGCGCGGACGTACGGCGTGCCGTTCTTCGGGGTCTGCTACGGCATGCAGTGGGCCGTGGTCGAGTTCGCGCGCCACGTCTGCGGACTCGAGGGCGCCAACACGACAGAAGTGGACCCGGCGACGCCGCATCCGGTGATCGATCTGCTGCCGGAGCAGAAGGCCGTGACGGACAAGGGCGGCACGATGCGGTTGGGCCTCTATCCCTGCCGGCTTGCCCCGGGTTCGCTCGCGCACGCGGCGTACGGGACGGACGACGTCGAGGAGCGCCACCGGCATCGGTTCGAGGTCAACAACGAATACCTGCCGGTTCTGACGCGCCACGGGCTGCGCGTGACCGGGCTCTACCCGGAGCGCAATCTCGTCGAGATCGTCGAGCTGCCCGGACACCCGTGGTTTCTCGGAACGCAGTTCCACGCGGAATATCGGTCGCGGCCGACGCGGCCGCATCCGCTGTACCGGTCGTTCGTGGCGGCGGCGCTCGCGCGGCAGCACAGCGTGGGCGCGGACGCCGCCGGGGACGGTCTCCGGCCGGAGGTCCCCCGGCAGACGGGGCATACAAAGGAGGCCTCCGCGCCAAGGGCGAACCGCTGACCGTACCGAGACCCGCGCCGCTCGAAGGGGTCGTGGCGGCGCGGTTAGTTTTCACTCTGGGTGGAGGGACACCGTATGGGACTGGTCTTCGTCAACGGCCGCTTCGTCTCCAAGGAGGAAGCCAGCGTCTCGGTCTACGACCACGGCTTCCTGTACGGCGACGGGGTGTTCGAAGGGATTCGCTGCTACAACGGCCGGATCTTCAAGCTGACCGAGCACGTGGACCGCTTGTTCGAGTCCGCCCGTACCCTGAAGCTCGAGATCCCGATGAGCCGCGACGAGGTCAGCGGCGCGATCGTGGAGACCGTCCGGCGCACCGGGCTGCGCGATGCCTACATCCGCCCGGTTGTGTCCCGCGGCCGCGGTGATCTCGGCATCGACCCCCGCAAATGCCCGAAGGCGAGCGTCGTGATCATCGTCGACACGATCCAGTTGTATCCGGAAGAGGCGTACCGCAAGGGGCTTCGGCTCGTGACGACCTCGACCCGGCAGCGGCCGGTCGACGTGCTCAACCCGCGCGTCAAGACCTGCAACTACCTCAACAACATCATGGCGCGCCTCGAGGTGAACCTGACCGGCGCCGACGAGGGCCTGATGCTGACGACGGAAGGCTACGTCGCCGAGTGCACCGCCGACAACGTCTTCATGGTGCGCAACGGGCGCGTCGCGACGCCGCCGGCGTACCTCGGCATTCTGCAGGGCGTGACACGCCAGACGGTGCTGGACCTCTGCGCTGCGATGGGCGTGCCGGCGGCGGAACAGGTGCTGACGCTGCACGACATCTACACCGCCGACGAGTGCTTCCTGACCGGCACCGGCGCGGAACTCGGGCCGGTCGTCGAGGTCGACGGACGGGCCGTCGGCACCGGCAAGCCGGGGCCGATCACGATGAAGGTGCTGGCCGCGTTCCGGGACCTCGCCACCCGCGAAGGCACCCCGGTCTACGAGACCACCGGAGCGCGAGGCGGCGACTGACCGAAACAGTCGCATCACTTCGGCGAATGCTCGAGGCGGGATGACGGGCGGCGCGCGCGTGCTCGGCAGCCGCCGGGTGTTCGCCGGCCGCGCCTTTTCGGTGCGCGTGGACGAGATGGAGAACGCCGGCGGCCGCCGGTGGGCGCTGGAAGTGGTGGAGCATCCCGGCGCGGTGGCGATGGTCGCGATGCTCCCCGACCGGGAGATCGTGCTGGTCCAACAGACACGGCACGCGGTCGGCCGGATGCTGTTCGAAATTCCCGCCGGGACGATCGAACCGCCCGAGACCCCGGAAGCCTGCGCGCGGCGCGAGCTCGCCGAAGAAGCCGGCTACGCCGCGCACGCGTGGGAGCGGCTCGCGACGTTCTATCCGGCTCCCGGTTTCTCCAACGAAGAGATGCATCTGTTTCTCGCGGAGGATCTGCATCCCGCGACGGCGGAGCGGGAGGAAGAGGATCTTACGGTGCACCGCGTCCCGCTCGCCGTCGCGCGGCGCCTCGTCGCGACCGGCGAGATCCGCGACGCGAAGTCGATCGTCGGCATCCTGCTCGCGGCGGAACGGTTCGGCGTGCCGACGGCGTGAGCCGCTGCGCCCGCGTGGTGGTGCTGGTGCTCGACAGCTGCGGAATCGGGCCGGCCCCGGACGCGGCCCGCTACGGCGACGAGGGCTCGAGCACGCTGCCGCACACCGCGGCCGCCTGCGGCGGACTGCGGCTCCCCGTGCTGGGACGTTTCGGCCTGGGCCGCCTCGCCGAGATCGCCGGCGTTCCGCCGGCCGAGCATCCGGAGGGGGCCTTCGGCATTCTGACCGAGGTCTCGGCCGGTAAGGACAGTACGACCGGTCATTGGGAGCTGATGGGGCTCGTCCTCGACCGGCCCTTTCCGACGTACCCGCACGGCTTCCCGCCCGAGGTCATCAACGAGTTCGAATCGCGGATCGGCCGCCGGGTCCTCGGCAACCGGCCGGCGTCGGGCACGGTCATCATCGCGGAGTTGGGCGACGAGCACATGCGCACGGGGCGGCCCATCGTCTACACCTCCGCCGACAGCGTCTTCCAGATCGCGGCGCATGAATCGGTCATCCCGATCGACGAGCTCTACCGCATGTGCGAGACGGCGCGGGCCATTCTCACCGGCCCCCACGCGGTCAGCCGGGTCATCGCCCGCCCGTTTGTCGGCGAGCCGGGGCGGTTTGTCCGGACCGACCGCCGGCGGGACTTCTCGGTGCCGCCGCCGCGGGACACGGTGCTCGACCTCCTCGCGGCCGCCGGCGTGGCCGTGGTGGGCGTCGGCAAGATCCCGGACCTCTTCGCCGGACGCGGCGTCACCGCGGCCGTGCACACGCACGATGACATGGACGGGCTCGCACAAACGGTGCGGGCGCTCGACGGCCTCGACCGCGGATTCGTCTTCACGAACCTCGTCGATCTGGATACGCAGTACGGCCACCGGAACGACCCGAAAGGCTACGGCGCCGACCTCGAGCGCATCGACGCCAGGCTCGACGAGGTGTGCCGGCGCCTCGGTCCAACGGATCTCCTCGTGATCACCGCGGACCACGGCAACGATCCGACCACGAGCAGTACGGATCATTCGCGGGAGGTCGTGCCGCTGCTCGCCGCCGGTCCCGGGATTCGGGGCGGCGTGGACCTCGGCGTCCGGCGCACGTTCGCCGACGTCGGCGCCACGGTCGCCGAGGCGCTCGGCGCTTCCGGGACCGGCGCCGGCACGAGCTTCCTCGACCAGGTGCTCCGGGCGTGACGGGGTCCGAGCCGGATCCGGGGCGGGCGGCGCTTGACGAAGCGGTTGCGGTGGTGCGGGCGCACGCCCGGATCGCGCCGGGCTGCGGCATCGTGCTCGGCAGCGGCCTCGGCGGCCTGGCCGAGGAGATCGAGGCCGAGGCCGTCGTGCCGTACCGGACGATTCCGCACTTTCCGGTGCCGACCGCCGAGGGCCACGCGGGCGAATTGGTGCTGGGCCGGCTCGAGGAGCGGCCGGTCGCGGCGCTTCGCGGCCGCGCGCATCTATATGAAGGCTACACAGCGCGGGAGGTCGTCTTTCCCGTGCGGCTGCTCGCGGCGCTCGGTACCTCGGCGCTCATCCTGAGCAACGCGGCGGGCGCGTTGAACCCGGCGTTTCGGCGCGGCGACCTCATGCTGCTCACCGATCACATCAACTTCACCGGCACGAATCCGCTCGTCGGTCCGAACGACGACCGCCTCGGGCCCCGGTTCCCGGACATGTCGCAGGTCTACGATGCATCGCTGCGGAGGCTGGCCGAGGCCGCGGCGCGGGCGGACCGGACGCCGCTGCGCGCCGGCGTGTATGCCGGGGTGATGGGTCCGTCCTACGAGACGCCGGCGGAAATTCGGATGCTTCGCGCCTTCGGAGCGGACGCGGTGGGCATGTCGACGGTGCTCGAGGCGATCGCGGCGCGGCACGCCGGCATGCGCGTGCTCGGTATCGCGGCGATCACCAATGCGGCGGCCGGGGGGGAGGGGACCCTTTCGCACCAGGACGTTCTGGCGGCGGCCGCGGCGGTCGGCCCCCGTTTCGTCAGCCTCGTGCGAAGGATCGTGCGCGACCTCCCCGGCGACGGGGACGTCGGGCGCGTGCCGAGGCGGACGCGGCAAGACGCCTGATCTCGTCCGTCCCGAGGCCCATCGACGCCCACGCGCTGACCTTGTGCGCGCCGAGCCGCCGGTAGAACCTGATCGCCGGCGTGTTCCAGCGCAGCACGCTCCACGCCATCCGCCCGCAGCCGGTGCGCACGGCGATGCGGGCGAGCGCGCGCATCATCGCCTGCCCGGCGCCGTGTCCGCGCTCGCGCGGCAGCACGAAAATATCCTCGATGTACAGCGTCGGCCGGCCCGCGAACGTCGAGTAGGTCATGAGGTAGATTGCCACCCCGACGGGCGTCGCGCCGCGGCGGCAGATCAGCGCCCTGAAGTAGGGCCGCCGCCCGGACCCGTGCCGGCGCAGCCGCGCGGGCGTCGCCTCGACCTGCCGGCGCCGCCGTTCGTACACGGCGAGGCCCATCAACAGCGTCCAAACGATGGGGAATTCCCGGGCGGAGGCGGGTCGAACGGTGATCGGGACGTCGGCCGCGCGCGCGATAGCGATGTCCTCCCGGAGCCAGGGTCCTGCATCACTCGAGTCGCAAACGGCCGTCGGTTCGACGCGACGCGCACCTGGGCCTGCGGCGCGGACTAAAGATGCGCCTCCTGCCCGGAGGTTTTGTCCGGCGCCAAGGGTAAGAACGTTCGACGATGCGAGCGTACGACGTCATCCGAGCGAAACGGGACGGCGAGGCCCTCGCGCCGGAGACGGTCCGGGAGTTTGTCGGCGCGTTCGTCCGCGGCGACGTCTCGGACGCCGAGATGGCGGCGTTTCTGATGGCGGTCTACTTCAAGGGCCTCTCCGCGGCCGAGACGGCGGCACTCACCCGGGCGATGGTCGAGAGCGGGGAGACGCTCGATCTCAGCGGCATCGCCGGCCCGACGGTCGACAAGCACAGCACCGGCGGCGTCGGCGATAAGACGTCGCTGGTCGTCGTGCCGCTCGCGGCCAGCGCCGGCGCGCGCGTCGCCAAGTTGTCCGGGCGCGCCCTCGGCCACACCGGCGGGACGCTCGACAAGCTCGAGGCCATTCCGGGCCTGCGCGTCGAGCTCGAGCCCCGCGCGCTCGTCGCGCAGGTCAACCGCGTCGGGTGCGCGATCGCCGGCCAGTCGGCGAAGCTCGTGCCGGCGGACAAACGGCTGTACGCGCTGCGCGACCGCACCGCGACCGTCGACAGCGTCGCCCTCATCGCTTCGAGCGTGATGAGCAAGAAGATCGCCTCCGGCAGCCGGGCGATCGTGCTGGACGTCAAAACCGGCAGCGGCGCGTTCATGAAGACCGCCGCCGAATCGCGGGCGCTGGCCGCGGCCATGGTGGAGATCGGGCGGGCCGCCGGCCGCCGCACCGCCGCGGTCCTGAGCAGCATGGAGCAGCCGCTCGGCCGGACGGTGGGCAACGCCGTCGAGGTCGAAGAGGCGATCCGCACGCTGCGCGGCGAAGGTCCCGACGACCTCAAAGAGCTCTCGTTGGCGCTCGGGGCGCAGATGCTCGTCCTCGCGGGCGTGGCGGCCGACGCCGCCGGCGCCCGCGCGCGCCTCGAGAGCGCCCTTGCGAGCGGCGACGGCGCCCGAACGCTGGCCGCGATGGTCGAGGCGCAGGGCGGGGATCCCGAGGTCGTCGAGCACCCGGAGCGGCTTCCGCGGGCGAAGGTGGAGCGGCCGGTGGCCTCGCCGGCCGACGGCTTTGTCACCGGCATCGACGCGGAAGCAATCGGGTACGCGGCGATCGCGCTCGGAGCGGGCCGGTCGAAGGCCGGCGACCGGATCGATCCCGCGGCGGGGATCATTCTCGAGCGGAAAACCGGTCACGCCGTGCGCCGGGGCGAGGCGCTCGTGCGGCTGCGGGCGGCCGACGAAGCGCGGACGGCCGAGGCCGGCCGCCGGATCCTCGACGCGTATCGCATCGGGCCGGAGGCGCAGGGCGCGCCGTCCCTCGTGCTGGACGTCATCGCGTAGCGCCGACGGCGTGCCGCCGGTGCGGCACGCGGAAACGCGGGGAGGTGCACCGTGGCGTTTCGAACAATCGGCGTCGCCGGCTTCGGGCTCATGGGCTCGGGGATTGTGGAGGTCTGCGCCAGGACCGGCTACGACGTCGTCGTCCGCGAAGTCTCCGACGACCTGCTCGCCCGGGGGCTCGACCGCCTCGATCGGTCGCTCGGCCGGGGCGTGGAACGCGGCAAGCTCTCCGCCGCGGACCGGGACGCCGCCCGGAAGCGCGTGCGCGGAACGACGCGCCTTCCGGATCTGGCGGGGTGCGACCTCGTCATCGAGGCGATCGTGGAGTTGATGGACGCGAAGAAGGCGCTCTACGCGGAACTCGACC
>Ga0209579_10000369_pt1 | contig 49938 bp, 35 predicted proteins | sample Coa_R1_2_FD_187152 | JGI IMG/M metagenome (GOLD analysis project Ga0209579, IMG submission 187152) | Surface soil microbial communities from Centralia Pennsylvania, which are recovering from an underground coalmine fire - Coalmine... | ecosystem: Environmental > Terrestrial > Soil >...
AGTAAACGTTGCAGAATGCGCATCCAGTCCTAGACTCTTCATCGCGGGCTCCTTTCGTTGGTGTAAGGCTCTCACTTGCTTAGCCACACTAACGTCTGGATGCCCGTTTTTCACATTACCACTGGCCCTGCCAGCGCGGTTCCAGTCCGACCATTAGCAATGAATTGCCGTATTGAATGCAGTTTGAGCGCAAAGCATTCTGACCCCTGACTTCTGATTCCTGACCCCAGACTCCTGCCTCCTGCGTTCACTCCCCCGCCACCTGCGCCGCCGCCGCCCGCCGCTTGCGCGAAAGCTCCTCCATGTCCAGCAGAAAGCGAATCCGCAGCGCCGCGAGCGTGCAGAACGTCGCCGCGATCACCAGCGGACAGGCCAGCTCGCTGTCGTTGCGCTGCAATTCATACAGCCCCGAAAGGTACGCCACGGGACTCACGCGCAGAACGTTTTCGATTTTTACCGCGTCGGTCGCCAGATTCGCAATCCAGACGGCCGTCGGCGGCAGAATGAAACCAAAAAACAAAAAGGCCATGCCCAGCTTGAAACAACCGCGCTCCGTGTACACCTGGATGTACAACAGCAGCGCCGCCGCCGTGATCCCCAGCGCCGCGTTCATCGCGGTCAGCAGCGCGGCGTGGAAGACCACGTCGCCGGCATTGGCCGCGGCAATTTTTACCAGAAACGTGAACGTGTACGCCGCCGACACCACGACGTAAATCGCGCATACTTCAAAAACCACGCGCAGCGCCGGCGAATCCTGCAAGCGGTTGCTGCGTTCGAAGACGATGCGCCATTGCTCGTCCCGCGCTCCGCGCATCACCCTCCCGCGCACCAGTTCCGCGCCTGGCGTCAGCGCAAACGCGAGCGCGATCAGCACGGGCATGTTCACCGCGTGATAGATCTGCAGCGCGTCGCCGGCGGTGTGCCAGCGCGATTCGAGGTCCGCGATCAGCAGCACTTGCAGAATCAGAAACGCGATAATCCCCTGCCTCGGCGTCATGAACGACAACTCCACTTCCGCAATCCGCCGCGCCGTGATCGTCGTGCACAGCGCAATGAAAAGCGAATTGAGCAGTATGAAGCCGAAAATAATCGGCACGTCCACGCCGCAGAAATGGAACGTGTTCGACCCCAGGCTGTACCCGCTCTCCATCAATTGTTTGAGCATGTAGACGGGATTCGCGGTGTCCCAGAGCGAATTCACATTCAAATTGAACGAGGCGGCCATCATGACGTAAATCGCAAATCCCGCGAGCACCAGCAGCCCCGTCGCGTGAGCCGTTTTTTCGACGATGCTCGAGCAGAGCAGCCCAAACGAACTGGCCGCGATTCCGAATAAAAACACCGTCAGTTCCGCCTGAAACACTCCGCTTGCCGGGATGCCGCCGCCCAAACCCGCAGCGAGTGCAAACGGCACGCCCACCAGCGCCATCAACAACGCTTCCGCCGGTGCGCCAAACAATTTCCCCGCCGTCAGCCGCCAAGGCCCCATCGCCACAAGCCGCTGAAAATCGAACGTGCCGCGCTCCTTCTCCAGCGTGACATTTTGCGACGCCAGCGCCGTGCCGAAGAGCGAAACCATCGCCAATTGAATGCCCGCCGCGACAAAAAAATAATCGCGCAGCACTTTGGCCAGCGAAAATGGACTCGACGAAAAGTGCTGGTTCTCCTTGGCCACAAAATACGCGAACGCCAGCACGCCGCCGAAAATCAGCAGCCCCGCCGCGCCGTACGAGATCAGCGCGCGCACGCGCAGCTTCGAGCGGACAAGCCGCTTCAATTCGGGATTGTCGATCAGGATCATTATTAATTCGTCGCTCCCGTCGAAAGCCGCAGAAATAAATCTTCGAGATTTTCGCTCTTCGGAAAAAACGCCACCACCGGCACGTTGCTCTCCACCAATTTTTTGTGCACGGCAGGCAGATCGTCGCGCGTGCCCGTGAAACCCATGACCAATTTCCCGCTCTCGATTTTGATTCCGCTGATCCCCGGCAGCGGCTCCAGCACCTTGATCGCGTCCTCCGGCTTGCCCAGCACTTCCAGAATCAAATGAATGTGCGTGCGCGTTTCGGCGAGGATTTTGTCGATCGATCCGCACACGATCAGCTTGCCCAATTCCATGATCCCGACCGTATCGCACATGTCGGAGAGTTCCGTGAGGATGTGCGAGCTGACGATGATCGTCGTGCCGCGGTCGCGCAGCGTCTTCAGCAAATCGCGCAGCGCGATGCGCGAAATCGGATCGAGTCCGTTGGCCGGCTCGTCGAGCAGAATCACTTTCGGCTCGTACACGAGCATGCGCGCGATCCCCAGCCGCTGGCGCATGCCGCGCGAAAGCGCGCCGACCATCGCCTCGCGCTTGTGCCCAAGCTGCACGAGTTCCAGCACGCTGTCTAGCTTGTCGTTCGTCGCTTCGACGTTGTACGCGCCAAAATAATAATCGAGGTACTCCCACACTTTCAGGTCGTCGTACAGTCCGAACGTATCGGAGAGATAGCCAATGCGCTGCCGCACGTCGCCCGGCCGCTCGGTGGCATTGACGCCGTCGATCGTAATTTCGCCGGAGCTTGGACGCAGCAGCGTCGCCAACATGCGCAGCGTCGTGGTTTTCCCAGCGCCGTTGGGCCCGATGAAGCCGAAAATGGTGCGCGCGGGCACTTCCAGCGCCACGCCAGTGACAGCGGTGAGTCTGCCGAAGCGGCGCGTCAAGCCTTTGGTGTGGATCAAAGGGTCCTCCAAAGCAGTTAAACGTTACACGTTACACGTTGTCCTGATTCCGCAGCGTTTACTAACTTTAACGTATAACGTTTAACGTGTAACGATTCATTTACGCAAACGGCGCCGAATACGCCATCCCATGCGCCTCCGCCACCGCCTGGCACGTGAGTTTTCCGTCCATCACGTTGATCCCGCCGCGCAGCGCCGGCTGCTTCTGGCAGGCTTCCGTCAAGCCGAGGTCGGCGAGCAATTCGATGTAGCGGTGCGTCACGTTGATCAGCGCCTGCGTCGCGGTGCGGGCGTACGCGCCGGGCATGTTTGCCACGCAATAATGCGTCACGCCTTCTTCGGTGAAAATCGGATTGTGATGCGTGGTGGGCCGTGTGGTCTCCGCGCAGCCGCCTTGATCCACCGCGATGTCCACCAGCACGCTGCCCGGCCGCATGCGGCGCAGCATCGCGCGATTGATCAGCTTCGGCGCTTTCGCACCCGGGACCAGCACCGCGCCGATCAGCAAATCCACATTCGGCAACAGTTCCATCAGATGCGTTTCGTTCGAATAAAGCGTGTGAGCCGTGTGCAGCGTGATGTCCAGAAAACGCATGCGTTCCAGATCGACTTCGAGAATCGTCACGTCCGCGCCCAGCCCCGTGGCCATGCGCGCGGCGTTGATCCCCGCGACGCCACCGCCGATGACGACGACGCGTCCCGGCAGCACACCCGGCACACCGCCCAACAGCGTGCCGCTTCCGCCCGCGTGCTTGGCCAGAAAATACGCGCCGACCACAATCGACATGCGGCCTGCGATTTCGCTCATCGGTTCGAGCAGCGGCAGGCGCTTGTTGACTTCGACCGTCTCGTACGCCAGCGCGGTCACGCCGGATTTCAGCAGCGCCTCGGTCAGCGTGCGGTTCGCGGCGAGATGCAGGTACGTGAACAGAATCTGACCGCGCCGCAGCAGCGGATACTCCGATGGCAGCGGCTCTTTGACCTTGACGATCAATTCGCCCTTTTCAAACAGCGCCGCGTGATCGGGAAGAACGGTCGCACCGGCATCGACGTAATCCGAATCCGGAAATCCCGCTCCGGCGCCGGCGCCAGTTTCGACGATGACGGTGTGCCCGCGTTTGACAAGCTGGTACGCCGCCGAGGGCAGCAGCGCGACACGGTTTTCCTGCTCTTTGATTTCTTTTGGGACGGCGATGATCATGATTAAATGAATTCCGGAGTGGCGTGACTATACTACGAAGGAACTAACAGGCAAGCGAGCCTGACTGTAACATTAGACTTGCGGCACAATCCCCTCTCCCGGAGGGAGAGGGCCGACGAGCGTACTCGCTCGCGGGGTGAGGGGGTGGCGCGAGTTCGCACCGGGCTCCGAATTCCCCTCACCCCGCGCATGAGTACATGCGTCGACCCTCTCCCGGAGGGAGAGGGCGTATCGACCGCGAAGTGCCCTTGGCGACATTTGCGTGAACCGGTATGCTGATTTCAATCGGTGAAGGGAACTTGTCATGCCGCATGACACGACAGACGTGGCGGTCGTCGGCGCGGGCGCGTGCGGCGCGCTGGTCGCGAAGGAATTGGCGGCGCGCGGGTTTTCCGTCACCATCGTCGAGGCAGGACAGCGCTTTGGCGCGAGCAATCCGCTGGGCAATTCTGAAGCGAATGCCGGCAAAATCATGTGGAGCGAGCCGCGCAATTTTGTCGGCCGCGATTTTGTCGTGCCCAAATGCGGCGTGGGTGTCGGTGGTGGAACGCTCACCTGGCTGGGCGTGATGCCGCGCTTTCACCGCGACGATTTTCGCACGCAATCGAGCGAAGGCGTCGGCGCGGATTGGCCCATCGGTTACGACGACCTGCGCCCGCATTACGAAAAAATCGAGCGCGAATTCGGGCTGGCGGGCGAGTGCGGGCCGTTCGCACCGGAACCGTATGCGCTGCCGATGCCGCCGCACCGTTTCAGTTGGCACGCGCAGGTTCTCGCGCGAGGCGCGCGCAAACTCGGCGCGCATCCGTTCGCGCCGCCGATTGCAATCAACTCCGAGGCGCGCGACGGGCGGCCTGCCTGCATCTATTGCGGCTGGTGCGCGTCGGGTTGTCCGACCGAAGCGAAGGCAACGTCGGCCAACACGTATCTGAATCGCGCGGAACAGATGGGCGTGCGCATCATCAGCGATTCATTTGTGCATCGCATTAATTACAGCGCGGCAAAAGGCCGCGCGACGGGCGTCGAGTACCTTGACGCGCGGCGCGGCGAGCACCGCATTAATTCGCGCGCGGTTATTCTGGCGGGACATGCGATTGAAACGCCGCGCCTGCTATTGCTTTCAGCGAACACGACGTTTCCGAATGGGCTTGCCAATTCCAGCGGCCTCGTCGGCAAAAATTTCATGAGCCATCCGACGTGGCAGGTCTTCGGCACGTTTGACGAACCGGTGAATGCGTTCAAAGGCATGCAGATGGGCCACATGATGGTCCAGGATTTTTACAAATCCGACGCGCGGCGCGGCTGCGCGCGCGGGTTCGTTTTGATGTCGTACATGATGACGCCGGCGACGTACGCGAACCTGAGCGGTCAATCGTTCGGCGCGGAACTCAAGGATTTTCTCTACGATTACCCGCGCACCGCAGCGTGGTGGGCGCACGCGGAAGGATTGCCGGACGAACGCAACACGATCACGCTCGACCCGGAGATGCGCGACGCGCGCGACATTCCTGCGGCGCGCGTCACGTATGAGTGGGGCGCCAACGACGTGAAACTCGCCGCCGCCGCGCGCGACAAAGCCTCCGAGTTGATGAGCGCATCCGGCGCGCGCAAAATTCGCATCGGCCTCAATTACGGCGCGCACGCGATGGGTTCATGCCGTATGGGCGGCGACGCGCGAAAATCAGTCGTGAACGAGCGCTGCCAATCGCACGACATTCCGAATCTTTTCGTCTGCGATACCAGCGTGTTCGTCACCGGCGCGGGCGTGAATCCGACGCTGACGGCGATGGCCATTGCCGATCGCGCCGTCGGTCACATCGCCGAATCCGCGCGCAAAGGAGAGTTGTAACACATGAGCGAAACGCCCGTTTCCCTCGCTGACATCGCCGCGCTCAGCGCGCTGGCCAACGGCATCGTTCCCGCCGATGCGCGGGACGCGGGCGCGGCGAGCATTCACGCCGGCGCTTCGATCGCCGAACGTATGAGGCGCGGCGTCAACGGGCCGATTTATGCGGATGGCCTCAATGACGCCGCGCTTATTGCGCGGAAGGAATTCGGCCGCGCCATCGACGCGCTCAACGCCGCTGAAATTCACAGCCTGCTCGCGGCGCTCGCCGAAAGTTCGCCGGCGTTTTTTCGCGTGCTGCGCGGGGATGTATGCGGGATGTACATGAGCGATCCTGGCGTGTGGGAGCGCATCGGCTTTCCCGGGCCGTCGAGCGACACGGGCGGCTATCCCGATTTCGATCAACCTCAATCTCATCGCGTGACGACCATGAACACGACTCAAGCGCAAAGCGGGACGGGCTTGGAAGCCCGTCCTACATCGGCCGTGCAAGCATTTCTCGCCAAACCCGCGCACATGCTCATCGGTGGCCAGTGGCGCGAAGCGGCCAGCGGCGAGCGGCTGGAATCGATCGATCCGGCGACCGGCAAAGCCATCGGTTCATTTCCCGCCGGCGACAAAGCTGACGCCAACGAAGCCGTGAGCGCCGCACGGCGCGCGTTCAACGGCGCGTGGCGCAAGATTTCGCCGTACGAACGCGGGCGGCTGCTGCAAAAGGCCGCGTCGCTGATCGAGAAATACGGCGAGGAACTCGCGCAACTCATTACGCTCGAAAATGGCAAGCCGCTGTGGGAAGCAAAGAAAGAAGTCGCGACGGCCGTGAGTTGGACGGATTACTACGCGGGCTGGACGACGATATTAACGGGCGAAACGATTCCGCTTTCGCTGCCGGGACAATTTTTGAATTACACGACGCGCGAACCGCTCGGCGTCGTTGCGGGCATCACGCCGCCGAATTATCCGCTGACCATGCCGCTGTACAAAGCCGCACCCGCGCTGGCGACGGGGAACACGATCATCATCAAACCTTCTGAGGACACGTCGCTCGTTGCGTTACGGCTGGGCGAGATTTTCTGCGAAGCAGGGCTGCCGGAAGGTGTGTTCAACGTCGTGACCGGCTTGGGCGAAACGGCGGGCGCGGCGCTCGCGCATCATGACGATGTGGACAAAATCACGTTCACCGGCTCGACCGAAGTCGGCCGCGCGCTGGTGCGCGCGTCCGCGGGCAATTTGAAGAAAGTCTCGCTCGAACTCGGCGGCAAATCGCCCAACATCGTCTTCGCCGACGCGGACCTTGAAGCGGCGCTCAAAGGCGTGTTCATGGGCATTTTCTTCTGCCAGGGCGAAATCTGCTCCGCCGGTTCGCGGCTTTTCATCCAAGAATCGATCTATGACGAATTCGTCGCGCGCCTTGCCGAGATGGCCCGCGCGGTGAAACTCGGCCACGGGCTTGATCCTGAAACGAAAATGGGACCTCTGGTTTCGCGCGCGCAGCAGCAGCGCGTGCTCGATTACGTGCGCATCGCGGGCGCCGAAAATGCGCGCGCGCTTTCCGGCGCGAAAGCGCCCGGCGGCGCGCTGGCGGGCGGATTCTTCGTCGAGCCGACTGTCTACGCCAACGTCACGAATGCCATGCGTGTCGCGCGCGAAGAAATCTTCGGGCCTGTCGTCTGCGCGATTCCGTTCAAGGATTTGCCAGACGCGATTGCGAAGGGCAACGATTCGCCCTACGGGCTGTCCGCCGGAGTGTGGACGCGCGACATCCGCAAAGCCCATCAGGCCGCCGCGGCGCTCGACGCGGGGACGGTGTGGGTGAATTGCTACAACGCGTTCGACAACGCGTCGCCGTGGGGCGGATTTAAGCAAAGCGGCTGGGGGCGCGAGAAGGGGCCGTATGGGCTGGATTTGTTTACGCAGATCAAGTCGGTGATTATTAATTACACATAATTTGAACGTACGGTCCCGAAAGGAAGAGTGCATGCGGCAATTTTTTTGGATGGCGTTGCTGTGGGCGTGTTCCGCGCGATTTGGCGTTGCCACGGAATCGCGCGTGATCGATTCGATGGACGCGCTCGATTTTCAAGCGCCGAAGGAGAAGGCGAAGGTCGAACTGGTTGATGGGAAGGACGGCAAGGCGCTCAAATTCTCATTCGAGAATGACTGCAAAGGCGCGTTCTGTATCGGCAAAGCGAAAGGCGCAGCGGACTGGGATGCGGCGGCAGGCATTTCGTTTTGGGTGAAAGGCGACGGCTCGGAGCACTTGGGCGGAATCGAATTTATTTGGGACAACAATTTCGCTTTGCGTTTTGCGTATGCGTTTCCAATCGATGGCACCGATTGGAAGAAAATTGTCGTACCGTGGCGCGACCTGATTCCTGAAACGAGCGGCCCAGCCGCCAAACCACTGGGCCGCGACGGGCTGGCTCCCTCGAAGCTCGGCCCGATCTGGTTTGGCAAATGGTGGTACTGGCGCGACTATGCGGCGCATTCGTACAGCATCGACGAAATCCGGCTTGAGCCTGTGATCGAATTGGGCACGGAACCCGCAGTTCCGTCCGCACCGTTCGACCACGTGCTCGCAAAACTGAAAGCGGGCAAGCCGGTGACCATCGTCACGATGGGCGACTCGCTCACCGATTTCAATCATTGGGCCAACAAGCCCGTCAACTGGCCAACGCTTTTAAAGGAGAAGCTACACGCGAAATATTCGAGCGAGGTTACGCTCATAAATCCTGCCATGGGCGGAACCGAACTGCGGCAAAACCTGATGCTAATTCCACGCTGGCTGAGGCAGGCGCCCGAGCCCGATTTGGTGACGATCTGGTTTGGATTCAACGATTGGAATTCGGGGATGCGCGGCGAAATGTTCGCTCAGACGATGCAGGACGCCATCGACCGCGTGCGCCGCGCCACGAACGGCAACGCCGATGTGCTGGTAATGACAACGTGCCCGGCCGTGGAAAAATGGGACACGGTGGCTGAATTGGCGCAAGCTGCGCGCACGGCGGCGCACGCGCGGCACGCCGGGGTGGCGGACATGTACACTGTTTTTCACGAGGAAGGCAAGACGGACCGGGAACATTTGTACTGCCGGGGTAAAGTGCACCTCGGACCGGCCGGCCACGAACTGGTCGCCAACGCCATCCTCGATTCGATTGATAAATGAGCGGCTGAAAATCGAGCGCGCATTATTCGGTAATTCGTTTGCCATAAAACGCTTTGTCCAGTATATTTTTTGCCCCATTGAAACACAACTATATACGCCGCGCGGCGCACAACCCGCGCGCGGCGAAAGAACAGGGGGAAACAGAATGGACAGCGCGTCGGTGAAGGAAAAAGTCATTGAGATCGTCAGCGAAAAGCTCAAAAAGCCCAAGGAACAGATCACGCTCGAAAGCTCCTTTCAGGACCTGGGCGCCGATTCGCTCGACACCGCCGACCTGGTGATGGAGTTCGAGGACGAATTCGACATCAACATCCCGGAAGAAGCGGAAGGCAAGATCAAGACCGTCGGCGAAGTGGTCAAGTTCATCGAAGAACAGACCAAGAAGTAGCGTCCGATTGTCCGGGACATTCAAGCGAGCCAGCAAAGATGCCGCGTGACGACCTCACTCGGCATTCTTTATTCAGTGCTGAGTGCTGAGGCCTGAGTGCTGCAGAACTGCGGGAAAGCGCTTCACGCTCTTTTACTCAGGACTCAGCACTCAGCACTCAGGACTTTTTTCTGCAAGGAGTGGCGATGAGCAACAATCGACGGCGTGTGGTGGTGACCGGCTTGGGCCTGGTCACGCCGGTAGGCATCGGCGTCCGGACTTCATGGAACGCGCTGCTGGAAGGCGTCAGCGGCATCGGCACGATCTCGCTGTACGATTCGTCCAAACACAGCGTTCACATCGCCGGCGAAGTGAAGAACTTCGATCCGGGCCATCCTGAATACGGCATCGATCCGAAAGCGGCCACGCGCATGGACCGTTTCACGCAATTGGCCTGCGTCGCCGCGAAGGAAGCGGTGAAGGACTCGGGCCTCGATTTGAAAAACGAAGATACTTCGCGCATCGGCGTGCTCGTCGGAACAGGCATCGGCGGCATCACCGAAATCGAAGAGCAAAAGGAACGCCTGATGGCCAAAGGCCCTGGGCGCGTCTCGCCGTTTCTGGTTCCGAAACTGATGGGCAACGCCGCCGCCGCGCAGATTTCCATTCTGCATCGCCTGCGCGGGCCGAATTATTGCATCGTGACGGCCTGTGCCGCCGGCGCCAATTCGCTCGGCTCAGCGCTGCGCACGATTCAATACGGCGAAGCGGACGTGATGGTCTCCGGCGGCAGCGAAGCCGCGGTCACGCCGCTGGGCATGGCCGGTTTCGCCAACATGGGCGCGCTTTCCGCGCGCAACGACGATCCCGAAGGCGCGTCGCGCCCGTTCGACAAGGACCGCAACGGTTTCGTGCTCGGCGAAGGCGCCGGCATCGTGGTGCTCGAAGAACTGGAGCACGCCAGAAAACGCGGCGCGCGCATCTACGCCGAATTCACCGGCTACGGCCTCTCCGGCGACGGCTACCACATCACCGCGCCATGCGAAGACGGCGACGGCGGCATCCGCGCGATGACGTCCGCGATCAAAGACGCGGGCCTTCAGCCGCAGGACATCGACTACATCAACGCCCACGGCACGTCCACGCCGTTCAACGACAAGATCGAAACGTTCGCGATCAAGAAAGTGCTGGGCGATCACGCGCGCAAAATTCCGGTGAACTCAACCAAAAGCATGACCGGACATACGCTGGGCGCGGCGGGCGGCATTGAATTCGTAGTGACGTGCCTGTCGATCCACGAGGGCATCATCCACGCGACAAAGAACCTGAAGACGCCGGACCCGGACTGCGACCTGGATTACGTGCCGCAAGGCCCGCGCAAGATTTCGATTCGGCACGCGCTGTCGAACAGTTTGGGCTTTGGGGGGCATAATGGGACGCTGATCGTGAGCAGGTACACTGCGTAACGCGAATGTTTCGGAGTTGGCAATGGACCGACTACAGCGCCTCGCGGAAAAAATTGGTGAGGACGGAATTACGCTCTTGCCGCGGCTTTCAGAAGAAGCCGTTGCAAAATTTGAGGCACGACAAAGAATCACATTGCCGGTTGATTTTCGACGGTTCATAATGGAAATCGGAAACGGAGATATCGGACCGGATTTCGATGCCTTTGTACCGTTAGGCCAGAGTCCGCAATCCGGCGACGAATACGTAGACGAATTTTGGCAAAAGCTACCAGACGTCCATTTGCCCTTTCCGTTTACTCGATGTTGCAATTGGGATATGGGCGAGACGTCAATCGAAGGGACATTAGAACAAAGTCGCAACGGTTGCATCTTACTTCGATATGGTTATGGCGAAATGTCAGTTCTGATCGTCACAGGTCCAGAGCGCGGCAATGTCTGGTGGTTGTATGCCGGCGAGATGGAGCCTTACGCTACGAACCGCGATTTTTTGACGTGGTGCGAAAGAGAGATAACAATCGTTGGATAAGCAATCAACCAGGATGATCAAAATGGCGGCCATCGAATTCAACAATGAGTATGGCGAAATTCCCGACGACGCATTCGCCTCATTGGCGGATGAGTTGTTCCAACTCTTAGACTCGGAAGACGAACAATCGGAAAGCCATGACTAAATTCTCCCCCGACTCCATCGAATCCCTCCTCAACCTCCCCTTCAGCGATCTGCTCTTCAAAGCGCAGGTCGTTCATCGCGAGCATTTCGATCCGAACGCCGTGCAGCTCAGCACGCTGCTCTCGATCAAAACCGGCGGCTGCCCGGAAGATTGCGGGTACTGCCCGCAGGCCGCGCGCTATCACACGGGCGTCGAGAATCAGGCGCTGCTGCCGCTCGACGACGTTGTCAGCGCCGCGAAGGCCGCGAAGGAAAACGGTGCGACGCGTTTCTGCATGGGCGCGGCGTGGCGGGGGCTCAAGCAAAAAGAGCTGGACCCCGTGCTCGAAATGGTGAAAGCCGTGAGCGCGCTGGGCCTCGAAACCTGCGCCACGCTGGGCATGCTCGAACCCGGCCAGGCCGAGCAGCTCAAAGACGCCGACCTCGATTACTACAACCGCAACCTCGACACCGCGCCCGATTACTACGGCGAGATCATTTCCATGCGCCAGTTTCAGGACCGCCTCGACACGCTCGAGCGCGTGCGCGGCGCGGGCATCCGCGCTTTGAAACCCTGCGGATTGAAGTCGGAAATCTCGCCTAAAAACCAATCCGCTTTGCTGGAGGAGTCGTGTGTGACGCCCGCGCCGCGCCGGTCATGAGCAGCAAGAGTATCAACTTTTTCGTGCCGATCACGGAGCACATTTAGGTCAGAATGCGTAAACGCCGGCCGCGTCCCGGCTCCAAACACATTATTCGCGTGCTCTTCTCCGAGCGCAATTTCGACGGCACGGCGCTCGTAACCGAGGAGCTTCGGAGAATCCGGATCTTGCAAAAGCGCGGGGTTCTCCAATAATGCGACAATGTCGCGGCAGATCGTCCACGCGATGGTTTCGTCCGTTGTTCCGAGTTCGCGGCGACAAACTTTACCTTCTTGAAGCGGGTGACGGAAGGCGATGCCAAAACCGTTACCGCCGACTAACTTTTTGGGAGTCAATTTCACGCGTCAACCTGCTCCAAATTCGTTAGGGTCAGCGTGTACAGGCGAAGCAAGTTGTCAAGTCATTTGTTGCCTATTTGTTGCATAGCTAAGTCCTTGTCCCCGTAGCTCAGATGGATAGAGCGCTGGTTTCCTAAACCGGAGGTCCGCGGTTCGAGTCCGCGCGGGGATATTTTTATAACTCCAGAATTCGCAGTGTCATATAGTGAATTCCGCACAACTTTTCGTTGATTCCAGCGCCGTTCGTGCTAAAAACCTGTACCCCGATCTGTACCCCGAATGGTCAACAGAACGAGGCTTACGGGTAAGATTACTATGAAATCCAAACTTGCGGAAACGGCACGGAAGTACACGCCGATGCAGGACGGCGGCGTCTTGCGCTTCAGACATCCATGGGTTCTCGGCTCGGACAATAAGGGAAAATGGATTCGAATCGGCGTATCGAAGTTGAGTCCATCGCAGCAGGGCCAATTGCTGGAAGATGCGCAGGCGCTGCTTCAGAAACCACCGCTTTTGAAAAGTGACGCGCCCAAGGTAGGCCAACACTTACTCAACCCCTATTTCAAAGCCATCAAATCAGCGTCGCGCCCTGAGTATCAATTCGATCTGACACGCTGGCCCAGCCCAGTTGTCGAAAACGTCGAAACAGGCCAGCGCGAAAAAACGGAACTGCTTGGGCAGATTCCGGACGAATACTATGTTGAATCGGGCCTGCCGCCGCCGAACATCGACTCCGCGCAGTGGTTTGCCGTGATGAAGTTCATCCAGAATTTGCGCGATTACATTTCACGGATTGACGGATTGCTCGCCGCTGAACGCCGTGAAGTTGAACGGCTGAACAACGTCATTGAGCGTCAGAATCGATTGATTGGAGAAAGGGGCGAATCTGAAAAGAAGGCAGTAGTGCGAGAATGCCTGGGGCATTTCGAAAAGAATTTTCGCCTCAAAGAGGGCGTTAGCGAGGCTCAACGCGACGACGTAATTCGCCGGGTAAAATGCGTTCTCGAAAAGCTCGGCATGGATTCTCACTATGGGAAAGCTAACGAAAACGATTTGATTCAGGCTGTGTCTGCATCCAATCCGAAAAGTCCGCGCGAGCGCGCCCGTCGAATTCAGGCCATCAAACGGTTTTGTACTTGGCTATGCAGATCCAAGGAACGTGGCGGCCTGGGATTTGTCGGAAATCCTGCCGCGGAATTGAGGCCCGAAAGCGACAAGACGATTCAGTCAAAACGGCGCGCGGAGGGCCTCGTTTCAACGCTTGATCCCGTTCCGCTCATTGCCGCGTTGCCGCAATTCGGAAAACACGGGCTTAGAAGCAAGGTGGCTGACCTACAACGAGTATTTTAAGGCAATGGCTAATTGGGTCGCAAGTGCCGGTGACCCATTCGGATTAAACGGCGATTCAACAGCCATGCTCGGCCGTGCGTCGGCCGACCTCGTTTCAGTCTGGAAGAAACGTCGCCAATCGAAAGACGGAAGCCCCGAAGCCGCACGGGCATTCATCTACCAGACAGGGCGAATTTTCACGTACAAGCTCTTTCTCGAAGTTTCATTCCATTTGCTCAATTCCACCGGCCGCGCGGGCGTGATCGTCCCTTCGGGACTGTATACCGATTCGTGGTCGTTGCCATTGCGAGCACTCTTTCTTGACAAATGCAATTGGGATTGGCTGGTTTGTTTTGAAAATAGGAAGAAGATTTTTGACATTCACGGCAGTTTCAAGTTCGCCGTAATTATCGTTGATCGCAAGGTTACAAAAATACCTTTAAAAGCGGCGTTTATGCTCCGCGATCTTGAGCTTTGGGAACGAAATCCGCCCGCAGTTTTTGAATTAGATCGCAATTTGATCCCGTTGTTTTCGCCGGATAGCAGGTCCATACCCGAAGTCCGTAGTCAACGCGATCTAACGGCTTGTAAACGGATATATGAGCATTCACTTCGGCTAGGCGAGAATGCCGATGGCTGGAAAATTGATTTCGCAATTGATTTCATGATGAATTCTGACGCCCGTCTTTTCCCTCCAATTAAGAAGTGGGTCGATGAAGGCTATCTCCCGGATGTTTACGACAGATGGATAGGCCCGAAAGGTGAGGTCGCGTTGCCGCTTTTCGAAGGGCGCATGATCGGGCAATTCGACTTTTCTCAGAAAGGCTGGATAAGCGGTAAAGGACGTACTGCTGTGTGGATCGAAAGAGCATTTTCCGACAAACGCATTTTGCCCCAATACCTTATTTCGGAAATCGACTACAAAAAACGCGGACACAGCGTCGGCAAGAATAAGTTCGTTTTCATGCGCATCGGTTCCTCTACAAACACGCGAACTCTCATCGGCACAGCGCTGTGTGATTTCGGTTGTGGCGACACCGCTTCAACTCTCACGTTTGCCGAGAACGCGCTTGAACGTACATTGATTTTGGCGGCTGGACTAACGAGCCTTACCTTTGATTTCGTTTGCCGCCAGCGTGTCGGTGGGCTTCACGTCGATTGGTTTTTGATCGCCGAATTACCGATTGCAAAGCGATTGAGTCGTTCGAACTTTTCTGATTCAATGGTAAAGCGTTTAATGCTCGGGGCGGCAGCATTAACATTTCTCCACCGCCGCTTCGCCCCCGAATGGCTGCGTCTGAAATCGCTATACCCCAAACTCTCCACCCGCGAATGGAAACACTGGTGGGCGGTGACGGAAGCCGACCGGCTGCGGCTGCGCGTGGAACTTGACGCGCTGTGCGCAGATGCCTACGGCCTGGACCCGGACGACTTCGACTGGATCGTCCGCGACGACCCTACCGACCCGAAGGGCTTCTGGCGCGTGGACAAAACGCTGCCCTACCGCGAGCGCCTGACCGGCCTCGCCGCCGCCGCCTTCCGCGCGCTCAAAGAAGGAAAATGGAGCGCCGACAGCGCCGCGTCCTTAAGCAACGACGCCTTCTTCGCCCTGCTCGGCATCCCCGAACTGACCAGCGCGCCGGCCGCCCAAGCCAAGGGCCTCAGCCAGCCGCTAATCCAAAACCGCGCCGGCTGCCACCGCTGGGAACCGGAGACATTCGCAGCCGACGACCCGCGCCACGGCTGGACCTGGGAGCACTGCCACGCCGACGCGGTGGCGCTGCTGGGGAGCGAACAGGCAGTGGCGGATTACATCGCCGGCACACACGAACGCGCTGCGAGGAAGAAGGGCGAGGAGGAGGAATTCAAGTTGAGAGGGGAAGGGCCGAAGCAGAGGCGGTTGTTTGAATGAACACGCCGGATGTCCACGCCCGTGAGCGAGCCGTTAGATTTCTTTCATTTGCATTACCGATAATTCCGATAAGATACTCAGTGCAACTCAGAGTGGGGGACTCGGGGACGCATGAATGAGTTATTTGAAAAAGTTGACGAAAGCTGGATGCCAGGCCATCGACGACGCCTTCGACCCACATGACAAGCAAACTTGGACTCTTCTTCTTGCGGACGCCAGCATCAAAGTGGCGCCGAAATTGGGCAAGACTTACACGCTGACCTTAGCGGAATGTGTTCCTTTCTCGATTAAAAAGCCGATTGCGGTGTATCAAGGGCTTAATCGCATCGGCGAAGAAAAGGGATTGGCTTACGTGGCGCGTCCGCCCTATAAGTTCATCGGCGGACAGAAGACTGCGGTGAAAACGACGGATGTGTTTTTTGCGTTTGTCAACGAGGATCGGATCGTGTTCGAATGGAGGTGGGAGGAATTGAGTCCGAATAATCTGCTCAATCAACATGAAGGCAACGACGCACGATTTGCAGAAAGGATTCACCCATGACTGGCGACGAATTTACGGAGATGGTCAATGCGATGGCGGAGGATACGCCATTTGTCCCAACGGCAATCTACAGTTCGGCTGGAGACTGCATCAAGTTTTTCGCAAAGCCCGATGCGTACTACGGCGTGCGCATGGACGATTTCGTGACGGTCTATCGCTCGCAGGTGAACAACGAAATCGTGGGTTGCTTCCTCAAAGGCATTTCGCGCTTTTTGCAGGAATGCCCTCAGTTGATGATCTTATTTAAAGACGGAAAGCTTCGGCTGGAATACCTTTTTGTCGCTCAAATCCTGACCGCAAAGAAGGATGGTATTGTCCGGGAATATGAGGAACTAATCGACATGGCGCGCTTGGCGAGCGCAGAAGCCATGATGGAACCCCACGAAAACGAATGTTGCGCGGCATAAGAGCAGCGACGATCGCCCGAGGCAAAATTTAAGGCCCGCGCTTGCAAAACGAGCGCGGGCTTTTTCTTTTCCGCACCAAATTTCCGCGCATTGTATGATGTGTCGAAATCCTCCTTTGCGCTGGAGACGACATGCCCATCAACCCCGTCCAATTCGCCCATGCCATCTGCGACGAATTCCTGCGCTATATCTTCTCAGCGTTCCCGCTCGCCGATCCCGATCTCGCCGAACAAGCGCGCAAGCTGTTGCAGCGCCCGTCGTCGCTGAACATGCCGTTGGTGCGCGGACCATACATTTCGCTGAGTGAGTCGTTCGCGAAAGGTGATCTGATCACGAACCTGCAAAAGAAGGGAATGCTGCATCCGGCGATGCCGGACTTGATCGGCTACGAAACGATGTGGTCGCATCAGCAGCAGGTCTTTGAGAACGTCCGCAAAGGCCGGCACGTGTTGGTTTCCACAGGCACCGGCTCCGGAAAAACCGAGTCGTTCCTCTTTCCGATCATCGACGATTTACTGAGGCAGCGCGACGCCGGCGTTCACGACGGACTCGCGGCGATTCTGGTTTACCCGATGAACGCGCTGGCCAACGATCAACTCGACCGTTTGCGCGATTTTTTGGGCGGGACCGGAATCAGCTTTGGCCAGTGGATCGGCACCACGCCGGACAAGGAAAAAGACGTGACTGTCGAGCGCTTCGAAGGCTCGTCGCGCGCAGCGTATCTGGCCGAACGAAAGAAGCGAAAGGAACAGGCGCTGGTCGAGGAACGTGCGCTGCGCCCGCTGGCGCCGAAAGAAGAATGTTGCTCGGAAGAAAACCTGCGCACGCGCAAGCCGCGGATTCTGATCACCAATTACCGGCAGCTTGAAGTGCTGGCCACGCGCCTGCCGGACGTGCTGCTCTTTGCCCACGCGCCTTTGAAGTACCTCGTCTTCGATGAGGCCCACACTTATGACGGCGCGGCCGGCGCGGAAGTGTCATGCCTGATTCGCCGCTTGCGCGTGCTGGCCGGGAAGAAGCCGGACGAGATCGTGTGCATCGGAACATCCGCGACGCTCACCGATCCCAACGCCGCTTCCGAGGAAAACGCCGCGCTGCGTTTCGCGTCGCGATTCTTTGGAGTCAGCGAGAAGAGCGTGGCGCTCATCGGCGAATCCTACGTCGCCCGCGAGTGGCCGACTCGACGCTATAAACCCACCGCACCGCGCGGAGCCGAAGCGGATGCCCACGCGCGGCTCAGCCGCATCATTCAAGCGGTGACGGAGCCGGTTGATGTCGCCGGCGTCAAAATTGTCGTTGAGGAATTGACCGGCCAAATCTTTGAGCCGGGAAACGATTGGCGCGCGGCGCTTTTCGAACACCTCGTCACAAACGAATACATCTTCCAGAGTACCCAGATTCTGAAGCAGCCGAAGCATTTGGACGCGGCAGCGTGGGGCACGTCGCAGCGCGTGGCGACCAACCGCATCAAGCAAGGCGCTGAGGCGAACGTCGAGATGCTCGCGTATTTGGTTCTCGGCGCAGCGGCGCGCAAAGACGGCGAGTCACTGCTGCGTCCCAAAGTCCATTTTTTCATTCGCGGCCTGGATGAAATGGTCGTCGGCTTCGACAGCGCGGCGCAAGGCGTGAAGGCAAATCTATTCATGTCGATCAGCGACGCCAAAGAAAACAATCCCGCTTGGCGGGACGATGCGTTCTTCAGCGTGCTGACCTGCCGCACGTGCGGACAGCATTTCTTCGAAAAGTATTACAAGGATCTGCAATACACACGGGGACGTAGCAGCCAAATCACCGGATTTCTTCAGGGCGATGCCACGTCGGACGACAAGGGCAAAGACAACGCCGTTTGGTCCACCGCCCCAGAAGAGGGCGGGATGCGTCTGCGCGCAACGACGCATTTGCTGGAGGAGGTGGATAATCCTGGATCGACGAAATCACAGCGCTGGCCGCGCGGATACTTTTGCCGTTGCTGTGGCGCGCTGCATCGTAACCCCGGCGAAAAATGCATGGCCGATGGATGTGGACACGCGCAGCCATTGCTGCCGTTAATTGTATTCGGCGACGAATTGAAGTCGTGTCCGTCGTGCGGAACGCTGGCGATCCGCATTGGCGGCCGGACCATCGAGCCGACAAAAAAGATTCGAGCCGTGACGGTTGCGGACATTCACATTCTCGCCCAGGCGATGATCAACGCCGCGCCGGACGGCCACAAAAAGCTTATCGTCTTTGCCGACAGCCGCCAGGACGCGGCGTTTCAAGCCGGTTGGATGCAAGACCATGCGCGCCGAATTCGTCTGCGCCACATGATTCACCAGGCCATTCACGAAAGCGCCGCGCCGTTGCCGCTCTATGGAATTGTGGATGCGTTGATGGCCGAATTCAAAAAGAACAAACGGCTTGTCGAAGTGCTGCTTCCTGAACTGACCGAGGAGCACGCCGGCGCGACACTCGGAAGCGATAGAGCGAAGAACATCTACACGGCATTGCGGTACATGGTGCTGCGCGAATTTACCAATGGCATCCGGCGCACCGATTGTCTGGAGTCAATGGGTTTGGCGCGTGTCGTTTACGACGGATTGACGCCGCAGCGCCAAGGTGTGAAAGACTTCGCCGCGGCATTAGGCGTGCGTTCTGAGGACGCGTGTGAAGGTTTGGCGTTGCTGCTCGACAACTGGCGTCGCAGCCGAATCCTGTTCGTTCGGGATGACCCAATCTTTTCGCAGTTCCACGCCAAAGACGACGAGTGGATTCAGAATGGGCTGTTGCCGCTCAAGGAATTCCGTCCGGGCGGATTGATTTTAAACGCCGACGCCAACAACCGCTATGCGCGGTCGCTGATCGCACGAAGCTCGCAATCTGGCGTGCAGGCACTGTTGAAGAAATGGGCCAGCGATCCTGACAATCTGGACGTGGACGCGGCGGCAACGATGCTGTGGCAGTTGCTTGTCGATGACTTGAAATTGCTTGTGCCGGTCACACTGCGATCCCAACATGATCGGATTCTCGGCCCCGACGTTTGGCAATTGGACGCCGATAAAACGAAGGTCGTAAAAAGCAACGAAGTCCACCGCTGTTCGACGTGTCAGCGCATCGCCGCGCGCGCCGCTCCGCACAACAAGTGCGCGCGGCATCATTGCAGCGGAGAAACAAAGGTTTCACCGCCCGACCAGAAGAATTATGACGTGTGGCTGATGGGCAAGCCGTTCGTCATGGTGTCGCCGGAAGAACACACCGCCCAGGTGCCCGGCGAGATTCGCAACAAGATCGAACACGAATTCAAATCGAGACACGGCAAAACGAATTGTCTCGTGGCGACGCCAACGCTGGAAATGGGTGTGAACATCGGAGCGCTGGACATGGCGCTCATGCGCAACGTCCCGCCGCGCCCATCAAATTATTGGCAGCGCGCTGGCCGCGCCGGACGCGAAGAACGAATGGCGGTCGTCGTGACGTATTGCCGGCGTTCGCAGCATGACCGCTACTTTTTCGAAGACCCGTTGCGCCTGCTTGGCGGGGCCATAGAAGCGCCGGCGTTCAATCTTCAAAATCCGCTCATGGCCGCAAAGCACATTCGCTCGGCGATTCTTTCGGAGTTACTGCTTGAATCGCGTGATGCGTCCGAGCATTCCCAACCTGTCGGCGAAACGTTGAAGGAACTGTTTCCAGCGTTCATTCGCAATTATCTGCTTGATGAGGACGACAAGTTCCGGGACAGACCGCTCAGCGCCGCGCCTCTAAAAGCGCTGCTGACGGACATGCGCGTCAAAATCGCTGACAGCCTAGGTGAGTTGTTTGCAAAGCACTGGCCCGAAGAGGCGAAAGAGCTCGCATCGCGCGCGATGATTGAACTCACGATCGATTCGGCTGCCGACGAACTGGATGCGGTGCTTGCGCGGCTTCATCGCCGGCTGACCTGGGCCAGAACGACGCGCGGTGAGTTGCATAAGAAGAAAGACGCCGGACTCATCGAAAAAGACGAAGAGCAACTGCTGCGGCGCTGCGATGAATATGTGAACGGCATTGTGCGGCGGGACAGCAAAACGTACACGCTGACAGTGCTGAGCACTGAGGGCTATTTGCCAGGATACGGAATTTACGAAGGCGGGATTACGGCCTTCGCGCGCCGCGGATTTGCGCAAAACACGGGACCAAAACCCTTCGAATTGTCGCGCTCGAATGTTGTGGCGTTGCGCGAATTTGTTCCCGGCAATCGGCTATACGCCAATCGCGGCACGTTCTACGCCAACCGCTTCCACATGGGCGCAGAGGAAACCTCAAAGATCCGCACGCTCCGCGTCAACGTGACCACCGGCTGCGTGACCGACGATTTCACAGACACCGCCTACGCGCAAGCGGGCGCTGTGGCGATCGACGCGCTGCCCCTGACCGATCTCGATCTCGCGCACGAAAGCCGCATTACCGAAGATGAAAATCTCCGATTCTCCATGCCGGTCACAGTGCTGGGCCGATTGCGCAAGCGGTGCCGCGGCGGGAAGGCGATCAAGATCGGTAATTTTGAAGTCCATCATCTTCGAGGTCAGGGGATCGAACTGGTCAATCTGGGCGAAGCCGGGCGTGTGACCGCTGGCACGCTCGGGCACTATATCTGTTCAGTCTGCGGCGCCGCGAAGACACCGTATGCCGTACCCTTGGAAATTCAACGGTTCCAGCAGGCGCATCTGGAGCGTTGCGGGAAAATACCTGCGCTGATGGCCCTGTCCGTGCAAACCGAAGTGGACATGCTTCACTTCCACAGCCTTCAAGACCAGGCTTCCGGGATAAACATCGGGGAAGCACTGCGCATCGCGGCGGCGCAGCTTTTCGATATGGGACTAGAAGACCTGCAACTGCTGCTGATCCAAAAGCCGGATGGCACAACTGATCTCATAGTTTACGACCCGATGCCGGGTGGCTCCGGCTTGCTTGAGCAGATACTTGGGCGTTGGCGGGAAGTCGTGGATGCCGCCAGACAATTGCTCGCCGGCTGTCCGAACGGCTGCGATTCCGCGTGCTACGCCTGTCTGAAAACTTTTCGAAACCAATTCTTCCATGCGCTCTTATGTGGATCAAGATCAAACTGGGCAACCAGCGCGGCGGCTGGGACAACTTGCAGCGCTCCAGAATCTCGATTACATCATGCGCGTCGATCAGGCCGATGTTGATGGGGTAGCCGCTGATGCCGACAGACTTTTCCAAATCTGCCGTGATCATTTCGTCCGGCGCCGAGCGGTAATGCTGAAAATCTTCTTCGTCCGAAAAGTCGGCGATGTGATCGGCCAGGAAGCGAAATCCGTCGTAGCCGAAGCTCGCCAGCATCGGCAGCGTCGTACTGAGCCGGAATTCTGAGTTTTTGCCTGTATCGTATCCCATCGGCTGGAACAGGATGTTCATGAACTGCCGGGCCGAATCGAGAATCGACTGCATGATTTCCTTGTCGGCGATTGGCGCGGGCCGCAGCGATTCGGTCAGGGTGCCAGCGCCCAAGCGCTGCGTTTCATAAAACAGTTGATCGAGCTTCGTTCGAGCGATAGCGTCGATAGGACCGGTGTCCTGCATCCAGATTGAACCAGCATCGGTTTTCCCGAACCACTTTGGGAAGAACGGGTTGTTCGCCTGCTGTAAGAACTCTTCTTCTTCTTTCCAGCGGGCACAAAGACCGTCCCAATTTTTGTCTGGGTCCTCTACAAAAGTTAAAACGTTGATGACGGCAGGAATGTGTTTTGGTTCGAGTTGTTCAATGGGCGGGGCGCCAGGGATTCGAACCCGGCCAAGATTGTACTGCTTCGCGAGAGCCGGGATGCCCTCGGACCTTGTTCCTTCATTTGTGATAAGTGCGTTGATGAAAGCCTGGTTAAACGTGCTGGTCTTATCCCCGCTATCTGAGTTCGTTGGTCGCGCCGCACTAGGCTGATTCGAATTTTCCATTTTGATTTGCCTCCATAACATGTGCCAGCCCTACCGGTGATTGCCGTATCTGCGGCTAAACACTTCAGGCCGGACCATTGTCGCGGAGGATCAAATTGAACGCGCGTTCTCCGACTTTCGCGGTCGAGAATTTCTAATTGAGCAGAGGAGAGGTTCCCAAGCTACTTTTTCGCTTTTGTGCTTGACTGGATGTCAGATGTAACGCGCGTTCCATCTGGCTTTGCGCTGAGATCCTTTGCACTGATAAGCCTGAATTCCAAGCGATGCTGCGGGCTCGTTCCAACTTTCTCCAATGCAGTCAAAGCTGGGGATTCGTCAGCAGCGTCATTCTTGGCCGTAGCTTTCGCCCGAATATTGTGAAAGAGCTTGCGAACGTATCCATCTGCGACTTTTTTCTTCGCATGTTTTTGTGTCAGTTCATAGTGAATTTGCGTTGTCGCAAGGACTTCTTCTAGCGGATTGCCGCTCGCATCGACGAATTTCAACAGACACAGCAGTTCCTTAGTTCCGACTTTCACCTTAAATCCTGGATTCTCAATTTTATCTTGCAGCCAAGCGTTCTTCATGCTGATGTACTTGTAGTAAACTATCGGAAGCGAACTCGCGCCGTCCATCTTCGCTTTCGGGTCTGTCGCGACGTTGTCGTTTTTCCTTAGCCGGGTTTCAATTTCATCGTTGAGATGCTCTTTCATTGCATTTGTGATCAACGACGGAATGGCCTTAAGCGTCTTAGAGAACTCGTCAATTTTCGAGTTTGGAACTATTTGGCGTGAAGCGGACGAGCGGGTAAGCCCAATCGGCTTCCAATACCACGCCAGCTTTACCGCCTTGCCAACTTCATTTAAGGCGACATCGTCAGATGAATCCGCGCATGATAGCGTGCAATTTCGAAAAACTTCTCGGGATTCAAACGGCAAGTCGAATCTGGCACCGAACTCATCGAGTTCCTTTTGCAATTCGCCCATTAGCCGTGGCAGAATCTGACTCAAATTCAAAAGCAGCGGGTCACCGAAACAGCAATTCCGACGCATTTTTGCCGCGGCTAAAATATCGCTCAAGCATTTAGCCAATTGTCGTTGAGGAGGACGAGGCACGATTGGACGCACTGGCGGCTTGGATTGGCTACGCACGGGCGGATATTCCCGTTCAAGCTTCTGAATGATCTTCCAGCGCTCAAACGACTCTGAGCCTGGTTCAGGTGCTCCGTAGTGCCCATGTGAATTAACTGCAACGGCTTTTGTCGCCGCTGCGAGCGGATCTTTTGCGGTGCTCATCTGCTTCCTTTCGCTGGAAGCGTTGATTCGCAAAATAAAGCGTGGAAAACCGATGCGAAAAGTCGGCTTGTCGCTGGCCAAAGCTATCCCACGCCTGCAAGATTCTACATCCGCGGATATGAATCGTCAAAACGAGTCAGATCATCGGAGATCATCGGGGCGGCGTCATCACTGTCTTTAAAACACCGTCCGCCTCGGCCGCGCTTGACTTGGCGAGGCAGGGGCCGCGGCGTGAAATGCCGACCGTGCTTCAGAACGAAAGCTGGCTTTGCCAGCGGCGGAGGCGCAGGGCGTGTCGGGCGACGCCTTCGAGCCATCTGAATGACCCGAAGGCGCGTTAATTACGGCGGACACTCCTTCTCTTCAAGTCGCTGCAAGTAAGCGCCGATCTCTGACATTCGAACACGCCATGAACGGCCGAGTTTTAATGCGCGCAATGTGCCCCGGACAATTTCGCGACGGACGGTTTGGGAACTGAAGCTCAATAATTTTGCTGCTTCACGCAGATCCACCGCCAAAGCCGGATTGAGCGTCTGGGATCTCTGAATTTTCGGCTCCAGATCATCTGGAGGAACAGGCCGCGAAGTCCGACGCTTGGACAGATTTTCATTGATTCCTAAAATGGCGGCAATCTGCTGCCATTGGCCGGGGCTGATTTGAGCGCTGAATTGGACTTGAATTTCAATCGGTTTCACAATTGTCTCCGTAACGTGGAAGACATCAGATTCTGGTCTCGCGAACGATTCGCCTGGGACGTTTCCCTGGTGAGAATCTTCAGATGCAGGATAGGCGACGAATAATGATTTTGTGAGCACTTTTTCAGTCAAAATTCTTGTACCCCGACTTGTACCCCGCGATTTTAACGTCGTTGGTGTGTAAGGGTTTACGTTAATATAGCGGTTTCCTAAACCGGAGGTCTGCGGTTCGAGTCCGCACGGGGATGCTTTTAATACCGTGTTCATCAGTGGTTACATCAACTAGAGCTACTGGTTTTTGAGCTTCCACCATTTTCACCGCTGACGCTTCGGATTCCGCTTCATTTTTTACAAGGCGATCGTAGTACCGCGGGACGAAGGTTCGCGCCGCGCCGCCCCCGGGATCCTTTGGGCCGGGCAAGTCCCTTCGTCCTTGAATCAGGTCGTAGACTGCTTGCGAAGACTGCCGGGGATCGATGAAGGATTCGTCCAGATAAAACTTCTCCTCGACGCTCCCGCCCACGTGCCCGACTTGCAGAGCCACTGCGTCGGGATTGACTCCAAAAGTGCGGGCAAGCGTGATATGCGTTTTTCGTGTGAAGGCATAGAGATCGCGGCCGGCTAGGCGAGTTTCGATTGTGGGACGCAACTGCGCTGCGAGTTCAGCGACTGCCGCCAGTCTTTTTTTCGCGTGCAAGCCGCTTGTCGGGATTGGTTGGCTTTACTGACGTGCGCGGCTCTGGTCGCTGGATTTACAGCAGCGGAAGCCGCGGCGTTCTTTGGCGACGTCGTCGTCGGGGGTTTCGGTGCGGCAACTGCCGGAGAGGTCGGGGGTCTTGAGGGAGCCGGTCCAGTCGCCGCCCAGCAGGTCGGGGCTGGCGCTGTCGGCCCATTCGGCGGCGTTGCCGGCCATGTCGTAGACGCCCTCGGCGGTGCGGCAGTGCGTAAAATGGCCGCTGGGAAGGGGTTGCTTCTGAACGCTGCCATCGAAGCCGGTGGCGCAGGCACCGCTGACGTAGTCGTCTCCATAGGGGAAACGGCGCGCGTCGCTGCCCGAACAGGCGCGCAGCCATTGGGCTTGCGTGCATAAAGTCTTGCCCTGCTTGATGCAAAGATTGCGGGCTTCGAGGAGCGAGACGCCGGTGAGCGGCTCGAGGCCGGGGTGGTTTGGGTATTCGTAGCGGTCGATGGCGAAGGCGGGGACTTTTGCCGAACTCACTCCCCCAATTGGAGAAGGGAGGACGCCCATCGGGATGAGGGCCATGTTCTCGTCGGTGGCGTCGAGCGGGAGGGTCAAGTAGAGGTCGGAATCGCGGGCTTCGCGCGAGACGCTCAGGGGCACTTGCTGGCGCGGCAAACCTTTTCGGAGGAAGGAGATGATGTAGAAGCCGGGCTCGAGTTCCGCCTCCTTTAGGGGCGTGGTGCCTAGGAGCTTGCCATTGTCGGCGGGATCTCCGGAGAGTGGGCGGCCTTGGGCGTCGAGGATTTTGCGGGCGTAGACTTCGCAGACTGCGCCGGGGGAGTCGATCCAGACTCTGCGCATCCCGACGGCTTCGCGGAGTAGCTCAAGGGCCTCGGCATTTTTGGGGTCGCGGTCGGCGGCCTCTTGGGCGGCGAATTCGGCGGCGCCGTAGTTGGGAGCGGCTTGGGTTTCGCCTGGCTGCGGCTGAGGAGGATGCAAGAACAAGCGGGCTTTGAAGATGTAACGGCGCACGTCGGCGTCGGATTCGGCTTTCTGGAGCTTGGCCAGCGCGGCTTTGGGTTCTGGACTATCGGGATATTTCGCCTCGGCTTGGCGGAACTGCTCTTCGGCTTGCGCCAGCAAGGCTTTAGCGCGGAAGACGGCACGTTCAAAACCTGCCGCGCCGCGTGGGGCATCGGCGTTGGCGCCGGCGGCGAGGTTGCGGATCATCTCGCGCGCTTCGTCGAGGCTCTTCTGTCCTTCGGCCAGCGCCGTTGTAAACTGAGCATAGCGATCGGCTTGCCGCGCTCGAGTGGCGGCGCGGGATTCATTTACCGCGTAGATCAATGCGCCTAGTCCGGAAAGGATCATGACCAGCGCGGCGATGACGACCTCTTTGTGGCGCACCAGCTTGCGAATCAGCAAACCCAGCGGGCCGAGAGGTTTGGCGGCGATGGCTTCGCCGGCGTTGAAACGGCGAATATCGTCGGCTAAGGCCAGCGCGGAGGTGTAACGGTTGGCTTTTTTCTTCTCAAGGCATTTCAGACAAATCGTTTCGATGTCTGGATTTATGGCAGGATTGAGCTTTCGCGGCGGAATCGGCGGGTCGTCGATGATGTGGCGCAGCACCACCATCGTAGAGGGGCCGTCGAAAGGCAAGTGGCCCGTGAGTAGCTCGTAAAGGCAAGCGCCCGCGGAATATACGTCGCTCTGCGCGTCGATCTCGTCAAGCTTGCCTTCGGCCTGCTCGGGCGACATGTAGGACGGCGTACCCATGGTGGTGCCGGATTGGGTAATTTCGAGGTCCTCGTCTTCGCGGCGGGCAAGGCCGAAGTCCATGAGCTGCGGGCGCTCGTCGTCGCCGATCATGATGTTGGCGGGCTTCACGTCGCGATGAAAAACGCCGTTGAGGTGCGCATGATGCAGCGCGTCGGCGACGCCTTCGATGATCTTGAGCGCCAGGCGCGGCGTGATCTCGCCGTGATCCTTAAGCTGCTTGGCGGTACGGCCTTCGATGAAGTCCATCACGAAGTAGGGCTTGCCTTCGTGCTCGCCGACGGCATAAATCGGCACGATGTTGGGATGCTGCAGGCGCGCCGTGGCCTGCGCTTCGCGCTTGAAGCGCATCACGTCGATGTCGGTCGCGCCTTCGCCGGCCAGCAGCACCTTGATCGCAACTTTGCGTTTGAGTTCGGGATCGATGGCTTTGTAAACGATGCCCATCCCGCCGCGGTTGATTTCTTCGAGGACTTTGTACTGCCCGATAAATGCCGGCAGTTTGCGCGCGCTCGACGATTCGGCGGATGGGTCTTTCGGCGTCGTCGCTTTTGCGGAGCCATGCGCCGCGCCGTTGCCCGCAGCCATCTGCGCCCGAGCATCGAACGTCGCGCCGCAATCCGCGCACTGCACGGCTTTGAGCCGGTCCTTCGACGCCAGCGCCGCCGCGCTCAGGCGCACGCTGGTGGAGCAATGAGGGCAGGTCACGTCCATGCTATGAGTATAGTTGCGTTGGGTGGGAAAAGGCGGTCAAAAAAATGAGGGGAGAATCGAAGCGGTATTAGTGCGGATCGGAGTGGGTGCCACTGGTAGGTACTCCTACCAGTGCGGATCGGGAACACATTCACGCATTTTCCCAACGCCTCCGCCGACAGTTAAGACGCGCTCAACACTCAGTCTCGCGACGTGGTCGATGCGGGTGAGTCTCATGGGAAAGGAGCGGCTCAATCGGGCAAATCGTCCAAGCGCACTTTTCTCCGGCAGCGGCCAGGTGGCGCGAGTGACTGACGCGCTTGATGAACCGGGGGTCGTTCAACAGGCGGTAATCGAACCAATCGGGAGAGGGACTACGACAACCGCTACTTGTCCTTCTTCTCGCGCTTGCCTTCGATGTCGAATTCGGTCTTTTGGCCACCGTTCTCAACCGCACCTTTCCCTTTGAGCGTGTCGCCGGCGATCGTGAACTTGTACTCGACGTGAAACGTGTTGTCGCCAACCTTCCGGTCGGCGGAGAAGGTCAGATCTGCGTCCTTCAGTTTCAAATCAGTGAGTTTCGTCTCCGTCTGGTCGGGCCAGCTCATCGTCCCGGCGATCTTGTCCCCGTCCTTCTTGACCGTGAGTGTGGCCGTGCGCGGCTGGTCGCCGATTTTGTAGTCGCACTTCCACGTTCCGATGGGGTCGATCGTGTCGGCCGCGCCCGCGAGGCCGCAGAACCCGAGCACGAATGCCAGCGAAAGGATCGTCTTCATGTTTGCCTCCAAAAAGGGGTCAGTCCACAGTAATCTGACAACGAGAGCAGAGTAACGCCCGTTATTTGAGAAGTCCAGACTGGAATATCGCGCCGATCAGTTCTTCTTTATTTCGTGCGCGTCCAAGATTCTTGAACCGTTCCGCCTTCAGAGCTATCGGTTATCGTACGACGATAAATCCTCCGCCGAAATCGCCTCCGCGGGAACAAGCCTATAGTGGCGCTCTTCAACGATCTTTACCTCATCGCCATCGCGCGCCAGTTCGAATAATGCGATCAAATCCTTCTCCATGAATTGCGCAGAAATCGTTCTACAGATCAATCTCGGAAATTTCTCAGCGCAGCAAGCCAAGTCCTGTTTTGTTTGAACCGAAGAGAGCCGGTCGTTTCCGCCTTTCGCCTGAACAGGAATGATGTATTGCCGCCCGCGTTTATCGACCGCGACATATACCTCGTCGATTTCAATCTGTCCCATGTTTTTGACGCTCGTCCGCAAGTGACTTTGGAGCGAATACGATGCGACGCCCAGAAAAATGTCCAATAAGCGGTTGTACCGAACCTTTGCGAGCAATGCCTGCTCGTCGGTCAGCGCGTAGGCGGAAATGATTTCGGGCGTTGCGTCAGGGATCTTGATCGCTGCGAGTTCTGGATTTGGAACGATTCTATTTATTGATGCGAGTTTAAACGCATATTGAGATTTTCCGCGCCCTTCGATTATCCATTCCGTACCTATGGGCTGTGTGCGTGTGATTCGTTCGGGCATCGTCATCCGATAACGCAACGAGTAGATTGCATCGCCAAGATTGTCGGGCAGTTTGATTCGCAACTTCTTCGCGAACTCCACAAGCGCATCGCGGTGAAACGGTATTTCGGATATTCCGTCGCGGTACGACGCGAAAAAGATCGACTCGATAAGTTGCTTATAGCGATTCTCGCTGGATTTTTTCTTCGCCATCGAATTGCATCTCCACTAATCGCACGCCCGCGACAACTCGACTTCCTCCTGCTTTCGTTTATGTAGTCCATTCTTTCGATCACGCGGCGCGATTGGAACAGGAATCCGCCAGAATACAGCAGCTTCGCTCATGCCCATCGATAGCAGTGCGGGACATCCAAGGGAAAGTTCGTGAATTGGGCGATAGGGCGTAACGCCGAGCGCGGAAATAATCGATTTTGCGACCGCCCTTGCGAGTGGCGGCGGCACAGAGTTTCCAATTTGCCGGGCTCCATGCCATTTTGTAACGTGAAATCGGAACCAATCAGGGTATCCGTGAAGGCGCGCCATTTCCCGGACCGAAATGCATCGCGCGTAATCATAATGAATCGGGCGCGGGCTTGTGAACGCACCGCGCGCGGAATCCGTTCCTGCGCGAAGCGTGTTGCATACACCATACTTCGGCAATTTGAAGAACCTCGATATTGGCTCGATTTCCCCTTCTTTCGTTTCCGCGAATCGCCTTCGCGAAATCTCTGTGTGAACGGTTCGCATGCTTGACGTAAGAATGCCCGGCTGCCAATCCCGGCGGTATCCGAAATGCCATGAGGATGCTTCGGCGCATCTCAATTCCTGAGCGTATTCGCTCGGCGCGCCCCATTTTTTTGTGTAGACCCAATCTGCGGTCATTAGCTCGTCGAAAGCGTCGGCGTCCGGTAAATCTCGCAGCGCATCAAAACAGGTGGGCGTTTTTGTAATGCCAGTTCGTTCGAACAAGGCTTGTTCGCGTGTTGCGGTTGGCTTGGGGTATTTTGGGACGCGGGTTCCTTTTCGCGCGCCTAATAAAAACAACCTCTGACGGTCCTGTGGGACTCCATAATCCGTTGCATTTAACACCTTCCATGGCGATTCCACGACATAGCCGCTTTCCCGAAATGCCTCAATCAATTCATGCAGGAGCAATTTATGATTGCCGATTGTCAGGCCCTTTACGTTTTCGAATACAAAAGTTTTAGCGTGTAGCTCGGTAACGAGCCGTACAAATTCTCTCACGAGTTGATTGCGTGAATCGTCAAGAATGCGGTGGCCGATCAGGGAGAATCCCTGGCATGGCGCGCCGCCAAAAACGACATCGACGGGCTTTTTGCCAATGTTCGCGAGAGAGCGAATATCTTCCCCGGTTATCGTCGAAACTGAGCGGGCGAGCACTGCGGTCTTAGGAAAATTGAAATGGTGAACCGCCGCGTGGATCGGATCGATTTCGACCGCGGCCGCGATGTCGAACCCCGCCTGTTCGAACCCGAGGGACATTCCACCTGCGCCAGCGAACAAATCTATTGCGATTGGCCTTCTAATCATTATCGAGAAACTCTAAGATGCGTCGCCTGAGCATATCCGGCTTTTTTAGTTTGCATTGCCAAACAACGAGTACAGACCACCCGCTTCGTCGGAGTTCGCGCGCTTGTCGCGCGTCGCGTTTACGATTCAAATCAATCTTCGATTGCCAATAGTCTATCCGGCTCTTTGGAAGACGGCCATATCTGCACTTATGACCGTGCCAAAAACACCCGTGAACGAAAATCACTCGCCGTCGGCAAACAAAGACGAGGTCCGGCTTCCCCGGCAAATCCTTGCGATGCAGCGCAAAACGAAAACCAAGACGATGAACGAGCGAGCGAAGGGCTAACTCCGCGCCGGTGTTGCGAGTATGCACCGCCGCCATAATCTTGCTTCGCGTTTTTTTCGTTACGTGATCCATCGAATGTCAGCGAAAACTCGAATTGGCCAGGGATGCAATGCCGTTGTCTCTGGACAATTCTATGCGCTTCGATCTAACTTTCCAGTATCTGCATGACGGCGCTCGAAGAAAGTGCAACTCCATCGACCGCCATGTCGATCAATTTGATTTACGAACTTTGTGGTCTTACCGCGCGTCCTCACGGAATACTCCCTCATTTTTTCAAAAAATTCATGTATCGAATTCCTCGTCTCGCTCGTCATTAATCTCGGACGGAAACCGCAGCACTTCGCCCGCGCCGCAAAGTCAACCTATCGAGCGCTCGTGTCACTAAAATTTGCTCAAACTTCGTGGGTCGCAATTATCTCGAATGTTGAAACGCTCTAAAATCGGTTGGCTTGCCGCCGCGCTGCTGCTCGCGCTGGGCTTGGCGTCCGCGTTTGCGTTGCGCACGCGCGAGGCTGTTCCCCCCGCTGCCCTTGGGGGTGAGGGGCCGGGGGTGAGGGGTCGCACCACCCCCGACGCCGAAACTAGTCCCCACATCCCAGCCCAATCCGAAAAGCCGGCTGAAAGCCGGCGCTCCGCGAACGCGCCGCGTCACGACGCCGATTTCTGGCCGCAAGTCCCCCACCCCATCGCGCTGCGCCGCCGCACGGTTGTGCCATCCGCGGAGTTGAGCGATGACGCGCTGCGCGATCCGAAGCCGCATGTCTGGCTGCTTCAATTCGGCGGCCCGCTCGAAGCCGCCGACCGCGCTGAACTGCTCAAATCGCACCGCATCGAAATCTTGTGCTCCAGCGCCGACATGTGTGTCCACGCCCGCGCGACGGCGAACGATCTTGGGGCGGCCATCCCCTCACCCCCGGCCCCTCTCCCCCAGGGGGAGAGGGGTGAACAGCGCCCCGCGCTCCTTGGCTGGGCCCGGCTCGACGCCGCCGACAAACTCCTCGACGCCGGCATGGAATCGAGCGGCCAACTGGCCAGCGTGCGCGTGGAACTTTACCCAGGCGGCGACATCGCGCTCGTCAAACAGCGCGCGTCCGAATTGGGCGCGACGATTCTCAAAAGCGGCGCAAATTGGTTCGAAGCGCAGCGCACGTTCGTCCGCGATTTTGCGCTGGCGCTCGCGGCACTCGACGATGTCTACGTGATCGAAGCCGGCCGCCCCGCGTATGTGCTCCATGACGTCGAATCCGAAGACTGCTCCAATGCCACGCCGCTCTTTTCGTCGCCGTACAATCTCGACGGCTCCGGCCTCACCGTGATGGTCCGCGACGATGGGCGCATCTTCGCTCACCCCGATTTCGCGCCTCGGCTTTTGCTCGGTCCCGACGTGACAAACGATCCGACCACGCAGCATTCGACGCACGTGGCCGGCACCATCGGTGGCGACGGCTCATCCATTCCCGCTGCGGGCGCGCGCGGTTTCGCCACAGGTTCGTTGATCGTCTCTTACGATCTCAGCGGCGATGAATCCGCCGAACCGCTCGCGGCGAAACAGAATTTCAATGCGGTGCTCTCCAATCACTCCTACGGCTTCGTCACCGGTTGGGACAGCGGCGTTTTTCACAACAACCAGGCCACCTTCGGACTCTACTCGACCTTTGCGCGCAACTGGGACGCGCTGGTCCGCGCCAATGCGTTGATCATGATCAAATCCGCCGGCAACGACCGCGCCGACACCGGCCCTGGCCATCCGCACGACGGCACGCTCGGCGCCGACGGCGAATACTACAACACCGTCGATGAAACCGGCACTGGTAAGAACGAACTGATCGTCGGCGCCGTCACGGACTCCGCGCAAGCCGGCTCGCCGACGAGCGCGCAATTGGTGATGTCCTTCTCCTCCAGCGGCCCGACTCAGGACGGCCGCTTGCGCCCCGAAATCGTCGCCAACGGCGACACGCTCATCTCCTGCGACAACACGCCCGTCACCGGCGCGACCTACGTGGTACTCTCCGGCACTTCGCAGGCCGCGGCCGTCGTCAGTGGCGCGACTGCGCTTTTCTTGCAGCGCTATCGTCAGTATTTTGGCGCGTCCGCTTTTGCAACTCCGCATTATGTCCGCGCCGTGTACGCGCAGACGGCCACCGATTATGGCCGCCCCGGCCCCGATTTCCTGCACGGTTTCGGCATGCTCGATCTGCAAGCCGCGATCAACCTGCTCGATGCCGACGCCGGCACCGGCGCGCGTGTGATGACTTCAACCATCGACTCCACCACGCCGGAACGTTTCTTTCTCTTCACCAGTGACGGTGTGACGCCGATCAAGGCCACGCTCTGCTGGACCGACGACGCCGGCGACGCGCTCGCTCAAAAAGCACTGGTCAACGATCTCGATTTGCGCCTGGTCAAAGCCGACGATCAGACGGCGTACTTTCCGTTCACGCTCAGCGCCACTTCGCCGGAGCAGCCCGCGAAGCCCGGCATCAACTCGGTCGATACGATCGAACAGGTTGTGTTGCAGGCGCCCGTGGCGGGCAACTATCTGCTGGCCGTGCGCGGCACGACGCTGATCTCGTCCACGGACTTCGCACTGGCCAGTTCGCATGTGCTCACTGAAGTCATAGCGCCGACGCCCATGATCAATGCCAGCAAAACGTCGGGCCAGCCGCCCTTGTTTGTCGGCTTCGACGGCAGCACGTCCACCGCCGCCCCGGGCAGCGCGATCACGCAATACATCTGGTCCTTCGGCGACGGCGCTTCAGCCGAAGGCGCGACGGTCAATCACATTTATCCGCTGGGCACGTACCAAGCCGCGTTGAAAGTGATCGACGACAAAGGCGCGTCGGCCTCCACGTCGGTTACAATTGCCGTCGCCAATAAATTGCCCGTCGCGGTGCTCGACGCATCGCCTTCTTCCGGCGATGCGCCGCTGAACGTGATGTTCACATCCACGGGAAGTTTCGATCCCGACGGCACCATTTCCACATTCGCCTGGGACTTCGGTGACGGCACGTCCGGCAGTGGCGCGACCGTCTCGCACACCTTCGCCGCGACGGGCTTGTACTGGTGTACGCTAAGCGTGACCGACAACGCCGGCGGAGTAACATCTGCCTCAAAAAGCGTCTTCGTTGGCCAGCAATTTACTCCATCGACCGGCCGCTTCAGCGTGAATTTCGCCAAGACCGGAAAAGATTCGATGACGGTCGTGACGCATAACCTCGCCATCACGCCCAACCTCACGCTCCTCGACCTGAGCGGCGAAGTGCGTCTCGGTGAAACCGTCTACCCATTCGTACTGGACGCGAAAGGCAACTTCCATTTTGCGCCACTGACCGTGAAACTTAATCCGCTCCACGCCCAACTGACCGTCTCCCTTGCCGGCACCGACTTGAAAACCGCGCTGTCTTCTTCCAATGTGGCCAACGTCACGGTGAAGGGCGAGAAAGTCTACGTCCCCTTCGCCGTCACCTTCGACAACGGCATGGCCTTCGGCTCAACGGGCCTCGACTTCAGCTATACCGCGCGGCAGGACACGACGGGGCGAGGGACCTTCATCAAGCCGCCCCCGGCAACGAAAGCGCCGTAGGCATTCCGTTAGAGATTTCTAATTTTCTCATTTTCTACATCATCGAATCCCAACTGATTCGTCACAATAGTGCGACTACTATTTTGCCAAGCGACTTTGGCCGATCCTTCAAGTGGAGGCTTGCCATGCGAACCATTCAAATCACTGCACTCACGGTGCTGGCCGGGTTGTTTCTTTTTGGACAGAGCACTTGCGCCTCTGCCTCTGAAGGCTTCGACGACCTGGCCAAGCTGGCCAAAGCCGGCGTGACGGAGGAGGTGCTGCTGGCCTTCGTCAACGCCTCGCCGATTGCATACGAACTGAGCATCGATGAAATTCTGTACCTCAACGATTTGGGCGTGGATTCCAAAGCCATCGCCGCGATCGTGGAGCATGGCAAAGCGATTCACGCCGGCGTTCCGCCCGCGGACGCCGCCGCGGTAGCTCCACCGAAGTTGCCTGGCGACGCGAAAGCTGATGCGGTTGATGCCGCAAATGCGCCCGCCGACGTGGCGAAAGCAGTTCCTGTCGAAAAAGTCGTCGCGCCGCCGCAAGACAACGCGAATGGCCCCGTGCCGATCCCCGGTGGCGAGAACAGTCCGGCGCCCGTGCCTTTCTTACCGCTTGATGGCAACGCACCCGTCGCGCAAGAAACCATTCAAGACGGCGTCAACGCGCCCGTGACCGTCGTGGCGCCGGATGACGGATCGATCAATACCTCGACTTTTTATGAAACGCTGACGCCGTACGGCACCTGGATTCGCTTCGGCGACACGTGGTGCTGGCAACCCAGCGCCACCGTCTGCAACGCCAACTGGCGCCCCTACTGCGATCACGGCCATTGGCTCTGGACCGATTGCGGATGGTGCTGGCAATCCGATTATTCATGGGGCTGGGCGCCATTTCACTATGGCCGCTGGGAATACTGCGACGGCTACGGCTGGGTGTGGGCGCCGGATTGCGTCTGGGCGCCGGCATGGGTAAGCTGGCGCGAATGCGACAGCCACATCGGCTGGGCGCCGCTCCCGTGGGCCTGCCATTTCCATCCGGGCGAAGGTTTCCGCTTCCGCGGAGGTCTCTTCCAATTCGACATCGGCTTCGGACTCGGCTTCAACAGCTATTGCTTCGTCCCGTCGCACCGCTTCACCGAAACCGGCCTTCGCCACCACCTCGCCACGCGCGGCGAAGCCGAAGCGCTCTTCAATCGCTCGACGCTCATTCAAAATAATCTGGTCGTGGAAAGCAATCGCCTGACGCTGCACGGCCCGAGCGTGACGAATCTTGAAAAGCTCACCGGCCACACCATCTATCCGCTGCGCATCGACGACGCCAAAATCAACGCCGGCCAATCGCTCACCCGCACCGCGCGCGAAGACCAGCACAACGGCGTGCTGCATCTCTATCGCCCAGAAGTGAAAGCCACAGCCGCCACCGAAACGCCGGCGACTGTGGCGAAGCAGCAATTGGCGGCCTTCGAAGCCAGCGTGAAAACGCTCGCGCATTCAAACGCGAACCATTCGAACGATGCGGCGATCTCCAAACGCGCCGACGAAATTCGCCAGCAGCAGCTTGAAGCGCAGCAGAATCGTCGCCAGACGCTCGATTCGAACATACACGTCTTCACGCAGAAGGGCGGCCCGTTCGAACTGCAGCAGCAGAACGATCAGCACAATAACAACGTGAACCGTTTCAATTCGCAGCAAAACACAACGCAAGATTCCACGCGGCGCGTCGAAGGCGAACGCAACACGCGCATCGACGTTCAGCGCGAGACGCAAACGCAACACGCCCAAACCCCGCACGAATCGCACGTCGAAACGCCGCATTACGAAACGCCGCATTACTCGCCGCCCCCGCCGCCGCCGGTGCAGAATTCGAATAACAGTACGAATGATGGGCGGCGGCGTTGAACAAATCTCCCCCTGGGATAGGATACGATAGTCGATCATTCGTCAGGAGCATAACAGGTGTCACTGATACTCGATCTCGATCCCTCCACCGAGCGAAAACTGAAAGCCGCTGCGTCGCGAACCGGAACAAGTTCCCAGGAATTCGCCATCGGCGCGCTCAAAGACCGGCTTTCACTGCGGCGCTCTTCAAGCTCGTCGAAACCGGTTTCCATTCCCGCACTGCTTCAAGAAATAAATCGCGGCCTCACGGAAGGTGAATGGCGTCGCTACAAAAAGCTCATCGCTAAGCGGCGCAAGAAGACCCTCACGCGCGCCGAATTGACGGAATTGTGCGAAACTTCCGACTGGCTTGAAGAGGTTGGCGCGCGCCGAATAAAACTCATTACGGAGTTGGCGCGCCTGCGCGGCACTGATTTTGACACGGAGTTTCGAAAGTTGGGGATAGCGCCAAAAAATGTCTAAAGCGGCACTCAAGCTTGCCGTTTTGAAGCGCGCGAATGGCTGCTGTGAATATTGCAAGAGCCAAGTGAAGTATTCTTCGGACTCGTTTTCTATCGAGCATATCGTCTCATGCAAACGACACGGGAGCGATGCCTTTTCGAATCTCGCCTTTGCATGCCAGGGTTGCAACAACCATAAACATGCCTGCACCGTCGCGATTGATCCGCTGAGCGGCGCATCCGTCCGATTATTCCATCCGCGCAACCAACACTGGAACGAACATTTCACCTGGACTGACGATTACTCGATTGTGGTTGGAATCACCGCAGTTGGCAGGGCAACTGTGGCGCGCCTGAAGCTAAATCGCTCTGGCTTGATCAACCAACGAAAGGCACTGGCCTCAATTGGAAAGCATCCTGCATGATGCCGGGAAGCAGGCTGCGCAATCCTCCATCGACAACGCGGACCCTGCCATTATTATGCGCGCATGAACGCTGAAACTACGGCTCCGCCCGCTCCCGCGAGCACCGTCCAAACGGGCGCGCCGGAGACGCGCCATACCGAACGGCATGCGCCGCCACAATTGCTTTCACCGGAATTCATGGCGCGCTTGGGCGCGCTCTCCGTGATCAGCAAAAAAATCCTCGCCGGAAAATTGCGCGGCGAACGGCGCAGCAAAAAGCGCGGCGAATCGCTCGAATTCGCCGACCATCGCCAGTACGCGCAAGGCGACGACTTGCGCCGCATCGACTGGAATCTCTACGGCCGCCTCGAAAAGCTTTTCTTGAAACTCTTCCTCGCCGAAGAAGATTTGAGCGTCTACATCCTGCTCGACGGTTCGCGCTCGATGGATTACGGCTCGGTCAACAAATTCGATTACGCGCGCAAAGTCGCCGCGGCCGTCGCGTACATCGGCATCTGCAACCTTGACCGCGTCTCGCTGACGGTCAACGTCAACGGCAAGGAACACAACCTCTCCGACATCCGCGGCAAAAAGCAGGTCTTCCGCCTCTTCGATTTTCTCTCGAAGATCAAACCCGACGGCAAAACCGACCTCAAAGACGCCGTGCGCCGCTTCGTGCTGCGCAACCGCCGCCCCGGAGTGATGCTGCTGGTCTCCGATTTCCTCGACCCCGCCGGCTACGAAGACCCGCTCAAAACGCTGGCCGGCGCGCGCATGGATTTGTTCGCCATCCACGTCATGGCGCAGGAAGAAGTCGATCCGGTGCTTACCGGCGATTTCCTGCTCATCGACAGCGAGAACGGCGAGAAGCTCGACGTCACCGCCAGCCGCAAGCTGGTCGAAAATTATCAGAAAACGGTGCGCGGATTCTGCTCGTCGCTGCAACAATTCTGCTCGAACCGCGGCGCGTCGTACCTCTTCGCGACGACCGACCTGCCGTTCGAAGCACTGGTGCTGAGTTACCTGCGGACGGCGGGGATGGTGCGGTAAATGCCTTTCACGCAAAGGCGCAACGACCGCGCAACGAGCGCAAAGAATATCTTGGACTTTCCCGAAGCGGCTAAGCCCGTATAAATCTCCTTTGCGACCTTTGCGTGCATTTCCTTTGCGCCTTTGCGTGAAAAATATGGACTCACCCCCCAAGCGCCGCCTGCAATTCTCGCTCGGCACGCTCGTCTTCGGCGTGATCGCCGCCGGCGCGGTGATCGGGATGATCTTCGCTTACTACGAGAACAGAAAGCTGAGCGCGGAAATTCACGCGCTGAAGGAACAGTTCGGATTTTTGACGATCGACGATCCAACGAAGATTTGGGCGCGGTCGGTCGAGACGGATGAGAATTACAAATGGAAGTTTCGGGTTTATGTGCCGCGCGATGGATCCTATCGGATCGGCGTGCAGACGGAAAATGTCGTTCCGGCTGAAATCGACCGGAATTATGCGAACTATCACACGCTCGGCAAGGTCAAACGCGGCGAGTTTGTCATCGATGCGCAGATTGTGCGGCTAACTGACGAGCGCGGGATACTTCAGTTGCGCGTGCCTAAAAACGATGTAACCGACGTTCGCCTTAATTCCTATGGCGCTTTCAATGTCAAATCCCCAGCCACATGGTTCTACAAGACATACGAGTCGAAGGGTCCGCAAGCCCATTCATGTCGCTGGGTGGACGAGGACAAACCGATGGAATTGTTGTCGGTTAAAATGGAGAAAACAATTGGCGATACCGAAGATTTTAACCAGGCGGTACGTGATCCCGGGCCTGGAGTTTTGATCTGGCTGGAGAAGGAACCGCCCCACGAATTCCGTGAATGATGAATCCATGAACAATCCCAACCCTTCAAAACGTCGCTTCCAATTCTCTCTCGGCACGCTGGCGATGGGCGTGATCGCGACGGGGGCGTTCACGGGCATGTATTTCAATTGGCGCGAGAACACGAAGCTGCGTGAGCAATTAGCTGAGGCTCATGAACAAACTGCATACTTGGAGATTGACGATCCACAAAAAGCCTGGATTCGTGCGTTTCCGATTGATGAACCGTATCAGTGGCGCTTCAGGCTTTATTTGCCGAACGATGGAAAATATCGCTTTGGCATTCAAACGGAAGAGGTTTCGTCAATCGGAATAAATCAAAAGCTCGACCACAGCGGATCTGTAGAATCAATGACTAAAGGGGAATATATTGTTAACGCAAGAATAGTATGGAGGTCCGGCGACAGGCGAGTACTTAGCCTGAGCATCGGGAAAAAGGGAGGTAACTCCAATCGTTCAAGCGAATGCTCGTTTCCGCGGGATAATAATAGATTCGATGTTTTTAATTTTTTTCCAATCGGAGATTTCCTGTGCCCTCTTCAAAACAAAAAAGTCTCGTTTGATTTGGACAAGCCATTTATTTTTCTCGCCGTGAAGTGCAACAAAATCACCTCTGAAACAAAATCAGCCGACGGGCGGCAGCACTCGATAAGTTCGGAAAGCACGGACGAGCCGGGGCCGGGAATTTTGCTCTGGATTCAGGAAGCGACGCAAAAGCAATGAAACAGCGTCGGGAAAATTTCCCCTGGCTCCGCCCCCTCGCCGCCTGGTTCTCCCGCGCCAAGCGCCCCATGCCCTGGCGCGGCACGCGCGATCCTTACCGCGTGTGGATCAGCGAAATCATGCTCCAGCAGACGCAGGTCGCGACGGTGATTCCGTATTACGAGCGCTTTCTGGCGAAATTTCCGAGCGTGGCGGCGCTGGCTGCGGCGCCGCTCGATGAGGTGCTGAAATTGTGGGCGGGGCTGGGTTATTACAGCCGCGCGCGCAATCTGCATCGCGGCGCGCGGGTGATCATCGAACGCTTCGGCGGGGAACTGCCGGCGGCGCCGGAGACGATTCGCGAAATTCCGGGGATTGGCGATTACACGGCGGGCGCGATTTTGAGCATGGCGTTCAACCTGCCCGAAGCGCTGGTCGATGGCAACGTTGCGCGGGTGCTTTCGCGCGTGCTGCTGCTCGACGGCGACTGGCGCGGCGGCGCGGGGAAGCGCGCGGTGTGGAGCGCCGCGCGCGAACTGGTCGCGGGCGCGGCGCGCGCCGGCTTGCATCCGGGCGACTTCAATGAAGCGCTGATGGAATTGGGCGCGACCGTCTGTTCACCGCGCGCGCCGGAGTGCGGGCAGTGCCCGATTCGAACGCATTGCGCGGCGCGCAAGAAAGGCGTGCAAAGCGACTATCCGCAATTAAAGGAGCGCGGCGAGTCGCCGGAGTGGCACCTGCGCGCGTGGATCGTGCGCGGAACGAAGGGGCGGATTCTTTTCGCGCAGCGCGGGGCCGAAGGATTGTTCGGCGGGATGTGGGAACTGCCGACGGAGCGCGTGGATTCAACGCGCATTCCCCTCACCCCGCGCGCGGGTACTCGCGTCGGCCCTCTCCCGGAGGGAGAGGGCAACGGCCGTGCATCGTGCGCGCCGATTGCGTTTGCTCGCGTGACGCAGGTGCTTTCACATCGCGTCTTGAAAATCGACGCATCGGAAATCGGATTGGCGGATTGGCGCAAGCGCCTGCCAAATGACCGCGAATTTGTGTGCTGGAGTGGCGTGTATTCCAAATTTAAATGGCTGAACCCGCGCGAAGCGCAACGCGGCGCGCTGGCGCTGCCAGCGGCTCAATCGAAAATTCTGGCGCTGTGTGCTGAAAAAACGGGGTTGTTCGATTAAGCTTCATTTTTATAGGAAATGAATTACACGCGGCCGGCTGCCGTGGCTTTTGACCTTCCGGCTTAAACGGCGGCGTCTTGCTTCGCAAGAGAAGCGTGCAGGCGAGACGCCTGCGCTACGGGGAAAACGCATGGCGAATATCGCAGGGATAGGCGCGCTCGTGATCTACGCCAACGAACCGATCACGCTGGCGGATTGGTACACGAACAAGTTCGGCTTTGCGTTTCAGCGCAACCCGAAGGACAATTGCCATTATGGCGAACTGCGCGACACCTCGACAGGCGCGACGATTTTTCTGGGAATTTATCCGGCGAAGCAGCAGCTTCCCCAAGGCAATCGGGCGGTGATGATCAATTACAAGCTGGTCAACTTCGATTCGTTTGTGGCGAAATTGGAAAAGAGCGGTGTGAAGATAGAGAGCCGCCGCGCGGACGGCGCGAGCAAATTCGCGACGATCAGCGACCCGGAGGGGAACCCGATTGAGTTGTGGTCGGGAGTTTAGCGGAAGTATGAGAGTGCGAGAGTAAGAGGGTATTTCAGTAGGACGGGCTGCCAGCCCGTCCGGTTCAGTGCGTTGAGTGACCGACGAGCTGGCAGCCCGTCCTACGAACCCTACTGAGATAGTACGAGAGTTTTGGAATGCTTGCAAAACGTCTAATACCTTGTCTCGATGTGAAGAACGGCCGCGTCGTCAAAGGCGTGAATTTCGTCGGCCTGCGCGACGCTGGCGATCCGGTCGAAGTCGCCGCGCGTTATGACGCGCAGGGCGCCGACGAGCTGTGTTTTCTCGACATCACCGCCAGCCACGAAGGTCGTCCGACGATTCTGGACGTGGTTCATCGCACGGCGGAACAGTGTTTCTGTCCGCTCACCGTCGGCGGCGGCGTGACCAGCATCGAAGACATCCGCGCGCTGTTGCGCGAAGGCGCGGACAAAGTCGCGATCAATTCCGCGGCGCTCAAAGATCCCGATTTGCTTTCGCGCGGCGCCGACGCCTTCGGCGCCCAATGCATTGTGCTGGCGATTGATGCGAAACGCGCGCCGCTAGCCCCGCCGTTAACCGAACCCCTCACCCCCGACCCCTCTCCCCCAAGGGGAGAGGGGAGAACGGCGGCGTGGCACGTCTTCATCCACGGCGGACGCATCGACACGGGACGTGACGCAGTAGCCTGGGCTGAAGAAGGCGTGCGGCGCGGGGCGGGCGAGATTCTGGTCACGAGCATGGATGCGGACGGCACCCAGGCCGGGTATGATCTGGAGTTGACGCGCATGCTTTCCGAGCGCGTGGGCGTGCCGGTGATCGCGTCGGGGGGCGCGGGAAATTTGGAGCACCTGCTGCAAGCGCTCACTGAGGGCAAAGCCGACGCGGCTCTGGCGGCGAGCATTTTTCACTATGGCACGCACACGCTGGCGGAGGCGAAACAGTTTTTAAAGAAGCACGGCGTGGCCGTGCGGGAAGTGTGAAGTAGAACGAAAAGTAGAACGGAGCTCTTCTCCGTTCAACATGGATGCGAGATTTGAACGGAGCGGAGCTCCGTTCTACGGACGCGGGAACACAAAGGTTGGAGTAGAGCAATGAGCGACGAGATGGAAAGTGAATCTTCGACGATTGAACACGAGGCGCGCGCGATCGACAAATATTTTATCGCGGCGTACAAAAACAACGCAAGCGACTTGCATCTGAAAGTCGGCGAGCCGCCGCTGTTCCGCATCCGCGGCGCGGTAATGCGCGCGAAACTGGCGCCCTTCACGGAAGAACAGATCAACGAACTGCTTCAACCGCTGCTGGGAGCGAAAGAAGTGAAGGAACTCGACGAGCGCGGCGGCGCGGACTTCGCGATCAACATTCATGGCGTCGGCCGCTTCCGTTTGAACGTGTACAAACAGTGCGGACTGCTCTCGATGTCCGCGCGCTGCGTCAAGACGGACATCCCGACGCTCGAGCAACTCAATTTGCCGCCGGGTTTGAAAGCGATTCCCGCCATGGAAAGCGGACTGGTGCTCGTGGCCGGCGTGACCGGCGCGGGAAAATCGACGACGCTCGCTGCGCTGATCAACATGATCAACATGAACCAGCCGGTGCATATTGTCACGATCGAAAATCCGATTGAGTACCTTTACAGCGACGCGAAAGCGTTCGTCGATCAGCGCGAAGTGGGCATCGATCTGCCCGATTTTTACAACGGCCTGCGGCAGGTGCTGCGCCAGGACCCGGACGTGATCCTCGTCGGCGAAATGCGCGATGCCGAAACCTTCGAGGCGGCGCTGATGGCCGCCGAGACCGGGCATCTCGTTTTCGGCACGGTCCATTCCGGTTCGGCGCCACAGACGATTGGCCGCGTGCTCGATTATTTCCCGCAGCCGCGGCACAACCAGATTCGGCAGATGATGTATTTCAATCTGCGCGCCGTGATCGTGCAGAAACTGGTGAAGGGCACGCTGCCCGAAATTCCGCGCGTGCCGGCCGTCGAAATCATGTACTGCAACCCGGCGGTGCGAAAAATCATTCACGACAACGAGGACCGCAAACTCCCCGATGCGATCCGTTCCGGCCGCCAGGAAGGCATGCAGGATTTCAACCAATCCTTCTGCGAACTGGTGAAGCGCGGCATGATCAGCGAGCAAGTCGCGCTCGAAAATTCGCCGAACCCGGAGCAGTTGGCGATGAATTTGAAGGGCATTACGCTCGGTCAGGACCGGGGCGGAATCACGGGATAAACCGCGCGTTTTTTTTCACGCAAAGGCGCAAAGAACGACGCAAAGCACGCAAAGAAGATTCCATTCAAAATGTCTTTGCGTTCTTTGCGCCAGCCTTTTACGCCTTTGCGTGAAACCGAATTTGGATTCAACATTTGAACGCTGAGCTTCCGCCGTCCGCAGCGCGCATCTCCCGCAGGTCCGCACTGGCCTGGACGGTGCTGTTGATCGTCCCCAACCTGCTCCTCTTTGCGTGGCTTTTTCGCGGCACAAGCCTGTGGAAATACATTCGCGACATTTACTCATGCAGCGACGACACTCCGTTTGTGTTCAAACTGCCGATTGCGTTTTTGGCGCTGGGCGGATTGTGCGTGCTCGTGCGCGAAAAACGCGCGGCGCTGTTTTCGAAAATCGTGCGAATCGTTTGTTCATGGCACGGCGCGGCCATTTTCATTGCGGCATTTTTGCTCCTGTTGACGGCGGCTTTGGGAACCGGATTTCCGCTGAGCTTATTGCGCGCAATTTGCGGCGCCGCAGTGCTCTTCTGCGCGGCGGGAATTGGCTCGCGCATTTTTGCATCGAAGCTGGTCTGCCTTGAAACAAAGGCTTTCGATTCGCCGCTGGAAAGACTCGTGCTCAGCTCCGCGCTTGGCCTTGGCGTGCTGAGTCTCGCGGTCTTTGCGCTCGGTTCCGCCGGACTAATGACGTCCGGATTCTGGCGCCTCGCTATCGCCGGATTGTGCGTATGGAATTTCAAACGGATGCGCACGATGCTCGGCGATTTCTCCGGTGCCGCCAAAAAACGGCTCGGCGAAACGAACCGCTTTGCGCTTGCGATTGCAATCTTCGCGGCGTTGTTTTTGATCGCGCATCTGCCGCTGATCTGGAACCTGCCGCGCGAATACGACACGCTCGAATACCACCTCGCCGCGCCCGCGGAATATTTGAGCACGGGGTCGGTGCATTTCTTAAGCGAAAACATTTACGCGACGATGCCTGAAAATGGCGAGATGCTGTATCTGCTGCCGATGCTCCTGGCCGGCGGAAAATTCGACGGCCTTCCGGGCGCGCACACGATTCTGTTCGCGGCGTGGCTGCTGGCGATGGGCGGCGTTTACGCGCTCGCGCGGCGGCTGGAGCGGTCGCTGGCGACTCCAAGCGAGCGCGCGGACTCGATTGCGCCATTGGGCGCGGCGCTGCTGTTTACGCTCGTGCCGATGGGTTCGCAGCTTGTCGCGGACTTTTATGTCGAACCGTTTCAGGCGCTTTTTCACGTCTGCGCGCTGCTGTGCGCCTGCGTATTTTTGAGCGAATTCAAAATCGCGCAGCTTTTCAAAGCGCACGCGATTAACAGCGCGAACAGTTGGGCGTTGTGTGTGGGAATTTTCGCGGGCCTTGCGTGCGGCACGAAGTATTTGGCGCTGCTTTTCACACTGCTGCCGATGGCGGTGTTTCTGCCGGGCTGCTGCGCGCTCGGCGGATCAATTCGCGGAGCCATCGGCGCGGCGGTGCGCTTGGTTTTGCCGGCGTTGATAGTGTTCGCGCCATGGGCGATACGCAATGCGCTTGCGGCGGGCGATCCGATTTTTCCGCTTGGCGCCGTATTGAAACGAAGGCTCGCCGGCGCCAGCGGCATTCCAGACAAGCTTGACCACTACGAAGCCGCGCACCGCGCCGGAGAAATCTCGTGGGCGTCGTTTCGCGAAACGCTGCACAGCCTGATGCCGGGCTTGCGCAGCCGCGCCATCGGCGACGAGAAGCGCCTGGCGCGGCAGCTTTATTTTTTGCAGGACGATATCAAGTTTGGCCCGCAGCTTTGTTTTTTTTCCCTGCCCGGATTGGCCGCGATTGCCAATGAGGAAACCGCGCTGGTTGCGTTTGTTTTTCTGACGGACATGGCGTTCTGGTTTTTCTTCAGTCTGCACAACGAACGTTTTATTTTTCCGCACCTGACGGCGTTGGCGGCGCTGTGCGGATTGGGCTTGTCACGCGTTTGGCGCGTATTGCCGTTGCGCAAAGCGGCGATGATCCTGTGCTGCCTGGCGCTGCTGCTCTTCGCGCCGCTGCAAACACTGTGGGTCTGGGCGCTGTCGTCGCGCGAAGGCGTCGCGGGCGCGGATACGAAAACCGCGGCAGAAGCGCAATTCGCCAGCCCGCTTCCGGCATACATTGCCGCGCAGGTTGTGTCGCAATTGCCCGATAATTCGCGCGTGTTGTTCGTGGGCGAAGCTCAGACGTTTTATTGCGAGCGCACGCCCGCGTATTCCGTTGTTTTCAACACATCGCCGCTTGAAGAAGCGTTGCATAAAACGCAGAGCGCCGACGAGGCCGTTGCGTATTTGCGCGAACGCGGAATCACGCACATCTATTTGAATTACAGCGAGTGGCTGCGGCTCGATACATCCTACGCGCTGAAAGTGTCCGACGATGGGCGCCGCTGGCAATTGGTTCAATGGGAAGAAAGCGCGATGCTGAACGCCGCGCGCGAGACGATGCGGACATATTTAAGGAGGCAGCAGTTTCGGGAATATGCAGAGGCTTGGCCGAGCGGCGTCTTCGCCGCGTATCTCAAATTGACGCCGGCGGAGTATGAACGCCTGGAAGAACTGTTTGAGCGGCACACGCACGTGAAATGGCAATTCGTAAATCCAGAGCATCCGGAATTGATGGAGCTGCAGTTGCGCGAATTGTATTAAATGCTGATTTACTTCGCGCGGCATTTCAGTAGGACGGGCCTCCGAAGCCTATTGCGGGACGGCGGTGGTACCTGAGGCGGCGAATTTTTCGAAATTTAGACGCGCCGTTCCAATGCCGGCATTTAGAATGCATGGGCATCATCGTGATTCCAATTCCGCGAGGTTTTATGAGCGACTCGACGTCCGCGCCGAAGAAAAATCGTGCGTCTTATTCCAGCCCGCTGACCGGGCGCTACGGCGCTTCGGAGATGTCGCACATCTTCAGCGACCAGTTCAAGTTTTCGACCTGGCGCAGATTGTGGATTGCGCTGGCGGAAGCGGAACGCGAACTGGGGCTGCCGATTACGGCAAAGCAGATTGCGCGGCTTAAAGCGTTCGCGACGGAGATTAATTTCGAGGAAGCGGAAGCGAAGGAGAAGGAAATTCGCCACGATGTGATGGCGCACGTTCATGCGTACGGCGTGCAGGCGCCGGACGCGCGGGGGATCATTCATCTGGGCGCGACGAGCGCGTATGTGGCGGACAACACGGATTTGATTCAGCTTCGCGCGGGGCTGCAATTGTGCGCGAAGAAGATAGTGAATGTGATCGCGGCGCTGGCGGCGTTTGCGGAAAAAAATCGCGCGCTGCCGACGCTGGCGTACACGCATTTCCAGCCGGCTCAGCCGACCACGGTGGGGAAGCGCTCGTGTTTGTGGATTCAGGATTTATTGCTGGATTTGGAGGACATCGAGCATGTCGAACGCAACTTGCCGTTTCTGGGCGTAAAGGGCACGACGGGGACGCAGGCGAGTTTTCTGGAATTGTTCGACGGCGACGCGAAGAAAGTAGCGAAGCTTGAAGTGATCGTCGCAAAGGGGATGGGCTTCGAACGCACGCTGGCGGTATCGGGGCAAACGTACACGCGCAAGCTGGATTTCCGCGCGCTGTCGGCGTTGAGCGGGGTTGCGCAGAGCGCGCACAAATTTGCGAACGATCTGCGGCTGTTGGCGCATCTTAAGGAAATTGAAGAGCCGTTTGAAAGCGGGCAGGTGGGCAGCAGCGCGATGGCGTACAAGCGCAATCCCATGCGCGCCGAGCGCATGACGGGGATGGCGCGGCACGTGATCACGCTGCTGCTCGATCCGGCACTGACGGCCGCCGAGCAGTGGTTCGAGCGGACGCTTGACGATTCGTCGAACAAGCGGCTGGCGATTCCGGAGGCGTTTTTGACGCTCGACATCGTATTGGAAACGTGGCTCAACGTGGCTCAACATCTGGTGGTGTATCCGGCGGTGATGGCGGCGCATTTGAAGGCGGAGATGCCGTTCATGATGTCGGAGAATATTTTGATGGAGGCCGTGAAACTGGGCGGCGATCGTCAGGATTTGCACGAGCGGATTCGCGTGCACAGCCATGCGGCGGCGGCGCGCGTAAAAGAGCAGGGCTTGCCGAACGATTTGCTGGAGCGCATTGCGGGCGATCCGTTGTTTGCGAAAGTGCGCGAGAAGATTGGTGCGATTGCGGAGCCGGCGCGGTATGTGGGGTTGGCGGTGGAGCAGACGGAGGGATTTTTGAAACGCTGCGTCAAGCCGGTGTTGAAGCGGCGCAAAGAGTGGTTGGGGTTGTCTGGGAAAGTGAGCGTGTAGGAGTCAGGAGTCAGGGGTCAGGGGTCAGGAGTCAGGAGTCAGGAGTCAGGCTCTGATCTTTGACCTCTCCGACGTCCTCGCGAATTTGGAATGCGTTTTACCGGCTCTTCTCCGCTTTCCCAAACGCCAACCGATTCGCCAGCAGCGCCTCGCCCAGCACCAGCGCCAGCGCGATCATCAACAACGGCAGCGACAAATTATGCCCAAAGCGAATCTTCCCCAGCAGCGCCAGCAATTCCGCTTCACTCGTGACGCGGTGTGCGCCTGGAATTTCGTTCTGCGTTGGTTCCGCAAATTCCAGCACGCCTTCGTCCGGATCGACGTTCACCGCCGCCAATCGCATCTGAACCTTGTTGCCCGCGGTCCATTCGATGGCGTACACGCCCGGCGCGGCGGCGGGGCCGAAATCGTACGACGCATACGCGCCCAGCAATTCCGCTTTCGCTTCGACTTGTTCTTTCGGCGACAACACCAATCGCGCCGACGGCGGCGCGCGATCCTTGAGCAACTGCAGCGAAAGATGATCGCCCACGCGCAGATTGTCCGCGTGCCCCGGCGTCATCAGATGCACCGCCATGCTGTAAATCAGCGGCACAAAACCGACGCGGTACGGCAGCGTGGTCGATTCCGTATGCAGCGACGACGCCACCAATATCACGCGCCCCATCCCATACGGGCGCTCGACAATCGCCGCGTTGCCGTTCGCGAACTTCGCCAGCACCTGCGCGCCGGATCGCTCGTACGGTTCGACGCGCGCGTAGCGGAAAAACGAAGCCGTGCCGAGATCGACCGGCACATCGCCGCGCCGCAAACTTGCAAAGAGCGGATGTTGCACGGCGATGTCGTGGATGGTTTGAAACGGCTGATCCTGCGCCGAATTTGCATCGCCCGATCCCCACGGGCCAAGCATCTTCGCCGGCGCCAGCGGCCCCGCCGGATCGGATTCGCGCGCGAACATGCGGTTGAAACTGTCGGCATCGGTGCCGTTCCCCGCGACCAGCACCAGCCCGCCGCCGCGCGCCACGAAATTATTCAGGAACTTGCGCCCCTCTTCATCGGCCGGCTCGCATTCGACCATGAAAATCACCGAGAGCGTGTCGAAATTCTGATTCGAAAAATCGGTCGGCGTGCAAGTCACCACGTTAACGCCGGTATTCGGCAAACTTAGCGCCTTCTCGATAAAAAACCCGCGCGACTGTCCGCCCTGCGGATTGGGCCGGCAGACCAGCACGCCCAGATACGCGTGCGCGTCGCAGCACAGAAAACGTGCGTTGTCCGCGGCGATGACGTCCTCGCCGAGTTCGGCGGAGATGCTCGTCCAGCCCGCTTTGGGCAAATGCAAATCCGCGCGCACCGCCGTGCTTCCTTTCGCGGGCAGCGCGACCATTTGCTCCGCAGCGGATTGGCCATCCACCTTGAACTTGAGCGTGCGGTTCACCGCCTCCGAGCCGCGGTTGACGATGCGCGCGCGCACGCGGAATGGCGTCGAGACGGCCGCAAACGGCGACATCTGCTCAAGGCTTTCCAGCGTCACGTTGTCCGTCTTCGCGGAGCGCACCGGCACAAGCATCGCGCTGAAATTGCGCGCGGTAAAATCGATGCCATCCAAATCCACCGCACGCTTTTGAAAATCCGAGACGATGTACAGTTCGCGCTGCGCCGCCTCGGTTTCGCGCAGCAAGTCCATCGCCGCTTTCACCTGCGGCCCCAGCGTGCCCGCGCCAAACGACGGCTCGATGTTCTTCAATTCGTTGCTCAGCGCCGCAAGATCGCGCGACATAGCCGGCTTGCGCGCGGA
>Ga0209579_10000370_pt1 | contig 49935 bp, 46 predicted proteins | sample Coa_R1_2_FD_187152 | JGI IMG/M metagenome (GOLD analysis project Ga0209579, IMG submission 187152) | Surface soil microbial communities from Centralia Pennsylvania, which are recovering from an underground coalmine fire - Coalmine... | ecosystem: Environmental > Terrestrial > Soil >...
CCCCCGCCGATGAGAATCTTCGGCCCGCCGGGCTGGATCGGCCGGGGACTGTTGAGCGCGCGCTCGATCCGATAGTACCGGCCTTGGAAGGACGGGCGCTCCTCGCGGAACATGCTCCTGATGATGGTCAGGGCCTCATCGAGCCGGTCCATCCGCTCGCGGACGGGCGGAAACTCAAAGCCGTACCCTCGATGCTCCGCTTCGTTCCAGGCCGCTCCGATGCCCATCAGCGCGCGGCCCTTGGAGATCATGTCCAGCGTGGTCACCATCTTCGCGAGCAGCGCCGGATTCCGGTACGTCACTCCGGTGACGAGCGTCCCGAGCCCGACGCGCGACGTGCGGGCGGCCAGCGCGCCGAGCGTCGTGTACGCCTCGAGCATGGGATCGGTGTCCGCGCCGACCACGCCGATCTGATAGAAGTGGTCCATCACCGTGACGAAGTCGAAGCCCGCCCGCTCCGCCGCGAGGGCATTCTCGACGACGCGATCCCATAGACCGCTGGCGGGCACTCCGGGAAACGTGAACTTGGGCATGTGGAATCCGAACATCATCGGCGCGCGTCGAGAGCGCGCGGGGCCGACGGTGGGAGGCATCGTGCCCGCCTACCGGGCCATGTCGCCGGCTTCGATCATCGACGCCAGGCGCTCGATCCGCTCCGCGAACATCTTCTCGCCCAGTTCCGCGGTCGAGCCCCTCGCGTCGCCCAAAATTCCGGTGGGGCTCATCGTGTCCATCGGCGGCGGGACCTTCGAGCGCCACCGGATCGAGGCGTCGCCGGTAAAGCCTTCGCACGCGTTCTCCATCTCGACGAGATCGGGCCGGTGCGCGAGCATGAGGGACGTTTCCCCCTGCGCCGCGTGGACGCCGAGTTTCGCCATGTCGAGCCCCTCGCGCGCGGCGAAGGCCCGCGTCTGCTGCAGCCACTCATCGAAGTCCGTGACGGCCGAGATCCGCAGCGCCGAATGCTCGTCGCGCAGGCGCGGCAGCACGTTCCGCAGCGCGCGATAGTTGCCGCCGTGGCTGCAGAGCAGAATCACCTCGCGGAAGCCGTGGCGGGCCAGCGACCGGCAGACGTCTTCGATCACGGTCTCGAGCGTGGATTCCTCGATGCTCACCGTCCCGGCCATCGGCAGGTGTCCCGCGGAATAGCCGATCGTAATCACCGGCGCGACGAGCGCATCTCCGAGCCGGCGGGCGAGGCGGACGCCGGTCGCGTAGCCGAGATACGTGTCCGTCCCGATCGGCAGGTGCGGTCCGTGCTGTTCCATCGCGGCCAGCATGACGATGACCCGACGCTTCCCGGCCGCGATCGCGTCGCGCACCTCCGGCCACGTCATTTCTTCGAGCAGCACGGTATTTCGCATCGGTCCACTCCTCGACGGCGGATCGGGCGCGCGGCGGCGAAGGCATCGCCACGATGCTCCCGAAATGGCCTTCGCGGCGGCCGCGGGGCTCTCCCGCGCCGCGCAGCCGCGCGGGCCGCCGGCCCGCAGACGCCGTTCGGACGAGGAGGAACGCCATGAGCGACAGCGCGCCCGGCCGGGCGGTTGCGGCGCTTCGATCGCACCTCGCGACGATCGCCGATCTCAGAGCGGCGGCGGCGATTCTCCGCTGGGACCAGGAGACCCTGATGCCGCCCGGCGGGGCGGAAGGCCGCGCGCTTCAGCTCGCGACGCTCGCGCGTCTCGCCCATGAGCGTCTCGTGGCGGACGAGAGCCGGCGCCTGCTCGACGCGGCGGAGGCCGCCGCGCGCGGCGCCGATCCGGCGTCAGACGACGCGGCCCTCGTCCGGGTGACGCGCCGCGACCTCGACCGCGCCGCGAAGCTGCCGGCGGAGTTCGTGGCCGAGCAGCGGCGCGTCTCGGCGGTCGCGACGCACGTCTGGCGGGAGGCGCGGCGGACGAACGACTTCGCCGTCTTCAGGCCGCATCTCGAGGAAGTGTTCCGGCTCGCCCGGCGGGAGGCGGAGTACATCGGCTACGCCGGGCATCCCTACGACGCCCTCGTGGACCGCTACGATCCCGGCGTGACGGCGCGCGAGCTGGAGACGCTGTTCGGGCGCCTTCTCGAGGTCGTGGTGCCGCTGGTGCGGGGAATCGCGTCGCGGGCCGGCGCCGTGGATCCGGCCGTGCTCGATGCCGGCTTCGACGAAGCGGCGCAGCGGACGTTCGCGCTCGAGATGGTGGAGGCGTTCGGCTACGACACGCGGCGCGGACGGCTGGACCTGTCCGCGCATCCGTTCTCCACGAAGTTTCATCGCGACGACGTGCGGATCACCACGCGCTACGGCCGGCGCCTGTCCGCGGTGTTCGGCGTGTTTCACGAATCGGGGCACGCGATGTACAGCCAGGGCACCGCGCCGGCGCTGGAGCGGTCGCCGCTCGCCGAGGGCGCCGGCAGCGGCATCCACGAGTCCCAGTCGCGCATGTGGGAGAACCTTGTCGGCCGCAGCCGCGCGTTTTGGGAGTACGCGTTTCCGCTTCTCCGCCGGGCGTTCCCGGAGCAGCTCGAGTCGGCCGACGCCGAGCGCGTCTACCGGGCGGTAAACCACGTCGAGCCGGGACTGATCCGCGTGAGTGCCGACGAGGTCACATACAATCTGCACATCGTGCTGCGGTTCGAGCTTGAAAAGGCGCTGCTGACCGGTGACCTGGCGGTCCGGGATCTGCCGGAGGCCTGGGGGGGCCGGATGCGCACCTTTCTCGGCCTCACGCCGCCCGACGACACCGACGGCGTGCTGCAAGATATCCACTGGTCGAGCGGGCTGGTCGGCTCCTTCCCCTCCTACACCCTCGGCAACGTGGCATCGGCGCAGCTGTTCGACGCCGCGCGCCGCGCACACCCGTCGCTCCTGGACGACATCCGCGCGGGACGCTTCGCCGCGCTCTACGGGTGGATGCGGGACCACGTCTACGTGCACGGCCGCAAGTTCCTGCCCTCCGAGCTGCTCCAGCGCGCGACGGGCTCCGTGCTGACGGCCGAGCCGTACGTGGGCTATCTGCGCGCCAAGTTCACCGACCTCTACGGGCTGCCGGCGTAACGGGGCCCGCCCGCGCCGCGTACGTTTCCCCGCGGGGGCGGCGGGGGAAATTCCCAATGCGGTGATATGCGCGTCTTTCGGCGTGTCACCGACGCTCGGGCATGCTAGGGAGGTCAGGCTATATGCGCTATCTGTTGCTCGCGGCCATACTGGTAGTCAGCCTCGCAACAGCAGGTTCGGTGTCGGCGCAGGAGCTCATCGGCGTGAGCGGCTTCACCGCCGCGCACGGGATGCTGGGCGGATCGGGAACGCTCGGCGGCGTCGACGGCGCGATCACGTCGACCGTGACAGCGGGCGACGCCGACTGTGCCAACTCGTGCAGCGGCAACTGGGTCATGGTGGTCGGCAGCGCGAACTTCGCCGGCGGCACGTTCACGTGCGACGCCGGCTCGTGCCTCTACATGGGCAACGTGGCCGTCGCGACCCCGACCGGATTTGCGATCTCCACGATCGACTCCAACGTCGGCACGAACATCGCCGCCGCGATCTACAGGCACGGGATGTGGGTCAATGACGTCAACGCCTGGGCGGTTGCCAATCCGGGCGCCATCGCGGCGATGAACATGTCAATCGCCGACTTCGTCTCCCACGCGACCGCGGACAGCGGCACCTCCGAATAGCCGTCGTGTGCCGGCGTTGACCGCCGGAGGCAGTGAAGAAGGGGAGCGGCATGCGCCGCTCCCCTTCTCGCAGGGGGGCGCCGCCGCGGGCCCTTCAGATTTTCAGCCGCGGATCGAGGACGTCCCGCAGGCCGTCCCCGAGCATGTTCACGCCGAGCACGGTCAGCATGATCGCCAGCCCCGGAAACGTCGAGATCCACCAGGCGTCGCGCAGGTAGTCGCGGCCTTCGCTCAGCATCCGGCCCCATTCCGGCGTCGGCGGCTGGCTGCCGAGGCCGATGAACGAGAGCGCCGCGGCCGCGAGAATCGCGGTGCCCATCCCGAGCGTGCCGGCCACGATCACCGGCGCCACCACGTTCGGCAGGATATGGCGGACGAGGATGACGGACACCGGGACCCCGGTCACGCGCGCGGCGTCGACGTAGAGCTGCTCCTTCGCCACCAGCACCGATCCGCGCACGAGCCGCGCGTACAGCGGGATCTGCGAGATGCCGACGGCGATCATGAGATTGCGGACGCTGGGCCCGAGGACGCTCACGATCCCGAGGGCGAGCAGAATGCCGGGGAACGCCAGCATCACATCGACGACGCGCATCAGGAAGGCGTCGAGCACCCCGCCGTAATAGCCCGCGATGAGGCCTACCGCGGTGCCGGCCGTCGCTGCGATGCCCACCGAAATGAGCCCAACCGTGAGCGAAATAACGGAGCCGTGGACGACGCGGCTGTAGGTGTCGCGCCCGTACTGGTCGGTGCCCATCGGGTGGCCCGGTCCCGGGGCGGCGAGTGCTTGGGCGATGTCGATCCGGATCGGGCTCACCGGCGCGAGGGCGTTCTGAAACAGCGCGACGAAGACGAGCGCCCCGACGATGACAAGCCCCGCGACGGCGCCCTTGTGCCGGCCGGCCCGCCGGAGGCTCGACCGCAAACGCGTCTGCGGGTTAGCCATACCGGATGCGCGGATCGACGGCCGCGTATACGACGTCGACGAGCAGGTTGATGAACACGTAGGCGATCGCCACGAACAGGACGATGCCCTGCACCAGCGGGAAATCTTTGTTCAAGATCGCGTTGATGAGCAGCCGCCCGATCCCCGGCCGCCCAAACACCGTCTCGATGATCACCGCGCCGGCCAGCAGCTGGCCGGCCTGCAGCCCGAAGATCGTGACGATCGGGATGAGCGCGTTGGCGAGCCCGTGCCGCAGCACCACCGAGGCGCCCGCCAGCCCCTTCGCCCGCGCCGTCGTCATGTAGTCCATCCGCAGCACTTCGAGCATGCTCGACCGCGTGAGCGCCGCGGTAATCGCCGCGGAGCCCGCCCCGAGCGCGAACGCCGGCATGACGAGATGGTCGAGACCTCCGCCCCCGGTCGCGGGCAGCAGCCCGAAGCGCAGCGAGAACACGAAGATCAGCAGCAGGCCGAGCCAGAAGGACGGCATCGACACCCCGAGCCGGGCGAGCATCATCGCGGCGACGTCCGTCCAAGAGTTCTGGCGGATCGCCGCCACCACGCCGAGCCCAACGCCGAGGGCGGCCGAGAGCGCGAGGGCCGTCAGGGTCAGTTGGATGGTGGAGGGAAACAGCTCCATGATCTCGTCCGTGACGGGGCGGCGGTCGCGGATTGACTCGCCGAGGTTGCCGCGGGCCGCGTTCACCACGAACCGCGCATACTGCTGGGCAAACGGCTCGTTGAGGTGCAGCTGCGCGCGCATCCGCGCGATCTGCTGCGGGCTCGTCACGAACTCGCTCAACATCATCTTCACGGGGTCGCCCGGGATCAGATACAGCATCGAGAACACCGTGAGCGTGACGCCGAAGACGACCGGAACGGTTGCGAGGAGCCGTCCGGAGATGTAGCGGATCACCGCGGATGGACGTGCGTGGCGCCGGCCCCGCTTCTCGGGACGGCGCCGGTCGGAACCCCCGGAAAGTCGTCGGCGCGGACGATGTGGCCGTCGTGGATCACGCCCGCCACCCGGCGGACCGCGGAGACGTCGGATAGCGGATTGTCCTTCAGGACGATCAGGTCCGCGCGCCTGCCGGGCTCGACGGCGCCGATCTCCCCGTCGAGTCCCAGCAGCTTCGCCGCGTCCGCCGTCGCCGTGCGGAGCGCCTGGTACGAAGACAGGCCGATCCGCACGAAGATCTCAAGCTCGGTCGCGATGTCCGGATGGGGCGCCGCGGGCGACCCGTTGTCGGAGCCCGCCGCGACGCGCACCCCGGCGCGGTGCGCGGCGAGGAACCGTTCGACTTTGAGATCCCAGGCGCGGCGCGCCAGCTCGACCACGTACGCCGGCAGATCGTGGTCCGCTCCCGTCTCCTTCATCTTGTAGTAGATCGAGAAGGTCGGCACGATGAAGCCGTCCCGCTGCCGCAGCAGGTCGATGGCTTCCTGGTCCATGAACGAGGCGTGCTCGATGGAATCGATCCCCGCGCGGAGGCAGTTCTTGATCGACGGCGCGCCGTGCGCGTGCGCACAGGTCTTGCGGCCCGCCTTCGCGGCCTCGCGCACGCCGGCGGTGAGCTCGTCGGCGTCCAGTTGGGTCGACGCCGGCTGCTCGCCCTCCTCGGCGAAGCCCCCGCTCGCCATGAACTTGACCCAGTCGGTCCGGACCTTGATTCGTTCGCGGACCGCGCGCCGGACCTCGTCCGGGCCGTCGGCCTCCTGCCCGTAGAACCACCCGTGGCCGCCGGTCATCGTGATCATCCGGCCGCACGCCACAATCCGGGGTCCCGGAGTCTTGCCCGCGGCGATCGCGTCGCGCAGGAGCACGTCGCCGTCGTCGAGGCCGCAGGTGTCCCGGATCGTGGTGATGCCGGCGAGCAGCGTCCGGCGGGCGTTGTCGGCCCCGCGTAGGATGCGCATCCGCGGATCGTGGGCGAGCTCCGTCCCGACGAGGCCGCCGCTCAACGTGATGTGGCAGTGCGCGTCGATCAGCCCGGGCATCACGTACGCGCCGCGGAGGTCAAGGGTCGGTTCGTCCACCGCGGCGGTCTGCCCCTCGCCGTCTCCCGGCGGCGCGACCCGGCTGATCCGGCCGTCCTCGATCAGGACATCCGCCGGGCGGGCCGCGGCCGCGTCCGGCCCGGCCATCGAAATGACGGCGGCGTTCTTGAGGAGCGTGCGCATGTGCGTCCTTCTACGCCGGCCGCACGACGGGCGTGCCGCCGAGCATGACCATTGCTGGGTGCCGGAGGGCTCCCAGATCTTCGAGGGGATCGCCCGCCACGCCGATGATGTCGGCGTGGCATCCCTCGCGCAGCGTCCCCACGTCGGCGAGGCCCATCGCCGCGGCCGGCGCGGACGTCGCGGAGACGATCGTCTCGCCGGCCGGCATGCCGGCGTCGTGCAGCAGCTCGAGCTCCTTGACCAGACCGTCGAACGGCGTGAAGCGCCAGCCCGCGTCGGTGCCGGCGACGTAGCGGACACCCGCCTGACGCATCCGCGACGCGTTCTCCGTGTTGCCGTCGTTCATCCGGTGCCACCGTTCGACGGCGGCCCGTTCCTCGTGCGTCGGGTCGTCCCGGGCGGACAGCGCGTCCACGAGGAAGTGGCCGACGCAGAGCGTCGACGTGACGCCGACGCCGCGCTGCGCCAGCGCGCCGGCGACGTCCGGCTCGTACCGCTGCTGTCCCTGCTCGCTGCTGAGAAACAGCGCGTGTTCGACGTGATCCGCACCGGCCGCAAGCGCGTTCCGGGTGGCGTCGGCGCAGGTGCAGTGGATGCCCACGCGCCGGTTGAGCCGGTGGGCTTCGTCCACCGCGGCACGGAGCTCTTCCACCGTATAGGACGGCCGCGACGACACGGTGCCGGCCGTCCCGCCGCCGCTCGCCATCATTTTGATGTAGTCGACGCCCGCCTTGACGAGGCGGCGCACCATCGTGCGCACGCCTTCCGGCCCGTCCGCTTCTCCGCCGAAGTACCAGCAGTGTCCCCCGGTGACGGTCATCGGGCACCGGCACAGGTGCAGGCGCGGTAGGACGGCGTACCCGAGCTGCTGCGCGCGGCGCAGCTCGAGGGAGGTGTCGCGCATGCTGCCGCAGTCGCGGAGCGTCGTGATCCCGGCGCGCAGGGCGGTCTGCGCGTTATGCATCGCCGACGCCAGCAGGACGCCGTCCGGCTCGCGCACCGACGTCTCGAACGGCGTGCCGTCGCCCGGCAACGCGAGATGCACATGCGCGTCGATGAGGCCTGGCAGCAGCGTGTGGCCGGCGAGGTTGAGCTCAGGCGCGTCGGGAGGCCAGTCCCCTCGGGGCGCCCGGCCCCCGTACACCCCGTGGATCCTCCCCCCGCGGACGGCGACCGTCGGATTCGCGAGCGGAGGCGCCCCGGTGCCGTCGATGAGGCGCGACGCGCGGAGGATCAGCCATTCCGGACCGCGGGGCGTCACACGCCTACCTGCCGGTGGTCGCGTCGCCCAACACGGGATACCCTGAATAGTTATACTTCGTACCGGTGACCGTAGACCGCACGATCCAGACCGACAGCTCGTCGACGAGCGGCACCGCGACCGCCTGATCCATCAGCAATTCCTCGAGCTTCGCGTACGTGGCCCGCCGCTTCGCCGGCTCGAAGGCCGTCCGGCCCTCGGCGAGCAGCCGGTCCACCTCGGGGTTGGCGTAGCACGCCCAGTTGAAATTCCCGCCGATGTTCGTGGACGCGAACAGCGCGGACAGCGCGTTCATGTCCGAGTCTCGCAGGAACAGCACCGGCCCGTTGGTCGCGCAGTGGTAGTTGTCCTCGTACCACGGCGGCCGCGCCTGGCTCTTGATCTTCGCGTCGACCCCGAGCTGCAGCAGCTGGCCCTGGAGCAGCTCGATCTCCGGCAGGTTCCCGCTGCCGTAGTTGATCGAGTTGATCTCGATCGCGAGCGGCTGGCCGTTCTTCAGGCGGATGTTGTTGGGGCCCATCTTCCATCCGGCCTCGTCGAGCAGCTGGGCGGCCTTCTTCGGATCGTACTTGTACTTGGCGCACAACGCCGGGGTGGCCAGCAAATGCTGCGTCAACGGCGCGCACGCGGCCGTCCCGAGCCCGCGGAAGACCGAGTCGGTGATCGCCGCGCGGTTGACCCCGTAGAGCAGCGCCTGGCGGACCTTCAGGTCGTTGGTCGGCGGCTTCCTGACGTTCAGCACCCAGATGCGCGGCGCGCCGGGGTACGGGTTCTTCTCCACGCGCAGCGCCCTGTTCGTCGCGAGGCGCGTCAGGACGGCGGCGGGCACGGACTGGAAGTTGATCATCTGCGTCTCGCCGGACTCGACCGTCGTGACGCGCGTGCCGGACTCCGGGATGAACTTCCACACGATGCGGTCCACTGCGGCGGGGCCCTGGTGGCTGCTGTAGGGCGGCCGGCGATTGTAGTCCGCGTTGCGGACCAGGGTGATGTGGTCCTTCGCCGCGTACTCGCTGACGACGAACCGTCCGCTGCCCACCGGCTTCTGGTTGACCGCGTCGCCCTGTCCCGGCGTGGTCTTCGGGGAGATGAGCGAGAGCGTGCCGCCGGCGGAGTAGGAGAGAAACGGCGCGTACGGCTCCTTGAAGGTTACGCGGACAGTGTACGGGTCGACCACGGTGGAGCCGGCGTAGCCCGAGAGCGCGGCGAGCGCACCGCCCGCCTTGAAATTCGGGTTGACGATCCGGTCGAAATTCCACTTCACCGCCTCGGCGTTGACCGGCGCGCCGTCCGTGAACTTCGCGTCCCGGCGCAGCGTGAACGTGAACGATTTGCCGTCCGGCGACGCCTTGTACTCCGTCGCCAGCCACGGCGTCAGCTTCCCGGCGAGGTCCTCGTACAGCAGGTTTTCGGTCACGTCCGTGATGATCTGGAACGTGACCGCGGACGGCGAGGCGTGCGGGTCGAGCGTGGGCGGCTCCTGGTCCAGGCCGACTGTGAGCGTGGCGGGCGCGGCGCCGAGAACGGGCGCGCCGGCGCCGACGCCGGCCAGCGCCAGGGCCGTCAAACAGATCGCCGCGTATCGCCAAGCCGCGTGCGTGCGTGTCAAGGTGCACCTCCCTGGGCTCCGGTGGCGCTCGCCACCGGGACCTGCGTTTCCCGGAGGTAGCGGGCGGCGTCCTCCGGAGGCACCGTATTGATGTAGAACCCCGAGCCCCACTCGAACCCCGCCACCTGGGAGAGGCGGGGCAGCACCTCGATGTGCCAGTGATAGAAGTGATCGACCTTCGCGTCGTACGGCGCCGTGTGGATGATGCAGTTGTACGGCGGATTGTTCAGGCAGGCGTACAGTCGCCCGAGGACGCCCTGCAGGGTTTCGGCGAGCGGCCGCAGCTGCCTGTCCTCCAGCGCGCCGAAGCTCGCCACGTGCCGCCGCGGCAGGATCCACAACTCGAACGGGGTCCACGACGCGTACGGCGCGAAGGCGATGAACTCGTCGTTCTTCCACACGAGCCGGCGGCCGTTCTCGCCGTCCTCCCCGGCCTCCTGGCGGAGAATGTCGCAGAAGATGCAGCGGCCCTCGCGCGCGAAGTACGCCTGGGCGCCTTCCAGTTCCTCCTCCGCCCGCTTGGGCACGATCGGCAGGGCGATCAGCTGGGAGTGGGGGTGTGCGAGCGACGCGCCCGCCTGCCGGCCGTGGTTGCGGAACAGCAGCAGGTACTTGAACCGCGGATCCCCGTCGAGGTCGCGGTACCGCTCGCGGTACATCCACAGCACGGAGGCGAGCTGGTCCGGGGCCATCACGCCCGGATGCGCGGCGTGGTCGGGCGTCTCGACGATGACCTCGTGCGCACCGACGCCCCCCATGCCCTCGTACATGCCTTCCCAGGTGACGTCGGTCGAGCCCTCGATGCGCAGCGCGGGGTACTTGTTCGGCACGACCCGCACCTGCCAGCCGGGGGTGTCCGGCGCGGTGCCGGGCCGGCGAATCGCCGCGATCTCCGGCGGCGTCGTGGTCTCGCGGCCCTCGCAGAACGGGCAGTTGGCCGACGGCGCGGCCTCGGGCTCGCCGCCCTTGGCGAAGTCGCTCGGCCGGGCGGCGCGCTCGTTCGCGATGATCACCCAGCGGCGGGTGATGGGGTCTTTGCGCAGTTCGGGCACGGTGTCCCTCCGTAGGGGCGGCGTCGCGGACGGCACGGGATCAGGCACGGGCGCCGGCGCGCCTCGCGGCGATCGCCCGCCGGTACGTCTCGACGTACCGCCCGGCGGCGCGGCGCCACGAGAAGTCCTGTCGCATACCGGTCTGCTGCAGCTGCTTCCAGATGCGGCGGTCGCGGAACGTGCGGATGGCCCGCTCGAGCGCCTCCCACAACGCGGCGGGTTCGTACGCCTCGAACACGAATCCGTTGGCGACCCCGCGCGAGACGGCGTCGGGGGTCGCGTCGACGATCGTATCGGCGAGTCCGCCCGTCTTGCGCACCACCGGGACCGTGCCGTAGCGGAGGCTGTAGAGCTGGTTGAGGCCCGACGGTTCGTAGCGGGACGGCATGAGGAACATGTCCGCCCCGGCCTCGATGCGGTGGGCCAGCGCGTCGTCGAACCCGAGGGTCACGGAGACGCGCCCGGGGTGGCTCGTGTGAAACGCCGCAAAGAGCTCATGGTACTTGGGCTCGCCGGTGCCGAGCAGGACAAACTGCGCGCCCGCCGCGATGAGACGGTCGAGGACGGCGGCCACCAGATCGAAGCCCTTTTGGTCCGCGAGCCGGCTGATCATGCCTACGAGCGGGGCGTCCGGCGTGTCGTCGAGATGCTGGGTGCGCCGCAGGTCGCGCGTGCAGACGGCCTTGCCGCCGAGGTCGTCGGCCGTGTAGCGTGCGGCGATGTGCGGATCGGTCGACGGATCCCAGGCCCCGTAATCGACGCCGTTCAGGATGCCGATGAGGTCGGCCGTGCGGTCGCGCAGCACGCCTTCGAGTCCGCACCCGAACTCCGGCGTCTGGATTTCATGCGCGTACTGCTCGCTCACGGTGCTGAGGTGGTCGGCATAGACCAGTCCGCCTTTCAATAGATTCACCTTGCCGTAGAACTCGATGCCCTTCGGCGTGAACACATGCGGACCGAGCCCCGTGACCGCGAGGCGCTCCGGCGGAAAGAGTCCCTGGTACGCCAGGTTATGAATGGTAAAGAGCGTCGCCGCCGGCTCGAGGCGGCTCGCGCGCGGTTCCTCGCGCAGCCAGACCGGCACGAGGCCCGTCTGCCAGTCCTGACAGTGCAGCACGTCCGGCGTCCATTCGACCCGGCCGGGGAGGGCGAGCGCGCCGCGGCCAAAGACCGTGAACCGCTCCAGGTTGTCCTCGTAGTCCCTGCCGCCTTCCCCGTAGAGGCCGGCGCGGCCGAATGACGGATCGTGTGCCACGAGGTACACCGGCACGCGCCCGCCGGGAAGCCGGCCTTCGAAAAATTCCACCTCGGTCTGCGTTGTGCCCAGCGGCACGGCCGCCCGGCCGATCGCCCGAAACCCGAACTTGGCCCGGTCGATCGACCGGTAGCCGGGCAGTACGATCCGCACGTCGCAGCCCGTCTCGGTGAGCGCCGCCGGCAGCGCGCCGGCGACGTCGGCGAGTCCGCCCGTCTTGGCGAACGGGACCGCTTCCGAGGTGCAGAACAAGACTCGCAGTGGCTCGTTCATGGCAGTCGCACTCGTATGGACTCCTCCGCCGCTTGACCGCGGCCGTCGCTCGCGGCGTACGTCCCCGGCCGCGTGAATGTGACGTCGAGGGCGCCGGTGGTCCCGTCTTCGAGCGGGCCGGTCGCGGCGGAGACGCCGGGGCCCGTGACGCGGAAGACACGGGGCGCGCCCGACGCGTTTCGGACGACGAACCGCACGGAGCCAGGAAGCAGCAGCATGACGGCGGGATCGATCACGTTCGTGCCGAGGGTGACGTCGATGCGCTGCGGTTCGGCGGCCCGCGCCGGCGGCTTCCAGAATCCCCGCCCGGCTGCGACCGCTGCGAGACCGAGGATGCCCGCGCACAAGACGCCGGCGAGCACGCTGCGGAGGACCGCAACACCCACGACCGCTCGGCTTCGTCGCCGCTCGGAAGCGGTCCTCCACGTCGCGGCAATTCCCTTATGTTCCCGGGCCCGCACCGCGGGCGTGCCGCTCACGTCCCGTAGACGTGCGGGCGCGGCAGGAGGTTCCCTCCGCCGAACGAAGGATACGCAACTGCTCGGCGCGCGGGCAAGCGATACATGGCCCCGCGGGCATTGGAGGAATCAGAGATGCGGATCCGAGGATTGGCGCGTGCCGCGGTCGGTGCGCTCGTCGTCCCCGTGCTGCTTGTTGCCCTTGTCACGCCTGGGCGGCCGGCGGCGATGCCGGAGATCAAGATCGGCACCGTGCTGCCGCTGACCGGGGCGTTCGGCTCGTCGGGCGGGTACTTCAAGCAGGGCTACACGATGGCCATCGACGACGTGAACAAGGCCGGCGGGCTCCAGGTCGGCGGGCAGAAGTATCACGTCACCCTCATCATCCTCGACGACGGCAGCGACGGTACCAGGTCGCGCAGCCTGGTCGAGAAGCTCGTCACGGATCAGCACGTCGGCTTCCTCCTCGGCGGGTACGACACGTCGCTCGTCGAGGCTCAGGAAGTCGTGCCGGACCAGTACAAGATTCCCTACGTCGAAGGCGGCGGCGCGGCGTCCGGGATTTTCAAGCGCGGGTACAAGTACATTTTCGGCACCCTCGCGACGATCTACAACCTCGGCAAGATCACGATGGAGTTCCTGACCACCCAGATCGCCGCGGGCCATCTGCCGAAGCCGCTCACGATCGCCGTCGTCTGGGAGAACACCGACCACGGCAAGGACTACGTCGACGCGGTGACCGACGCAGCCGTACAGCACCCCGATCTGTTCCGCATCGTGCTGAATCAGTCGTTCCAATTGAACGGCAGCGACTTCTCGCCGCTGCTGCAGCAGGTGAAGGCCTCGAACGCGGTCGCGTTCCTCTCGGACGCGCACCTGCCGGACTTCATCACGATGCACCGGCAGTATCTGCAGGCCGGACTCTATCATCAGTTCGTCTCGTACGGCGCCCGCGGCCCCGACCAGAAAGGCCGCCAGGCCCTCGGGCCGGGTGCGGACTACCTCATCGCGGGCCTGTGGTGGACTCCGGCGCTCAAGGATCCCGCGTCGCAGCTGTTCGCCGAGCGGTACACGAGAGAGTACAAGGCCGTCCCCGACTGGTTCCAGGCGCTCTCCTTCGAAACGGCGCGCGCGTTGCTCGCCGGCATCAGCAACGCCGGGGCGCTCGACGGCCCCAAGGTCCGCGACGCGCTGGCGCACCTCACGCTGCGTTCGATGCTGCCCGGCGGGGAGATCAAGTTCGGGTCGGACGGCCAGATCAAGGCGCCGTACGTCATAGTGCAGACGACGCCCGGCAACACGGTCCGGATCGTGTGGCCGGCCCACCTGCCGGAGACACGGGCGGTGACGCTGCCGATGCCGAGGCCATAGGGCGGGTGAGTGGCCCGGGGCGTCGGGCGGTCTAGCCGGAGGTGTTCACCGCTCAAAACCTGATCTCGATCTGCATCACGTCGATACTGACGGCGGGGCTGTACGCGGTGATGTCGTACGGCCTCGCCATCATTTACGGCGTCATGAAGGTCATCAACCTGAGCAACGCCGGCTTCCTCATGCTCGGGGCGTTCATGACGCTGGTCTACTCGCAGGCGTGGCATCTCGATCCGATCGCCGGTGCGTTCCTCAACATGCCGATCTTCTTCGTCGTCGGGTGGATTGTTTACGTGAGTTTGGTCCGGCGCGTGCGGCAGGCGCTGCCGATCGCGTCGCTCTTGATGCTGTTCGGGCTGTGGCTCGTGCTGCAGAACGTGGCGCTCGCAGTCTGGGGCAGCGAAGATCAGTCGATTATCACCCGCTACACGTACAAGGCGCTGGCGTTTTTCGACTACCGGATCGCCGTCACGCGCCTCGTCGTCTTCGCGGTTGCGCTCGCCGTGATGGCGATCCTCCACGTCGTGCTGAACCACACGTACGTGGGCAAGGCGCTTCGCGCGACGGTGCAGGACCCGCAGGCCGCGCTGCTCGCCGGGATCGACACGGAGCGGATCAGCGCGCTGGCGTTCGGCATCGGCACGGCGTTCGCGGGCTTCGCGGGAGGTCTGATGACCCTGCAGTTCAGCTTCACCCCGGATTTCGGCGCCTCGTTTCAGTTGAAGAGCTTTACCATTATCGTGCTCGGCGGGCTCGAGAACCTCGCCGGGGTGACGATCGGGGCGGCGATCCTCGCGTTTGCCGAGTCGTTCGCGGTGCTGTTCATGCGTGCCAGTCTGCAAAACGTCGTGGCGTACGCGCTCCTCGTCATTGCCCTCATCGTCATGCCGGGCGGCGTCGCGTCCATGTTCGGGCGCCGGTCGTGACGTGACCGCCGTCCGCCTTAGCCCGGCGTCCGCGGCCGCGCCGGCCCTCGGCGTCGTGCTCGCCCTCGTGCCGCTCTTCGCTCCCCACAACATCACCGTGCTCAACCTGGGATTCTTCACGTTCCTGTACGTCGCGCAGGGATTGGCCTGGAACATCCTCGGCGGGTTCGCGGGCTACGTCTCCTTCGGGTACGCCGCGTTCTTCGGGCTCGGGGCGTACACGACGGCGCTCCTGTGGCTGCACGGCTGGGCGCCGGTGCTGACGTTTCCGCTCGCCGGCCTCTGCGCCGCGGCGTTCTCGCTCGTCGTCGGCGTGCCGACGCTGCGCCTCATCGGGCCGTACTTCTCGATCGCCACGATCGGTGTCGGGGAAGCGATGCGCATTCTCATGCTCAATCTCGACAACATCACCGGCGGCGCCTCCGGCCTCAACCTTCCCACCGTGGTGCCGTCCAAGGGCTGGTTCTACCTGGCGGCCCTCGTGGTGGCGGCCGTCGCCTACGTGACGGCCGTGTGGGTCCGCGGCTCCCGGTTCGGTCTGGGGCTCGCGGCGTTGCGGATGGACCCGGACGCGGCGGAGACGCTCGGCGTGCGCACGGCGCTGTTCAAGAACGTGGCGCACGTGATCAGCGCCTTTCTCGTGGGCGTCTGCGGGGGACTCTTCGCGATGTACTTCCAGTATCTACATCCCGACAACGTCTTCAGCTTCACGGAGAGCATCAGTCTGGTCTTGATCGCGCTGATCGGGGGGATCGGTACGATCTGGGGTCCCATCCTCGGCGCCGCCGTGTTCTTTGCCGTGCAGGACTACCTGCAGACGTCGTACCCGACGTTCCACCTGCTCGTGTACGGCGTGCTGCTGATCGTCATTCTGCTGTTCGAGCCGCGGGGCCTCGCCGGACTCGCGGCGCGGATCGCCGGGCGCCGCCGCGTCCCGGCGCCGATCGCGGTCACGCCGGCCGCCCCGGGCACGGTGGCGCCGCCGTCGACGCCCGGAGGCGCCTCGTGAGCCCGCCGGCGGCGGATTTCCCCGCGGCGACCATGACATCGAGCCCCCTCGTGCTAGAGCACGTCACGAAGCGGTTCGGCGGGCTCGTCGCCGTCGAGAACGTGACGGTGGCGGTCGAGCCGGGGAAGATCACGGGCCTGATCGGTCCGAACGGCGCCGGGAAGACCACGATCTTCAGCGTGATCAGCGGACACCTCGCGCCGACCGCCGGACGGGTCGTGGCGCTGGGGCACGATATCACCGGCTGGTCGCCGCACGCCGTCTGCCGTCTCGGCCTCTGCGTGACCCACCAGATCGTCCGGCCGTTTCCCGACCTCTCGGTGCTGGAGAACGTCATGGTCGGGGCCGGCTTCGGCGGCGGCGCACGGGTCGCCGCCGGCGGCGCGCGGCGCGAGGCGATGGCCGTCCTCGACTTCACGGGGCTCGCGGCGCGCGCCGGGCAGCCGGCGTCCGCGCTGACGCTGGCGCAGCGCAAGCGCCTCGAGATCGCCCGGGCGCTCGCGACGCGGCCGTCCGTGCTGCTGCTCGACGAGGTCCTGGCGGGGCTGACGCCCTCCGAGGTCGCGCAGGCGCTGACGCTCGTGCGCGAGATCTGCGCGCGGGGGATCACCATCGTGATGATCGAGCACGTCATGCACGCGGTGATGAACCTCTCCCACCGGGTGCTGGTGCTCAACTACGGCCGGCTGATCGCCGACGGCACGCCGGCGGAGGTCACCGCAAACCGCGAAGTGATCGAAGCCTACCTCGGTACCGCCTCGGATGATATGGTGGCCGGCGAGTCCGCCGGGAGGCGGTCGGACGGCGCGGAGGAGACGCCGCATGACTGAGCCGGCATCCAACGGAGCTCCGCTCCTCGAGGTCGCGGGCGTCGCCGCGGCCTACGGCGAAGTCCGCGCGCTGTGGGATGTCTCGTTCGCCGTGCGCGAGGGCGAGATCGTGACGCTGCTCGGGGCGAACGGGGCCGGCAAGACCACGACGATGCGCGTGATCTCGGGACTGATGCGGCCGCTGACCGGGGAAGTCCGGCTCGGCGGCCGGCCGATCCAGCGGCTGCGCGCCCCGGCGATCGTCGAGGCGGGGATTATCCAGATCCCGGAGGGCCGCCGGCTGTGGCCGCGCATGACGGTGCTGGAGAACCTCGAGCTCGGCGCGTACCTGCCGGAGAGCCGCGCGCGCAGGCACGAGACGCAGGAGTGGGTGCTCTCGCTCTTCCCGCGGCTCGCGGAGCGCCGCGCGCAGCTGGCCGGGACCCTCTCCGGCGGTGAGCAGCAGATGCTGGCGATCGGCCGCGGCCTGATGGGCCGCCCCCGCCTCCTCATGCTGGACGAGCCGTCCCTCGGCCTCGCGCCGATCCTCGTCAAGGAAGTGTTCCGCATCGTGCGCCAGATCAACGCGGAGGGTGTGACGGTGCTGCTGGTCGAGCAGAACGTCCACCAGGCGCTCGAGCTCGCCTCGCGCGGCTACGTGCTCGAGACCGGCCGGATCACGCGGTCGGGCTCGGCCGCGGACCTCCTGCAGGACCCGGAGATCAAGCGGGCGTACCTGGGCCGGTAGCCGCCGGCGGCGATGAAATTGAAAGTTGCGGCAGGATTCGATTTTCGCCGGACGAACTCCGGCGGGCACGGGAACTCAGGACTATTGACCGCGCGGCTCGCGCGGATCGCCGTAGATCGCGACGGCATTGTCCCACAAGAGGCGGCGCGCGATCGCGTCGCGGTCGTCCGGGCCGGTGAACCCCCGCGTTTCGATCGTCGCAAGCGCCACATCCAGCGCTTCGCGCGCGTGCCGCCCCGCGACCCAGAACAGGTCCGGGATCGAGAAGGCGTCCGTCGCCAGCAGCACTTTGGAGGCCGGGGCCAGTCCGAGCGCTTCGACGATTGCGTCGCTCGCGGCGTGCGCGGCGAACGGCACCGTGAGCGACAGGTCCATCGCGACGTGGGGGTACACGTGGGTGAGCCACGCCGCTTCCCGCACGTACGGATAACTGTGCAGCAGCACGAAGGTGATCGCGCGAAACGGCGGGTGCTCGAACACCGGCCGCAGCCACAGCGGATTCGCCAACCGCAGGTCGAGGTCGCGGTCGCCGAAGCCGGTGTGCACCTGCACCGGCATGCCGCGTTCCGCGGCGATCTCGAGCGCCGTCCACAGCAGGCTGTCGAGCAGCGGTTTGGAGGCGAGGCGTGTGTGGCCACGCGCCGCCGCGTCGTGCGCCGCCCGGAACGCGCCGGCGAGCGAGGCCGCGTCCCATTCGCGGAGGTCGAGCCCCGTGCGGTAGGCGATGATCGTCTTGAGGCCCGCGAGGCGGCCCGACGCGGCCCGGACTTCGGCGGCGAAACGCTCGCGGAGGTCGGGCCAGCCGTCCGCGGCCGGAATCAGGCGCTCCGCCAGGACCTCGAGACGCAGGAGTTCGCCGGCGGGACACGGCAGCAGGCCGCGAAGCGCCGGGAGATCGTAGTGGTCGGCCGCCCGGAATCCGGGATCGATCAGGATCGCGCCGATGCCCGCGTCCGCAAACATCTCCCGCGTGAGGTCCGCGAACGGCCGCCGCGCCCGCGCGGCGAGGATGGCGTCCTCGCGAGGCGCGCAGCCGAAGAATCGGCCGAGGTCGGCGAGCGCCCGCCGGTAGAAGAGGCTCCAGCCGGCGTGCTCCGCGACGATCTCCGGCGCGTCGCTCTCCGTGAAGTGCGCGCGGAACGCCTCCGGCGTGGCGGGCTGCACGCGCCGCAGCGAGTGGGCGTGATGGTCGAACAGCGGGATGCCGGCGAACGGGAGGGCGCGGAGCGGCACGGGCGGCGGGTTCTCTACGCGCCTTCAGTAGACGAGCAGATGGCGCTGCGCGACGGCGGCCGGTTCCAGGTCGCGGAGCGCGTCCCACTCGCCGCGGCGGACCGCAAGGAACGATCGCGTGAGCGGCGCGCCGAGGATCTCCTGGATGGTGCCGTCGTTCTCGAGCGCGTCGGCGGCTTCTCCGAGCGTCGCCGGCAGCGGGACGATGCCGCGCTTCCGCCGCTCCGGCTCGGGCAGCGACGCCGGGTCGACCTCGACCGGATCGCCGGGCGCGAGCTTCCGGCGGACGCCGTCGAGGCCCGCGGCGATCACCCCGGCCAGCGCGAGGTAGGGGTTGGCGCTGCCGTCGCACGTTTTCAGTTCGATGTTGCACAGCGCCGGTCCGCGCCGCGGCGTGATCACCCGAATCGCGGCCTCACGGTTCTCGGGGCCGTAGCACGCGAACGCGCCGGCCCACGAATAAGGCCTGAGGCGCGCATAGGAGTTGACGCTCGGGGCGACCAGCGCGCACAGGGCCGGCAGGTGCGCGAGCACGCCGGCGATCCAGGAATAGGCGAGCGGCGAGAGATGCAGCCGGTCGTGCTCGTCGTACATCACATTTTGTTCGTCCCGCCACAGGCTCATGTGCAGGTGGCAGCCGCTGCCGGCGCTCGCCGCGAACGGCGCCGGCGCGAACGAGGCCGCGAGGCCGTGGTGCGTGGCGACGCCCCGCACCCCTTCGCGCAGCAGGATGTGCCGGTCCGCCGCGGCGAGCGCGTGGGCGTGGCGGATGGAGACCTCGAACTGCCCCGGCCCCGACTCCGGATAGATCAGGGCGACGTCGAGCCCCATCGTATTGAGCGTGTCCACGAGGTCGCGCAGCGTTTCATGCGCGGCGTCGTGTGCGATCGTCATGGCGAAGTTGGTGCGATCGATCGGTTCGTAGCCGCCGGCCGACTCGCGGCCGGCCACCATGTAGCTAGAGCCGGCGCCGCCGGGCGTCCCGCCCGCCGCGGGCCGAAGCAGGTAGAATTCCGGCTCGAAGGCCGCCTGCACTTCCAAGCCGTCCGCCGCCGCGGCCTCGGCGGCGCGCCGCAGACACGCGCGCGGGTCGTGCGCCCAGGGGCCGCCCGGCTCCGTCTGAAAATCACCGAGCATCACCGCGGCGCCCTGGTTGTAGGGGAGGACCGTGAAGGTGTCCGGGTCCGGGACGAGCCACACTTCCCCGATGGGGCTCAGGCCGCTCGCCGGCAGCGGGGTGTCCCCGAGGATCGGCAGCGCCTGCTGCGCGACCGAGAACCCGACGCCGTATTTCAAGATGCCGCCGAGACTGTCGAGCGGCGCGGCCTTGGCGCGGATCAGGTTGGCGTTGTCACAATAGGCGACGCGAACGAGACGAACGCCGGCGGCGCGGGCGCGATCGTAGACGGCATTCGGGCTGGCGCGCTGCGCGTGGGCGCGATCCGCGGGAGTTCCCATAGCACGGCCCGATTCAGGGGCGCGCGAACCATTCCCTCCCCGGGCGGGCCGTCCGGGCTTATTTCGTCTCCGGTCCGCAGAGGATGAGCGCGAGGTCGGCGACGTTCGTGCCGGTCGGACCGGTGCGGATGAGGTCGCCGACCGCGTCGAGCAGCGGGTAGGCGTTGTTGTCCCGAAGGTGGCGGCCGGGATCGAGTCCCGCGCGTTGGGCGCGCGCGGCCGTCGTTCCATCGACGGCCGCCCCCGCCGCGTCGGTCGGCCCGTCGCGGCCGTCGGTGGCGAATCCGACCAGCAGGACGTTGCCCAGTCCGTCCATCGCCGCGGCCCCCGCGAGGGCCAGTTCCTGGTTGCGGCCGCCGCGTCCGCTCCCGGTGACGGTGACGGTGGTCTCCCCGCCGCAGACCACGCACGCGGGCCGGGGCGCGGGATCGCCGGTCGCGGCGATCTGCCGGGCGATCCCGGCCAGGATCCGCCCGGCGTGCCGCGCTTCGCCCTCGAGGTACGTGGAGAGGAGCAGGGTGTGAAAGCCCGCGGCCCGCGCCGCCTCCGCGGCGGCGCGGGCCGCGGTGAGATTATCCGCGATGACCGTCATCGCCCCTTCGCGGAACGCGGCATCGCCCGGCTTGGGCGTTTCGGGGATCGCGCCCAGGTCTCCCTGCTCGAGCACGCGCCGCGCCCCGGCCGGGACGCGCGTGGTGATGCCGTACCGGTTCAGCACCGCCAGCGCGTCGGCGAACGTCGATGGATCCGCGACCGTCGGGCCGGAGGCCATCGCTTCGGGCGGCGACCCGATGACATCGGAGATCGCGAGCGTGACCACCCGCGCCGGCGCCGCGGCGCGGGCCAGCTGCCCGCCCGCGATCGCCGACAGGTGCCGGCGCACCGTGTTCATCTCGACGATGTCGGCGCCGGAACGAAGCAGGAGGTTCGTCGTTTCCGCCATATCGGCGAGCGTGAGGCCCTCGCGCGGCAGCGGCAGCAGCGCCGACCCGCCGCCCGACAGCAGGCACAGCACGAGATCGTCGGGACCGAGCCCGTGGACCAGCGCGAGCATTTCGCGGGCGGCGGCCTCGCCGGCCGCGTCGGGGACCGGATGCGAGGCTTCCTTCACGGTGATGCGGGAGGGGCCGTCGCGGTGTCCGTGCGCGGTCGTGACGAGGCCGGCCGTGATGCGCGGGCCGAGCGCGCCTTCCGCCGCGCGGACCATCGCGGCAGACGCCTTGCCGGCGCCCACCACGATCACCTTTGCGCGCTCCCGGAGCGGGTAGGTCCGCCCGCCGATCCTGACGCCGGTGTCCGCCGGCGCGATCGCCCGCGCCGTCGCGGCGTACGCGTCCACGGCGTCGACCGCGCGCGTCAGCATCTCCGCGGCGGCGCGCCGGAGCGCGGCCGTCTCCGCGACGCGGAACAGCGCGTCGTCGACGCGCAGGGCCGTCACGCCGCGCGCTCGATCTTTACCGTGGTGCCGGAGCGCACCGCTTTGAACGCGGTCGCATCGCCGGAGACGCGGCCGAAAACGTTGACGGGACTCGCCGGCCGGATCTCACGGCCGTGGCTTGCGGGGGTCGGGCCGAAGAAGATGCAGAACGCGCTGCCCGGCGGCCAGTACCCGAGATCGCCCATCTCGACGACCTCGCGCGGCGATTCGGGTTCGCACTCGACCGGAATGGAGAAGTAGATCTCATCGCCCCACGTGCTGGCGCGCGCCTCGAGGGGCAGCGCGTTCCAGACGGCGTCCGCCGTCCGGCCCGCCCCGAGCGTGGCGGTCGCGCTGACCTTGCCCGCGGTGATGACGATCGTCCGCATCGGTGTCCCTCCAGTCGGCCGACGGCGCCCCCGCCGTCTCACCAATCGACGAGCAGCGGCTTCGTCCACCCGTTTGGCCGCACGGCCAGCAGCGGCGGCCCCCCGGCATCTCCCGGCGCCCCGTGCGCCCGTGCCGCGGGCGGCGGGGCCGCCGCCTCGATCGCCGCGCGCACGGTGTCGCGCGCCAGCGGGGCGAGGTTGTTCGTGTCGCTCAGATGGACCAGGCAGACGCCGCGGCGGCGGCCGGCATCCCGCGCGACGGCCGCGGTGCGGGCGAGCGCCCGCGCCGCGTCGTCGTTGCTGAGGTGTCCGCGTCCGCCGAGGATGCGGTTCTTGAGAAACCAGGGGTAGCCGCTGACGTGCAGCAGCCCGAGGTCGTAGTTGCTCTCGAGGACGGCGAGATCGGCCTCGGCGAGGTACCTGTCGAGGCTCTCGTCCGCCGCGCCGAGATCGGTCGCGATGACGACGCGCCGCCCGGCCGCCGCGATCGCGAGCCCCACCGGTTCGACGGCGTCGTGGGGGACCGGGAACGCGGTGATCTCGAAGGGCCCGACGGCAAAGGGCGTGCCCGGCGCGAACGGCCGCACGTCGGCGCCGGCGAGGGCCTGGGCCGCGGCGGCCGCCGTGGCCGCCGTCGCGTACACCCGCACGCCGGCGGCGCGGGAGAGCGGCCCGGCGCCGCGTGCGTGGTCGTCGTGCTCGTGCGTCAGCACCACCCCGCCCACGTCGCGGGGCGCGAGTCCGAGGCGGTCCAGCGCGCGTTCGAGCGCGTCGAGCGAGATCCCCGCGTCCACGAGCACCCGGTCCGCGCCGCACTCGAGCAGCAGGACGTTGCCGGCGCTGCCGCTGGCGAGCACCGTGACGCGCAGCGCGGTCATCGCAGCCGGATCTCCCACGGCATCAGCGCGAGCACGCCCTCGCGGAGCAGCATCTCCGCGGCGTCCAGCATGCCGAGGGCCGAGCGGCGGCCGATCGTCACCGCGCGCGGCGGCCGGATGATGAACACCGGCACGACGCGGGACGGCGCGAGGCCCATCAGTTCCTTCGCCGTGTCGATGGCGGTGTAGAAATCGCCGAGCCGGTCGACCAGCCGGTGCTGCATCGCCTGGCGTCCCGTCCACACGCGCCCGCGCGCGACCGCGTGCACCTGCTCGCGAGGCAGCCGGCGGCCCTCGGCGACGCGGTCGACGAACCGCGCGTAGATCTCCTCGGCCTGCGCGCGCAGGCGCCGGCGCTGCTCCGGAGAGAACGGCCGGAACGGCGAGGTCATCGCCGCGGCTTCCCCGCGCGTCAGGATCTCCTGGTGCACGCCGGCGCGGCCGGCCAGCTGCTGGATCGTGAACTTGCCCGAGATCACCCCGATCGATCCGGTGAGGGTGCCGGCCTGGGCGACGATGCGCCGCGCGCCGGCCGCGACGTAGTAGCCGCCGGAGGCCGCGACGTTGCCGAAAAACGCGACGACGGGCTTGGTGCGGTTCGCCTGCGCGACGGCGCGCCAGATGAGATCCGAGGCGAGCGCGGAGCCGCCCGGCGAGTCGATCGACAGCACGATCGCTCCAAACAGCGGATTGCGCTCGACGGACCGGATGGCGCGGACCAGCGACGCGTGCCCGCTGGCCTCCCCGCGCACGAGCGGCAGCGGGATGGGCGGCCGCGGCCGGCTTTCCCCCATCTGGATCGATCCCCGCACGGCGATGACGGCGACCGCGCGGCCGGGCATGCGCCACCGGAACGGGGCGCGCAGGCGCCGGCGCGCCACGCGCCACGGGACGATCGCGGGCGGCCGGCGGCCCGCCGCGAGATACGCGGGCAGTTCGTCCTCGTACATGAGCGCGTCCACCAGGCCGGCGCGCCGTCCGTCCTCGGCCGAGAGCGGCGACCGGTCGATCGCGCTCCGCACCGCCGCGGGGTCGAGGCGCCGCGCCGCCGCGATCTCGCCGGTCAGGTCGTCGTACACCGAATCGAGGATCGCGTTCATCTGCTCGCGCATCGGCTCCGACATCCCGCGCCGCGTGAACGGCTCGACCGCGGACTTGTACTCGGCGATCTGCTCGAACTCCCCGGCGACACCGGCGCGCTCGAAGGCTTCGCCGAAGAACGTGACCTCGAGGACGGCTCCGCCGAGCTCGAGCGCTCCGCTCTCGGGCATCACGATGGCGTCCGCCACGCTCGCGAGATAATACTGGCGCGTCGTGGCCTGCGGCAGGTAGGCGACGATGCGGCCGCCTCGGGCGCGGTACTCGGCGAAGGCGTTCCGCAGGCTCTGTACCGAGGCGAGGCCGGCCGGCAGGTCCCCGATCGTGATCACGACGCCGGCGGCCCGCCGGTCCGCGCGGATCACCGCGAGCTGCCGCCGCACGTCCTCGATCGTCGGCGGCTGCCGCACCCACCACGGGTCGCGCGTCCGATGGTGGGGATACGGGCCGCTCAGTTCCAGGAGCACGTACGCCGGGCGCGGGCCGAAAAGCGAGACGAGCCCGTTCCGGATGAGGATGAACGTGTCGTAGATCAGGTCGCTGAGGCGGATGAACAGCAGTCGCATCGCGGCTATACGTTCGCGGACGTCATCCGGCCTTTCCTCGCGCCATCCGGAGCGAGATGGCCGCCGCGATAACCGCGACAACGACGGCGGGCCAGTTCACGGCGCGCGCCTCGGCCCAGGCCGGTTCCGGGCCCGGCAGCCCCGTCCAGACGAGGGCCCGGCCGTCGCGGCCGGCGGCGTTCGTGACCGTGACCGCGCCGGGGACCGTCAGGAGCACACGCATGTCCGGCGCGCCGGCCGCCCGGGCCCCGGGGGCGGCGAGGGTCTCCGAATAGGTCGTGACGACCCCCCATGTTCGCTTCTTTATATGAAGGACCCCAAGCGCCGGGGCGGACGGGGTAAGCAGTCCGGCGAACGTTCCCTGATCGACGCTCTGCTCCAACTGTGCCCGCCCGGCTTCGGTCCCGGTGACGCGGATATCGAGTGTGGTCCCGCCCGTCGCGGCGAAGAGCACCGCCGCCACAAGCGCGCCCAGCCAGAATCCCGCGACCGTGCCGCGCATCAGAAGCCTCCGTGTCGCCTACGCCGTGCACCGAAGGTTCACCGCGCCGGCCCCGCCGGCCTACGTGCCCGAGCCCGCGGCGGCCCCGGGACGAGGGAGGAATCCGGGCGCGCGCGAAGGCACGGCCGATGGCAACCCGCGCGCCTACCCGCCGGCGGAACGCCGCCGATGCCCGCGACGCCGTGCGCCGGCGCGCCGCCGCGGTGGTGCGGGCCTCCGGGATGCGGCGGCCGCCGTTTGCGCCGGAGCGATACGCGGCGAAATGCGGGGTCGCGGCGATCATCGCCGGCGCGCCGGAGGGCGGTCCGGTTCGCGTCGAGCTGCGCGGCACGGTCGACGGCGGGGCGCAGCGCACGTTGATCGTGGTCGACCGCCGGCTCCCGCCGCACACGCCGCAGTGGAACGGGGCCATCGCCCTCGGCCTCGGCGAGACAATGGTCCCCCCCGGCGTGGCGGGTGAGGGGCGCCGCGCGCTCACCGAAGCCGCGGCCGCCGACCTGCTTCTTCCCGCGGCCTCCTTCCGGCCGGCCGCGGCGCGCACGGATCTCACGATGGACGGGCTGCGCGATCTCTCCGCGCGATTCGCGGCGCCGCTTCGGCTGACGGCGCGCCAGTGGCTGTCCGTCGGCCTCTGGCGCGGCTTCGCGCTGCTGTGGCGCGAGGACAACGGCGCCCTGCGCCTCGGCTGGCGGGCGGGGTCGTCCGGCCGGTTTCCCCCGTCGCTCGCCCTCGGGGCCGACGCCGCCGCGGTCTGGGCGCCGGAGTCCCGGTTGTTCGCGACGCACCGCACCGGCCGGGCGCACCACGGCGTCGAGGAAGTACATACAGGCGCCGGGACGGCGTGGTGGTTTACACGATTCGCCACGGTGCGTGACGGCGCGGGCGACGCGGGCGCCGCCGCGCGCCGGGCGGTGTTCGCGATGGTGATGCTCGCGCCCGGCGCGTCCCGCCGGCCACAGGGAATCCCCTCCGGACCTTCGAAGTAGACGCGCGATGGTCCGGGGCGGCCGCAACGTATACGGTTATGCGATCGGCGTTCTAATGCTCGACACGGTGTTTCCCCGCATCCCCGGCGACATCGGCAACGCCGGCACGTTCCCCTTCCCGGTTCTGTATCATCGCGTGCGGCAGGCCTTTCCGTCCCGCGTCATCCGCGAGGCGGACCCCGCGCTGCTCGACGGCTTCATCGAGGGCGCGCGCGCGCTCGAGGCCGCGGGCGTGCTGGCCGTCACGACGGGGTGCGGCTTTCTCTCGATGTTCCAGCGGCAGCTGGCCGAGGCCGTACGCGTGCCGATGTTTACCTCCGCGTTGCTGATGGTGCCGATGGTGGCCCGCATGCTGGGGCCCGACCGCGCCGTGGGCATCCTCACCGTGGACGGCGGCGCGCTCGGGCCCCGGCACCTCGCCGAGATGGGCATCACGGAAGAAGTCCCCGTCGTCGTCGCCGGCCTCGAAAAGGGCCACGCCTTCACGCCGGTGCTGCTCGACAACGAGCTCGAGCTCGACGTCGAGGCCGCGCGTCGTGAGCACGTCGAGGCGGCGCGCGATCTCGTCGAACGCCATCCCGAGGTCGGCGCGATCGTCCTCGAGTGCACGAACATGCCGCCGTACGCGGCGGCGATCCGCCAGGCGACCGGACTGCCGGTGTTCGACATCACGTCGCTGGTGCGTCTGGTCCACGCGGCCCTGGTGCCGCCCGGCTATCCCGACCGGTAGAATCCGGCGGGTGCGGGGCCCCCGCGCGGCCCGGAATTGCGGAACTTCTTGCGCGGTTTATCGCTATGGTAATATGGGCAAGCCAATATTTGATGTCTCCTTTGCATGCGCGCCTGGCGCGCCAATAACGGAAGGAGTTTGTCTATGAAACCGTCCCACGGTTCGCCGCTGCGGCCATTGCTGGCGGCCTTGCTGGTGGCCGCGTTGCTCATCGCGCCGTTCACCCAGATCCAGCGCGCCTCCGCCGCCGACGGGTCGCTCGTGCTCGCGGCCATCCGCGTGCTGCAGGAAGACTACGTCGACCAGGTTCAGCCGGTGACCCTGCTCAACGCGGCGATCGTGATCTTGCGAAAGGCCACGAACCTGGGCGCCGACGCGCTGCCGGACATCCCCGCCACGACGCCGCCGTCCGACGCCTCGGCGCAGTTCTCAACGGAGTTCGCCAAGGCGGCGCAGACGGGCGTGATGCCGGAGACCGAGCTCGCCTATACGGCGACCGCGGGCATGCTGGCGTCGCTGCACGACAGCCATACCTTCTTCCTCGACCCCGCCGCGCTTCGCGAGAGCCGGCGGCAGATCTCCGGCAACCCGGGCTTCACCGGGATCGGCGTCACGATCGTCTCGCGCAAGGACGCGGCCGGCGCCGCGTGGATCTTCGTCGAAGACGTGTTCCCCGGGTCGCCGGCGGCCGCCGCGGGGGTGCACCGCTTTGATCGGATCATGGAAGTCGACGGCAAGCCGCTGAAGGACGTGAACGTCGTCGACGCGAGTCAGATGATCCGCGGGCCGGCGGGATCCACCGCGTCGCTGGTAATCCAGCGCGCGGGCCGGACGATGCCGATCTCCGTCGTTCGCGCCGCGATCCGCGTGCCGCCGGTCGAGGCGCGATTCGCATCGCCGGGCGTCGCGTACCTCAAGGTCTTCGGGTTCTCGCAGGGCGCCGGGCGGAGCCTCCGGGACTCCATCACGACGTTGGAGCACGAGGGGCAGATCAAGTCCGCGATCCTGGACCTGCGCGGCAATCCCGGCGGACTGATCATCGAGGCCGCCAGCGTGGGGGGGATCTTCCTGCCGAGCCGCACCGTGCTGGCGCGTATCACCGAGCGCGGTGAGCAGCCGAGCGTGCTGCGCGCGAGCGGCTCCTCGCCGCTCGTCAAGACGCCGCTCGTCGTGCTGGTGGACGGTCAGTCCGCGTCCGCCTCGGAGATCCTCGCCGGCGCCTTCAAGGACTACCACCGCGGGACGATCATCGGCGAGAAGACCGCGGGTGCCCTCGGCGGGTCGGTCACCGTGCCGCTGCCGGAGGGCGGGATGTCGGTGACGGTGGAGCGGATTCAGACGCCCAAGAACAGCGCGGTCGAGGCGGTCGGGATCACCCCCGAGGTGCCGGTGACGCTGACGGTGGCGGACATGGAGCGGGGTCAGGACACGCAGCTGCAGGCGGCGCTGCGCGCGCTGCACGCGGCATGGCTGTGGCTCCGGCACCTTCGCGCGGCGTGACAACCGAGGCGCACGGGTAGCGCCGCCGTCTCGACGATCCAACGAAGGGGTGTGTGACGCGGGGACGGGCCGGGGCATTCGCCCCGGCCCGTCCCCGTTGCTGTTCCGATTCCGGCCGCCGCGGGCGGATCAGCGCAGCAGGCCGAGTTCCTCGAGTCTGCGGCGCAGCGCGGTCGGCGTGACGCCGAACATCCGCGCGAGCAGGTGCACCACGTCGTCGGTTTCGGTCTCCCGCTGGCGCATGCCGAGCGTCTGGTCGATCCGCGGCGCGAGCTCCGCGAAGCGCGCGCGGACCTTCTCTTCCGGCATCAGGACCTCGGCCGCGAACGCCCGCGCCTCGCGCTCTTCCTCGCGCCGCCGCGGCTCCGCGATCGCCGGCCCCGCCCCGGGCGCGCTGCTGGCGACGAGGGCGGTGTGCCCGAGCGCCGCGTGGCCGAGCTCCTCGGCGATGATCCACCGCAGCTCCGCGTCGGTATAGCCGCCCCGCGAGGAGATGGCGATTACGACGCGGCCGCCGTCGCGTCCGATCGTGCCGCGCTGGCCCGGCGGCAGCGCACGTTCCTGCACCGGGAACCCGAGGTGCTCAGCGACCTTCCGGACGTCGACGGGGAGCTCGCGCGACGCCCCCAGGGCCGCCCGCGCCCGCTCACGTGCGCGGGCCGGACCGGCGGCCGCCGGCGCGCCGGATGCGGACGCCGCCGCGGTCCCGGCCGATGCGGCCGGAGCGCCGGCCTGCATGAACGCCTCCAGGGCCGCGAGTTCGCGCCGCGCCTCGGGCGAGAGCGACGCGCGCGGGACTTCCATTTCGACGGTGCGGCACGACGGGCAGAGCCAGGCGACGGGGTCTTCGCATGGACTGTCGAAGAACGGCTCGCGTGCCGCGCCGCACGTATCGCAGTGGCGCGTCGTGCCGGTGCCGGGCTCGGTCAACATGGTAAGGACGATTGTAGCACAGGCCTGCAAGTCCTAGGCTGTCGGCGCGGCCTCCGCGTGACGTTCTGCCTCGTGGCAGGCGACCAGGTGGCCCGACTCGAGCGCGCGCAGCACCGGCGCCTCGTGCAGGCAGCGCTCCGTCCGCCACGGGCAGCGCGGATGAAACCGGCATCCCTCCGGCACATGCACGGCGCTCGGCGGCTCCCCCTCGATCTCGATGGTCTGGCGGGACGGCGCTTCCACCTCCGGGATCGCCGACAGCAGCGCGAGCGTGTACGGATGCAGCGGCCGGGCGAACAGCGCGCTCGCCGGCGCCTGTTCGACGATCTTGCCGAGGTACATGACGGCGACCTGATCGCTGAGATACCGCACCACGCGCAGATCGTGGGAGATGAAGATCATCGTCAGGCCGAGGGTTGTGCGCAGGTCGAGCAGCAGGGCCAGGATCTGCGCCTGGATCGACACGTCGAGCGCGGAGACGGGCTCGTCGGCAACCAGCAGTTCCGGGCCGACCGCGAGCGCGCGCGCGATGCTGACGCGCTGCCGCTGGCCGCCGGAGAACTCCCCGGGATATTTGTGGGCGTCGGCCGCGCCGAGACCCACGAGCGCCAGCAGCGCGGCCACGCGGGACGGGCGGTCCGCCGGCGTGCCGACCCCGTGTACGGTCAGGACTTCGGTGAGCGCGCTGCCCACGGTCTGCCGCGGGTCGAGCGACGAATAGGGGTCCTGCAGCACCACCTGCATCCGGCGCCGGAACGGCGCGAGCCCATGCTCGTCGAGACGGGTGAGGTCGACGTCGCCATACCACACGGCGCCGCTGTCCGGCTGGTAGAGGCGAAGCAGGCAGCGCCCGAGCGTGCTCTTGCCGCAGCCGGACTCGCCGACCAGTCCCAGCGTGGTCCCCCGCGCGACGTCGAAGGACACCCCGTCGACGGCGCGTACCGCTTCGAGCGGCCGCCCGGCCACGACGTCGAGCACGGACCGGGGCAGGGGGAAGTGCTTGACGAGGTCGCGGACGCGCAGCAGAGGCTCAGACGGCAACGGCCGCTCCCACCATCTCCGCTTTCAGGCACCGGCTGAGGCGCCCCGGGCCGACCTCGCGCAGCGGGATCTCGCCGCGCCGGCACTCCGCGGCGGCGAGCGGGCAGCGCGGCGCGAAGGCGCACCCTTCCCCGAGCCCCACGAGATCCGGCGGCGCGCCGGAAATCGGAACCAGCGGCCGGTCCCGATTCATGCTCGGCACGGACGCGATGAGGCCGGCGGTGTACGGGTGGCGCGGGTGCGCGAACAGCTCCGCGGTGGGCGCCGTCTCCACGATCTGGCCCGCGTACATCACGGCCACGCGATGCACCACCTGGCGGACCACGCCGAGGTCGTGCGTCACGAGAATGAGCGCCATACCCAACTGCTGCTGCAGCGAGGCAAGCAGCCGCAGAATCTGCGCCTGGATCGTGACGTCGAGCGCGGTCGTCGGCTCGTCCGCGAGCAGGACGACGGGGCGCCGCGCGAGCACCACGGCCAGCATCACGCGCTGCCGCTGGCCGCCCGACAGCTGGTGGGGATACGCGCGCAGCCGGCGCTCCGCGTCCGGGATGCCGACCTGGCGCAGCAGGTTGACGATCCGCCGGCGCCGCTCGCTCCGGTCCGCCGGTCCGCCGGTCAGCGCTTCGCCGATCTGCCGCTCGATCGTGAGCACGGGGTTGAGCGCCGTCATCGGATCCTGGAACACCATCGCGATGCCGCGTCCGCGGACGGCCTCGAGCTCGCGCTCGGAGAGGCGGAGCAGATCGCGGCCCTCGAACCGGACCGCGCCGCCGGTGATCCGCGCCGGCGGGTGGAGCAATTTCACGATCGCGCGGCACGTCATGGTCTTGCCGGATCCCGATTCGCCGACGAGGGCGAACGTCTCGCCCGGCTGTACGGAGAAGCTGACGCCGCGCACCGCGTGGACGATGCCGCGGCGGGTGGGGATCTCGAGCCGGAGGTCTTCGACCGCGAGGGCGGGTTCGGTCACTGGCCGCGAACGCGCAGCAGATCGGAGAGGCCGTCGCCCACGAGGATGAAGGCGATCCCGGCGAACATGCAGGCGAAGCCTGGGATCGTCGCGACCCACCACGCTGTGTACATGAACGTCCGGCCCTCCGCGATCATGAGGCCCCACTCCGGCGCGGGCGGCCGCACCCCGAGCCCGAGGAAGCCGAGCGAGGCCGCGGTGAGAATCACGAGCACGATGTCGGAGGCGAGGTAGGTGACCGCGGGCGCGATGGCGTTGGGCAGAATGTGCCGGAAGACGATGCGCGACCGGCCGAAGCCGAACGCGCGCAGCGCGGCGACGTACTCGAGGTTTTTTTCGCGCAGCACCTCCCCGCGGACGAGCCGGGCGAAGACGATCCACCCGACGGCGCCGATCGCGATGAGGATGTTCGTTTCTCCCGGCCCGAGAAACGCGACGATGGCGATGACGAGCACCGTGAACGGAACCGCCGTGATCACGTCGACGGCGCGCATGATCACGATGTCGGGCCACCCGCCGGTATAGCCGGCGAAAGCGCCGGCCAGCGAGCCGAAGATGAACGGAAAGACGACCGCGAGCACGCCGATCCGGAGATCGATGCCGGCCCCGTAGAGGACGCGCGTCAGCACGTCCCGGCCGTAGTTGTCGGTCCCGAAGGGGTGGGCGGCCGACGGCGGCCGCAGCATCGCGTTGAGGTCCTGCGCGTTGGGGTCGATCGGGAGCAGCACCGGCGCCAGCACGGTCGCGCCGGTGAGCGCGAGCAGCATAATCCCCCCGATGACGATCCCCAGCGGCAGCCGGATGCGTCCCGGGCGGGCCCCGGCGAGGGTCCCGACGGCCGCGGTCGTCCCCGCATCCGCGCTCACACGCCCGTCCTCACCCCACGCGGACCCGCGGATCGAACAGCGGGTACACGAGATCGGTGGTCAGGTTGATCAGCATCGTGCCGAGCGCGAACATCAGCGTCAGCGTCTGCACGACGACGTAGTCGCGCGACAGAATCGAATCCACCATCCACGAGCCGAGCCCCGGGATGGCGAAGACGATCTCGATCACGACCGAGCCGCCGATCGCGTAGGACATGCGGACGCCGACGAGCGTGACGATCGGAAGCATCGCGGCGCGCAGCACGTGGCCGAAGAGGACGGCCCGGCCGCGCAGGCCTTTCGCCCGCGCAAAATCCACGTACGTCGTCGTGAGCACATCGATCAGCGAGGACCTTAAATTCCGGTTCAGAACGGACGCAAACGCGTAGGACAGGGTCAGCGCCGGCAGGAAGAGGTGCTGCAGGTTGTCCGCAAATCCCTCGCCGTAGCCTTCGGCGGGCAGCCACCGCAGCTTCAACGAGAAGACGATCAGCAGCAGGATCCCGATCCAGAACGCCGGCGAGGCGAGCGGCACCGCCATGAAGGCGCGGATCACCTGGTCCGGCCAGCGGTTGCGGTAGAGCGCGGCCAGGAGTGCCAGCGGCACCGCGATCAGCACCGACAAGATCAGGCTGTAGACGATCAGAAAGAATGTGACGCCCGTCCGCCGCGGCAGCATGGACATCACCGGCGTCTGGTAGCGCAGCGACTGGCCGAGGTTGCCGGTCGCGAGATTCCGCATGTAGATCGCATACTGCTGCCAGATTGGCCGGTCGAGACCCCACTGATGCCGCAGCGCCGTCACCGACGCGTCGGTAGCTCGGTCGCCGAGGATCGCGGAGGCGGGGTCGCCCGGCACCAGCTTGATCAGCAGAAAGATCAGCACGGTGACGAGCAGCGCGATCGGCACCATCTGGCCGATCCGCCCGAGTGCGTAGCGCATCATGTGCCGCTTCCGGGACGCCGGGTGCCTAGAGTCCGGTGTGGCGCCGGCCCGCTATTGTGTCACGCTCACGTTGGTGAAGATCCACGGGCCCGTGGCCAGCTGGACGAAGCCCCTCATGTTCTTATTGAGGGCGTCCGTGTACGGCGCGTAGTAGAGCCAAATCAGCGGCGCGTCGGCGATCGCCAGTTCCTGCATCTTATAGTAGATCTGGCGCCGCTTCGCCGTGTCCAGTTCCCGCTCGCCCTGTTTGATCAGCGCGGTCATCGCGGCCGACTGATAGCCGGTGTGGTACGACTTGGCGGTGACGTAGTCGAACTCGTACGCCGCCAGTTCGGACGGGTCGGGCACGTCGTTCGTCCATCCGCCGACGTACACTTGATAGTCGAGGTTGCGCATGCGCTGCGTTGCCGCGGCGCGGTCGAGCGGCTCGATCTCCAAGTTGACGCCGATCTTGGACCACATCGCCTTGAGCAGTGTCGTCGCAGTCTGCGCGTCCGCGTTGCCGGACTGGACCATCGCGTGCAGGGTGACCGAACTGCCGACGCCGGCCTCCCGGAGCAGCGCCTGCGCTTTGTTGAGGTCCAGGGTGTACGCTTTCAGCCCTTTGTCGAAGAACGGCGTCGTGATCGGCAGGAACGACGTCGCCGGCGTGCCGTTTCCGTACAGGACGGCCTTCACGATGCCGGCGCGGTCGGTGGCGTACGAGAGCGCCTGCCGCAATTTGACGTTGTTGAGCGGCGCCTTCGACACGTTCAGCAGAACGTGCTGGACCGCGGTCGACGGATTGAGCTGGACCTCGATCCGCGGATCGCCGCGCAGCGCCGAGAGCAGCGAGAACGGCGGGTAGTCGATGCCGTCCACGCGCCCGGACTGCAGGGCGATGGTGCGCGTGTTGTCGTCGGGAATGTAGATGATCCGCAGCTCGGGCGTCCGCGGCAGGCCCCGCGTGTAGTAGTGCGGGTTGGCCCGCATTGTCAGTTGCTCGCCCTTCTTCCAGTCGACCAGCATGTAGGGGCCGGAGCCGATCGGGTGGTTCGAGATCTCCTCGTGGGACGCCGACTTGAACGCCTTGACCGAGCCGATGCTGTTGGAGAAGAGCGACACGTCGGAGAGGAACGGCGCGAACGGCTCCTTCAGCGTGATGGCCACGGTGTGGGCGTCCAACGCCGTGATCGCCTGCATCGGTTCGAGCGCCCACTGCCACGGGCCGTCGAGATCGTGCGCCCGCTGGAACGTCCACACGACGTCGGCCGACGTCACGGGCTCACCGGTGGAAAACACCGCGTCCGGCCGCAGCTTGAACGTCCAGATCTTCCCGTCGGCGGAGACCTTCCAGCTCGTCGCGAGATCCGGCACGAACCCGTCACCCGCGGCGTTCACCCGCAACAGTTGCTGATAGATCTGCATGTACGCCCAGATGTTCGGGTTGGCGTCCTGGGTGACGGGGTCGAGGTCGTCGGCCGCGCGGTTGACGCCGAAGCTGATCACCGTCTTGAACCCGGCCGCGCCGGTCGGTGAGATTGCCGGGAACAAGCCGAACACGAGACCGATCGCGGCCGCCGCTGCGGCCGTCACGCGAAGCATGCGCACGGGCATCCGCCTCCTGTGCCGAAATGTGGCGCGGCGGGCACAGCGGAACAGGTCCTGCTGTGCCCGGTACGCCACGGTTCGGCGTCCCGCCGGGCAGTTCCTCGCCCTCCGGCGCCGCGCGGATCCGCCGCGAGGCCTGCCCGCAGACGTTGGCCGCCCCCCGAAGTCGGGTAGATATCGGGTACATCCGTGGCGTCACAATCCTCGGTCGAAAACGGTCGCCCCGGCCGGCCTCCGGGTGGGGTCGTAGCACCGGTGCCTCCGCGCCGGCCCGGCCTCATGTCGGTCGAGATGGCGCTCGCGGCCGCGCTGGTGGCCGCCGTCACGCTCATCGGCATCGCGCTGCGGTCCGTCTCGGTGCGCTCACAGGCGATCGTGGCGCCCGGTCTGTTCCTGTTCATCCCGCTGATCGCCGCGCTTGCCTACCGGGCAGGCCGCGGCATCGGTCTGTGGACCGCGCTGCTGGCCACCGTCGCAGTCTGGGCCTACCTGCTGCCGGCGACGGACTCATGGCCCGCGGTCACGGCGACCCTGCCGACGCTGGCGCTGTTTGCCATCACCGCGTTCGGCGCGGCGGAAGGCTTTGCGCGCGCGCGCGAATGGGAGCAGCAGCGCCGAAGGATCGAGTATGCGACCGCGCATCTCGCGGCCATCGTCGAATCGTCCGACGACGCGATCTTCAGCAAGAGCATGGACGCCGTCATTCTCTCCTGGAATCTCGGCGCGGAGCGGCTGTACGGATACACCGCGGAAGAGATCGTCGGGCGGCCGGTGGCGACGCTTGTGCCGCCGGAGCGGCCCGATGAGATTCCGACGATCATGGCGCGCCTGCGCCGGGGCGAGACGATCTCGCGCTTCGAGACCGTCCGGGTGCGGAAGGACGGCAGCCGCGTGGACGTGGCGCTGACGATCTCGCCCATTCGAGACGGCGCCGGGCGCATCATCGCCGCGTCCACGATTGCGCGTGATATTTCCAGCCGGCTGCGTCTCGAACAGCGCCAGCAGCTGCTCGTCGACGTGACGGCCGCGCTCTCGGGCGCCGTGACACCGAGCCAGGTCGCCCACGCCGTCGTGGAGCGCGCGACCGCGGGGTTGGGCGCGGCGGCCGCCGCGCTGTGGCTGACGACCCAGGATGGAACCTTTGATCTGATCGCGACGATGGGGTATGGGGACGAGTTCGTGGAGCGGTGGCGGCGCGTCGCGCCGGGGCAGGATCGGCATCTCGACCAGGCGGTGAAGACCGGCGCGGTGATGTGGCACGACGTGGGCGTGGAGACGGAGGGCCATCGGGGCGATCGCGACGGGCTGCCGGACGGGATCCGGGAGGGCGCCGGCGCCGTGGTGCCGCTCACGCTTGAAACCACGGTAGCGGGCGCGCTCTCGCTGCACTTCGCCCCGCCGCGCCGGCTCGACGGCGACGAAGCGGATTTTCTGCTCACGCTCGGCAGGCAGTGCGCGCAGGCGTTCGAGCGCGCACGCCTCTACGCCCACGAGCACCAAACCGCGGGGACGCTTCAGCGCGCGCTGCTGCCGGCGGGGATGCCCGAAGTCCCCGGGCTTCGGCTGCGCGCGGTCTACGTGCCGAGCGCGCAGGAACCGAGCATCGGCGGCGATTGGTACGATGTCTTCCGGCTCCCCGACGGGCGAGTCGCGCTGGCGATCGGCGACGTGGTGGGCCGCGGCCTCGAGGCCGCGGTCGTGATGGGCCAGGTGCGTCAGGCCGTCCGGGCCGCGGCCCTGGAGGGGCATCTGCCGGCCGAAGTCCTCGCGATCGCGAGCCAGGTGATCCGGCTCAGCCACGGGCACGAGGGCATGACCACGGCGATCTTCGGGATCTTCGATCCCGTGACCGGCGGGTTCGCGTACGCGACGGCGGGACACCCCGCGCCGATCGTGGCGAATGCGCTCGGCGTCCGCCTCCTGCCGTCCGGCGGCCTCCCGCTGGGCTTCCTGGACGCGCCGGCCGCGCCTTCCTGGGCGGTCGAGCTGCCGCCGGGGTCGCTGCTCGTGCTGCACACCGACGGGTTGATCGAGTCGACGCGCGATCCGGCCTACGGGCAGGCGGCGCTGCTCGACGCGGTCGCGCGCGAGGCCCAGGAGCGCTCACCCGACGCGGCCCGCACGATCCTCTCGCGCATGGTGGGCCAAACGGCGCCCGACGACATCGCGATCGTGATTCTCGCGGTGGACCCGCATCCGGTGGACCGGCTCGACATTATGCTGCCGGCCCTGCCGTCGAGCCTCCGGTTGATGCGGCACGCGCTGCGGCAGATGAGCCGGGGGCTCCAGCTCGACGAAGAAACCGTCTCCGCGCTGATGATCGCGTCCGGCGAGGCCGTCAACAACGCGATCGAGCATGCCTACGGCGCCGTGCCGGGCACGGTGGTGCTGCGCGCCGCGCCGCAGGAGGGCATGCTGCGTGTCGAGATCCACGACCGCGGCAGGTGGCGGCCGGAGCGGGCCCACAACACGGGCGGGCGCGGCCTCGATCTGATCCGTGCGCTCGCCGAAGAAGTGGACATCGTCACGACGCCGGCGGGCACGACGGTCACGTTCGCCATCCCGCTGCCGACCAAAACGACGGGCGCGCCCGGCGCGGAGTCCGCGCCCACGCAGGCCCTTCCCAAGGAACCCTCGGCGCCGATCGTGCGTCGTGTAGGAAGCGCGTCCCGGTCCGGCCGGGCGGCCGGGGATTGGCAGAACTGGAGGACGCGCGTCGTGGACGGCGTGCCGGTGGTCGAGCTCTCCGGCGACGTAGATCTCGACAACGTCGGCCGCTTCAAGGCGATGGTCCAGGACGCCTGCGGGCAGGCCCGGCGCGGCGCGGTGGTGCTGTCGCTGACGCCGGTGCGTTACTTCGACAGCCAGGGCCTGCGGGCGCTGCTGCAGACGGGACAGCGGCTGGCGACGATGCGGTGCATGCTGCTGCTGGTCGTCGGCCCGGAGGCGCCGATGCGTCCGGTGCTCGCGGCGATGGACATCGCCTCCGCGCTGCCGGTGTTCGACTCGCTGGCGGACGCGATCACGGCGGCGCGCGTCAGAGAGTCCTGAGCGAGTCCTCGGACCGGCCGCCGGGGGCCGACATCAGGCCCAGGCGGGCATAACAAGCATCAGGCAGTAAGGGAACGGGGGGAGCGCACAATTCGGAGGGAACGTGCCGGCTCGCGCCGGCCTGACCACGTTACTATCTTCGGGCGCCTCGCGCCGCACGCGCGAGGCGCCGCCGTTGCGCTGACAATTGCGATCGTCGCCGTCCTGCCGGGCGCCGCGCCCGCGCTCCCCGCGCCTTACGATCGCACGTCCGTCAGCGTGGGCGGCCGGGCGCTGCCCGCGATCGTGGTCCACGCGCCGTTGTCGCGCTACCGCCTCGGCGTGGCGCTCGCCGGCAGCCGCGTCGGCGACAACGCGTGGCTCGCCTCGATCGCGCAGTCGTCCGGCGCGGCCTGCGCCATCAACGGAACCTTCTTCGCCGCGTACGCCGGCGAGACGCGTGAGCCCTACGGCACGCTCGTCGTCAACGGGCGGCTCCTGCACCTCGGCGACTTCGGCACCCGGCTCGACGTCTTCGACAACGGCGGCATGCGGATGGCCCGTGACCGCCTGCAGATCCGAGGCTCCCTCGACGGCCGCGAGAGTTACCCGGACAACTGGTACGCCTACAATCTCAACCAAACCCCGACGGCCGCGACCGGCGCCTTCATCTATACACGGGACCGCGGTCCGAGCCTCGGGTTCCGGGCCGATCTTGCGATCACGGCCCACCGCGGCTGGGTGGTCTCGATCGAGCAGTACCGCGACGCCCCCATTCCCGAGGACGGCTTCGTGCTGGCGCTGATGGGCCGGGAGGTGGGCGTCCTCGGCTGGAAGTTCCGGATCGGGCAGCGCATCGACTACCGCGCCGTGCAGGACGGCGAGCCGCTTCGCACCCGCTTCAGCCTGGGCGCCGGGCCGAGGCTGGTCGACCACGGCGCCGTCGTTTCCGACGCCGTGGCCGAGGGCTTCCACGATCCCAAAATTACCGCATACCGCGGCACGCGTTCGCTGATCGGCTACACGTCGGACCGGCAGGTCCTGCTCGCCGTCGTGAGCGGCGCCACGATCCCGGAGGCCGCCGAGGCAGCGCGGCGCCTCGGCGCGTGGGACGCGATGAATCTCGACGACAACGCCTCGAGCAGTCTCATCTGCGCCGGCAACTACCTCGTGCGACCCGGCCGGGAGATCGCGAACGCGCTCGTGCTGTGGCCCGTGACGGCGCCGTAGCCGCCGCGGCCTCTTACGGATGGTTCTCTCGCTGCCTTCATGTGTGCTACCCCGCGCGTTCGACGTGCGACCGCAGCCAGGTGAGGATGTTCGGCCAGCCGCGATGACTGGTGCGCGAGCTCTCGGTCGCAAGCCCCGAGTGGGTCACACGAACCGTCGTGACCCCGGCCTTTTCTTCCAGATCCCAGCGCACCACGCTCTCGGTGTCGTCTCCCTGCCAGTCGGGACGCCACGTGAAGACGAGGAGGCGCGGTCGCTCGATCTCGCGGTACACGCCGGTGACGGTGAACGGCCGCCCGCCCATGCCGGTGCCGCGCATCACCCGCCGGCCGCCGGGGCGGAGGTCGGACTCTATGTGCGTCGTTTCAAACTGCCCTTTGTACCCCCACCATTTCATGCATTCCTCGGGGTTGGTCAGCGCCTCGAAGATCCGGTCCGCCGGCGCCTTGATCGTGATTTCCTCGACGATGGTGTCGTCTGCCCGCGTTGCACTCATCGCGTCTCCTCCACGTACTGCTTGAGATTGCGGAGCCTCTCGCCCCAGAACGCCTGATAGTCCTGGAGCCACGCGCCGACCGTGCGCAGCGGTGCGGCGTTCAACTGACAGATCCGCGCGGTACCGTCCCGGCGGGTGACCACCAGGCCCGCGGAGCGCAGCACCCGCAGGTGCTTCGAGATCGCAGGCCGGCTCGTCCGAAAATGCCCCGCGAGCTCCCCGACCGTCCGGCGGCCGCCGCGCAGGAGGCCGAGGATTCTCCGGCGGGTCGGGTCGGCCAGCGCCCGAAACACGACATCACGAGGGGTCCGCTGATTGGTAACCATTCGGTTACCAATAAGATAGGCCGCGGACGGCCCGGTGTCAAGAACTTCCTGGGCTGCTTACGCGCGCGCCGGCGCCGCGGGCCGGATGTTCTGGTTCACCCGGAAGAAGTTCGCCGGATCGTACCGTTCCTTGATCTTCGCCAGCCGATCGTAGGTCTCGGACCCGTACGCCGCGCGCACACGATCGGCCCCCTCGTCGCCGAGAAAGTTGAGGTACGGGGCGCCCGTGGCAAACGGCTGCACGGCGTCAAACGTCCGGCGCACCCACGCGATGTGCGGCTCCGCCGGTTCGGCGGCGGTCCATAGACCGACGACGTTCATCGCGTAGCGCGGTGCGCGGTGCCGGAAAGCGGTCGCATCGGGATTCACGCGGCTCACCGCGCCCTCGAGATGGTGGATGTGGAGCGTCGTAAACGGCGACAGCGGACGCATCTTCGCGGTCTCCGCGGTCAGCGCGTCGATCGCGGCGTCCGAGAGGTCCGCCACATAGTGCGTCTTCCAGTACGAATGGATCCCGCGCGGCGCGCTGGCGTCGAACATGCCCTGGAGGATGGTATACGGCACCGGCCCGACGTGCGCCACCGCGGGCGGCCCGAACGAGACGAGCGGCTGCGCCACCCGCTGTCCGTCCTCCACGGGCCCCGCATAGCACACGGCGACCGCGAGCATCGGCGTTCCGTGCAGCGACTGCGGGATGAACGGCAGGGGCGGGGCGGTGATGAACGCCGCCATGGACGTCATTTCGTCCGGCAGCGTGGCGACCCACCGGTTGTAGAAGCGCAGCACCTCGCGGGCCTTCTCGGCCGGATGGAAGACGGCGCCGCCCACCACGATGGGGCCCACCGGATGGAGCCGGTATTCGAACGAGGTCACGATGCCGAAGTTCCCGCCGCCGCCCCGCAGGGCCCAAAGGAGATCGGGATGGCTCGCGGCGTTCGCGGTCACGAGCCGGCCGTCCGCGGTCACGACGTCGGCGGAGATCAGATTGTCGATGGTGAGACCGTGTTTTCGCATGAGCCATCCGATGCCGCCGCCGAGCGTGAATCCCGCGATCCCGGTTGTGGTCACGAGCCCGCCGGTCGTCGCGAGGCCGAAGGCCTGCGTTTCGCGGTCGAACTCGCCCCAGGTAAGCCCCGGCTGCGCGCGTGCCGTCCGCGCCTCCGGGTCCACCCGCACCCCCTTCATGGGAGCCAGGTCGATCACGATTCCTCCATCGCATGTACCGAAGCCGGCGACGTTGTGCCCTCCGCCGCGAACGGCCGTTAGCAAGGTCTGCGCCCGGGCAAACCGGACGGCGGCAAGAACGTCGGCGACCCCCCGGCACCGGACGACGACGCGGGGCCGCCTGTCGATGTACCCGTTCCACACCGCGCGGGCGGCGTCGTAGCCGTCGTCGTCCGGGACGATGACGTCGCCGGCGAGCTGTCCTCTCAACTCCCGGACCGCGGCCTCGTCCACGGTGCCGCCACTGCTCTCGGACCTGTCTGTCATTCAGGACCCTCCGGTATGTGCGTTGATGCGAAACGTGCCTCGATCGGTTCGGAATATTTCTTGCGTTGACCTGCTCGGAACGCCGCGACGTTCGCGCCGCGGTTTCGAGGCGTACTATGGAAGCGAGCGGCGCGCGGCGCCGCCGAGGAGGCCCATCATGTTCGAGGAGATCCTGAACCGGTTCGGCGAGATCCACGAGCGGGCCACGGTGAAGACGGTGTTCGGCGAGCCGTATCAGGTCGCTGGCCGCACGATCATTCCCGTGGCGAAGGTGTCGTTCGGCTTCGGGTTCGGCGGCGGGCGCGGCGATGCGAAAGACGGCGGCGGGGAAAAGTCCGGCCCCAGCGGCGCGGGCGGGGGCGGCGGCGGACGGGTGTCGGTGAGGCCCGTGGCGGTGCTCGAGGTCGGCCCCGACGGGACGAAGGTGAAGCCCATCGTCGACGTGGCGCGGCTGGCGGTCGCCGGCATGATGCTGGTCGCATGGAACGTCTTCTGGGTCACGTACACCGTGCGCCGCTGCAAGGCACGGTGACGGGGTGCGGTGACTACGTTACGATGGTGCGGCCAGAGCGTCCCAACACGTCCGGCTCAGCCGCGCGATGTGCGCGGTCGCGACGGCCTTGCCCGGTTCGCCGTTCGCCAGCACGCGCGGCACGGGATAGGTGTAGACGGTCAGGACGAACAGCGGCCGGTCGTTCTGGAAGATGATGCCGCAGTCGCACACGGCGTTGCCCCCGGTGCCGGTCTTGTGCGCCACCTTGGTCCCGGTCGGCAGCAGCGCGGGCAGGCGGGCGATCAGATTCTGCCAGCTCAGGATATCGATCGCGTACCGGCAGAGCGCCGGCGTGGAACCGAGACGGTCCGCGGCGGCCTCGTCCTCCGTGCCGCGCAGGATGGCCTCGAGCAGATGCCCGACGTCCGCCGGGGTGGTCGCGTTCAGGCGGCCCACGTCGTGCGGCGGGACCTGGCCGGGCGGCATCAGCGGGTAGTCTTCGGTGGGGATGCCGGCGCGGTGGGTCGTGCCGGCCATGCCGATCGAGCGGCAGAGCTCGTTGATCCGGTCGAGGCCGACCAGGTCGGCGATCGTGCCGGTGCACACGTTGTCGCTCACGATGATCATCATGACGAGAAAGTCGTGGAGCGTGAGCGTCGAGCCGGGGCGGAAGTGCTGCAGGCAGCCGCTGTCGCTGATCTGGTACCGTGATTCGATCGCAATCCGCTGATCGAGCGCGAGGCGCCCGGCGTGGACGTCCCGCAGCGCCGCCATCAGTATCGAGATTTTGCGCGTGCTCGCCGACGGTACCACCACGTCGCCCCGCCGGTTCGCCGACGCGCCGCCGCGCAGATCCTTGAAATACCAGCCGGTCTCGAACGGCTGCGCCGCGCACAGCTCGTCGAGCGAGGCCGCGAGTTGGCCGCGCGCCGTGATCATGCCGGACACCACCGCCTTCGCCTAGAGTCGGGCCAGGGTCTCGTATTCCTCGTCGCTGAGCCGCAGCCCCGCCGCGGCCACGTTCTCCTCCAAATGCTCCGGCGACCCGGTGCCCGGGATCGGGAGCACCGCGGGCGAGCGGCGCAAGAGCCACGCGAGCGCCACCTGCGCCGGGGTGGCCGCCCGTTTCAACGCGACCTTCGCGAGGTTCGCCGCGAGCGTCTTGCCACCGCGCCGCGCGGCGGCCAGTGGGGCCCAGGGCAGAAAGGCCAGCCCCTCGCGCGCGCACACGTCGACGACGTCGTCGGATTCCCGTTCGGCGAGGCTGTACTCGTTCTGCACGGAGACGATGCGGGCGACGGCCTGCGCCCGGCGCAGTTCCTCGACCGAGACGTTGGAGACCCCGATGTGCCGGATCTTGCCCTGCGCCTGCATCTCCGCGAGCGTCCCGACCGACTCTTCGATCGGCACCTTGGGGTCCACCGTGTGCAGTTGATAGAGGTCGATGCGCTCGAGCCGCAGGCGGCGGAGGCTGCCCTCCAGCGCCTCGCGCAGGTGCGCGGGCCGGCCCCTCGCCACCCACGCCCCTCCCGGACGGATGAACCCCGCTTTCGTCGCGATGACGAGCCCCGCCGGATACGGGTGCAGCGCCTCGGCGATCAATTCTTCGGAGACGCCCGGGCCGTACGAATCCGCGGTGTCGATGAGCGTAATCCCGAGATCGACCGCCCGCCGTAGGACGCCGAGGGCGCGGGCGCGGTCACGCGGCGGTCCCAGACCTCCGCGTCCGAGGATGCGAAGCGCGCCGAAACCGAGCCGCGCGACGCGCAGATCGCCGCCGAGGACGGTCGTGCCGGCGGCCGCCGCGGTCGGAACGGGGGGAACGGGGTCGGGCATCTCGTTTCTCCCTTTCGGCCGCAGCGTTCTGAACCCTGTGCTACACTGAGAAGCCACCCTCCGAACAGCGGAAAGGGATGATGAGATGAGACGAGATCAGCGACAAACCGGCAGCGCCCGCACCGCGAAGCCGACCAAGATGGAATTGGTCTGGGCGACCCGCAAGCGCGTGCCCGCGGGCCCGTTTCCGTGGGACCCGTCCATGCCGGACACCCGGAAGCTTTCCAAGCGGGAGCAGCGGCGGTCGTTCGAGTTTATCGCGCCGAAGGCCTAGCGCCTTTCCGGGCCATCATCGCGTCGGCGAGCGGGCACGGCGTGTTGCGGATGGCCACGCTCACGAGCGAGGCCTTTCCCGACTCGCGGGCCCGCCGGATCGCCGGCGCGACGCCGGCCGCTTCCTCAACGTGCTCGCCATACCCGCCTAACGCATCCACCATCTTGTCGTAGCGCGCCGGCCGCAGCTCCGTCCCGACCGCCCGGCCGTAATACGCCAGCTGAAAGTTACGGTCGATCCCCCACAGGGCGTCGTGGCCCATCACCGCGGTGAAGGCCGCCCCGTGCCGGACCGCCGTGTCGTACTCGATGCCGTAGAATCCGAACGATCCGTCGCCAATGAGGAGCAGGACGTCCGCCTCCGGCCGCGCGAGCTTCGCCGCGATCGCGTAGGGGATGCCGCAGCCCAATTGTCCGAGCGGCCCGAGCCGCAGCCACCCGCCGGGGTTCCGGGCTTTGAGGTAGCTGCGGCCCCACCCCGCGAAGTCACCGCCGTCGACGACGAGCACGGTGTTGTCGTTCGTGACCGCGTCGACGTCGCGCAGCACCCTCATCGCGTGAAGCGGCGCCTCGTCCGTGCCGAGCGCTTCGAAGCGGCGGCGCTGGGCGTCCCGCGTCTTCGCGAGCTGCTGCCGCCAAGCCGCGGCGCTGTTCCACCGTCCTCCGGCCGCGGCGGCGGTCATCTGCTCCACGATCGCGCCGAGATCGCCGGCGATCCCCACGTGCACGCCGCGGTTCCGCCCGATCTCCGCGGGCGAGGGATCGGCCTGAATCAGCTTGGCGGCCGGATGAAAGAACGGGGGCATCCCGTAGCGGTACCGGTGGTCGAGGCGCTTGCCCAGCAGCAGAACGGCGTCCGCTTCGCGGAAATGCCTCGCGGCCTCGTTGAGGGCCGGATCCGCGTAGCCGAAGCACAGCGGGTGATCGTCCGAGAGGAGGCCGCGCGCCTGGTCGACGGTGAAGCACGGCAGGCCCGTCTCTTCGATGAACTCGGTAAGGCTCCGCCGCGAGACGGACGGCCGCGCGGCGTTCGCGGCGATGACGACCGGCCGCTCCGCGCCGCGCAGGATCGCGACCGCGTCCCCAACGAGGGCCGGGTCGCCCTGGGCGCGGCCGGCGTGACGGTATTCCCGTGGCGAGTATTTCGGCAGGTCCGCGTCGGTGATCGGCTCTTCCTGGATGTCGATCGGGATCGTGAGATGCACCGGCCCCCGGTGCCCCTCGAGCGCGGTGCGGAACGCGGTCGCGACCATGTCGGGGATGCGGCGCCGGTCCAGCACCATCCAGGAGCCCTTGGTCGCGGGCGCGGCGAGCCCGACCTGATCGATCTCCTGGAACCCGTACATCCCGCGCTCGGCGAGTTCCCCGCACCCGGCCAGGAGAATGACCGGACTCTCGCTGGCATGGATCGGGGGCAGCGCCGAGATCGCGTTGGCGAAGCCGGGGCCGCCGGTCACGAGCGCCACTGCCGGCTCGCCGGTCACCCTCGTCCACGCGTCCGCCATATGCAGCGCCGCCGCCTCATGGCGCGTGTCCACGAGCTCCAACCCTTCGTCCACCGCGGCGTCGCAGAGCGGCAGAATGGTATCGCCGACGATCGTGAACAGCCGCCGGACGCCTTCGAGTTTGAGGCAACGGAGCGCGAGGTGCGCTCCCCGCAGGGTCATGTCGTCTGTCCTCCCGAGCCCGACGCGGTCGATGAGGGATTCACTCCCGGCGAGCGACGCCCCTGGGCGGACGCGAAGTCTAGCCCTGATCGTATGCCCGCTGCAGGGCCGCGATATCGATTTTGCTCATCTGCAGCATGGCCTGCATGGCCCGCTGCGACTTCGCCGGATCCTTGCCTCCGAGCAGGCTGCCTATTGCCGTGGGCACGATCTGCCAGGACAGTCCGAACTTGTCTTTCAGCCACCCGCACTGGCTGGTGCGGCCGCCCTCGGACAGCTTCTCCCAAAAGTAATCGACTTCGTCCTGGGTCTCACAGTTCACGACGAACGAGACGGCTTCCGTGAATTTGAACTGCGGACCGCCGTTCAGCGCCAAGAAGTCCTGTCCCTCGAGCTGAAATTGCGCCACCATCACCCGTCCCTTCGGTCCGGGCCCCGCGTCTCCGTAGCGGCTGACGTTTCCCAGTTTCGAGTTCTTGAAGACGGACGTATAAAAGCGCGCGGCCTCTTCGGCCTGATCGTCGAACCACAGGAACGGCGTGATCTTCTGCATCTCAACTCCCTCCACACGATTTGTGTCGACGAATAGTCGTTCGGCGGCGCGGGGAATCGACACCGCCGCGCCCTCAATTATGAATGCGCTATGAATGTGCGCGAGATACCCTCGAGTTTCGCCGGGGTAAAAAATATCGTTGAAGGCCACCAAAAACCACTAGAGGAGGTGACTCCATCATGGTGGCTGGCACTCGATATCCCAAGCACGTGATTGTACGCGGCGCGGCATTGGCGCTCATCGCGGCGGCTTTCATCGCAATGAGCGGGCTTCCCGCTCAGGCCCAGGTTGTCTATTACTACACGTATCCGCCGGCCCCGGTGTACCAGACGTCCTGCTCGACGGTCTCGCTCGGGGTGTTGTCGTATATGTCGTGCACGAACCCGCCGGCGACGGTGTATAGTCCGGCTCCGGCGGCGCCGGTGTACTACGGCTATCCCTACAACAACTACTACTACCCGCCCGACAACACCATTTACTATTCGCGTCCGTATTACTACTACTACGGACCGTAGCGCCGCGCGGCGACGCGGTAGAGTCTAAATTACGCCATCGCGAGGGTGCGGCGACCCTGCCGCACCCTCGCTCTATACCACGCGCGATAGCGTTAGGGGAGATCGAGGATCTCAACCCAGTTGGGATTCTCGCCCATCGGGTAGCGGTGCCGTGGCGCAAGGGCGCCGGTGTCCGGATCGATCGCGTAGCACGTCATCTGGTTCGATGCCTGCCCCACCGCGAGGAGATACCGTCCCCGCGGATCGACGTTGAAGCCCCGCGGCTTGTCCTCGGTCGGAACGTTGCCCGCCGGCGCGAGCGCGCCGGTTTCGGCGGCGATCCTGAAACCAGAGAGGGTGTTCGACGCCCGCTCGGAGGCATAGAGACGGCGGCCGTCCGGCGTTATGTGAATATCCGCGGCCGCGAAGGGCGCGCCGCCCCGATGGCCGGACGGCAGCAGGCTCCATGCGCCGATCGGCCCGAGCGTCCCCGCCGCTTCATCGAGGCGGTAGGCTGCCACCGTCGCGTCGAGCTCGTTCGTGCAGTACGCGAACCGGCGATTCGGATGGAACACAAGATGGCGCGGTCCGGCCTTCGGTGCTGCCTCCGCGGCGCGCGGTGCGCTGGGCGTGAGGCGTCCCGTCGTGGAGTCGAACGTGTACTGCAAAATCACGTCACCGCCGAGGCACGGGACGAAGAGGTGGCTGTTCGACGGGTCGGTCATGATCGAGTGGGGGTGCCGGTCCGTCGCGAGGATCTGCAGCGGCGCGGCCCCCACCAACCCGTCGCGGCCGATGGGGTTGACCGAGATTTTATCGCCCGAGTACGACGCGCCGAAGAGGAACCGCCCCGTCCGGTCGACGGCCAGATACGCCATGTTGTCCGGCAGCGGTGCGGTCGCGAGCAGACTCAGCGCGCCGGTCGCCGGATCGATCCTGAGGGTCGCGGCCGAGAACGGTTCCGAACGGAGGCAGGCGTAGAGGAACCGCCGGTCCGGACTGATCGCGAGCGGCATGACCACGCCCGGGACCGGCGCCCGCTGAATCACGTCCACCGCGCCGGTCGCGTTGTCGAGGTGCGCGACAAAGATTTCGCGGCTGTCGGCATTGGCGACGTACACAACCGTGGGCATCTCTGCTTCCGTCCGGGCTAGCGGCGTTCCGCCGCGCCGGCAGCACCGCCCCGCGAAGACGGGGTCCACGCGCGCCGGAGGAATCCGCACCAGTTGCCGTGCATGATCGCCGCGACGTCATCGGCGCTGTACCCACGGCCGGCGAGCAGGCCCGCGATTTTCTGCAGATCCGCGATGGTGTCCAGGTCGTGCGCGAACCCTTCGCGGCCCACCCCACCGTCCAGGTCGCTGCCGATACCGGCGTGGCGCGCGTTCCCCGCGATCTCGCAGATGCGGTCGATGTGCGGCACGACGTCCGCGAGGCTCACGCCCTCGTTGCTGTCGCCGTTCCGCCAACCGGGCTTGAGCTGCCAGCAGCCGGGGACGATGCCGATGACCCCGCCGCGCTCGACGACGGCGCGGATCTGCTCATCGGTGAGCTGCCGCTGGTGGGGGTTGAGCGCCCGGCAGTTGTTGTGGCTTGCGTGCACCGGGCCGTCATACTTCGAAAGCGCCTCCCAGAACGCGCGGTCCGAGAAGTGCGAGACGTCGAGCGCGATCCCGAGGCGCGCCATCTCGGCCAGCAGCGCGGGGCCGAGATCGGTCAATCCGTCTTCGCAGCCCGTGCCGCCCGCGTACCTGCCCGGGCCGAAGTGCGCCGGGCCGAGAAGGCGGAGGCCGCCGTTCCACCACTCGCCGAGCGTCGCCGGCTCGAGGACCGGGTCCGCACTCTCCATCGTGATGACCGCGCCGAGCGGCGGAGTCGCGCCGTCTTCGTCGCCGGGACGCCGGGTGTCCCAGTCGCGCCATTCGGCCATGTGCGCGTCGAGCTGCGCCGCGTCGCGCACGATGCGGAGGTGTCCCTGGCGCTCCAGGGCGTGGTAGTAGGCGAGGTGGCCCTTCGCGATTCCGTGCGCCTGCGCGGGCGTCGGGTAGTCGATATGCGGCTCCGGGCGGCCGGTGGAGCGCGCGAGTACGGTGGTAATGCACAGCGCGACCCTGCCGCGGCGCATCTCCGGGAACCCGACCGTGCCCTGCGCGCGTCCCGGGCCCCGCATCGACCGCTCCAGCACGCGGACCGTGTACGCCGACTCCAGCAGGTCGCGATTGCCCTGGAGCGCGTTAAGCGCCAGGTCCAGGTGGCTGTCGACGATGAGCATGGATCTTCATCCCCTTCCGCCCAAGGTGCGTACGTCAGTCTACGCGGTCGAGGCGGCCGCGCCTTTCGGCGCAGCGCGTCCCCGCGCCAGATCGCGGCCGCAGATGTAGCCCCAGGTCAGGCAGGGTCCGATCGTACTGCCGGCGCCGACCGCTTTCGACCCGATCGGGTTGGCCATGGCCACGCCCGCGCAGTAGAGGCCTTCGATGACGCTGCCGTCCTCGCGGAGAACTTGCCCGCGCTCGTTGGTGCGCGGGCCGCCTTTGGTGGCCAGGATGGCACGGTCGTACGGCGCGGCGTAGAACGGCGGGATCCTGATCGTGCCGAGCGCGCCGTTCCCGCCCGTTTCCGGACCGGGGTCCGGCGCGTTGAATTTCTCCCAGGCGGTCTCGCCGCGGTGGAAGTCTTCGTCCCGGCCGGTGCGGGCGAACCGGTTGAATCGCTCGACCGTCTCCGTGAGCACGTCCGGATTGCAGTTAATCGTGCCTGCGAGCTCCGCCACGCTCCGGGCCTTGCGGAGCCATCCGCGATCCATCCGGCCGAGCAGCATGACCGTCGGATTCTTTCGCGCGAATTGCGTGTCGAAGATTCGCCACGCCGGCAGATGGACCGGCAGCCCGGTAGCCGGGTCCCGCTCGTCGATGACCACACCGAGATTGGGTCTGCCTTCATTTAAGAAGCGCCGGCCCGCGCGGTCCACGAGGATGCAGTGCGGTGCGTAGACGTCGGTGATTGGGACCGCGTGCCGGTGGCCCTCGTACCTGATCGGCAGGACGCAGTAGATGAGCGCCTGGTCCATCCGGTCGAGTTTGGCGCCCGCCGCCACCGCCATCCGCTGGCCGTCGCCCGTGTTCGTCCGCGGGCTGCCGATCAGGCCGACCTCCCCGGGGAAGTAGCGCGCCCGGAGGTCCGGGTCCCATTCGAACCCGCCCGTGGCCAGCACAACGCCCCGGCTCGCCTTCACGGTGAGCGGCCGGCCGCGGCGGACCGCCTCGACCCCGGCGACACGCTCCCACGGGCCCTCACCGCCGTCCGTCACCAGGCGGTGCGCGCGGGCCTCGGCGATGATCTCGACACCGTGATCGAGGCAGCCTTTGACGAGTCCGGTCACAGC